>OMGS01000035.1_pt1 | contig 135213 bp, 125 predicted proteins | sample 1646081 | NCBI WGS metagenome assembly OMGS01 (sample SAMN05578591, study PRJEB25193) | human gut metagenome | biome: Human Microbiome; feature: human-associated habitat; material: feces | host: Homo sapiens | place: USA:Birmingham | reverse complement strand
CTTCGCTCCGGCGGAGCAAAGGTGGCTTTACCCAACTCCGTAGCGTGTATTAACTGTTTTAAATAATTAAATTAGAAATACACTGGCCGCGTTTTTTTAGATGCGTCTGCCCTGCCGCCTCTCGGGACAGTCGCGGTCCTGTGTTCAAGGCGCGCCGCCGGACCGACCATCCTGGCCGTGCCGCGCCAGACCGGCTTTGAGGGCCTGCGCCGTGGCCGGATCCGGCCGGAAGGACATGAGATGTTCCTTGAAGCTGCGGTTTACGGCGGCCAGATGCGGAGCCAGATCCCGCCGGAATTCCCGGTATTCCCTGCGTTCGGCCACACTGACCCGGCAGCCGTCGGCAATATCGAGAATTTCATAGCGGCGCATGGGTCTCAACGAGCGCACACCCGAGGCATAGAGGATTTTGTTCAGAAAGAGTTTGCCCGGCAGCAGATTGTCCGTGACCACCAACTCCCGATGCAGCCGCCGCTTGTCGATACCCCTGGCGGCGTAGGTGGCCTGCGCGTCCTCTTCGGGCAGATTTTCGAAATAATCCGGACCGTGGTAGTAATACTGCGGAAAGCCCGCGCAGCTCATGCGCAGGCCGTAATCGCCGTCTTCGCCGCCGTAAAGGCCGTATTCCTCGTTCCAGAAACCCAGTTCGTCCGAAACCGCTTTAGGGATCAGCACGGCCTGGCCCGGCAGATTGCCGGGGCACACGCCCAGCATGCCTTCCGGCGTGGCTGTCGCGCCGGGATGGCGGCGCAGCATGTCCAGATTGAAGGCTCCGCCCAGATTGGATTGCGGCCTGCCGTGCCGCCAGAGTGCCAGCAGGCCGGGCAGCCAGCGCGTCCGGCGCATGGCCGTGTCATTGTCCAGCTTCATATAGATGGGCGCGGGCACCAGTTCCCAGCCCACATTGGCGGCGCAGGCCACGCCCATGTTGCGGGGCAGGAGGAAAAGATGGTCGATGACGCCGCGCTCCCGGAACTCCAGAAGCATGCCGACCAGATCTGGATCGCTGCCGTTGTCCACCACTGTGATGTCAAAGGGCACTTCCTGCGAGGTCCGGCGCAGGGCAAGGAGTGTCTCCCGCGTGGCGCCGGGGCGGTTGAATACCGGAATGGTCACGTTGCAGACCGGCGCGACGTCGGACGGATGGCTCTGGAAGTCCTGCTCCATTATTGCTCCTTTGCGAGCGCATGCTGTGCGCGCCGTTCAAGCCTGTTAGCGTAAATGGTAGAAAGAAGGCCCGCAGGCGTCAAGGGCGCATGCTCGCGTGAAGCGCATTGACTGGATTGTGGCGCGTTGGTAGGCTTGCGCGCGAAATCCGACAGAAAGGAGCACCATGGCGCGCGTACTTTACGGCATTCACGGCACCGGGCATGGGCACGCCATGCGGGGCCTGACCATTGCCCGTCGGCTTTCCGGCCATGAATTTCTCTTTGTGGCCGACGATGACGCCCCGAAAATCCTGGAGCCGGAATTTCCTGTCCGGCGCCTGCCCAATCTGGGCACGGTGTTCAAGAACTACAAGGTGGATCTGGGTGCCACCGTCACCCGTGCCGTGCCTCTGCTTTGGCACCGGCGACGTTATATCGACCGGGTGCTCCGGCTCATGGACGAGTTCAAGCCCGACGTCTGCATGACCGACCTGGAGTATTTCGTGCCGCGCGCCGCCGAAGAGGCGGGCCTGCCCTGTCTGACGCTGGACCATCAGCATATCATCACCTGCTGCCGCCACAATCTGCCGCCGGATATGTGGTGGGACAGTTTCGTGCAGGGCCTGACTCCGCGTTATCTGTTCCGGCCCACGGCGGAAAACCTGATCATTTCCTTTTACGCGCCGCCCGTGCTCCCGCGCTACAAGGCACGCGTGGCTCCGCCCATTCTGCGCGACAGCGTGCTGGCTCTCCATCCCCGCGACGAAGGGCATGTGCTGGTCTATCAGAGCAATTCCACCCACCGGAAGCTGGTGGACTTTCTGCGCGCGGCCACGGACAAAACCTGTTATGTTTACGGCTATGGCCGTACGGAAGGCCGCGAGGGCAATGTGGTTTTCATGCGCAAGAGCGAAGAGGGATTTTTGCGGCTGCTGGAGGGCTGCTCCTACGTGATCCAGGGCGGCGGGCACACCCTGATGAGCGAGGCGCTGCACCTGGGCAAACCCATCCTGACCCTGCCGCTCAAGGCCATGGTGGAACAGCGTTTCAACGCCCTCTATGTGGAACGCCTGAACTACGGCATGCGGGCGGACATGCTCAGCCTGGAGCCGGAATTGCTGCGGCGCTTCGAAGCCCGGCTGCCGGAGTTCAAGGCGGCCATCGCGGCGGGAAACTTCTGCGGCAACGAGCTGGTTTTCGGCCTGGTGGACCACTTCATCCGCCACGGCAATCTGCCGCTGCAGGGCGCTCCGGCCGTACTGGAGGGATAGAGCAATAACCTTGAGAGTGCCAATTCTTAACTTGATCTGCTTCCGGCCTTCCACCGCTGAACGGAGTTGTAACGCCTTGTCCGATGTTTAACCCTGTCTGGGAGGCGAACGTGAAAAATCCCGAGCAGACCTTGGGCAAATTTATCGACAGGCAAAGTACCGCCTTCATCGGCTCCCTGGATGCCGACGGCTTTCCCAATATCAAGGCCATGCTGGCCCCTCGCCAACGGGAAGGCCTGCGGGTTTTCTACTTCACCACCAATGCCTCGTCCCTGCGCGTGCGGCAATACCGCCATAATCCGCAGGCTTGCGTCTATTTCTGCGACCGGCGTTTTTTCCGGGGCGTGATGTTCCGTGGCGGGATGGAGGTGCTGGAGGATATGGAGAGCAAATCCGCGATCTGGCGTGAGGGCGACACGCTTTATTATCCCCTGGGCCTGCTTGATCCGGATTATTGCGTATTGCGTTTCACCGCCGAGTCCGGACGCTTCTACAGCAAGTTCAGATCAGAGGATTTTGCATTGGCCTGAGTGTCGCCCGGCGGGATTATACGCCGAGATAGGCGCTGCGCACTTCATCGCTTTGCAGAAGATTGGCGGCCGTGTCTTCCATGACGACGCGGCCGTTTTCCATCACATAGCCGCGGTGGGCGACGCGCAGGGCCTGATTGGCGTTCTGTTCCACCAGAAAGACCGTGGTGCCGTCCGCATTGACTTTGCGGATGATGGCAAAAATCTGTTGGATGATGATGGGCGCGAGACCCAGGGAGGGCTCGTCCAGCAGGAGCAGCTTGGGCCGGCCCATGAGCGCGCGGCTGATAGCCAGCATCTGCTGCTCGCCGCCGGACAGGGTGCCCCCGGCCTGGCGACGGCGTTCGGCCAGAATGGGGAAGAGGCTGAACACGTAGTCCATGTCCTCTTTGACGCCTTGGCTGTCCCGGCGCAGAAACGCGCCGAGATCCAGATTTTCGCGCACGCTGAGGTCCGGGAAGATCAGGCGGCCTTCCGGTACTTGGGAAATGCCCATGGAGACGATTTCATGCGGCGGCAGCTCGTGGATGGGCATGCCGTTCCAGAGAATTTCACCCTGGCGCGGCCTGTTGATGCCGCAGACGGTCATCAGGGTCGTGGATTTGCCCGCGCCGTTGGCACCGATCAGGGTGACGATCTCGCCGTCGTTCACGCGCAGGGAAACGTCGCGCAGGGCCTGAATGTTGCCGTAATAGGTGTCCACATTGCGGAGTTCAAGCATCGCTTTCTCCCAAATAGGCCTTGATCACGCGCGGGTTGGCGCGCACTTCCCCGGGCTTGCCCGAGGCGATGCAGGAACCGTATTCCATGACGTAGATGCGGTCTGAAAGAGACATGACCATACTCATGTCGTGCTCGATGAGCAAAATGGAAAGGTTGCGGGCGTCACGGATGCCGCGCACCAGAATTTCCAGTTCGTGGGTTTCCTGGGGGTTCATGCCCGCGGCCGGTTCGTCCAGCAGCAGCATGCGCGGTTCGGTCGCCAGGGCGCGGGCGATCTCCAGGCGGCGTTGCGCGCCGTAGGCCAGGTTGCGGGCCCGCTCATTCCAGAGATCCTGCAAATGCAGGCTTTCCAGCAAGGCATAGCTGATGTCGACGCTTTCCTGTTCCTCGCGGCGGGTTCGCCCGTTGCGCGACAGCGCGCCCCAGATGCCCGCGCGGGTGCGGCAGTGGCGGCCCACCATGACGTTTTCCAGCACGGTCATGTCGCTGAACAGGCGGATGTTCTGAAATGTGCGGGCCATGCCCATGGCCGTGATCTTATGCGGTTTCTTGCCGTTGAGCAGATGTTTTTCGCCGTCGGCGTCATAGAGATACATCTTGCCTTCGGTAGGCGTGTAGATGCCGGTGACACAGTTGAAAAACGTGGTCTTGCCCGCGCCGTTGGGGCCGATCAGGGCCACGATCTCATTGGCGTCCACATGCAGGTCCAGATCGCTCAGGGCGCGCAGCCCGCCGAAATCCTGGGAAAGACCCGAAACTTCCAGAACCGGCGTCATGACCGGCCTCCGTTGTGGGCCCCGTGCAGGGCGCTGATTCTGTAGCGGCGGCGCTCGCCGCTGATCAGGCCCTGGGGCCGGAAAATCATCATGATCACCATGATCGCGCCGAAAATCAGCATGCGGTATTCGGAAAAAGCGCGCAGATATTCCGGGGCCAGAATCAGGATCATGGCCGCGATGGCCACGCCCGCGATGGAGCCCATGCCGCCCAGCACCACCATGGAGAGAATCATGGCCGACTCCATGAAGGTGAAGCTGGAGGGATTGATGTAGGTGGTCTTGGCCGCGAAGATCACGCCCGCGAACCCGGCCCAGCAGGAGCCCAGGGCAAAGGCCGAGAGCTTGACCCGGGTGATGTCGATGCCCATGGCCTCACCGGCGATCTCATCCTCGCGCAGGGCCTGCAGGGCCAGTCCCACCCGCGAATTTTTAAGTCGCGAGATCACGATGATGGTGATGACCACCGCCGCCAGCACCAAGTAATAAACATAGGTGGTGGAAGTGTTGATGTCCATCTCCATGCCGAAGAAGCCGGGCCGGGGAATCTCGCTGATGCCGCGCGGCCCGCCGGTAAGACTGGTCCAGTTCTGGAGGCCCAGGCGTACTATTTCGCCGAAGCCCAGAGTGACGATTGCCAGGTAGTCGCCGCGCAGGCGCAGCACGGGAAAGCCCAGGGCCAGGCCGAAAAGCACGGCCATTACGCCGCCCACGGGCAGACAGGCCCAGAAGCCCCAGCCGAAGAACTGGTAGAGCAGGCCATAGGCATATGCGCCCACGGCGTAAAAGGCCACATAGCCCAGTACCAGCTGGCCCGCCAAGCCCACCACGATATTCAGGCCCAAGGCCAGCATGACGTAGAGCAGGGCCGAGATCATGATATTGGTCTGATAAAAGGAGCTGACCAGCGGCATGACCAGCATGAACAGGGCCAGGACAACCAGCCCGCCCGCCTTGAGCCGGGGCCGTCCGGCCAGGAGATGCAGGCCCGCGCCGAGGCCTTCGGGCAGAGCCACCAGGGGCAGCCCCTTGGCCTTGCGCGAGAAACACCAGTCCCAGATGACGGCCAGGACGAAAACGCCAGCGCCCAACCAGAGAATGCGGTCGAAACGCCAGGTCACGCTGTTCTCCAGCGTGTTGAGCTTGATGCCCATGACCGGCAGGGTCAGCGCCATGAACCAGATTGCCGTGAGCACGGCCTTGAATACGCGCCGCATGGCTACACCTTCTGTACCTTGGCTTTGCCCAGAATGCCGTCGGGGCGGAAAATCAGAATCAGGATCAGAATGCCGAAGGCCAGAATATCCTCGTAGTTGCCGGAGAAATAGCCGGTGGTGAAGCTCTCGGCCAAGCCCAGCACAAGGCCGCCCACCATGGCCCCGGGGATGGAGCCGATGCCGCCGAGCACCGCCGCGGTAAAGGCCTTGAGCCCGGCGAGGAAGCCGATGCCGAAGTTGACTTGGCCCATGTGCGAGGCGATCAGCACGCCGCCCAGCGCGGCCAGTCCCGAACCGATGATGAAGGTCAGGGAAATGATCCAGTCGGCGTTGATGCCCAGCAGCAGGGCCATCTTGCGATTCTGGGCCGTGGCCCGCATGGCTTTGCCCATGCGCGTGAAGCGGATGAAGAGCGAGAGGGCCACCATGGCCAGGGTGCTGACCAGCAGAATCAGAAAGTCGCTGGGGCCCATGACGTAGTTGACATATTCCAGAAATTCCATTTCCGGCAACAGGCGGGGAAAGGGCACAAAGTCGGAGGTCTGGGCCAGCAGCACGTAGTTCTGCAGAAAAATGGACATGCCGATGGCTGAAATCAGCGGGGAAAGGCGCGGCGCGCCGCGCAGGGGCTTGTAGGCCACTTTTTCCAGGGTGAAGCCGTAGGCCGCGCACCAGATCACGGCGGCCAGCGCGGCTATGATCAGGATGCCCGCGGCCGGGAAGCCGTAGACGCCCAGAACACCGGCCACCAGCAGGGCCGTAAACGCGCCGAGCATATAGATTTCACCGTGGGCGAAGTTGATGAGCTCGATGATGCCGTATACCAGAGTATAGCCCAGAGCAATCAGCGCGTAGATGCTGCCCCTGGTCAGCCCGCCGAAAAAGAGCTCTATGAAAAATTGGATGTCCATGCTTTCCCGCGCGCGGGCATGGGCCCGCCAGATTACCGGCCTGCCGGCTGCCTGGTGAATGCTGATGCGCGCGCAGGCATCATCCCCGCGCGCAAGCGCCGCACGCGGCGGGCGCAAGAGCAGACCTGAGACTGCCGCGCCGCCGCGGGGCGGAAAAGGGGGCGCGGCGTCCCGCGCCCCCGCCAGTGCTACTGAAGCGTGAGGCTGTGGTCCAGCTCCACGAACTTGCCGTTTTTGACTTGATAGATGGAGAGCGCCATGCCGGCGGCGTCGCCCTTTTCATTGAAGCTGATCTTGCCCAGCGGGGTGTCCACCGGGTTGGTGCGCAAGACTTCCTTGATTTTGGCCGTATCCGTGCCGCCCGCCTTTTCAATGGCGGCCAGCAGGCACTGGGCGGCGGCATAGGCGTTATAGTAACCGAAGCCGGGCTCGCTGCCGTAAGCCTTGACGTGGGCCTCACGCGCCTTCTTGTATTCGGGCAGGGTGCTGGTGTCTTTGGGATAGGAGGCATATACGCCTTCGCTGTCCTTGCCGGTCATTTTAAGGAAGGTCTCGTCCTTCACGCCGTCGGGGCCGATGAACGGGGTCGTCAGGCGGTCGCGGCGCATCTGCTGGATCAGCTTGGAAGCCACGGGCTGGTAGCCGCCGAAAACCACGATGTCGGGCTTGGCGCGGCGCAGTTTGCGCACCACGGCGGAGAAGTCCACGGCGTCAGGGGTAACGGCTTCAAAAAGCACGGTTTCCGCGCCGCCCTTTTCCATGAACACGCGGTTGTTGTCGGCAAAACCCTTGCCGTAGTCGCCGTTGTCATGCAGATAGGCGACTTTTTTGGCCTTCAACTTGTTGAGCATGAAGTCGCTGGTCAGCCGGGCCTGGGCGTTGTCGTTGGCCACGGTGCGGAAGAAGAGCGGATGTTTGCCGTCTTCGGTCAGGCCGGGCGTGGTGGCCGTGGGGGACACGGCGATAAGATTGGCGTCCTGGAACAGGGGCAGGGCGGCCTTGGTGGGGCCGGAACAGATGGGGCCGATGACCACGGCGACTTTGTCGGAAATCAGCTTGGTGGCCGCGTTGGTCGCCATTTCAGGCTTGCACTGGTCGTCCTGGGAGACCACTTCCACCTTCCCGCCGAGCACGCCGCCCGCGGCGTTGGCGTCGTCAATGACGAGCTTGGCGGCGTTCAGGCTGGGCACGCCGTAGGAGGCCAGATCGCCGGAATGGGCGCCCTGGACGCCGATTTTAATGGGATCCGCAGCCAGCGCGGGCGCGGTCATCGCCACGCAGAAAGCCATTGCCGCAAGCAAGGTCATGCCTCTTTTCATCTGCCCCTCCTCCGGAAAAAATGTGCGTGCGGAGCGCGCTCCGCATAAGAGCGTTGACAAAGTCAACGCGACCAAAAATCAGAAGCGGGTCACGGCGTTGCCGTGCGTCAGCTGCCCGAAGGGTACCCGGCAGCACCGGGCATTCTCCTTTAGCCGCAACGCGGCTTAAGGAAACAGGCAGCAACGCAGCGACTGATTTTTGTGCCTTTCCGCCCGGCAAGTTTTCCTGAAAACGAGCCGATGGCGGCGCAAACACCGCGTAAGCGGAGTTTGTCATCAGTCTGCATATAGATAAGGCCTTTCTATTGCATTATTGCGCGGATTCTGTCAATGCGCTTCGCGCCCGCAAGCGGCTGTTTTCGCCGCTTTGCGGAAAATGCCCGGCCTCGGGGCATTCCGCGAAAGCGTGACGCTCAACTTTTTTTCTTGTGGCTGGAGCGCAGATGGATGCGCATGGGCGCGTGGCTGATGCCGAAGAGTTTGCGCAAAGCGCGTTCCAGGTAACGGGTATAGCTTTCGGGCACACGCTCGGCGTCGCTGACGAAAAAGACGAAGGTCGGCGGCGCGGTTTCGGCCTGGGTAAGGTAGAAGAACTTGGCACGTACCCGTTTGACCACCGGCGGCTGATGGCGGGTGAGCACCTCTTCCATGGCCCGGTTGAGCCGGCCCGTGGGGATGCGCACCTGGCATTCCTCATGAATCTTCCGGGCCAGGGGCAGGATCTTTTTGAGGCCAGTGCCGGTCCGGGCCGAAACCGCCAGGATGGGCACATGCCCGCAAAAGGCCAGTGTTTCGGTTATGTTTTTTTTGAGGGCGGCCAGAGCGGCGGGCGGTATCAGGTCACATTTGTTGATCAGAACCATGAAGGGAGTCTTGCGTGTGTCCAGCATGTCCATGAGCCGTTTGTCCTGCTGGCTGACGCCTTCGGTGGCGTCCAGGGTGAGCAGGGTCACGTCGGCCTTGGTGCTGGATTTGATGGCCGCGTTGACCGAATATTTTTCCACGCTGTCCGTGATTCTGGTGCGGCGGCGTACTCCGGCGGTGTCCACAAAGACGTAATCCTGCCCGTCGCGCCTGAAGCGCACGTCCACGCTGTCGCGTGTGGTGCCGGCCACGTCGGAGACGATCATCCGTTCTTCCCCGGCCAGAGCGTTGATCAGGGAGGACTTGCCCGCGTTGGGCCGTCCCAGCATGGCCAGGCGCAGGGCCGGGGGCGCCGGGGGTTCGACAGCGCCTTCGGGCAGCAGGGCGGCCAGATCCTCGCACAGGGCGTTGATGTTGTAACCGTGCTCGGCGGAGACGGGCAGCAGGGGAAAGCCCAGGCTGTGGAACTCGGCCATCTGCAGGTCCTCGCGCTCCTCGCCGTCCACCTTGTTGACCACGCAGAGCGTGGGCAGGCCCATGCGCCGGATATGCGCGGCCAGATGTTCGTCCAGGGGCAGAAGGCCGTCGCGCCCGTCCACCACGAAAGCCACGGCGGCGGCCCCGGCCAGGGCGGCCTCGGCCTGGGCCAGGATGTCCCGCTCAAAGCCGCGGATGCCTTCGGGGCCTTCGGTCACGGCGGCGTGCGCGTCCAGGGTGATGCCGCCGGTATCCACAATGCCGAAGGAGGGCAGGTCCTTGCGGCGCACCACGCCTTCCATGCGGTCGCGCGTGACGCCGGGCCTGTCATGGGTGATGGCCCGGTTGCTGCGGATCAGACGGTTGAACAGGGTGGATTTGCCCACATTGGGGCGACCCACCAGAACGATATAGGGCAGGGTTTCAGACATGGGTTAACCTTATATGATTTGGTGAACAGGCTGAGGGCAAAAGCTCAGGTCCACCAGTATCGGATGACGTGAAAGAAAATCGGTGCAGCAAAACACAGAGAGTCCACGCGGTCAAGCATGCCTCCGTGTCCCTGGATGAAGGTGCCCCAATCCTTGACCTGGCGGTCGCGTTTGATGGCCGAGAGGACAAAGCCGCCGCAGAAGCCCGCGACGGATATCAGCAGGGCGATGATCAGGCCCTGCCAGAGGTTGAATGGCCCCAGAAAAGAAAGCGCCCCGCCCAGAAGGGTGGCGAGCGTTATGCCGCCCACGAGGCCTTCCACGGTTTTGGAAGGGGAAATGGCAGGTGCGAGCTTGTGGCGGCCCAGGGCTTTGCCGCAGATGTATTGAAATACGTCGCTGGCCTGCACTACGGCTATCAGAAAGACCACCAGGCCCATGCCCATACCGTCGGGCAGAGGCAGTAGAAGCAGGGCCGGGATGTGGGAGATGCAGTAAACGCAGAGCATGATGCCCCACTGCACACGCGCCACCCGGTCCAGAAAATGGGAGCAGTCACCGCTGAAGGCCGTGAAGCAGGGCAGGAGCAGAAAGGCGTATACCGGGATCAGGATGGAGTACAGGCCGTACCAGCCGTAGAGGATCAGGCCGTACTGGAGTGGCAGAAAGACGAAAAAACTCCAGATGAGCGCCCGATGGTCGCTGGGGCGGGACGGAGCTAGAGTGGCGAACTCGCGCAGGGCATTGAAGGAGACGAAGATGAACAGAGTCGTCACCGCCCACGCGCCCAGCCAGACCGCGAAGCCGAAAACCGCGATCATCGCCCACCATGCCCGGTTGCGGGCCTGGAGATTCGCTATCCATTCCGGCACATCGGGGCCGTGCCGCCGCGCGAGCCAATAGCCGATCAGGGTGCTTGCGGTCAGAAAAAGCAGAGTTCCCAGCAGCAGGGTCAACATGGCGGCCTCATGAGGTGGAGAGTTCCGCCCGGGAGGGGGCCAGATCAAGCAGGGCAGCGGCGGCCCGGCGCAGAAAAAGTTTGTGGTGCTCACCTGTTGTGCAGGGCGGCAGCGCTTCGCCCATGATCAGACTGCACAGCAGCGGCAGGGGCAGCCATTGTCCCTTGGGCAGCACGCGGTTCAGATTGTCCAGCCAGACGGGCACTAGATCCACGTCGGGGTGGGCCTGTGCCAGGCGGTGCAGGCCGTTTTTGAAGGGCAGCAGGCGGGCCTCGCCTTTGTTGCGCGTACCTTCAGGGAAAAAAATCAGGCTGTCGCCCTGTTCCAGGGCCGCATGCAGCGGGGCTAGGCTGCGCTGCGCGTCTTCCCGGGAGAAGTGTTCCGCAGGGCGCGGAACCAGGACGGCGTTGAATATCTCAAGGGCGAAAAAACGCCGCATCCGGCTTTTATTCCAGTAGTCCGCAGCGGCCACGGGACGCGTGCGCATGCGCGCGGCCCGCGGCAGACAGGCCCAGATCAGCAGGGCGTCCAGGTGGCTTGTATGATTTGCGTAGTAAATGCTTTGCCGCCGTGAAGCGCGTGCGTGGGGCCAGAGGCAGCGGACGCCCGTCAAACCGCGCAAAAAGCAGGCCAGCAAGGCCATTTTTTGTTCCTGCCATGCCATCACGGTATTTCCTCGCAGTGACGAAGGCCTTTTGGATCCGCTTGTTTCAGCACCGCTATAGAACTTTTATTTTAGTCTATTTCCGCGACAGCCGCAATGCGGATTGCGCCGCTGTCAACTGTTCCGGATGTCGTGCCACTTGGGGCCGCGCGCGGCGCACACGTGTCAGCGCGGCGTCCAGATCGGGGCTTTTTCCCCGCCAGGCAGGGCGTCCACATGAGCGCGGACCGGGTACGCCCGAGGCCGCGCTGATCCCAGGCGAAGATGCGCTAGTCAGGCAGATCCGGTTCGTCAGCCGGAGGAACCGCGCGCCCTCAATGCTCGTGCCTGCGGTACATCCGCACCAACGCGCCTGTTGCGGGTTCAGTGGCGGTGGAAGAACTGAAAGCCGTCGTGCGAGATGAAAAATGTTCTTCCTGCGGGCGCATGTCTATCCCCGGCGCTTTGCGTGATGATCAGTTCGGGGTGGCGCTCCGGGCTTCGGCAATACCATGCCGGACGCGATTGACACAGGTCAGGCAGAGCAGAAGCGAAAGGATGGGAAACACCCATGGAAAAACGGCAGGCAGCGGCAGGCAGGCCACCAGAAGGCCCAGCAGGCCCACAACAGCGGCCCGGTCGCTTTTGCCGAGAGGGCCGTCGTAGCGGCGGGACGCGCCCGCCAGCGGTCCGATGATGCCGGCTGTTTCTGTGAATGCGGCCAGAAAAATGAACAGCAGCACCCAGCCCGCGCCGAAATCCGGCAGGCGGACAAAGGGCAGGTACAGGGCCGCGTCGGAAAGGATATCAGCCAGTTCGTTGAGATAGCAGCCCAGGATGCTTTTCTGGCCGTACTCGCGGGCCAGGATGCCGTCCACGGCGTTGAGCGCCATACGGACGGGCAACCAGAGCGGCAAAAGGATGAAAAGCACCGGGACGGGCCAGACAAAGAGCACGCCGCCCAACAATAGGGAAAGCGCCAGAGCGAGGCAGGTCACCTGATTGGCGGTAACTCCCTTGCGCGCCAGACGCGCCGTCAGAGGGCGCAGCAGGTTCTGAAAGGCTGGTTTCAGTCCGTAGATGCTGGGCATGTCTCTTCCTCCCCCACCCGCGCCGGAAATGCGGTGCCGTCCATCATGACTTCCGGCAGGACGCCCACGGCATGCTTTGCGTCCCAGTCCGGCAGGCAGGCGAAAATCCGCCCTCCGGGCAGGATCACGCGCAGGGCGTGCAGGTACATGGGCCCCCCCCCAACGCGCTGTTCCGGTGGGCCGTATTTGACGTCGCCCAGCACGGGATGCCCCAGGCTCGCCAGCTGCACTCTGATCTGATGCGTCCTGCCCGTGAACAGGCGGATCAGCAGCAGGCTTTCGTGCTCGCATACGCGCAGGGGCCGGGCCAGGCACAGGGCTTCCTGGGCGCGTTCCTCCCCGGCGGCGGTGAGCACGGCCCGCATCTTTTCAAAGCCGCGTTCCAGGCCCTTGCGCAACTGGTGACGCAGCAGGCGGGCTTCGGGCCAGGGCCAGCGCCCGCGGACCCAGACCACGTATTCCTTGATCAGGCTCCGTTGGCGGATGGCCTCCTGGAGCTCGCGCAAAGCCGAAAACGTGGCGGCCACCAGCAGAATGCCGGAGGTGTCCTTGTCCAGCCGATGGGCGGGCGTGGGTTTGAAGGCGGCCTGGGCGTAGTGGTCGGCCAGGCGGGTAGCCAGACTGTCACTGTGCCCGGTGCCCGGATGCGTGGGGAGACCGGCGGGCTTGAACAGTGCCCAGACCGGGCCTTCCGCGCCCACCACGGGCGGCAGGGGCGCGGACGCTTCCAGAGCCGGGGGGCGCGCCGGAGGCTCGGGGACCGCGTCCGTCGTCCTGACCGGCGCGGCTCCGCTCTGGGCCGCCATTTTCAGGGCAAAGGGCGGCAGGCGGACCACATCGCCGGTCTTTACGCGCACAAAGGGTTTGCAGCGGCCGCCGTTGAGGCGCACTTGGCCGGTGCGGATCCAGCGGTGCAACAGGGTCGGCGGCAGATTGAGCCGCCGTTGCAGGAACTGAAGTATTTTCTGCCCGCTTTCCGCTTGGCCCACCATGGGGCTGTCCTGACTGTCAGGAGCGGGGTCGGGATCTGAGGGGGTATCGTCCGATGGCATGACCGGATTGTGGCCCAAAGGCGCGCCCGCCGTCAAGAGGGCCTGCGCACCGGGCCAGGCAATCGAATGGACGGGATGAGCTTTGTGCCCAAAGCAAAAGAGAAAAATACTCTTGCGTCAGCCTTTCTGTAATTTTGCGGTTATGTTACAAAATCCGCCTTTCCCGCGCGCGGCGCGTCAGATGTAGCGGCAGTCCTCAAGGCAGACTGTGACGTTTTTATTGCGCTCGATCCATTCCTTGATCTTTTCATGAGCCGCGCCGCGCTGGGCATGCTTCTGGCGCAGCATTTCCCTGTCCGCCTCCACCAGCGTCCGGGAAAGCGGCATGTCCTTGGTTTCCGCGCTGGCACAGCCGAAAGCCAGGAGCAGGGGCATGGCGTCGGGCGCGCTGTTGTGCTCCTCAAAGGTACGCTGAAGCTCAAGCAGAATTTTCAGGGCGGTTTCCTCGGGGCAACTGGGGAGCAGAATGGTGAATTCGTCGCCGCCCATGCGGGCGATGCAGTCCGTGGCCCGCAGGGAGCGGCGCAGCAGCAGGGCCGTGTCCGCCAGCAATGTGTCGCCGGTGGCGTGGCCCAGATAGTCGTTGATCAGCTTGAGACCGTTGACGTCGCAGGCGATAACGCTCACCGGGCGGATATGGTTCTGCTCGATGCGCTCCACTTCCATATTGAAAAAGGTGCGGCTGCGCAGGCCGGTGAGGGCGTCGTTTCTGACCATATCCTCCAGTTTGGCCCTGTCGCCCTGGGTGGTGGTGATGTCCGTATGCAGGCCCACAAGACGCGTGGCCCTGCCGTTGACGTCGCGATGGGTCACATAGCCGCGTCCCAGTATCCAGGCCCAGGTGCCGTCGGCGCGCATTATCCTGTAGGTGCATTCAAAAGAATCGCCGTAGCGCGGCGACTCCACCAGAGCCGCCTGCGGCGGCACGATTTTGTGGATGTCGTCCGGATGGATCTTTTTTTTCCAGGTTTCAAGATCACCGGCAAACTGTTCCGCCGTGTACCCCAGCATGGAGAGATAGCGCGGGCTGTAATAGACTTCATCGGTGGCGGCGTCCCAATCCCAGAGGCCGTCGCCCGCGGCGTTGATGGCCAGGAGCAGGCGGCCCGCGTCCTGGGAGCTGTCCCGCGCGGGAGCGCTGGCGGCGTCGATGCGTTGCAGGCTGCCGGCCAGCTCTTTGGCGTGGCCGTCGGCATCGCGTTCCAGGACGGTGCCGTGCAGGGCGAAGCGGGCGTATTCGCCGTTTTCCAGGCGGACGCGCAGCACGTCCTCAATGCTGTCGCCCCACTGGGGCAGTTCCAGGGTGAGCTGATAGCGGCAGCTCGAGGCTGCCCCTTCTTCCGGGTGCAGACGTTGCCGCCATTGTTCCGGGCTGATGACCATCGGCCGGGGATCGGCATAGCCGAGCAGGGCGCAACAGCGGCTGTCCATGCGGATAGTCCGCTCCGTCAGGGAGCACTGCCAGTAACCCGTGTCCGGCGTGCCCGTGCCGGTAGTCACGGAGGGGCGGTAGGCCAGGGTCTCGGAGACGCTGTACTGGCCGACGCCGCGCACGGCGCGGCCTTCATTATTTCGCTCCACAATCAGCAGGCAGGCGCGCACAAGTAAGTCGTCAAAGGGGTAGACAAGTTCCAGCATGGGCCCGCTGGCCCCGCTCAGCACGCCTTCCAGCAACTCGTGCAGCGAAGGCAGGCAGTCCGGCGGGATGTGCGCCGCAAAAGCCGCCATGGTGGGTGGGGTATCTTTTTCAAGACGCAGCTTGCGGCGGGCGCCCTCGCTCAGAAAAAGCGCGTCCGTGGGAATATGCCATTCCCACAATGGGTCGGGCGAGCCGAGTTGTATCTGGCAGCCTGTGGGGCGGGGCAAATGGACCATGGCAGGAACCTCTTCCGGCTTTGGAGGGCAGGATAACGAAAGGGCCACTTTTTATCGTAAACTTCCGCGTCGGGCAAGCCTTCAGAGACGCTATTTCGCGGAACAGGACGATTGCCGCAGCAGCGGCGACTATAGGACTTATATCTCAATACTATGCGTAAAAGGCGTTTGAGTCCAGAAAATAATTACAGGGCAGCTGATAAGACGCCGGGCGCGGCAGGGGGCCGCTTGCGGGCATCGGCAGCAGCTATGCGGTGTTAGAACATTTCAAAGTTGAAATGCGAGGCGGCGGGGATTCAGCCGAAAACCGCGGTGCTCGGCTGAATGAATCTTTAAAACGCGAGGCGTTTCAAAGGGAATCCACTCTAATGTTCATGGGGTTCGTTGCCCAGCGGATGCGCGTGCATATGGGCGTGGGCGAAGGAAGGGGCGCAGGAGGTGAGGCGTCCGTCCAGAATGGTCAGATATTCCGTGGAGGTCTGGGCCAGAAAATCCCAGTCGTGGGAAATGGTGATCCGGGCTGTGGAAAGACCGCGCAAGATGTCAATGATCCGTTGGCGCGCGTCGTTGTCCAGACCGTTGGTAGGCTCGTCCAGCAGCAGGGCCTCGGGCCGCATGGCCAGCACCGTGGCCAGGGAGATCAGTTTTTTTTCGCCGCCGGACAAACGGTGGGTGAGACGCTGCTCAAAACCCGCGAGCCCCAGATTTTCCAGGGTTTCCAAAGCCCGTTGGCGCGCCTCGTCGGGCGTGAGTCCCAGGTTGAGCGGGCCGAAGGCCACGTCTTCCAGCACGGTGGGAAAAAAAAGCTGGTCCTCGGCGTGCTGGAGCACAAAACCCACTTTGCAGCGCAGCTCGCGGAAGTCTTTTTCTGCGCTCAGGATGTGTCCGTGAAAACGGATCACCCCTTGTTGCGGCCGGGCCAGTCCGGTGATGCAGCGGAAAAAAGTGGTCTTGCCGCTGCCGTTGGGGCCGTAGAGGCCGACTTTTTGCGTGGGGAAAAGGGAGAAATTCACATCGCGCAGCACCGTGCGGGCCTCGCCCTCACGGGCGTAGGCGAAGTGCATCTGCTCCAGGCTGAAGATGGCGGATTCGCAAGCGCCGGAAAGAGGGGTGTCAGACATGCGGGCCTCCTTCATACTCCGTCCAGACAATGCCCGCCAGGCAGAGCAGCAGACCCAGAGCGAACAGCGCGTCCACGGGGCGGGCGCGAAATACGGCCACGGACCGGAAACGACCCTCGAAGCCGCGCAACAGCATGGCCTCGCGCACGCGCAAGGAGCGCTCGTAGCTGCGTACCAGCAGGAGACCCAGCAGGGAGGCCAATGTGCGGTAGGTGTGCAGGTTGGTGCGCGGCGTAAAGCCGCGCAGGCGCGCGGCCACGTTGAGCGTCTGCCATTCCGTGGCCAGCACGTGTACATAGCGGCCCGTGAACAGAAAGAGAAAAACCAGTTTCCGGGGGCAGCACAGCCGTTCCATGGCATGGCCCACGGTGGGCGAATCCATGTTGGCGACCAGGGCCAGAAAAACGCAGACAATGGCGTTGGATTTGATGCTCACCAGCAGGGAGAGACGCACGCCCTCGACGCTGACGGCAAAGATGCCCCATTGGGCCAGAACCGCGCCCGGGGTGGTCCAGGGCGTCACGCACCAGAGAAAGAGAATAAAGAGGTTTACTGTCGCCAGCCGTCGCAACAGGGGCAGCAACGGAGGACGGGCAACCGCCAACAGAACCGTCCCCAGGGCCAGACCCAGCCAGCAGGCCGTCAGATTCTGCAAAAGGGCCAGACATACGGCGGTCAGTGCGGCGAGCGCCAGGCGCACGCGCGGGTCAATGGCCTGGAGGGGCGACGGTCGGACAAAGGGCTGGTCGAACACGATGCATTCTTTGTATGCGAATTCTCAATAAAAGTCGCGTGCCGCGATTGGTATCCGCCGCTTGCGGCTCCCCGTCGCATGTTTTCAGTGCGCACGGCAAAAGCCGTCCGTACTGATCGTTAGAGCAGATTACCTTTGAGATTGTACAATTTCAAAGTGTTGAGGACGCCCGCTCCGGTATTTAGCTAGGCTGTCCTCTACACGCGGCGTCCCTTGAAGTAAAGGCCTATGCCCACCAGCCCCAGAATCCAGCCGATGCCGCCGATAATTTCCTGAATGCCCGGTCCGGCATTGACCTGGGCCGCCAGATCGCGCCGGATGGGTCCCAGCTTGGCGTCCAGAGCGGCGTTGACGATGGCGCGCACCTGGTCCGGCGTGGCGCCTGAAACGGCCTGAGTCGCCGGGACGGAAGGCGCGGCGGTTGTGGCAGGGGCCGCCGCGCCCTCAGTCTTTTCCGTCCCTTCCACCTTTTCCGCAGGGCTTGCCGTGGGTGCGGCCGCGCCGGAAAATTCGGAGGCGTCCATGCCCCATTCGTTCTGATGCCCTTCACCGGCGTTGATCCGGATGCGCAGGCCGTGGCCTTCGCGCGCCGCCTGCGGCACGGGGAAGCTGAACCGTCCCGCGTCGTCGGTGTACCCTTGCAACAGTTCCTTGCCGTCCACCGCGTCAAAGACGGTAATCAAGCCGTTCTTGACCGGCGAACTGCGGTTGAAGCCGCATTCCACAACCACGTCGCCGCCTTCCAGCCAGGCGAAGATATTGACCCTGTGGGCCAAGGCCGGTGCCGGAGCCAGCAGCGCCGCGGCCAGCACGGCCAGCAGCAGAAGCGGTAAAAGCGCGGCCGCCGGGCGGCATGGGGCGAGGAAGGGAGCGTTGTTCATGGTAAATTCCTTCGGATGCGGCGGATTCAGGCGTGCGCGGTCTGGAGCATCTCGGGCCGCACTCGCGCGATAAAGGACACAGTGAACATGGTGATCAGTCCTTCGGCCAGCATGATGGGCAGATGGGCCAGAAGCAGCAGTTGCGCGGCGGCCCAGAAGCCTTCGCTGGTAAAGGCCAGGGCCAGGGCGGTAAGCACGGCGGCCAGGGCCACGCCCAGCGCTCCGCCGCAGAAGGCGGCCGCGCGGATGCCCGCCGGGCCGGGCCAGATGTGGGCGATGCCCCGATAGCAATACCAAGCCAGCACGCTGGAAAAGCCCATGGTAAAGGTGTTCACGCCCAGCACTGTGAGGCCGCCGAATTGGAAGAGCAAAGCCTGCAGGAGCAGCGCCACCAGAATGGCGGGAAAGGCCGCCCAGCCCAGTAGTACGCCCACCAGGCCGTTGAGGATCAGATGGACGCTGGAAAAACCCACGGGCACGTGGATCAGTGAGCCCACAAAAAAAGCCGCTGAAAGAATGCCCACAGTCATCAGCCGGTCATAGTCCAGCCTGCGCAGGCCGATGGCCGTGCCGACCGCCGCCAGGACCGCACCCGCGCCGAGCACGGCGGGGGAAAGAACGCCTTCCGCGATATGCATGCTGTTTCCTTGGAGCAATCCCGCGCTGGACCGGGGAGGGAGCGTTCAGCCCGGCGCGGGATTGCGGCACATCTTTAGAGCAACGCCTGAAATGCTCGTCCACGACGGGCAAAGCCCGTCTGCCAAATCCTTCTAAAAACCGACTCTGGAATTATTTGGTCTTGGGAGCCACGAATTCCAGCCAGAGCACCGCGCCCAGCTCAATGGGCTTGGGCTCGCCCTTGTAGTCCAGCTTTTCCTTGGCCGTGTTCAGGGCCGCGAAACCCCACCAGCCCGCCCAAGGCACGCCGTAGGAAAACACGCCGTTTTCATCGGCTTTGACCACCTGGGTGACGAAATATTCATTGGGCGCCGTATGTCCCTTGGTCTTGTTGTAGCTTTCCACTTCCACTTCAGCGCCGGGCACGGGCTTGCCGTCCAGCAGCACGCGACCCTGGAAGACGTTGCCCGCATAATTGCCGAAAGGCCGGGTCAGGGGCACGATTTCCGTCTTCAGGCCCAAAGGCTCATCCCAGCCTTCCTCGCCACCGAAAGCCGCAACGGCGGTTTTGGTATAGTGGATGATGTAAGTATCTTCGGCGGGTTCGAAATAGGGCTCGGGTTCCACGGCAAACTGGTAGACGCCGGGCTTCTTGATCTTATAGGCGGCCTGCCAGGCCTTATGGCCCATGACGGTGGCGGGCTTGAGGCTTGCCTTGAGGTCTTCGCTCTTGCCGTCCAGGGTGACGGTAAAGGCCTTGGGCGCGGCCATATCCATGCCTTGCATTTCCATGGGATGGGAGAAGGAAATATCCAGTTTCAGATCAGCGTCTTTTTTCTCCGTCACCGTGGCGGTGGAGGGAATGACCATGCCGAAATGCGCCTCGGCCTGCGCGGCGACGCAGAACAAGAGGGCCAGGCTTGCGCAACAGATTTTCCACATAGTTTTGTCCTTTATGGCTTGTGATGACGGCGGATACCGACTCAGACCCGCCCGCGTGCATATGCGAATCTATAGGTAACACAAATTTTAAAAAAGTAGCAATAGATATTTGAAGCGAATCCGCACGCGCGGAGGCTACGGCGGACCGGCGGGACGCCGCACTGGTGGTCATTCCGGGCGGTCCCAATCGGCGTGGGGCGGGAGGATAGCTATCCTTTTTTGCGTTGGGAGCCGGTCCTGGCTGAAACCCGGCCGGCCTCGGGTTCCTTTTTCCAGCGTCGGCCGGTAGGAGATCGCGTAAAAAAAGCGCCCCTTGCGAGGCGCTTTTCACTACTGCGGCTGCTTCGCCTATTGCGGAAGCAGTTTGGGGAAGTCGGCGCTTTTGACGTTCTTTTTGATGAAGTCCAGCGCTTCCTTGTGGTTGCCGGCCAAAGAGGTGACCATGAACACGTCGCCCTGGGTGGCGACCCAGGCCTGGCAGGGCACGCCCTGCTGGGTGAAGTTGAAGGTGTACTGGCCGTTCTTTTCCACCGGGGGCTTTTCCGCCTTGAACTGGGTGGCGAACATGCCGGCAATGGTTTTGGCGTCGGAGCCGCTGCTGGGGCCCACCACCATGGTTACGGAAACGCCGCTCGTGGCTTTGGCAAAGATGGCGCTGGTCATGCCCTGATTTTCCGTGGGCGGCATGACGGCCTTCCAGCCGTCAGGCACATTGACCGTGAAATATTTCGTGCTCAGCTCCTCGGCCATGGCGGGCAGGGCCAGCAGCATGACGAACACAAAGGCCACACATTTTTTCAACATGAAGATTTCTCCTGCGAATGATGCGCCTGCAAATCGGCTGGCAGTCTGTGCTGCGCGGCAGCGGACAAAACATTTTGTTCCGCGCCAAGGCCCCGGACGCCGGGCCTTGCATAAGTTTATCCAATGCCTGTTCAAATGACAAGATAAGCTCTCGCGTATCTGATTGCGAAAAAACGTGCTTCTTTGCTGCCTCATGGCGGTTGCGCCGCCGAAAAAGCCCACGGGTTTTGTGTGTCTGATTTTCCAAATGAGGCCTTGGCCCATGCCGGGGCCGTCTGGTTCAGGGCCGTCCGAGACCGGCGGCCTCCTTGCCCAGGGAGAAGCCCTTGCCCAGATCTTCGCCCAGGCACCAGTAATTTCTGCTCACGGGCGCGTAGAGCAACGGGGAGATCAGAGCAGGGTCCGGCCTGCCCTTGGCGTCCAGGCAATCCTCGCGGATCTTCACGTCCAGGACTTCGCCGATGAAAAAGGTGTGCGTGCCCAGTTCATGCTGCTCGCGCAGGCGCAGTTCCAGCACGGCCGGGCATTCGGCCACATAGGGCGCGTCCACCAGCTCGCCTTTGACGGGCGTGAGGCCCAGGAGGTCGAACTTGTCCGTATCCCGCCCGGAGCGCATCCCGGCGGCGTCGGCCTGTGCGGCCATGGCGGCGGAGGGGATGCTGATGGTAAAGGCGCGGCGTTCCTGCAGGGCGGCATGGCTCCAGCGTTCGCGGGCAATGCCCACGCCGATGCAGGGCGGGCGCGAGCAGCAGATGCCGGACCATGCGGCGGTCATGATGTTGGGCCGCCCGTCCCGGTCATAACTGCCGACAAGAAAGGCGGGCGCGGGCAGGGCAAAGGGCAGTGCTCCCAGAGATGCGAACATGGCGGACTCCTTGGGCTGATGGGCTGGAAACAAAGCGGCCCGCGCATGGCGGGCTATTAAGTATGTTATGCTTTGGCGGAACGGAGGGCAAGACGTCCCGGGGCCTGCCCCGCCGGTTCGTTTCCGGATGACAGGCGTTAGCCTCTGAGGGCCTGACCCAAATCGGCCAGGATGTCGTCGATATGCTCGATGCCGATGGACAGGCGCACGGTGTTGGGCCTAATGCCGGTTTCGGCCAGCTCCACCGGGCTGAGCTGGGCATGGGTGGTGGATGCCGGATGGATGACCAGAGATTTGACGTCCGCCACATTGGCCAGCAGGGAAAAGATGCGCAGCCGGTCGATGAAGGCCCTTGCCTCGGCCGCGCCGCCCTTGACTTCAAAGGAGAAAATGGAACCGCCCCCCCTGGGAAAGTACTTTTTGTACAGGGTGTGGCTGGGACTTTCCGACAGACTGGGATGATTGACCCGCTCCACGCACGGATGCGCGCGCAGAAAATCCACCACGGCCAGGGCGTTATACACATGGCGTTCCACGCGCAGGGAAAGGGTTTCCAGCCCCTGCAAAAAGAGAAAGGCGTGCAGGGGAGCGATTGTCGCGCCCATGTCCCGCAACAGCACGGCCCGTGCCCGCGCGGCAAAGGCCGCCGCTCCGGCGGCCTGTACGAAGCTCAGGCCGTGGTAGCCGGGGTCCGGCTCGCTGAACTGGGAAAACTTGCCCGAAGCCGTCCAGTCGAAGCGCCCGCCGTCCACAATCACCCCGCCCAGAGCCGCGCCGTGGCCGCCCATGAACTTGGTGGCCGAATGGACCACGATGTCCGCGCCGTATTCCAGCGGGCGCAGCAGCCAGGGCGTGGCAAAGGTATTGTCCACGACCAGGGGGATGCCGTGGCTGTGGGCCAGAGCGGCCAGGGCTTCGATGTCCACGATGTTGCTGTGGGGATTGCCCAGGCTTTCGATATAAATGGCCCTGGTTTCGGGCCGGATGGCTTCGGCAAAGGAGCCGGGCACGTCCGGGTCCGCGAAGGTGGTCGTAATGCCCCAGGTTTTCAAGGTGTGGGCCAGCAGATTGTAGGTGCCGCCGTAGAGGGTTTTTTCCGACACGATATGCTGACCCGCTCCAGCCAGATTGAGCAGGGCGCAACTGACCGCCGCCGCGCCGCAGGACATGGCCAGAGCCGCAACGCCGCCTTCCAGGGCGGCCACGCGTTTTTCGAAAGCCTCCTGGGTGGGGTTGGTCAGGCGGCCGTAAATGTTGCCGGGCTCGCTCAGATTAAAGCGGGCCTCGGCGTGGTCACAGTTGCCGAACACATAGGACGTGGTCTGATAGATGGGCACGGCCCTGGCGCCGCTGGCCGGATCAGCCTGTTCCTGACCGGCGTGAACTTGCAGGGTTTCAAAGTGCAGGGGACGGGTGGCGCTCATGGGCTTGCTCCGGAAAAGGCGGGTTTGGACGGAAATCAAATGCCTAAATCTTATTAAATAAATAAGAATTGTTTTCTCCGGAACCCGGCGTCCTGTCAAGAAAAAAGCGCGATACTCCCGGCTTCCGGGCGTTGCGGCCAGGAGGTCTGAGGCGTAGACTTCGCTTGGTGGATCATTCAGAAGCAAGCGAGGTCATATGAAGGCGGAAATCATCTCCGTGGGCACCGAGCTTTTGCTCGGCCATACCATCAATACCGACGCGGCCCATGTGGCGTGCGAACTTTCGGCCCTGGGCGTGGATCTGCTGCACGTTCATGTGGTGGGCGACAATGCCGGGCGTCTGGAAGCCGTGCTGCGCGAGGCGCTCACGCGCAGCGATCTGGTCATCACCACCGGCGGCCTGGGACCCACGGACGACGATCTGACCAAGGAAACCGTGGCCCGCGTGACCGGCGCGCCGCTGGAGGAAGACGCGGACAGCCTGGAGCGGCTCAAAGAGTATTTCGGCAGCCGCCCCATGGGCGCCAATCAGCGCAAGCAGGCTTTTTTGCCGCGCGGGGCCGTGGCCTTTCCCAATGCCGTGGGCACCGCGCCGGGCTGCGCCGTGCCTGCCGGGGACGGCAAGTTCGTACTTTTGCTGCCCGGCCCGCCGTCAGAGTTGCTGCCCATGCTGCGGACGGGCGTGACGCCCTTTTTGCAGCGCTACGCCCACGGGGCCATCGCTTCCTTCATGGTGCGTACCTTCGGCATCGGCGAAGGCGCGGCGGCCATGCGCATCAAGGACCTGACGGACGGGGCCAATCCCACGGCCGCCACCTACGCCACCGAGGGGGAAATGTTCGTGCGGGTCACGGCCAAGGCTGACGACCCCGCAGCCGCCGAGGCGCTGGCCGCGCCTCTGGTGGCGGCTGTGCGCGAACGTCTGGGGGACGTGGTTTACGGCGTGAATGTCGCCGGCCTGGAAAGCGTGGTGCTGCCGGAGCTGATCCGGCGCGGGCTGACCCTGACCACGGCGGAATCCTGCACCGGCGGCCTGCTGGCCAAGCGGATCACGGATCAGCCCGGCGCGTCGGCGGTGTTCGGCACGGGCCTGGTGACCTATGCCAATGAGGCCAAAACCCGTCTGCTGGGCGTGCCCGAGGACATGCTGCGCGCGCACGGGGCCGTGAGCCCGGAAGTGGCCCGCTGCATGGCTGAAAACGCGCGCACGCGCTACAACAGTGATTTCGGCCTGGGCATTACGGGCATTGCCGGACCGGACGGCGGCACGCCCGAAAAGCCCGTGGGCTTGGTCTATATCGCCCTCAGCGCCGAAGACGGCGTCCGGCTGCGCGTCATGCGCCCCCAGGGCCGCTATCTCGGCCGGGACTGGACCCGCAACCGGGCCGCCAGCCACGCTCTGGACCTTTTGCGGCGTTATCTTTTCGGCCTGTCCCCGGATCTGGAACAATAGGGCCGCACTCCCTGAACTAAACGGCTTTTTTTCAGCGCGGGGCGGTCTCCGTACTTCGGAGACCGCCCCGCGCTCGTTCATGTCCGCTCAAAAGCCAGATTGCGCGACACCACCATGAGCACGCCGAGCATGACCAGCACCAGGGCCGTGCCCATGAGCAGGGCATAGTCCTCCATTTGCAGGATGGCGTACAACAGGCTGTACAGGGCCGTGAGCAGCAGTCCCACGCTGAAGCCCTGCCGTACGCTGCGCATGGCCGCACCGGCGTACAACGCGATCATCAGCACCGTGCAGGCCGAGGCCGCCGCATAGGACGGCAGAAAGGTGAAATGCTCGGAAAGCGAAAGTAGCACCAGATAAAAAACCACCATGGCCAGACCCACCAGACCGTATTGCACCGGGTGCAGGCGGGCATTCAGGCTCAATTCGAAAATGATGAAGGCCAGGAAGGTAAGTCCGATGAACAGGATGCCGTATTTCACCGAGCGTTCTATCAGATGGTAATGGCTGGCGGATTCGTACAGGGCCACTCCGGCGGCGAAGGAGGTGAAGCGGTCCGGCCAGGTTTTGAGCGTGCCCAGATTGGGGTAGGAACGGGCCAGGGAGGGAATGTCCCAAACCGCCGTGAAGCCTGTGGCGGAAACCTCGCGCTTCACGGGCAGGATGTCGCCCCTGAAGCTGGGGTGCGGCCAGGGCGAGCTCAGGCTGACAGCCGTGACGCCGCCCACGGGCGTGAAGGAAATGCCGCTGCTGCCGTTGAAAACCAGCTCCTGGGAGAAATCATACTGTTTGACGTCCGGCGACAGCGGCACGGGAATGCGAAAGCCCTCCTTCACGGCGCTAAAGGGCTGAGTGCCGGGTTCTGCGGCCAGTTCGGCCCGGTTCCAGACAAAGGAGCCCACCGTGCGCAGGGCGCTGGGCCAGGAGAGCCCCACGACGGCAAAAGCCCGCTGAAAGTCCACGCTTTCCAGGTCCGGGGCAATGCGTTTCAGGCTTTCGAGAGGCGGCAGCGTGAAATGCCCGGCCATGCGCAGCCTGGCGGTGTAGACCAGGGAGCGGTAAATGCCGCGCTGTCGCTCCTGCGGATCAAGATTGCAGGTAAAATCCGCTCTGGCGGGCAGCAGCACGAAATAGCCCGGCACCAGGCGGCTCTCCTTGATGACGCGGTATTCTTCGCCGCCAACGGCTTTGGGATCCTCATTGCGCACGGTCCGGGAGGTGATCTGGCGTTCGCTGTAGGGGAGCAGCAGGATGGGACCGGTGATCTGCTGCTCCCCACCCCACGCCTTGCTGATGTCCCGCACCACGCTGCGGTACAGACTCGCGCGCTCGTCCGTGAGATCCTTGACCAGCATCAGGGGCAACAGCAACACCACGGCGATAAAGGTCACAATGCTGAAACGGGCCAGAGGCGTGCGCAGCAGGGCGCGGGTTTCCTGATCCGGGCAGGCTTCGCGCCGGGACGGGATCGCTGCCGGGACGGTTGTTTCCATTGTGGGGCGGTTTTCTGTTTCAGGGGCGGGCTGCCCGACTTCCGGCCGGGCCGCGTCGGCGGCGGGATGCGCCGGACGCCGGGGCGCGGCATAGAGCCGGGCCAGCCAGCGCAGAAAAACAAAGCCGCCCAGCAGCGCCAGGCCAAGGCCCAGCAAGGCCACCACGGCCAGGAATATCCATTCCATAATCGCCTCCTGAAACCAAAGTAACGGAAAAATCCGTACAGCCGAGCTCAGCGGGCCGGAGCCGGAGTTCGGCTGCAATAGCGGTAATAAAACAGCAGGATGTACAGCGGCACCAGGTAAGCCGCGCCCATCAGGGCCTCGTTGACAGTGAAGAATTCGTTGCTGACGATCATCAGCAGAATGTTGTTGATGACCCCGAAGGAGATCAGAAAGGCCAGCCGCACCTGGCGGGGCATGCCGCGCGTGGCCGGAAGGGCCGCCACGGTCATGACCACGCAGAGCAGGCAGGACGCCAGCAGGGCGTGCAGGATCAGGGCCGGGGATTGTCGCAGCACCCCGGCGTAATTGCTGAAAATGCCCAGATTGGAAATGACGATGGCCGTGGTGAGCAGAGGGAATTGGCGGCGCAGAATGTCCCCGGCCAGCCGTGGCAGGGCGCGGGTGACCATGGCGGCGGCAAAGGGAATCAGAATTGTGATACAGAGCGAGATGGTCATGCCGCCCAGGGAGAAGTTTTCCGGCAGGTCCAGGCCGCCCGTGCCCAGGGTGCGCAGGACGCCGTCCGTGCAGGAGAGCAGAAGCGGCAGGCTGAGCGGCAGCAGCAGGGAGGTGAGGATGTTGCCCACCAGAATCAGGGCGGTATTGGCCCCGAGCATGAGCGAAAACACGGCGGCCATGACCCCTACCGGGGCCGCGCCCAGCAGCAGGGCCCCCAGGGAAAATTCGGGCATGATCAGACGGAAGACGGCAAAGACGAAGAGCGGCAGCGCCAGCAGACGCAAGACCGTGAGTCGGCAGACGATGCCGGGCATGGCGCGCAGTTCGTCCCAGAGGGCTCCGGCCCCCACGGCCAGAAAGCTGAGATAGAGCATGACCATCAGCATCAGGCGGGGCATGGCTTCAAGCGGACCGGCCAGTCCGGGCAGGAACACCCCGGCTGCCATGGAAGCGAAGGAGGAGAATACCATGGTCAGGTCGCGAAGCTGCATGAAATCCTCCAGCGTATTCCAGGCAGCTTGCCCGCTTATGCGTCAAAAAACAAGGCCGGATGCCGGGAAAAACACATTGGCTTTTCCACGCCGCCATACCACGGGACTGTACACCTAGAGCATTTTGCGCTTGAAATTATCGCTTAGCGGCGAAGTAAATTCGCCTTGCGATAATTTCGCGGTGCGGGTTTTCACGGAAAATCCACACAGAGCGTTAAGATATTTTCAATATCAAAACGCTCTAACCGGTACAGTGAAAAAACGGGCATGGCCCAAGGAAGTACGTTCCGGTACAACCTGGGCCATGCCCGGCGTGCGACGCAGCCCAGAGGGCCGCCGGTTTCGCTCCGCACCGCGCGCGGACCGGCGGACCGGCTTCAAATGCTTGGAAAACTCTTCTCTACAGATTGACGCGATCCACAATATCCGTATTCAGCACTTCCACCTTGGCCTTGGAGGCAAGGTTCTGGATGAAGACCTGATACAGACCGTCCACCCGTTCGCGGGCCACGCCGTTGGCCATCAGGTCGCGCACGGTATTCCACTCCTGCGGATCGGGCGGCAGCACGGCGTCCACGCGGCAGAGCAGTGCGCCCGGACCTTCGCTTTTGCCGTCCACGGCATAGGCCGATGGCAGCCAGGTTCCGGGCTTGGCGGTAAAGACGGCTTCGGCCAGAGCCTCATCGGGGTTGAAATCCGCCAGATTCCCGCCACGATCCATGGCCGGGGCGGTCTTGATGCCCAGGCTCGCCTTCAGGGGCTGGGGCAGGGGACCGTCCTTCAATTCCTTGCGACGGGCCGCGGCGCTTTCCACAGCGGCCTTGAGGGCCTTTTCGGCGGTCAGCTTGGCCACAATGGCGCTCTTCACCGCGTCGAGCGGCTGGGTGGACGCGGGTTCAGCCTTGATGATCCGGGCCACCAGATATTTGTCCCCGGCCTCCAGGGCTGTGTCCACGGGCGCGCCCGTAGCGGTGGCGATAAGAGCGGAGGCTCCGACCGGGGTTACGCCCAGCTTTTGCTCCAGTTCGCTCTGGCTGAGCAGGCCGCTCTGTTCCGCCTTGAGGCCGAAACGGGCAGCGCTCTCGGCCAGAGGCTTGCCCAGAATATTGTCTTCGATCAGGCTGTCCAGCACATCGTGCAGCTTGTCCGCGCCCTGTTCCTGGGCCATGGCTTGGCGCACTTCCCGGGCAGCGTCCTTGAAGGTCTTGAGGCCGCCGGGCTTCTTGTCTTCCACCTTGATGATGTGCAGGCCGAAAGGACTGCGCACGGGCTCGGACACCTGCCCGGCCTTCAGGGCAAAGGCCGCGTCCTCAAAAGGCTTTACCGTCTTGCCGGGGGTAATCCAGCCCAGTTCGCCGCCGGGACCGGCCGCATTGGGGGCGTTATGGGCATCGGCCACAGCCGCGAAATCCTTGCCGCTCTTGAGCTCGGCCTGGATTTTCGCCACTTCTTCGCGGGCCTTTTTCTCCGCGTCGGCCGGGGCGTTTTCAGCCAGAGGCACCAGAATGTGCGCGGCCTTGACCTGCGCGGGCTCTTCAAAACGGCTCTTGTTGGCCTCGTACCATTTCTGAGCATCCGCCTCGCTGATGCTCTCGGGCTTGACCAGACCGCCGGGCGTCACGCTGACATAGGCCACGTCCACTTTGGGCGGAATGGCAAAATCTTTCTTGTGGGCATCATAATAAGCCGTCACGTCCTGATCCGTGACCTTGACCTCGCCGGAAAAATTCTTGGCCGGAATGAACAGATAGTCCACCACCCGTTTTTCCCGCAGGAAATTATAGCGGTTTTGGGCTTCGTCCGGGTCCACCCAGACCGGCGCGGTGACCAGGGTAAAAATCTTTTCGCGCAGCAGCTGATCGCTCATATCCTTCTCATACTGGGCCGGGCTGATCCGCTGGGCGGCCAGCACACGCGTGTAGGCTTCGGGATCGAAGCGGCCCTGGGCATCCTGGAAGGATTTGATCCGTCCCACGGCCTGGCGCAGTTCCAGCGGCGTCACACTGACGCCCGCGCGCGCGGCCTCCTGGGCCAGCAGGGTTTGCTGGATCAGATCGCGCAACACCTGGCGGCCCAGATGCTGCTCCTTGAGCTGCTCGCGGGTAACGCCGGGATTATTGCGCAGGATCGATTCCTCCGCATTGCGGTAGGCCTGCTCAAACTGCTGGACCAGAATGGGATCGCCGTTGACGATGGCCACCACATTGGCGGAGTTCCTGTCGTTGAAACTGCCCACTCCCCAGAACACGAAGACCAGGATGATGACGCCGAAAGCCACTTTGACGCCGAAAGACTGTGCGTTGGAACGGATATAATCGAGCATGCGTACTCCGGAATGCCGAATTGTCCTCTTGCCCGCGGCGAAGGCCGCCAAAAGCAAGGGCGCTGACAGAAGCGGAAAGTATAAGCGCCTTTGCGCGGAAACTCAAGAAAAGGAAGGCCCGCGCGCCGTCGAGGCCTCAATCTGTTTGTGACTGAGGCTCGCAGGCTGCGGATATTTTAAAAGAGCCTACGGCGTGATGCCCAGCTTGCGCAGCCTGTGTTGCAGGGTGGAGCGGGGCACGCCCAGTAGGGCGGCGGCACCGCGCGGTCCGGACAAACGCCCCCCGGTCAGGCGCAAGGCCTCCAGAATATGGGCGCGCTCGTTTTCCTCCAGAGTGGGCAGGGCCGGACCCGAACATGACCCGGCCCCCACATGCAACAGGCGGCCTTCCACCGCAGGGACGGCTTCCGGCGAGGCCGGGGCAGGCGCCTCCGTCTCCGCCGACGGCTCCCACTCATGCAGGGCATCGCGCACAAAGCTCTCGGTCACGGCCCCGTCCAGGGAGTGCAGCAAAAGGCGGCTGATCACATTGCGCAATTCGCGGATATTGCCCGGCCAGTCGTGGTTGCAGAGATCCCCCAGCACCCCCCTGGACAGGCGCGGCGGCCGCAGATCCCATTGCCGGGAAAACTGGCTGATGAAGTATTCAACCAGAATGGGAATGTCGTTCTTTCGTTGCCGCAACGGCGGCAGACGCAGGATGACCGAGGCCAGGCGGTAAAAGAGATCACGCCGCAAGCGGCCTTCAAGCAGGGCCTTTTCCAGGTCTATGTTGGTGGCCGACAGCACGCGGATATCCACGCCGATGGAGCGCGCCTCGCCCACCCGCTCAAAGGAGTTCTCCTCCATGACCTGCAGGAGCTTGCTCTGCATATCCGGCGAAAGCTCGCCGATTTCATCCAGAAACAAGGTTCCGCTCTGGGCCATTTCAATCCGGCCGATGCGCTTGGCGTAGGCCCCGGTGAACGCGCCCTTGGCATAGCCGAACATCTCGCTCTCAAACAAGGTCGGGGCCAGGGACGGGCAGTTCACCTTGACGAAATTGGCCGCCCGCCTGGGGCTGCTCCGGTGCAGCCAGCGGGCCAGCATGCTCTTGCCCGTGCCGGTCTCGCCGATGATCAGCACCGGAATATGCAGCTTGGCGACCTTGCGCGCCACGGACATGACCCGGGCCATGTCCTGGGTTTCCAGCAGGCGGTCCACCAGCGGGGCCGAACCGGAGGCATCCGGCGGGGCGGGATCACGGTTGCCGTTGGCCGATGAACGTTCCTCCGCCAACACCGCGAACAGAAAAGTAGTCAGCACCGGACTCAGTTCCAACAAAAAATTCAGGATCTCCACCACATTGTCCGGCTGACGCACAAAGGAAACGTGCAGGGTGCCGATGACTTCGCGGTTCAGGATCAGAGGCAGGGCGATGGTGGCGTTGAGCCCCACACTGGCTAAAGGCAGAGGAGTATCCCCTACGTCCTGCGAAGCCAGGTCATTAATGACCACGGGTTTACGTGACGCAATAGCCATACCGGCCACGGTGTTTTGAGCGATCCGGGTATTGGAAAGGGATTCCACCACTGTGCCGTCGGCGGCGGTGAAAAGGTTCAAGAATTCCCGCTCCGCGTCATAGAGATTAATACAGAAACGGTCATAGTTGAAAAGCAAGCGTAATTGCCGGGAAAGAATTTGGAAAAAGGCATTGCGGTCCATTTTACCGGGAACCAGACGCGATAGGTGCTGAATAACCCGGGCCACGGCCAAGGGTACGTTGCCGAGATCGGCGGCAGAGCTTTGCTGGAACATGGACGATGCCTTCCGTATTTGCCCGTATTTGGTCAGACTATGCCGACATATAAGCAGTTTTGTCCGTGATGTCCAGATATTCATTGAATATCCAATCATCATTTAATTAAAAATACTTATAATTTCAGTCAATTAATAGCAACTTACTTTTCTGGCACAACGATTGCTATTACTTTTATATTAGAGCAAAAAAGACTATTTTGAATGTATTTTCAAATGTTAATTAGCAAAAATTACATATTTTAATCGGGAATATTTCTATCCAATATGGAATAAATAGAGACAAATCCTTCTATGTGACAGCCAATATTTTTATATAGATACTATTTTTACGTTATTATTTAAAAAAACAACAGTATGATAGAAGCCCGCCCCTTCGTTGATCGCGCTTATGCCGAACCAGACAGCGGATGCGCCCCCGGCCTTTGCTCGGGAGCATCAGATAGACGTGGATCTGTTTTTTAACCCGGCTTCTTAAGGAGGAGCATATGACAACGCATTTTGTAGTGCATGAGCCCGGCGACAGCGTCGGCGTGGTCGTGGTGGAAGGCGTCAAAAAAGGCGATATCCTGACCGGCTGGGTCATGGACGGCGATACAACCGTCGAATGCGCGACTCTGAACGACATCCCCATCGGCCATAAGATCGCGCTCCAGGATCTGGAGGCCAATGACACCGTGATCAAATACGGTACGGATATCGGCAAAGTAGTCAAACCCATCAAACGCGGCGAGCATCTGCACGTGCACAATGTCAAAACCAAGAGGTGGTAATTCCGATGAAAGACACATTTATGGGCTATCGCCGCGACAACGGCCGGGTGGGTATCCGCAACCATGTGGTCATTCTGCCCCTGGACGATCTTTCCAACGCCGCCTGTGAAGCCGTGGCCAACAACATCAAGGGTACTCTGGCATTACCCCACGCTTACGGCCGTCTGCAGTTCGGCGAAGATCTGGAACTGCATTTCCGCACCCTGATCGGCACGGGCTGCAATCCCAACGTGGCGGCTGTGGTGGTCATCGGCATTGAACCGCAGTGGACGCAGCGCGTTGTAGACGGCATCGCCGCGACAGGCAAACCTGTGGCCGGTTTCGCCATCGAAAAGCACGGCGATCTGTCCACCATTTGCGAAGCTTCGCGCACGGCCAAGGAATTTGTTCACTATGCCACAGAACTGCAGCGCGTGGAATGCCGGGTCAACGAACTCTGGGTCTCCACCAAGTGCGGAGAATCGGACACCACTTCCGGTATAGCTGCCAATCCCACAGTGGGTAACGCTTTTGACAAGCTCTGGAAGGCGGGGGCCACTACCTTGTTCGGCGAAACCACGGAAATTACCGGCGGTGAGCACCTTGTCATGGAGCGTTGCGCCACGCCCGAAGTGCGCAACAAGTTCAAAGCCTTTTTCGACCGCTACGCCAAGGTGGTGGACGACCATAAAACCAACGATCTCTGTGATTCCCAGCCTACCAAGGGCAATATCGAAGGCGGCCTGACCACCATTGAGGAAAAGGCCTTGGGCAATATCCAGAAAATCGGACGCGAGGCCCCGGTTATCGGCTGCCTGGACAAGGCCGAAAGCCCCACCGGACCGGGTCTGTGGTTCATGGATTCTTCATCCGCTGCGGCTGAAATGGTCACTCTGGCGGCTGCCGCCGGTTTTGTGGCCCACTTCTTTCCCACGGGCCAGGGTAACATTATCGGCAATCCCATTCTGCCGGTCATCAAACTTTCGGCCAACCCCCGCACCGTGCGCACCATGCGTGAACATATCGATGTGGACGTCTCCGGCATCCTGCGCCGCGAAATAAATCTGGATCAGGCCGGAGACCTGTTGCTCGACATGTTGCATCGCACATGCCAAGGGCGCAACACCTCTGCCGAAGCCCTTGGGCATCAGGAATTCATCATGACCCGGCTCTACGAAAGCGCCTAACATCCGAGAGGAAGAACATGGCTGTCACCTACTTGAAAAGAGCAAGCAAGACTCCGGAAACGGAAACCGCCACGGCGCAGAAAGTGGTCAACGAAATGCTGGCCGAAATCTTGAAACGCGGTGAAGACGCCGTGCGCGACTATGCCCTGAAGCTGGATAAATGGTCGGGCGAGATCATCATGTCTGAAGACGAAATCCAGAAAAGCATCAAAGACGTGCCCGCCGGTGTCAGGATGGATATCGATTTCGGAGTCAAGCAGGTGCATGACTTTGCCCTGGCCCAAAAAAACTCCATAAAGGACTTCAGTGTGGAGCTGTACCCCGGCGTGACTGCTGGGCAGCGCGTCATCCCGGTCAATGTGGTGGGCTGCTACGCACCCGCCGGACGCTATGCTCACATCGCCTCGGCCTACATGGGTGTGGCCACAGCCAAAGCTGCGGGCGTCAAAACCATTGTGGCCTGTTCCAGTCCCTTCCGGGGCGGCGGCATGCATCCCTATTTGCTCTATGCTTTCAAGGCCGCCGGAGCCGACGTGATCATGACCTTGGGCGGCGTGCAGGCCATCGTCAGCATGGCCTATGGCCTGTTCACCGGCAAGGAGGCCGATGTGGTGGTGGGGCCGGGCAACAAGTTCGTGGCCGAAGCCAAACGCGTCCTTTTCGGCAAAGTGGGTATCGACGTTTTTGCCGGACCTTCCGAAATCGCGATCCTGGCCGACAAAACAGCCGATGCCGAAATGGTCGCCTGGGATCTGGTGGGTCAAGCCGAGCACGGCGTGGAATCCCCTGCCTGGCTGATCACTACCAGCAACACTTTGGCCGAAAAGGTTATGGAACTGGTGCCTAGGCTTATCGAGGCCCTGCCGCCACTGGCCAAGGAGGCGGCTGGCAACGGCTGGCGGGATTACGGCGAAGTTATTTTGTGTGACAGCCGCGAAGAGGCGGCAGCCAAATCCGATGAATACGCGCCGGAACATCTGGAAGTACACGCGGCCGACTTACAGTGGTGGCTGGGAAATCTCACCAGCTACGGCTCCCTGTTCCTGGGCGAGGAAACCACGGTTGCCTATGGCGACAAGTGCAGCGGCCCCAACCATGTACTGCCCACCAAACGCGCCGCCAAGTACTCTGGCGGTCTCTCCGTGCACAAGTTCATGAAAACCCTGACCTGGCAGCAAATGACCAGAGACGCGGCCATACATATCGGCGGCGTGACGGCTCGCATCTCCAGGTTGGAAGGCATGGAGGCCCACGCCCGCACCGCTGATGCGCGTCTGGCCAAATACGCTCCGGGCCGTGAGTTCGACCTTGGAACACCGGTGAAGGAATAAGCCAACACCCTCAACCCTCTGAAATATCTGCCATAGGAGGTCACAGTGAATATCTCGGCCCTCTTCGACATTTCCGGCAAAACGGCCCTGGTTACCGGCGGCAATTCCGGCATCGGCGAGGCAATGGGCCGGGCACTGGGACTGGCCGGAGCGCATGTACTCCTGGCGGCCAGACGCAAAGAAGCGTTGGACCATGCGGTGGAACGCATGCGCAAAGACGGCATTCAAGCGGGCAGCCTTGCCGCAGACCTCAGCAGCCCGGAAAAGGCTCTGGCCTGCGGCAAGGCTGCCCTGGATACTTTTGGCCCGGTGGACATCCTGATCAATGCCGCCGGCGTGAATATGCGCCAACCTTTTATGGAAGTCAGCCCCACGAACTGGGCCACACAGATCAACCTACACCTCTCCGCGCCTTTCTTTTTAACTCAGGCACTGGCTCCGGGCATGGCGCGGCGAGGCTGGGGCCGAATCATCAATATTGCCTCCCTGCAATCCTTCCGCGCCTTTGCCGACAGCGCTCCGTACGGCGCAGGCAAGGGTGGCGTCGTGCAACTGACCCGTGTCATTGCTCAGGAATGGTCGGGGCGGGGCGTCACATGTAATGCCGTTGGCCCCGGCTTCTTCCCCACCGCTCTGACCCGGCCGGTTTTCGATAATCCGGAGCTTGCTGGCAGAAATGCCGCCCAGACCTGTATAGGCCGCAACGGCACGCTGGAGGATCTTTACGGCTGCACCGTATTTCTGGCCAGCGAGGCTTCGGCCTATATTACCGGCCAAGTAATCATGATCGACGGGGGCTTTACCGCCCGTTGAGACAATATTGCAATATTTCAACCAGGGGATGGAAATCCAGCAGATGCCTTCCCTTGCGTACAGCAGGAGTCCAGATGATGAAAGCCCTGGTGTATACGCAACCCCATGAAATGCAATGTCGGGACTATCCCGAACCGACTCTTGAACCCGGCGAGGTCATTATAGAAATCAAGGCCTCGGGTATCTGCGGCTCGGACATGCATGCCTACCACGGGCATGACCCCCGCCGCCAGCCCGGCTTGGTCATGGGCCACGAACTCTCCGGCGAAATCCATGCCAGTGCTTCTCCGCGCTTCAAAGCGGGACAGAAGGTTACGGTGGATCCTTTGATCACCTGCGGGTGCTGTTCATACTGCCGTACCGGCCGGGACAATTTGTGCGAAAACAGGGGAATGGTGGGCATGAGTCGCCCCGGCGCCTACGCCGAGTTCATGTCCATCCCGGCAAGCTCGGTCATTCCCGTTCCCGACGACATGCCGCATACCATCGCCGTGCTCACCGAACCGGCCGCCACCGTGCTGCATGCTTTGAATATCTCTTTGCCCAAAATGGCACGGCCGGTACAGGAATGTAAGGTTCTGGTCATCGGCGGCGGGGCCATCGGCCTGCTCATGGCCCTCCTACTTCGATCACGCGGCGTGCACCACGTGGACCTGGCGGAAACCAATCCCCTGCGGCTCGCCTCGGCCGGCGAACACAGCAAAGCCCGGGCCTTTGATCCGATGGCCGAACCTCCGGCGGAATCCTTTTACGAGTATGTCGTGGACGCCGTGGGGCGCAAAGTCACCCGCGAGATGGCCGTTCACGCTCTCAAGCCCGGCGGTGTGCTCATGCACATGGGTCTGCAGGACTGGAGCAGCCAGATGGATATGCGCAAAATCACCCTTGCCGAGCACGTCGTCCTCGGCACCTACACCTATACCTATGCGGATTTGCAGGCCACAGTGGAAGCCCTGCGCAACAACGTTTTCGGCAACCTCGCTTGGGTGGAGTACCGCTCTCTGGCTGACGGGCCGGAGGCCTTCCGAGTCCTGGATCAGCGAAAGACCCAGGCCGCCAAAATCGTTTTGCTGCCGTAAGAGGACACGAGGGAGAATCCCTCCGTACACGCCAACAGCAGGAGTCTGACAATGAAGAATGTGTTTTTCGCCTCACTGTTCAGCCTGTGCCTTTGCGCTCTCCTGACCGTTCCCCAGCCATCGGCCGCAGCCGATAAACCCGAAGTACGCACCAGCGCCCAGCCCTGTCTGCACGGTCTGCCTCTGTGGTATGCCGAAAAAGCCGGCTGGCTGAAAGACGCGCCTTTTACCGACACCTTCATGCTCTTCGCCTCGGGCGCACCGCAGACCGAGGCCTTGGCGGCCGACCAGTGGGATGTGGGCGCCATGGGCACAGTGCCTACCATGATGGCCAGTATGCGCTACGGCTACAAGCTGATCGGCATTTCCAACGAAGAAGGAGCTACCAACGACCTTTGGGTGCGCCCGGATTCTCCGCTGCTCAAGCATAAGGGGACCAATCCGGCCTATCCTGACATTTTCGGCACGGATGAGGACTGGAAAGGCAAAAAGATACTGGTCACCACCGTGTCCACCGGCCACTACGCCCTAACCGCCACCTTGGAACGACTTGGTCTGAAGGACAGCGATGTGGACATCGTGCACATGGAGCAGGGCCAGGCCATGACCGCCTTTAACGCCGGCCAGGGTGACATCCTTCAGCTCTGGGCTCCTCTGAGCTACGTGGCCGAGGCCAAGGGCTGGACAAGGGTTTCCTCGGGTGCGGCGGCCAAGGTGATGATCGCTGGCGGCATCGGCGTGCGCAAGGAGTTCGCGGAACAGCACCCCGATCTGGTGGTAGCCTGGCTCGACCTGTACATGCGCGGCGTGGAAGGCATGAAGGAACATCCCGAACAGTACGTCAAGCCGCTGCTCTCCTATTTTAACGATTATTGCGGCCTGGAGTTGAATGAGAACCAAGTCAGAATGGAATTCAAATACCGTCCGCTCTTCAATGTGGCCGAGCAGATCGAAGCCATGGAAAATCCGGACAAGCTTCCCGCCTGGGTGCGCGGCGTGGCGAACTTCATGCTGGCGCAGGGACGAATCAAAAAGAAGGAATATGACCGCTACGTCCAGGCCAACTTCAATATCGATCCTTCGTTCATGAAGAAGCTCGCGGCCCTGCGCGCCGCACGCGGCCAGAAATAGGTCCTGGCCCGGCGCCTTCCATAATCCGGCGTCCTCCACACGCCGTCGTCCGCTCGACCATTTTTGCCGAGTGGACGACGGCCGGGAGAAAAAGGAGCCCTTATGCGCCAAGATACGGAAAAAAGAGACGCGTCCGATCAAGAATTGAAGCTTGAGATTCAAAAAGCCAATTATTTCGCCACAGCCGCCAGAGAAAATTGGATATCCATCGTGAGCTTTCTGGTTTTCCTGGTGGTCTGGGAACTAATTTGCCGCTTTGATCTTATCGGTCCTTACCAACTTGTGCCCCCCTCGGAAGTTATCACGGTATTTTTTGAAAAGTTGACGGACGTCAACCCTGACGGAACGGTATTGCAACAACACGCCCTGGCGAGCCTGGCCCTGGCTTTGGCCGGATTTCTCGCCGCCGTGGTCATCGGCGTGCCTCTGGGATTGTTCATGGGCTGGTATCCCAAGGTCAATCTGCTGGTACGCCCGCTTTTCGACGCCATCCGACCCATCCCGCCCATTGCCTGGATTCCCATTGCCATTCTCTGGCTGGGCATCGGCATGACGGCCAAGGCTTTCATCATTTTTCTCGCTGCCTTTGTGCCCTGTGTAATCAACTCCTATACGGGCATCCGGCTGACCAATCCGGTCCTTATCCGGGTGGCTGAAATTTACGGGGCCTCCAATTTTGAGACATTCCGCAAAATCGGCGTTCCATCGGCCATTCCCATGATTTTCACCGGCATGAAACTCTCTCTCAACGCCGCCTGGACAACCCTGGTGGCCGCTGAGCTGCTGGCCGCCTCCGTAGGATTGGGCTTCATGATTCAGCAGGGCAGACGTCTGGCCCGCCCGGACATTATCATTGTGGGCATGCTGACCATCGGTTTTCTGGGAGCTCTGATGTCCTGGATTCTGACCAGAATTGAAGCCCGCTTCGCCTCGTCCAGGAGGCTTGCATGAACCGCTTCATTTCGCAAAATGCCCGCTGGCTCGCGCCCGTGGCTTCCATCGGCGCTTTTGTAGTGCTCTGGGGCCTGGTTTCGCTCAACGTTGATCCTGACTTTCTACCCTCGCCCCTGAAAGTCTGGCAGGAATTCGTGCGCCTGTTCAACCATCCGGTGGGCGGCACAACCATTCTCGGCCATGTGGGATTCAGTCTCAGACGGGTTCTGATCGCTTTTGGTCTGGCCGTTCTGCTGGGCCTGCCCCTGGGTCTGTTGATGGGTTGGAACCGGACCTGCGAAAAAATCGTGGCCCCCATCTTTGAAGTACTGCGGCCCATTCCGCCCATTGCCTGGATTCCCATCGCTATTCTCTGGCTGGGCGTGGCTGAAGGTTCGAAAATCTTCATCTGCTTCGTGGGCGCGTTTGTAATTATGATCCTCAACTCCTATACCGGCATGCGCTACGTGGACCCCTTGCTTATCGACGCGGCCAGATCCTTTGGTGCGAGTCGCTCCCAGCAGTTCTTCAACGTGGCCGTGCCCGCCTGCATGCCCTCCATCTTCGCCGGGGTTCAGAACTCCTTGTCCATGGCCTGGATGTGCGTACTGGCCGCCGAAATGGTCGGCGCGCGCGAAGGCGTGGGCTACATCATCATTCAGGGCATGGATCTCAACAAATCATCCATGATCCTGGTGGGCATGGTTCTTATCGGCATCGTGGGTTCCCTGCTGGCCGCGACGTTGCGTTGCACCGAGCGCCTGCTCTGCCCCTGGAGGAGGGAAATGGTATGAAGGAGAGGAGCGTCAAAATAGAATGCGTGAACATCTCCAAGACCTTCCACGTGCCCGGCCAGAAGCAGTTGCTGCATGTGCTGAACAAGGTCTCGCTGAAGGTCTATGAAAACGAGTTCCTGGTCATTCTCGGTCCGGGCCAGAGCGGCAAGACGGTGCTGCTCAACTGCATGGACGGATTGATTGAGCCCACGGCCGGAGAAATCCGCATAAGCGGCAAGATCATCAACGGGCCGGGACCGGATCGCGGAATGGTCTTCCAACGCTATGCGCTTTTTCCCTGGAAAACAGTGGAACACAATGTGGCCTTCGGCCTGGCTGTGCGCGGCGTGCCCGTGAAGGAACGTCTGGCCGTGGCCCGGCGCTACATTGAGCTTGTGGGGCTGACCGGTTTTGAAAAAGCCTACCCGGCCCAGCTTTCCGGAGGCATGAAACAGCGCGTGGGCATTGCCAGGGCCTATGCCAATGATCCGGACATCCTGCTTATGGACGAACCGTTCGGAGCGCTGGATGCCCAGACTCGCTACGCCATGGAACAGGAATTGCGGACCATCTGGGAAAAGGAAAAACGTACGGTCTGTTTTGTGACCAATAATATTGAAGAAGCCATTTATCTGGGGGATCGAGTGGTGGTCATGTCCGCTCTGCCGGGCCGGGTCAAGACCGAATACAGCATAGATATTCCCTCGCCACGTGCTTATACGCATCCGGATTTCCTGACCCTGCGCAAACAAATATCCGAAGACACCGACCTGGTGCTCTAGAGCGTTTTGATATTGAAAACATCGCAACGCTCTGTGCGGATTTTCCATGGAAATCCGCACCGCGAAATTATCGTAAGGCGAATGTACTTCACTGTTACGCGATAATTTCAAGCGCAAAATACTCTAGGAGGACGATCATGCACTTCGGAGACAAGGAAACTTACGCCGAGGGCCGGGAAGTCAAGGTTTCGGTGACCAATCTTACCAAATGCTATGACGAATTGCTGGTGCTCGACGACATCAATTTCGATATCTACAAAGGCGAAATGCTTTGCATCGTAGGCCCCACCGGCTGCGGCAAAACCACTTTTCTGAACTGCCTTTCCCGCTTCATCCCCATCACCAACGGCTCCATCATGGTGGACGGTAAACCGGCGGATCCGAAAATCCACAACATCGCCTTTGTATTTCAGGAAGTTTCGGCCATTCCCTGGCTCACCGTGGAGGATAACATTCGCTTCGGTCTGCGCATTAAGCGATTGCCAGAAGTGGAAATTGAAAAACGTGTAGAGCGGATGCTCGACATCGTGGGCCTTGCCAGATACCGCACCTATTATCCCCAACAACTTTCCGCCAGCATGGAGCAACGGGTCGTCATCGCCCGCAATTTCGCCATTAATCCCGATCTCCTGCTTATGGACGAGCCTTACGGCCAGCTGGATGTAAAATTACGCTATTATCTGGAAGACGAACTCATGCGCATCTGGAAAGAATTGGGCAGCACGGTGGCCTTCATTACCCACAATATCGAGGAGGCCGTGTACCTAGCCGAACGGATTTTAATTCTCTCCCCCAAGCCTTCGACCATCAAAGAAGAAGTCATCGTGGATCTGCCGCGCCCCAGGCAGTATGACGACCCGGAATTCGTCAAGATCCGCGATTACGTCACTGAACGCATCAAGTGGTGGTGACGGAACACGAGTCCTTCAGACTCCACCGTCAAACAAGATTTCCCAATTACACTATCTAAGCACAAGGAGACTCAGATGAAGATGGCAAAAACATCGGCTCTTTTTCTCGTGGCTCTGATGCTGACCCTGGTGGCCTCTTTTCCAGTTGCCGCCGCCTATCCCGAAAAACCCTTGAACATGATTATCGTCTTTACCGCTGGCGGCTCCAGCGACGTGCAGGCCCGGATCATGCAGAAATACTGGGATAAATATGTGAAACAGCCTTGGGTATTCGTCTACAAGCCCGGCGCAGGCGGCATTCTGGGCTCCACGGAACTCGCCCGTAGCGCGTCGGACGGCTATACCATCGGCGGCCTGAATGTGCCCCATCTCGTGTTGCAATCTCTGGCGCAGAACGCCCAGTTCAACCCAGACAGCTTTAAATTCATCGCCCAGGTGGTTAACGACCCCCAATGCGTGGCCGTGCTCAAAACAAGCCCCTACAAAACTTTTCAACAAATTCTGGATACGGCGAAGGCCAAGCCCGGTAAGCTCAAGGTCGGACTGGTCGGCCCTTTGAGCGGACATCACCTTATGTTTCTGGACTTCAACAAAAAACTTCCCGACGCCAAACTCAGCCGCGTGTTCTACAAAGGAGCGGCCGACCAGAACGCGGCCCTGCTCGGCGGCGAAGTGGATCTCATTTTCGGCAATATCAATGACGTAATGCGCTCAATTGATGAATTCCGCGTACTCAACGTGGCTGCAGAAAAACGCAACAGCTTTCTGCCAGACGTGCCCACCTTCAAGGAACAGGGCATTGATATTGTCTCCGATATCCGGCGCACCTTTGCCGCCCCTAAGGATATCCCGGCCGAAAAGCTGGCTTGGCTGCGTAAAACCTTCAAGCGGATCTGTGAGGACCCCGATTATCTGAGAGACATGAAAAAGGCCGGCCAACCGGCGGAATATATGGATGGCGAGGCACTCACCACCTATATCGATTCCCTGCAGGCCCGTGAAAAAAAGACGCTTGAGGAAGCAGGACTGATTCCGAAGAAATAGAGTGGTCGGATATGGCGGGGCAGGGAAGTCCAGCCCCGCCGTCTTCCAGGGACATTGGCTAGTCCGTCCCATGGGCTGATTCCCTCCCGTACAGGAGTCGCGGATGACTGAATTTATTCTTCCCTCCCTGCAAAATCTTGTTGACCCCCTGAACCTTTTTCTGATGATCGCCGGCCTGACCGGCGGCATCGTCATCGGTGCCCTGCCGGGCCTTTCCGCGACCATGGGCGTGGCGCTGATGGTACCGGCCACCTTTGCCATGACCCCCACGCATGGACTCGTGATGCTGGGTGCCATCTATGCTGGAGCCATATACGGCGGAGCCAATTCGGCCATTTTGATCTGTACGCCAGGCACGCCCTCTTCCGTGGCCACCACCTTCGATGGCTGGCCTCTCTGCAAGAATGGCCAAGCGGATACGGCTCTCTATACCTCCCTGCTTTCCTCAGCCTTCGGCGGCATCATCGGCACCTTTTTCCTTCTGTTTCTGGCGGGCGCGCTGGCCCGCTTCGCCCTGAACTTCGGCGGACCGGAAAACTTCTGGCTTTGTCTTTTCGGGCTAAGCACCATCGCGGTCATGACGCCCGAGAACATGGGCAAGGGCATTGTCTCCGGTGCCATCGGTCTGCTGGTGTCCACCATCGGCCTTGATCCCAACACGGGCATCCCTCGCTTTACCTTTGACATATACGGCCTGGTACAGGGGGTATCAGTCATTCCCTGTATGATCGGTCTGTTTTCTTTTTCCCAGGTGCTCTATCTTATCGGTACGGATAGAACCTTCGTGGCCGCGTACCACCCCCGTAGGGGCACTTTCGACCGCGTGGCCGGTTATCTCGCCACCCGCTGCAAAAAAGTATTGCTACGCTCCTCCATCATCGGCACCTGGGTGGGTATGCTGCCGGGCGCGGGCGGTGAAATCGCCTCTATCATCGCCTATAATGAATCCAAACGCTGGGCTAGGGACCCCTCTATCTACGGCAAGGGCAGCATTGAAGGCGTGGCCGCCTCGGAAAGCGCCAACAACGCGGTCATCGGCGGTTCGCTGATTCCCATGCTGACTCTGGGCATTCCGGGCAGCGCAGTGGCCGCAGTGATCCTCGGCGCGCTCATGGCCCATGGTATCCAGCCGGGTTTCAAAATTTTCACCGCCACCGGTGAACTGGCCTATACCTTCATTTTTTCGCAATTTCTGGTGAACCTGCTGATGATCCCGATCGGTTTCGTTCTCTGCCGCTGCATGGCCAAGCTGCTCAATATCCGACTGACTTTTGTGGCCATCGGTATTGTCGTGCTGTCCTACATCGGGGCCTATGCCATCTCCAACAGTCTTGTGGATATCTGGATCGTTCTAGTCTTCGGTTTCGTGGGCTTTTTCGGCGGCAAACTGGGCATGGATACCGGAGCCATGGCCTTGGGCGTGATCTTGGGGCCCATGATTGAAGAAAATCTCGGCAAATGTCTCGATCTTGCCCATTCCGTTGATGGCGGACTCCCGGCTGTCATGCTTGGCGGCAGCATCAGCAAAGTACTGATCGCGGCATTGTTGCTCTCCTTCGCGACTCCTTGGCTGCTACGGTTGAAGAAAAAACAGACTGAACCCCAGGAGAAAAACCATGCGTAAAAGTATCTCGGATATTTTGTGCGGCGCGAGTTTTCTGGCGATCAGCGCGGCTTTCGGCCTGCAGTATGGAGGACTCACGGGCGTAAGCCGCATATTTCCGGAAAGTCTGATACTCATTATCGCTGTGGGTGGACTATGGTTTGTGGGCAAGGGTCTGTATAAACGACGCGGGGAATCCCCCACAGACGCGGAACACGTCGCCTGGAGAAAAGTTGGATATATCGCCGCGATGGCGGCCATCTACGCCGCACTGATCGGTACTCTGGGCTTTTTCAGCAGTACGACGCTGTTCATATTCTGTTCCTCCCTGCTGCTGGGAGACAAAAGTCGGGGCCTGGGACGCCTTGCCGTTGCCGGACTGCTGTACAGCCTTTTCTTCAGTCTGTCCGTCTGGTTCAGCTTTACCAAGCTGCTCAATGTACCGACGCCCGCAGGTTTTTTATTCTGAACCTCATACGGAATTCACGCTATGCGTCATACTGTGAAATACGGAAAGGGCAACCTTTCTTTTGACCTTCCGGACGACACTTCCGTCACGGTTTTTGAACCACGACATATTCCGTCCCTGGTTAATCCCCTCGGCGTTTTTGAGCGAGCTCTTGACGCTCCGGAAGGCTGTCCGCGCCTGGAAGACTTCCCCGCGCCCGCCTCGGTCGCCATTGCCGTTCCGGACGAAACCCGGCCTTTTCCTACCAGTTTGCTTCTCCCACCCCTACTTAAAAAAATTTTCAAAATATGGCCTGCTCTCCTGCCGGACCACGTATGCGTCGTGGTAGGCGGCGGTCTGCATGAGCCCCCGGATGCCGCACAGCTCAAGCGTATTCTGCCCGACGATCTTTACGGTTGCCGAGTCGTCAGCCATGACGCCCGGAAATCGGAAATGATCCGCCTCGGTACAACCGCCAGAGGAACCCCTGTGGAAATCAACGCGGCCTATGCCAGAGCGGAATTGAAGATCGTCATGGGCATGGTGGACGCCCACCAGTTTGTGGGCTTTACAGGTGGGGCCAAGGGCGTCGTCGTGGGGTGCGCCTCAGCGACCATGATTGAAAAAAATCATTCCATGCTTAAAGAGCCTTGCGCTTTTGCCGGAAACCTTGAAGAAAATCCCGTCCGTATTGATCTCAATGAAGCGGGACGCATTGCCGGAGTAAAACTTGCCGTCAATGTCTCCCTGGACGCACAGAAAAATATTGCAGCGCTTTTTGTGGGTGATCCACCGACCATCCTGCGTTCTGCGGCCAGGAAAACACGTGAGCTTTACGGCATGGAACTACGGGAGACATTCGATATTGTCATTGCTTCCTGTGGCGGCAGTCCCAAAGACATCTGTTTGTATCAGGCCCAGAAGGCGCTGGATGCCGCCCGCCGCTGCGCGGGTAAGAATGGAAAAATACTGCTGGTTGCGGAATGCGCACAAGGCATCGGGGACGAGCGCTATCTGGAGTATGCCCGGAACTTCTCGGATCATGCATCGTTACTGCGGGATTTTGAAAATCAGACATTCAGGATGGGCGCTCACAAGGCATATCTTTTTTCACGGGTAGCGGCCACACACGAGATAGTATTACATACCGCTCTTTCCCAAGAGGATCTCGCCTCCTGCCTGCTGAACAAAGGCAACCTGCAAGTTACCCTGTCCGACTGGCTTACCGCTGAGCCAGAGGCCCGCATCGCACTCATAACTAATGCCAATGCAACCTTTTTCTTTTAATCGGGTAAATCCATGAACAGCGCACGCTATAGGATCAGACAACATATCGAACGCCCGGATTCTTTGCTGCTGCAATGCTTCCGGGACCTGGCCGTGGCCGACATCTGCGACGCCCTGGGCCGCAACGCCGCCCTGCCCTCGGCCATCAAGCCTCTGGGCGTCGCGCGCCTGCTGGGCACGGCCTACACGGTCAATCTGCCCGCCGGTGAAAACCTGTTGCTCTACTACGCTGTGGATAATGCCCGGCCCGGCGATGTGCTGGCTGTGGCCTGCGACGGGTACGAAGACCGCGCCGTGTGCGGCGAGATCATGGCCGCTCTGGCCCGCAAGCGGGGCCTGGCCGGTTTTGTGGTGGACGGGGCGGTGCGGGACGCGGACGCCCTGCGGGCCATGGACTTTCCGGTCTACGCCCGCGCGGTTTCACCCAACGGTCCGTACAAGGACGGCTGCGGCGAAATCAACGCGCCCATTGCCATGGGCAATGCGGTAATCAGGCCGGGCGACATACTGGTGGCCGACGGCGACGGCATTGTGGCCGTCAGCCGGGACGAAGCTGAATCCGCGGCCATACAGGCCCGCGCCATCCGGGATACCGGCTTGTGTAAGCTCAAATCCATTGAAAAAACCGGCAAGCTGGATTTCAACTGGCTGTACGAAAAACTGGCGGCCGGTTCCTGCGCCATCTTTGACTGACGCCAGGCCTTCCCGCCGAATTGGAAGCTGAGGGGGAACATCCCTCAACAGCAGGCCGGTTTCCGCATAATACGGAAACCGGCCGTTGTTTTTTACAAAGCTACATCAACAGGCCCCTCTTGCCCCGCGCATTTTCTCCTCCGGGCCCCTCCCACCGGACAAATGCGATTCGAAAACGCCGATATTCTCCATGCGGTCGCGGCAGCTACTTGCTTTCTCTCCTACAGGATACATTATATAGAAATTATAGTCTTTTTTTGACCACCCAGCCTGATCGGCGTGAGGACAGACTAAAAATATGCCGTTTTCTTGGGGAGCTTCAGAACATAACCGGCTCTGACGCAGGCGTGTTCAGGCAGTTTTCAGATAAAAAATTTCCCGGAGATTCAGATGGATCAGGCCATAATGGATTCACTTGTTGTATACGGAAACATCGCCGTAAAACTGGCCGTGGGCTTGACCGCTTTTATTCTGTTATTGCGGACGACCAATCGCGGCCAACTGACGCAGATGACGCCTGTGGACCTCATCGGCAACTTTGTTCTGGGCGGCATTATCGGCGGCGTTATTTATAATCCGGACATTCACATCATAAAATTCATCATCGTGCTGGCGCTGTGGGAGATTCTTGTGATCTCCGTCAATTCATTGCGCATGCATACCGAATCCGGGCGAAAAATGATTGTGGGCTCGCCCACTCCTATTGTGATCAAGGGAGGATATCTGCAGGACAAATTTCAACAGGCCGGACTTGATATTGCCGACTTTGCGACCCTGGCGCGAATGCAGGGCATTCATTCACTCCATGACATATGGAATGCGCAGCTTGAACCCAACGGTCAGGTCACCATCCAGAAAAAGGATGAACCCAAAAGGGCAATTATTCTTGTAAGCAACGGCGTTATCGATGAAAATGCCATGAAGCTGATCGAAAAAGATGAGGAATGGCTGAAACAGGAATTGAATAAAAACGGCTGTGATTCATGCAAAGATATTTTCTTTGCTGAATGGAACGAAGATACGGACGCTGAAGGAAAAAAATTTGGAAACCTCTATATCATTACGTGCGAAAAAAAAGAAGGACAATAAAATGGGCATTATATCCTGGATTATTTTTGGCTTGGTCGCTGGCGCCATTGCGAAATTCATTTTGCCGGGACGTCTTGAACGCGGCTTTATTGTGACATCCCTGTTAGGAATCGTCGGCGCATGTGTCGGCGGATTCATCGGCACATGGCTTGGTTTCGGCAAAGTAACCGGATTTAACCTGCCGAGCTTTTTTGTGGCCGTACTGGGAGCGCTTCTCGTCTTGATCATCCACGGCAAGCTTACATCGCGCTAATGCGTCCGGAGTCCACCGGAGCATTGTTAATGAGCCCGTATAAAGTCGTCGGCAAGATATCTCCACATAAAATGCGCGTCAGGCGCGCTTCGGAGGCGGTCTTTGCCAATACCGGGGACAGCGGCTACGCCGACATCCGGCATTCCATCCGGCGCCGCCCAGCGGCTGGATGAACGCCCTCAACGGGCTCATTTACTACCGCGAAAGACATACGCTGCGTGTCTATATTGACCACACATCGATGGAAGTCTTTGTGGGCGACGGTCAAACAGAGGGCTGCCACAGCCTGAGCAGCAGATTCTATTTTGACGGCATGGGAAAATGTGTCGATTTTTTTACGATTGAGGGCGGAGTGCGGTTTGAGCGTCTGAGCAGTTGGGAACTGAAGGCCGTCAACTGGCCCTACGGAAAAGTGACCCCCAGGGCGTGACGGCTGCCTCCCGTAACGGAGGCAAACGCCCCGTCAGTCCACGGGATGGCCTAGGGAACGGTATTCATTGAGCTTGTTGCGCAGGGTCCGCACCGAGATGCCCAACAGTTCGGCGGCCTGGGTGCGGTTGCCGGAGGTGGCTTCCAGGCCCTTGATGATCATGATCCGCTCCATTTCGTGCAGCGGAATTACCGGCCCGGCAAACGGCTCCGCCGGGGTATTGGAGCCTGCCGGAACAGGTGCGGCGGTGGTAGCCACCGGCGCCGCGGAGGGCCCGGCGGTTTCAACGCTCCCGTCCTCCGGGAGGCTGTCTTCCTCAAACAGGGGCCAAGCCTCGTTTTCCAGCAGAAAATGGCAGGGCTCCACCGGACGGCCGTTGGCCAGCAGTACGGCGCGCTCCATAAGGTTTTGCAGCTCGCGCACGTTGCCGGGAAAATCGTAATTTTTCAGCCAGCTCACAGCGGCTTCGGACAGGGATACGGGCGGCAGTTTATATTCGCGCACATACAGGTCCACGAAAAAGCGGGCCAGTTCCAGCACGTCGTCGCCGCGTTCGCGCAGGGAGGGCAGGCGCAGGGGAATGACATTGAGCCGGAAATACAGATCCTGACGGAATTTGCCCTGCTTGACCCAGTCTTCCAGATCGCGGTTGGTGGTGGCAAGCACGCGCACATCCACCCGCACGGTTTCCGCGCCGCCCACCCGGTCGATCTCGCCTTCCTGAAGCACGCGCAACAATTTAGCCTGCAGGGCCAGATCCATTTCGGAAATTTCGTCCAGCAGCAGGGTGCCCCCGCTGGCCAGCTCAAACTTGCCGAGTTTGCGGGCAATGGCTCCGGTAAAGGCTCCCTTTTCATGGCCGAACAATTCGCTTTCCAGCAGATGTTCAGGCAGGGCCGCGCAGTTCACGGCCACAAAGGGACCGCGCGCGCGTTTGCTCATGGCGTGCAAATAGCGGGCGAACATTTCCTTGCCCGTGCCCGACTCGCCGGTGATCAGCACCGTGGCCTTGGAAGCCGCCACCTGCCGGGCCAGCTGCAAGACCCTGGCAATGGCCGGATGCCGCCCCACGATGCGCGGGCCGCCCTGGCCTTCGGCATACTGCGGCCGATGTCCGCCAAAGGTGCTGGAAGCCGGCACGGACGCGGCTTTGCGCGGCTCGCGGGCCACGGCCATGATCCGTTCCACATCCAGAGGCTCCAGCCAGTAGTCGCGCGCGCCCAGACCGAGCAGGCGTTCGGCTTCTTCCGGGCTGCCCTTGTCGGTGGTGACGATGACCGGCGGGAAATTGGGGTCTTCCGCGCTCACGGCCAGCAGATCCTCCACCCGGAAACCGGGAAGGGAAGGCCGCGCGAAAATCACGCCGGGACCGGACTTGCGGATAAAGACCGAAGCCCCTTTGAGATTTTCGGCAATGCCCAGCTCATAGCCGGCATCCCGCAGAGGCGGGAAAATGCCGGTAATGGCCTGGGCCGGCGCGAGAAAAAGCAGACGACGGGTCGACATGGGCCTTTTTGTACCGTGTCGCGTGCCACAATGCAACAGCACGGCCTGAATACGGCCTAATTACTGGGAAAAAGCTGACAACGCCTCCGACCTGACGTATACAGGCCGCATGCAGAAAAGCGTAATCAGGCATATTCTGACCCTGGTGGCTGAGGGCGGTCTTTCGACGGACAAGGCCTTGGATCAATTGAGTTTTGAAACCGCGCAAGATGCCTTGCACGGCCTGAATCTGGACCCGCAACGCGAACTGCGCAGCGGGCTGGGAGAAGTTATCTTCGCCCAGGGCAAGAGCGACGAAACCCTGCTGGCCGCCGTGGATGGCCTTTCCCGCCACGGGCCGGTGCTGGTCAGCCGCGTCAGCCGTGAGCAGGCCGGGCTGCTGCGCAACATGTTTCCGGCGGGTCTGCACTGGCCTGAAGCCGGGTTGTTTTCCCTGGGCGGCCCGGAACAGCTGAAACAACAGATGACCCCGCCCTGGCCGCAATCCGGCGCGGCCCTGGTGGTTTCCGCCGGAGCCGCGGACATGGCCGTGGCCCTGGAAGCCTTCGGCGCGCTGGCGTTCTGGGGTTGTGACTGCGGTTGCGTCACGGATGTGGGCGTGGCCGGGCTGCACCGTCTGAGCCCGCATCTGCGGGCCCTGCACGAAGCACGGGTGATCATCGCCGTGGCCGGCATGGAAGGAGCCCTGCCCGGCGTGCTGGCGGGCCTTACCCCCGCTCCGGTACTGGCCGTGCCCACTTCGGTGGGCTACGGCGTGGGCGCGCACGGCTTCGCGGCGCTCTCCACCATGCTCTGCACTTGTGTGCCCGGCGTGGCCGTGCTCAATATCGACAACGGCTTCGGCGCGGCGGCCTTTGCGGCCAAGGTGCTGGGAAGAAAATAAAAAAACGCCTCCACAAGGGACGCTCATTTTTTGTTGATTCCTGTCCGGAACGACAAAGCTGGCGCTGCCCTCAACCCTATCGTTGCTGTCTTGATCCGTAACACGGCTTCGCCGTAAACGGCGCAAGCAAGCCGCCAGCGGCTGACACGCGGCGGGAACGTGGTCACACCTTGGCTTCAGGCGCGGACGTCCGCTCTCGCGGCCGTCAGGGCATTCAACATTTTCAAAGTTGAAATGCGTTAACCGTATGCGCTGACCACATTGCCCATATCCTGCATATTTTCCGCCGCGGCCCGCCACTGATCCTGCATGAAGGAAGCCGCACTAGCCGCGTCGGCCAGTTGCGCGGCGGCGGCCGTGCTGTCGCTGACTACGGACGGCGTGTAGGAAATCACCAGCGCGTCGCCGGGCGGCGTATCCTGCACCACGGAAAGACCCTGGGATATGGGATCAAAGAAGATCATACGGCCCTCCCCCGCTTCTTTCATGAAGCGGTCCGGCCGGATACGGACATTGCCCGGCATGACGCCTGCCTGCGTTGCCGAAGATGTCTTCTCCCCAAACTACAACATGTTGCGTTTGAAATGTATAATATTTCAAACGTGAATTGTTCTGGAAGGCCGTATTCCGAAAAGTCTAGCTCCGACGGCGGCGTTTTTTGGGTTCCGGCTTTTTCTCCTTTTCCGCATCCGGCGCATTGTCGGTAAGCACGGCATTTTCCGGCACCACGCTGTCCACCGTATACTCGGCCAGGGGCTTGCGGTCTTTCAGATAAGCCAGTTCTTCGGCCACGACTTTTTCAAAGGCGGCCATGTGCCTGGCGGAAACCGGCTCGCCGCGCGGATTGATGGCCTTGGTGGGATTGATGAACTTGCCGTTCTGGCGCAGGCGGAAATCCAGATGCGGCCCGGTGGACAAACCCGTGCTGCCCACAAAGCCGATAACCTGGCCCTGGCGCACGCGCTGGCCCTGGCGCAGACCCCGGGCATAACCGGAAAGGTGCGAATACATGGATTCCAGCCCGGCCACGTGCTTGACGATGATCTGGTTGCCGTAACCGCCGCCCCAGCTTCTTTTGGTGACCACGCCTTCGCCCACGGCCTTGACCGGCGTGCCGGTGGGCGCGCCATAATCCACTCCCATATGCGGACGGCTGTATCCCAGAATAGGGTGCTTGCGGCTCGACGTGAAGCGGGAAGTCACACGGGTAAAGGCCAGGGGAGCCTGTAACAACGTTTTACGCAGGTTTTCGCCCTTGCGGTTATAATACTGGGCCCGGCCAGAACCGTCCCGGAAAAGATAGGCCTCGAACGTTTTGCCCTTATTGGTGAAATGCGCGGCCAGAACGCGGCCGTAGCCTTTATATTCTCCCTCGCGATAGCGTTTCTCCACCAGCACGGAAAAACTGTCGCCCTCCTGCAGATCACGGATAAAGTTGATTTCCGCGCCGAAAAGGTCAGCCAGTTGCAGCGCCATTTGCGGGCTTTCGCCCACATCGGCCACGGCCTGGAAGAGATTGTCGCTGATGGTGGCTTCCACCGTGCTGAGCAGGGTGACGTATTCAATGGCCTCCACCCTGGCCACGGGCTCTTCGACGCCCTCCACCACCAGACGGCGGCGACTGTCGATTTCGTACTCAAAACGCTTGACCCGGCCCGAAGCCGAGTCTGTGACTATCACATAGGGCTGGCCCTCGCGGAAGGAACGCATGGAAAACACCTGGCGAGCCGCGCTGATATACTGGTAGATGCCTTCGCTGCCCGTATTTTCCAAAATTTTACTGATGGTGTCGCCCTTTTCCACCGTGCCTTTGACCACTTCCTCACCAGGGGCACCATCGGGCCGCGCCTCTTCGATCAAGCCCGTGGAAGGCGCTTGCGCAGACGACTCCGCACCGGGCACGGCCGTGTCCGGCGGCAGGGAGGTCTCCTCACCGGAAACGCTGTCGGAAACATCCGGCTGGGCCTCTGGAAGCCGGGACCGATCGGTGGGATCAGAAGCGGAAGTCTGAACGGCCACAGCCTCGGGCGCACGCCCGGCCTCTTCAGAAACAGCTGTGCCCGTCCCGTTTTTATCCGCCTGCGGCGGACCGGGCCGCGCGGGCGGAACAGACGCCATCTGTTGTCCGCTTGCATCCGCGCTTGGGTCTTGCCGGACCTTCTGATCCTGTTGCGCCTCTCGGCCCGTTCTCTGCGTCGATTGTTCCGAGACCTGTTCAGCCGCCTGTTCGGGCGAGGCATCGGGCGTAAAGCCGGTTCTGCCGGCATGCTGTACCAGCACGCCGCCCACCAGAAAAATAAAAAAAACTCCCACCAGCCAGAGTCGTTTCATCGGCAACTCCATTTAATAACTATATCCGGCCCTCAGGGCCTTGTCCAGTTGACCCGCGCGGCTAGCGGAGCAAGGCTTTGAGATGATCGGATTCTTCCTTTTTTCATCCGATGCGCGCCTTGTACGCACCCTATCCACAATTGTCCACAGGCTGCGCGGGCCTACGGGCAAGACTTGTTTCAGCAAAGTTTTTATGGTACAAAGACACTTTGTTTCCATACGACGGAAGAAAGGCTCAAGGCCTTGTCCGCGCCCGGCAGCGCGCGGCCCGGGAGCTTATCCACAGGCCGGCGCGCAGGCGCCGACGGCGCGACGTCATGCTGAAAAATGAATTGCGGCACATACTGAACCAGGACGGCACACAGGAAGCGGAAGCCTGGTTCGAATGTCTGACCCTCCGGCAGGAGGACGATACGTTGCGGGTTGTTTTTCCCCATACGTATTTCGCCGCCTGGTTCTCGCGCCATAAACGCAACGTCTTTGAAGAGGCCCTCAGCCGCCATTTTACGGACAAGAGCCTGCCGCGCGTGGTTTACGAACACTGCGGGCCATTCCCCCAGATCAGCGCTCCTCAGGCCTCTTCCGGCCGGGAAGGTTCAGAGGGCGAGCCGCAGGCCGGGCCGGACGACGCGCGTAACGCGGAAGACAATTTCGCCTCATTTATCAGCAACGCCAAAAACGCCTTTCCTCTGGCCGCAGCCAAGGAAATTGCGGAAAGCGATGTGGGCGAGGCCTACAACCCCTTTTTGCTCTGCGGGCGCAGCGGTACGGGTAAAACCCATTTGCTGCGGGCTCTGGCCGGGTCTTTCGCGCGGCGCGGCTCCGGAAAAACAGCTTCCAGACGGATCATCTGTCAGAATGCCGCGCGCTTCTGCGCCGAAGACACGCCCTGGGCACGCCGTCCGGAATTGTTCTGGCAACAGTGCGACGCCCTGTTGCTGGACGATCTGCAGGATCTGGCCGGGCAGGCGGCCTGGCAGCAAAAACTGATCGCCTGCATGGACGCCTGTCCCCCGGCTCCCCGGCAAAATGCGGATGTTCCGACTCCGGTCGGAATGGAGTACGGGTTGAGCGACGGGCCGCGTCAGATGGTCTTCGCCCACGCAGGGCCGGCCCAGGCCCTGAAGGATCTGGACGAGCGCCTGCGTTCCCGCCTGGAGAGCGGCTTGGTGGTGGAGCTGCTGGAACCGGACCTGGATGTGCGCCTGCGTTATTTGCAGGCTCTCTGCAAGGAGAGACGGCTGAATCTGGGGCGCGACCAGCTGCTCTATCTGGCGCAGCGTTGCGCCCAGTTCCGCCTGCTCCAGGGCCTGCTTCTGAAAGTGGCGGCCTTTGCCGCCGTGCACGGCAGAAATCTGACCCCGGCGGACCTGGAAAACATCGTGCGCACCGGCGGAGCGGACAGACCGCCCGGCTGCCGGGAAATTCTGGGCGAAGTGGCCCGAGGCCTGAACCTGCGGCCTGAAGACATTCTGGGCGGCAAACGCAGGCCTGATCTGGTCCTGGCCCGGCAGGTGGCCATGTACCTCTGCCGCCAGAAGCTGGGTTTGTCCTACCCGGAGCTGGGCCGGGCCTTTGGCGGAAAAGACCACAGTACGGTCATCCATGCCATTAAAAAGATTAAGAAATTGCTGGTTAGTGACAAAGATGTGCAGCGTCTGGTGACGCAATTGGAAACAACGGCCCTGTAAGCGGCCCTTCCGGCCTGCCCACATTGAAAAATGTGCGCGCCGTTCCTTGTCCGGGCATTATGCTGATCATAAAAAAGTAAAATATTTCAAAGAGTTTTATGAGTTGCGCACAAAGGAACAGACCTTAATAATATTCAAGGAAAGCATATGAAACTTACTGTAAACAAAGAGCAGATCATCGAAGGCTTGCAGAAAGCCGCCGCCATCATTCCGGCCAAAGCCGGCGCCGCCTATCTTCGCTCCATCTGGCTCAAGGCCGAGGAGGGTAGTCTGGCGGTCATGTCCACGGACGCCAACATTGAATTCACGGGCCGTTACCCGGCTGAAGTCAGCCAGCCGGGTCTCATCGGCGTACAGGGCCGGGCTTTTGTGGATTTGGTACGCCAGTTGCCCACGGGCGTGCTCAATCTCACCTTGGACGAGGCCTCGGGCAATCTGCTGCTGGAACAGGGACGCCGGGTGTACAAACTGCCGGTGAGCGGTTCCGAGTGGTTCCAGAATTTTTCGGAATTTCCCGTTGAAAACGCGGTGACTTGGTCCGGCGACTTTCTGCAGGACGTGCTGGACAAGGTGGCCTTCTGCATCAGCGACGATGATGCCATGGACGCCATTGCCTGCCTGTGCATGAAGCCGGGCGAAAACGGGCATATCGACGTCTGCGGCCTCAACGGCCATCAGTTCGCCCTGGTTTCCTTCACCCATGACGATCTGGCCGCGCGCCTGCCCGCCGAAGGCATGCTGATTCAGAAGAAATATCTCCAGGATATCAAAAAATGGCTGGGCGCGGACGAAATCGAACTTAATATTACGGATAAGCGCCTTTACCTGCGCAGCCTGGACGGGGCCGAAACTCTCAGCCTGCCCCGCGCGGCCTACGAATATCCGGACTACAATATCTTTATGGGCAAGCTCGCGGACGAAGGCGTCAACTCCATGACCCTGGATCGCAAGGAAGGAATGGACGCTCTGGGCCGTATTCTGATCTTCAATACCGAGAGCGACCGTTGCACCTATATGGATCTTTCTGCAAACGAAGCCCGTCTGTCCGCCCAGGGCCAGGACGTGGGTTCGGCCTCGGAAAGCCTGGAAGTGGCCTACAAGGGCGACATTGCCCGTATAGCCTTCCCCACCCGCAATCTACTGGACGTGCTCGGACATTTCGTTTCCGCCAAGATCGACATGTTGCTCACCGGAACGGAGGGTCCCTGCGGCATCCGGGGACCGGAAGACCCGGACTACACGGTGATCATCATGCCCATGAAGGTTTCCGAGACCACCTATTACAGCGAAGAAGACGTTTAAAGCAGCCCCCTAGGGCTTTCCGACAAAGCACACGGCAATATTGAGCTCAAGACAAGGAAATACTGATGGTTCCTGAAACCTCCGGCAACGGCGGCTACAACGCCTCTTCCATCACCATTCTGGAAGGCCTTTCCGCCGTGCGCAAGCGCCCGGCCATGTATATCGGTTCCACGGACGGGCGCGGCCTGCATCATCTGGTCTATGAAGTGGTGGACAACTCCATTGACGAAGCCATGGCCGGCTATTGTTCGCGGATCACGGTGATCCTGCATGCGGACAATTCCGTGACCGTGCGCGACGACGGGCGCGGCATCCCGGTGGATATCCATCCCAAGGAAGGCGTGCCCGCCGTGCAGGTGGTCATGACCAAGCTGCACGCCGGCGGCAAGTTCGACAATACGAGCTACAAGGTGTCCGGCGGTCTGCACGGCGTGGGCGTGTCCTGCGTCAATGCCCTGTCCGAGGAACTGACTGTCACGGTGCGCCGCGACGGCAAGCGCTATCGCCAGCACTACGCGCGCGGCGTGCCGCAGGACCAGCTGGCCGTCATCGGCGAGGATGTGGAAGGCCACGGCACCACCGTGCGTTTCCGGCCGGACGAGGAAATTTTCGAGGTCTTCGAATTTTCCTATGAAACGCTGAAAAAGCGCTTTGAGGAACTGGCCTACCTGAACAAGGGCCTGATCATCGAGTGCATTGACGAGCGCATCGGCGAAACCCATGTTTTCCACGCCGAGGGCGGCATTCGCCAGTTTGTGGCGGATCTCAATTCCGGCGAGCAGGGCATCCATTCAATTATTTTCGGCGAAGGCATGGTGGACAGCGTCACCGTGGATTTCGCCCTGCAGTACAACGCCGGGTACAAGGAAAACATCCTTACCTTTGCCAACAACATCCGCACCAAGGAAGGGGGCACCCACCTGGTGGGCTTCCGCACGGCCCTGACCCGCGCCATCAACGGCTATATCAAGGGCCAGCAGGATCTGGTCAAGAAGCTGAAAAATACCGCCCTGTCCGGCGACGACGTGCGCGAGGGCCTCACGGCGGTGATCAGCGTCAAGCTGCCCCAGCCGCAGTTTGAGGGCCAGACCAAGACCAAACTGGGCAACAGCGAGGTGGCCGGTCTGGTGGCCGGGGTGGTCTATGACCGCCTGAACGTCTATTTTGAGGAAAATCCCAAGGACATCCGGCTGATTATCGAGAAGGCCGTGGATGCGGCCCGGGCCCGCGACGCGGCCCGCCGGGCCAAGGAATTGGTGCGGCGCAAGGGGGCTCTGTCGGACAACGCCCTGCCGGGCAAGCTGGCCGACTGCCAGAGCAAAGACCCCGTGGAATCGGAACTCTTTATCGTGGAGGGCGATTCCGCAGGCGGTTCGGCCAAGCAGGGACGCAATCCCAAAAATCAGGCTATCCTGCCCCTGCGCGGCAAGATTCTGAACACCGAGCGCACCCGTTTTGACCGGATGCTGGCCAACAAGGAAGTCAAGGCCCTGATCACAGCCATGGGCGCGGGCATTCAGGATGACACGGACCTGGAAAAACTGCGTTACCACAAGATCATCATCATGACCGATGCCGACGTGGACGGCGCGCATATCCGCACCCTGTTGCTGACCTTCTTTTTCCGCCAGTATCAGGAAATGGTGGAAAAGGGCTTTGTGTATATCGCCCAGCCGCCGCTCTACCGCGTGCACAACTCACGCATGGAGAAGTTCATCAAGGACGACGCGGAGCTCAACGATTTTCTGCTCTCCCGGGTCAGTGAGGACGTCAGCATCGTGGCCCGTAACGGGAAGACTTTCAGCGGCAAAGCCTTGATCAGCCTCATGCGGCGTATTGAAAAGCTGGAGATGCGCGTGACTGACGCCGAAGGGGCGGGCACCCCGCGCGACCTTTTCCTGGCGCTGACCACCTATCCCGTGCGTGCGGAAGCCTCCATGCTGGAGGACCAGGACAGCGAATTCACGGCTTGGCTCAATGAGCACGGCTATTTGCTGACCCTGGAGCGTGAGCGCAGCGAGGAGGACGACGAAGAACGCCTGTTCGCGGTTTTTGAGAGTACCGGCAGCCATCACACCCGGCGCGGCATGGAGTTTTTCGCCTCCCGCCTGTACCGCCAGACCTGGCAACTCTTTACCGAACTGCGCGAGGAGTGCGGCGGCCTGGCCTTTACCCTCAGGCGCAAGGACGGCGAAGCCGCGGCCGACGACGTCTTTCAGCTCATGCAGATGGTGCTGGACGAAGCCCGCAGGGGCATCAATATCCAGCGCTACAAGGGCCTGGGCGAAATGAATCCGGACCAGCTCTGGGTGACCACCATGAACCCGGACAACCGCATTCTGTTGCAGGTTTCCGTGGAGGATGCCACTTCCGCCTCCGACGCCTTTGAGGAACTGATGGGCGACAGGGTGGAACCGCGCCGCGATTTCATTGAACGTAACGCCCTGGCTGTACAGGAGCTGGATATTTAAGGAAGTGCCGGTTGATGGTCTTTTTGCCCTGTGCCGCGTTGCTCACCCAGCAGCTTAACAGCCTCGGCAAAAACAAAAATTTTCATTGATCACACTTCTCAAAACGGAACTACGCATAGGAATGGAAAACAGCAAACAACCCTCCACAGGCTGGTTGTCCTGGCTTATCGCTGTGGGCGGCTGGCTGACCTGCGCGGCCATGTGTCTTTTTTTGACAGTCAGTCTGGAGGGCCGGCCCAGGGCTTATAATTTTGTCCTTCCAGCGGTCATAGCCATATTGTTCAGCAATATTGTCGTATTTCTCTTCATGTCTTCGCGTTTCGGAGAGCATGCCGGAATTTTGTTCCGGGCCGTGAGCCGCGTGTGCATGGCTGAAGGCGTGCTGTTGCTGTTGCTCTATGCAGGGGGTAGATTTTTTATCGGAATTTAAAGCAATTTCAAAGTGAAATTGCTTTAACGCCGCACTGCGGCGTGGATTCTGGCGGAAACCACGTTTTTCGCCAGAATGCCAACTTTGAAATTTTACAAATTTCAAAGTTAATCTGTTCTAGGGAAACACTGATTACTGGTCTTTTTGCTCTCTGCCTGCGCGTGAACGGCTCAAGCAAGCCGCTGGCGGTGACCTAGGCAGAGAATAAAAATCTTCATTAACCGGTGTTTAGACGTAGTCACTATACCCTGCCGCGTTGGGCGGCCACAGTTGATATTCTACCCGCGAGGCGAACGTGTCTGAAGCGCAAGACGGACAGCATCCGCAAATCAACATAGAAAAAGAACTCCGCCAGTCCTATCTGGAGTACTCCCTTTCGGTCATCATCGGGCGCGCCATTCCGGACGCCCGTGACGGGCTGAAGCCCGTGCACCGGCGGATCATGTTCGCCCAGTATGAGCTGGCAAACAATTACAACCGCCCGCACAAGAAGTCCGCGCGCATCGTCGGCGACGTCATCGGTAAATATCACCCGCATGGCGATTCGGCGGTCTATGACGCCCTGGTGCGCCTGGCGCAGGAATTTTCCATGCGCGATCCCCTGGTGGACGGCCAGGGCAACTTCGGCTCCATCGACGGCGACTCTGCGGCGGCAATGCGTTACACGGAAGTGCGCATGTCCCGGCTGGCCCAGGAATTCCTGGGCGACCTGGACAAGAATACCGTGGATTTCCGGCCAAACTACGACAATACCCTGCAGGAACCCTCGGTGATGCCCACCAAGGTGCCCAACCTGCTGCTTAACGGTTCGTCGGGCATCGCCGTGGGTATGGCCACCAATATTCCGCCGCACAACCTGGGCGAACTCTGTGACGCGCTGCAGCTTCTGCTGGACAATCCCCAGTGCAGCGTGGACGACCTCATGGAGTACGTGAAAGGACCGGACTTCCCCACCGCCGGTTTCGTCTACGCGGGCAAGGGACTGTACGACGCCTACCACACGGGCCGGGGCACGGTAAAAATGCGCGGCCGGGTGGAGATCGAGGAGCGCAAAAAAGGCCTCCAGTCCGTGGTCATCAGGGAAATTCCCTTTGGCCTGAACAAATCCAGCCTGGTGGAAAAAATCGCGGCCCTGGTCAATGACCGCAAGATCGACGGCATTGCAGATTTGCGCGATGAATCGGACCGCAAGGGCATCCGCATCGTCATTGACCTCAAGCGCGGCGTGATTCCGGACATTGTGGTCAATGCCCTGTATAAATTCACGCCCCTGGAATCCAGCTTCGGCATCAATATGCTGGCTGTGGTGGACAACCGGCCGGTGCTGCTTACTCTTAAAAGCGCACTGAGCTGCTTTGTGGACCACCGGCGCGAAGTGGTCATTCGCCGTACCCGTTACGATCTGGAAAAAGCCGAAGCCCGGGCCCATATTCTGGAAGGTCTGCGCATCGCCATAGACCATATCGACCAAGTGGTGGCCCTGATCCGCGCATCGGCCAATCCCGAGGAAGCCCGCCAAGGCCTCATGGCAACCTTCGAGCTGTCCGAAATTCAGGCCAGGGCCATTCTGGACATGCGCCTGCAACGCCTTACCGGTTTGCAGCGCGAGGAACTGCTGGCCGAATATAAGGATCTGCTCCAGAAAATCGAATTCTATAAGTCCGTGCTGGACAATTCGGAAGTGCTGCGCAGCGAGATGAAGCGCGAGATCCGCGAAATCCGGGAAACGTTTGTCACGCCCCGGCGCACGGAAGTGCTCACTGAGGCCTTGGGCGGCATCGACATTGAGGACCTGATCCCGGACGATGAGGTGGTCATCACCCTGTCCCGCCGCGGGTACATGAAGCGCACCAATCTGGAAAATTACCAGCAGCAGAAGCGCGGCGGCAAGGGCATTGCGGCCCTGCACACCTCGGACGACGATTACGTGCAGGAATTCCTGACCACCACCAATCACCAGTACCTCTGTCTGTTCACCAACAAAGGCCGCATGCACCAGCTCAAGGTGCATCAGGTGCCCGAGGGCAGCCGCACGGCCAAGGGCGTGCATATTAACAATCTGCTGCCGCTGGAAGAGGGCGAGTGGGTCACCACGGTGCTGGCCCTGCGCGAGTTTGCCGAGGACAAGTATTTCCTCTTTGTGACCCGGCGCGGCATGGTCAAACGCTCTTCGGCCTCGCTCTATGCCCGCTGCCGTAAAACCGGACTCATGGCCGTGGGCCTGCGCGAGGACGACGAGCTGGTGGTGGTGCGGCCCATCCGTGAGGACAATCACATTGTACTGGCCACGGCGGACGGCTTTGCCATCCGCTTTTCCTGCGGCGACATCCGGCCCATGGGTCGGGTGGCCACTGGGGTCAAGGGCATTGCCCTGCGCCGCCAAGACAGTGTGGTGGCCGGGGTGGTTCTCAAGGATGTGGATCAGACCACGGAAATCATGTCCATTTCGGCCAACGGCTACGGCAAGCGCACCAGGGTGGATCTTTACCGCCTGCAGTCGCGCGGCGGCAAGGGCATCATTAACTTCAAGGTCACGGCCAAGACCGGCCCGGTGGTGGGCGCCATGCCCGTGCGGGATAACGACGGCCTGATCCTGCTGACCTCGGCCAACAAGATTGTGCGCATCGGCGTGGACGAGGTGCGTAGCAAGGGCCGGGCCACCATGGGCGTGATGCTGGTACGCCTGGACGAAGGCGCGCGCGTGGTGGGCTTTGACCGTGTGGACGAGGGCGGCCAGATCGTACGTGATCTCAGCGTGGAGCTGGATGAGGCGGACGGCATGCCTTCCGTTGCCTCCGCCTCTGATTCCGCCGACGGCCGTGGCTCGAAGCCGGACGCGGAACCGAATCAGGATGGTGATGAGGACTAAACCGCGCCCGCGTTCATGCCTGTTGCTGGCGGCTCTGGCTCTTTGGGCCTGCCTGGCGACCGGTTGCGAACAAGATGCGTTGCTGACCGACGACCTCGGCGCGGCGCGCGCGGCAATGGCCGAGCGCAACTGGCCTCTGGCCGAACGCCTGCTGGAACGCTATCTGCGCGAGGAGCAAAATCCGGACCAGCGCTGGGAGGCCTGGCAGCAGTTGTTGAGCGTGGTTAATTCCGCCAATCCGGAAGCCCGCGCCACTCTGGAATATCTGGAGGTCATGCTGGCGGAATTCGCGGACGACGACGCCCGCACCAAGGTTGTGCTGGAACGCATGGGGCGGCTTAATGAAAGCCTGCGGCACTATGGCCGGGCGGCGGATGCCTGGAGCTCCTATATCGGGCTGGCTGGCCTGACGCCGGGGGAAACCGTGGAGGGCTATCGTCGGCTGGCCGCCACGCAGTTCAGTCAGCGCCGTTTCGACGCCGGGGAGGAAACCCTGCAGCAATGCCTGGCCCTGCCTCTGGCGGATCACGACAAGATCATGTGTATGTATGATCTGGCGGACCAAAACATGGCTCGCGAGCACTGGCAGGAAGTGGCGGACCTCAGCCAGCAGATCCTGGACAGCGGGCCGGACAAGGAAGTGAGGGGCTTGGCTGGTTATCTGCTGGGTGATGCCCTGGAACAGCTGGGGCGGGGCGCGGAAGCCCTGAAACAATTTGAACTGGCGCGCGACGAATATCCCAATCCGTCGGTCATGGATAATCGCATTGCGCATTTGCGCAAAAAACTGAAGAAGTAGATGGTTATGATTCGGCACGAATGCGGTCTTTTCGGTATTTATGATCATGAGGACGCGGCCCGTCTGGCCTATTTCGGCCTCTACGCCCAGCAGCACCGGGGCCAGGAGAGCGCGGGCATCGTTACCCTGGATACGGACGGCGTGCACGAGCACAAGGGCATGGGCCTGGTGCCTGACGTCTTTTCCGAGGCCGGCCTTCGCGCCCTCACCGGCCGGATAGCCGTGGGCCATGTGCGCTATTCCACCACGGGCCGTTCCTCCAGCTGTAATGCCCAGCCCTTCCTGGCCCACTACAAGGGACAGGACATTGTGCTGGCCCACAACGGCAACCTGGTCAACGCCGGGGAACTGCGCGAGGAGCTGGAAAACGAGGGAGCCATTTTTTCCACGGGCAACGACACGGAAATATTCATGCATCTGCTGGTGCGGGCCCTGCGGCGGCACAATTTGCCCGAAGCCATCCGTGAAGCCTGTTCCCGTGTGCGCGGAGCCTACTGCCTGTTGATTCTGGCCGGTTCAACCCTGGTGGCCGTGCGCGATCCTTTCGGTTTCCATCCCCTGGCGCTGGGCCGTCTGGACGGCAAGCCGGTTTTCGCTTCGGAAACCTGCGCTTTCGACCTTCTGGAAGCCGAGTACGAGCGCTCCGTGGAACCCGGCGAAATGATTATTGTGGACGCCTCGGGCGAGCGCAGCGAACAGCTGCGCGGGCCGCTGCCCCAAAAACCCCGCCAGTGCATCTTTGAGCTGGTTTATTTCGCCCGGCCTGATTCTTATGTCTTCAACGAGCAGGTCTACCTCTGCCGCAAGCAGATGGGCTGGCAGCTGGCCCATGAATCCACGCCGGACGTGGATTTTGTGCTGCCGTTCCCGGATTCCGGGGTCTATTCGGCGGTGGGCTTCGCCCAGTGCGCGGAACTGCCCTATGAGCACGCCATGATCCGCAACCATTATGTGGGCCGCACGTTCATCCAGCCCACCCAGAGCATGCGCAATTTCGGGGTGCGGGTGAAAATCAATCCGGTGCGGGCCATGATCGAGGGCAAGAAAATCTGCATTGTGGACGACTCCATCGTGCGCGGCACCACCATGATCACCCGCGTGAAAAAGCTGCGTGAACTGGGCGCTAAGGAAGTGCACATCCGCATTTCCTGCCCGCCGGTGAAATATCCCTGCCATTACGGCATTGATTTTTCCTCGCGCGGCGAGCTTATCGCGGCCCAGTGCACCCTGCCGGAGATTGTCAACCGCCTGGATGTGGATTCCCTGCATTACTTGAGCATTGACGGCCTGCTGCGCTCGGTCATGCATTCGGACAGCTATTGCCTGGCCTGCTTTACCGGCGAATACCCCGTGCCCTGTGAGGAGTGCGACAAGTACAGGCTGGAGGGTCCCTGCGGCAGCCGCTAGGGCCTGGCCAACCACGCGTCGCCGGTTGACGCCGTCGCGCCGACAAGATACAGGGCTGCACGGTCGAATACGGCCATCTGAAGAGGAAGATATGAGCATCGCACGCATTAAGGGCTTTGCGGACATGTTTCCGCCGCAGAGCGATAACTTCACCCGCATGGAAAACTGCGCGCGGGATATTTTCGGCCGTTACGGTTTTGTGGAATTGCGCACGCCTCTCGTGGAGTTCACCGAACTCTTTCAGCGCTCCATCGGTGAGGAAACCGACGTGGTGCAAAAAGAGATGTACACCTTTCCGGACCGCAAGGGCCGCTCCCTGACCCTGCGGCCCGAAGCCACGGCCGGAGTCATGCGCGCCTACATTGAATCCGGGCTGAACAGCCGAGAGGCGGTCAGCCGCCTGTTCACCACCGGCCCCATGTTCCGCTACGAGCGCCCGCAGAAGGGCCGCATGCGCCAGTTCCACCAGATCAACTGCGAATGCCTGGGCACGCAGAGTCCCTTGGCCGACGCGGAACTGATCATCATGCTGATGCGTTTTCTGCGTGCCCTGGGTCTGAAGGACCTGGGCCTCAAGCTCAATTCCCTGGGCTGTGCCGAATGCCGTCCGCGCTTCAAGGAAGCCCTGCTGGAATATTTGCGCGGCGTGGACCGCAATGCGCTCTGCCCGGACTGCGCCCGCCGGGTGGACAGCAATCCCCTGCGCGTGCTGGACTGCAAACAGCCCGGCTGCCGCGCCCTGACGGACAACGCGCCCAAACTGCTGGACTACAATTGCCCGGAGTGCAGGGCTCACTTTGAAACCGTGCTGGAAATGCTGCGCGCCGAGGATCTGCCTCTGGAGCTGGATCACCGCCTGGTGCGCGGTCTGGACTACTATTGCCGGACCACTTTTGAGGTGGTAAGCGGAAGCATCGGCGCGCAATCCGCTGTGGCCGGAGGCGGCCGCTATGATGGCCTGATCAAAAGCCTGGGCGGTCCGGACGTGCCGGGCGTAGGTTTTGCCTGCGGCATGGAGCGACTGGCTCTGCTGCTGGGCGACGACGCGGAAACGCGGCCGGATTTTTATCTTTTGGGCATTGAGGAGGCCGGGCGCGCCCAGGCCTTTGCCCTGGCCCAGAAGCTGCGCGCCGCGGGCTTGCGCGGAGAAATGAATTTCAGCACGGGCGGCTTTAAAAGCCTCATGCGCCAGGCCGGGAAATCCGGCGCGCGCTTTTGCCTGATCATCGGGCCGGATGAAGCGGCTCAGAACAACGTGACCATCAAACATCTGGACAGCGGCGAGCAGCGGAGCATGCCGCAGGCCGACGCAATCCTTTATCTGCAAGCGGGAACAGCCAATGACTGAGCAAATGCAGGACGTACAGCTGGAACATCAGAAATTCGTTGAAGACCTGGGCGACTGGCAACGCAGTCACAACTGCGGGCAGCTGACCCTGGCCGACGATCAGGCCGAGGTCTGCCTGATGGGCTGGGTGCAGTACCGGCGTGACCACGGCGGCCTGATTTTCGTGGACCTGCGCGACCGCGACGGTCTGACCCAGGTGGTCTTCAGCCCGGATATCGCGCCCTCGGCTCATGAGAACGCGCATATCCTGCGTTCCGAGTACGTGCTGGCCGTCAAGGGCAAGGTGCGCCCCCGGCCCGTGGGCATGCTCAACAGCACCATGGTCACCGGCGAAATCGAAGTGGTGGCCTACGAGTGGAAGCTGCTGAACACGTCCAAGACGCCGCCGTTCCCCATTGAAGACCGTTGCGACGCGGGCGAGAACCTGCGCTTGGCCTGGCGCTATCTGGATCTGCGGCGCCCGCGCATGCAGGCCAATCTGCGTTTGCGTCACAAGGTGGCCCAGACCATCCGCCGGTATCTGGACGAGGGCGGCTTTGTGGAAGTGGAAACTCCGGTGCTGACCAAATCCACGCCCGAGGGCGCGCGCGACTTTCTGGTGCCCAGCCGCCTGAATCCCGGCGAATTCTACGCGCTGCCCCAGTCCCCGCAGCTTTTCAAGCAGATGCTGATGGTTTCCGGTCTGGACCGCTATTTCCAGATCGTGCGCTGTTTCCGCGACGAGGACCTGCGCGCCGACCGCCAACCCGAGTTCACCCAGGTGGACATTGAAATGAGCTTTGTGGACGAGGAAAAGGTCATGACCATGGCCGAAGGCCTGATGGCCCGCGTCTTCAAGGACGTCATGGGCAAGGAGCTCAGCCTGCCTTTCCCGCGCATGCGGTGGGACGAGGCCATGAGCCGCTACGGCGTGGACAAGCCGGACACCCGCTTCGGCCTGGAGCTCAAGGACATTACGGGCATCGTGCACGGTTCGGGCTTCAAACTTTTTGCCCAGGCCAAGCTGGTCAAGGCCATGAAGGTGCCGGGCGGGGAGTCCATGACCCGCAAGGAAATAGACGCCTTTACCGAATTCGTGAAGATCTACGGCGCGCAGGGTCTGGCCTGGATCAAGATCAAGGCCGGGGAATGGCAGTCGCCCATTGCCAAGTTCCTCTCTGACGAGGAACGCAAGGGCATTGCGGAAGCCCTGGATCTGCAGGTGGGCGACATCGTCTTTTTCCAGGCCGGAGAGCCGGACATGGTCAACGCGGCCCTGGGCAACCTGCGCGTGCATCTGGCCGGGCATCTCAAGCTCATTCCGGAAGACAGCTTTAATTTCCTCTGGGTCACGGATTTCCCGCTGTATGAGTATGACCAGGAGGAGAAGCGTTATGTGGCCTGCCACCATCCCTTCACCTCGCCAGCGCCCGGCCATCTGGAGCTGATGACCAGCGACCCGGCCAAGGCCCGCGCCCGCGCCTATGACATGGTGCTTAACGGCAATGAGGTGGGCGGCGGCTCTATCCGCATCCATTCCGGCGACGTGCAGCGCAAGATGTTCGAGGCCCTGGGATTCACGCCGGAGCAGGCCGAGACCCAGTTCGGCTTCCTGATCCAGGCCCTGGAGCAGGGCGCGCCGCCGCACGGCGGCCTGGCCTTCGGCCTGGACCGCCTGATCATGCTACTGGCCGGGGCGGCCAGCATTCGCGACGTTATCGCCTTCCCCAAGACCCAGAAGGCCACCTGCCTGCTGACCGAGGCTCCGGCTCCGGTGGCGGGCAAGCAGCTGCGTGAGCTGGGCCTGCGCTTGCGTGAGCAGCCCGCCAAGGAAGGGGAAGCCAAAAAGAGCGAAGAAGCCGCGCAGGCCTGAGACAAGGAAGGCCCCATGATTCTTGATATTGTGACCTATCCTGATCCGCGTCTGAAGCAGCCCTGCGAGCCCGTGACGGAAGTGACCGACGAGATCCGCAAACTGGCCGCCGACATGCTGGAAACCATGTATGCCGCGCCCGGCGTGGGCCTGGCCGCGCCGCAGGTGGGCCGCAATATCCGCATGCTGGTCATGGACCCGGCGGGCAAGGATGAGGACAAGCAGCCGCGCGTCTTGATCAATCCCGTGCTGGAACTCTCCGGCGAGGACGTGGTCAGCGAGCAGGAGGGCTGCCTGTCCGTGCCGTTGAACTATCGCGCGGACGTGCCCCGCAAAAGCCGCGTTCTGCTCAAAGCCACGGATCTGGACGGCAACGGCATTGAGGAAGATCTGACGGACTTCCCGGCTATCATTATCCAGCATGAGGCCGACCATCTGGACGGCATCCTGTTCATCGACAAGATCAGCCGCTTGCGGCGCACGCTCTATGACAGCAAGGTAAAGAAATGGCTCAAGCGCAAAAATGCCGGTTAGTCTTCATGGGCACGCCGGATTTTGCGGCGGTGATTCTCAAAGAACTTGCGCAATGGCCGCGGGGTGAAGTCGTTGCGGTGTATACCCGGCCGGACAAACCCGCCGGGCGCGGCCATAAACTGACGCCCTCACCGGTCAAGCGAGTGGCCCAGGAGCTGGACCTGCCAGTCCTGCAACCGGGAAGCCTGAAAAATGTCGCGACCCAGGCCGAGCTGGCAGCTCTGCAACCGGATGTGCTGGTTGTGGCCGCCTATGGCCTGATTCTGCCGGACGCCGTGCTGGCCGCGCCGCGCCTGGCGCCGCTCAACGTGCATGCCTCCCTTTTGCCGCGTTATCGCGGGGCCGCGCCCATTCAGCGGGCCATCATGGAAAACTGGGGCCCGGACGCGCAAAGCGGAATTTCCATCATGCGGGTTGCCAGCCGCCTGGATGCGGGTCCGGTCTATGCGGACGCGGCCCTGCCCATTGCTGAGCACACGGCGGGCAGCCTGCATGACGCACTGGCCCGTCTGGGCGCGGATCTGCTGATCCGCGTGCTGGATGACCTGCTGGACGGCCGGGCGGAGGCCCGTGAGCAGGATGAATCTCGTGCCGGTTATGCGGCCAAGATCGGCAAGGAGGACGGGTTCATTGACTGGAACCGTCCGGCGGCGCAAGTGCATGCCCACATTCGGGGCGTGACGCCCTGGCCCGGCGCGCGTGTCATCTTCGCCTTTGCGGGAGAGGCTGAACCGTTGCCGCTGCTGCTTGCGCCCGGCCGGGTGGGAGAGCCCGCGGACGGCGCGCGGCCCGGTGAACTGCGGCATGATGCCGACGGCTTGAGCGTAGCTTGCGCCGATTGCTGGTATCGCTTGCTTCAGGTGCGCCCGCAAGGCCGTAAGGACATGCTGGTGCGTGATTTCATCAACGGGCGCTTGCGCGACCTGCCTGAGGGCATCTGCGGCAGGGCCTTGCCTCCGGTCTAGAGTATTTTGCGCTTGAAATTATCGCTTATCGGCGAAATAAATTCGCCTTGCGATAATTTCGGGATAGGGATTTTCACGGAAAATCCCCACAGGGCGTTAAGATATTTTCAATATCAAAACGCTCTGATATTTCCACTGTTCGGCCCCACGCTGATGTGTATTTCCGTGCTGATTCTAAGGCCGTATTTTTTATTTTGCGGCCCGTGCTCCATCCTGATGCCGCGCGTCGGTCAGAAGTCCCTTTCTGCGCTGTTTCGGCCCCATATGTTTTTGATCCTCCCTGTTTGGTTTTTCTTCCGCTTCCGACAGCGAGGCCCCACATGTTTCTGCGCAAATCCCCCCATTCTTTGCCGCCCGAGCAATACGGCGGCGGTCGCAAACGGATCTTCATCGGCCTGATGCTGGCCTCCTGCGTTCTGCTCTGCCTGGTGCTCTGCTTTTTTCTGATTCTGCCCTGGTCCGGTCTGGGCGCCGGTCTGCACTGGCTGCCCTTGCTCAGCATGACGGTGGGCGTGCTGGGCATCGCGGTGCTGGCCTGGATGTGTCTGACCCTGATTTTTCATATTTATACCGGCCTGCCGCTGCCGGGCGTGCGCGGCGTGCGGCATGTGATCATCCGCTTATTTTTTCCGCTCATGGAATTGCTGGCCAAGGCCGTGGGCATGGACCGCAACAAGGTGCGGCGTTCTTTCGTCAAGGTAAACAACGAACTGGTGCTGGCGGACCGCAAGCCCGTGGTCCCGAGCGAGTTATTGCTGCTTTTGCCGCATTGCGTGCAGAGCAGCGCCTGTCCGCGCCGCCTGACCCACAAGCTGGATAATTGCGTGCGTTGCGGCCAATGCCCGGTGGGCAGTCTGCTGGCCCTGCGCGACCGCTACGGCATCCAACTGGCTATTGCCACCGGCGGCACCATCGCCCGCCGCATTGTGGTCCAGACCCGGCCGCGCTGCATTGTGGCCGTGGCTTGTGAACGGGATCTGACCTCCGGCATTCAGGACAGTTATCCTTTGCCGGTGTTTGGCGTGCTCAACCAGCGCCCCTGCGGCCCCTGCCTGGATACGCTCGTGCCTCTGGGCGCGTTGGAAGAGGCCATCCGTCTTTTTCTGGGCTGTTCCGCATCCTCTGAACCTTTGCATGCCGGGAGGCGGGCGTGAGCGGGCGTTCATCTTTCTTGCGGTCCTTGAAGAAATTGCCGCGTAACGGCCGCACGGTCGCCTTGCACGCGCTTTTGTTGGCGGATTCCGGACTCAGCGCCCAGGAGGCGCTTGCCGACGCCCTGTCAGGGCCGTTGGGGGAGGGCGGCAAGGCTGTTGCAGTCCTGCCCCAACAGGAACGGCATTTGTGTTCTGAACTGGTCTACGGCTGTTTGCGCGCGGAAATCCGTATTGCGTATCTTTTGGGCCGGGTGTTGCCCAAACCGGAGCGCTTGCCGCTTCCCTTGCGGCACATCCTCGAGCTGGCGGTCTATGCCCTGCTGTTTCAGGAGCGGGTGCCGGATCATGCGGCTGTACACAGCGCGGTGGCGCAGGCGGAACGCTTGTTCGGCCGCTCTCTCGCGCGGGTGACCAACGGCGCGTTGCGCTCCATTCAGCGTTTCGGCACGGCGGTGGATACGCGGGAATTTTATGTTGTGGGCAAAGAAGGCGCGCTTGCGGACGAGTGGGGCGGCTTGTGCCGTTATTACAGCTTGCCGCGATGGCTTGGGGATCTCTGGCATGACGCCTACGGCCGCGAGGCCGCGTTGTGCCTGATGCGGCGTTCTTTCGCCCGGCCCTGGAGCGGTGTGCGGGTCAATGCCCGGCACGAGGCCGCTGAAGAATTGCTCGCGGGCTTGCGGCATTGCGCAAAGGAAGGCTGCGGTGAGGCTGTGGGGCGCTGGGGCGTGGCTTTTGCGCCGGGCGAACTGCCCGCTCACGTTCTGGGGCAGAGCCTGAGCCTGTGGCGTGCGAGCGGGGCGCTTTCCTTACAGTCAGCGGGTTCGCAACTGGCGGTACAGGCTCTGGAACTTGACTGTTGGGATGCTCCGGTCTGGGACGCCTGCGCCGGCTTCGGCGGCAAGAGTTTTGCCCTGTTGGAGCAGGGCATTGACGTAACCTTGTGTACGGACCGCTCCTGGTCCCGCCTGCGTCATTTGCCCGGCGTGTGCCGGGAGTTGCATCTGCCGCGCCCGGCTGTCTGTCTGGCGGATGCCTGTGCGCCGCCGCTGAGGGGCTGGAACGGGCATATCCTTCTGGACGCCCCGTGCAGCGGCCTGGGCGTGCTGGCACGGCGGCCGGATATTCGCAAGGACTCCCGGCGGACTCCGGCGGACCTCAAACAACTTGCGGCCTTGCAGGATCGTATGCTGCTCAGGCTCAGCGCCTTGCTGCAACAAGGCCGCGAGTTGGCCTACATCACCTGTACCTTGAATCCCACGGAAAATGAACTGGCCGTGGCCCGCCTGCTGGCGGCGCGGCCTGAGCTTATGCTGTTGCGCCAGTGGCAGACCCCGCATGGGCATCCCTGGCTGGAAGGAATGTACGGTGCTGTTCTGCGCCGCAGCCTTCTTTAAGTTGAACGTATAATTATTGTGATTATGCCTCGAAGCTGAGGCGTTATCCACGCGGGATTTCCCGCGTTTTTTATTTTTTTCCAGCAAGGTCGGCAGAGCAGGTTTTCTACTTGATGATGGCGATGCAGATTTTGAAAATACTCAGCAGTTCAGCTTCATCAGCTTCTGTAAGTAACACATTGATTTTGTTGGTAAGTTGTTGACGTGTTTCATCCGGCTCAACGGCGAGCAATTCCGAAAGACTAAGACCGTGCAGTTCCGCCAGTTTGCTGAGTAAAGGCAAGGAAGGCGTGGCCAGACCTCGTTCAATTTCCCCCATATGTTTGGGGGTCACTTTCATGAGCTCAGCGGCCCGCTCCTGCGTAACGCCCTTTTTCTGACGCAGGGCGCGCAATCGTTTGCCGAGCAGGGGCAGGAAATCCTCCATTCTCTTCTCCACTTGCCTTCCGTCACATGCTGCATGCCTCAAAGATACGGGAAAAAGAAACAATCTTAACAACATTACAGGTGTTGACTTTATATAAAAAAACACATTAAATGTTTTTAACGATATTTCTGCTGTCCCGGCACCGTTTTTTCTTTCTGGAATGCCGCCTGGTTGCCTGGTGGTGAAACGGAGTGTTGATGGTGGCTGGTCACCTGTGAGGTTGGGCTGTCTGAAATGATGTCCGAATGAGGGAGAGATCATGAAACTGTTGCATCGAGCTGTGGTGTTGGCCGTATGCTTTTGTTTTCTCCTGGCCCTGACGCAGGGCTGTACCTACAAACACGGTGATGAGGGCATCCGACACCTGACCGGCGAAGAGTTGAAGGACAAGCTGGTGAAGGGCGTGACCACCCAGGAGGATGTCCGCGTGATGTTTGGGGAGCCCAGCCAGACCGGTTACAGCAGCGACGGCAAGGAGCTTTGGACATACAAATACGGCGAGGCCAAGCAGAGCGGTGTGGCCTATGTGCCCTTTTTGGGATTGTTCGCTCCGCCGCCGGAGTCCAAGGGCAAGTCGTTGACCATTATTTTCACGACGGAAAAGGTTGTGGATTCTTATTCCTTTGGTGGAGCTGTGGGCCAGCATGGCTCGTGGGAATGACGCATTGTTGCATCAATCACAGGAGGACACCATGAAGTATCCTGTTGACCCTGGCGGCCGTATTGCTGGCGGGCGCCGCATTGGCGGGGTCCGGCGCATGCACCTGGGGCGGCTGCGGCTGCAAACAGTTTGTCATGGACCGAAGCAAGAATATGGCCATGTGGTGCGTCTGTGGTCATGCGGATTATAACCATCGATAATCAAAGGGGAAGAGAATGAAAAAGATTTTTTCAGTCTTGATGCTGGCAGGTCTGTGCTGTTTCGGTCTTTGCGCCTGCGGCAGCGGCGGCGGTGGATCGGATGGCGGAGGGTCTGCAGATAGTGGGAAAGGTTATACGTGTAATTCAATAAGAAGCAATTACCAATCCGCAGTAAGGATGGGGCAAACGGTGCAAGCGAACTCAATTCTGCGTCAGGCGGCCACAGTGGGATGTGACACTACCGGTTGGTAGGTATACCCATGGCAGATACATGAATTTTTATTTTAATTTGCCTTTTACTGTGCGGCGGGTGTGTTCGGCCTCCCAGCCTGCCCGCCGCACATCCTTTTACACAACTGAGCGGTGATGCCGGGAAACAGACTGAGCTGTCCCTCCTGGAAACGGCTACAACCCAAAGCGACGAACCGGGCTGGGCCGCGCGGGACATTATCCATCACATTGCGGCTTGCAAGCTGCCTGCCCTCAGGGATCTGGAAAACGTCACGCGTGAAGAGAATCTCTCCTATGAGGAAAAACGGATCATTCCCCGGCTCTATCTCAATGCTGAAACCAATTATCCACTTATGGGCGATACGGCGGCAGGCGCGTATCGTTATGGCCGCAATAGCTGGGATTCTTTTCAGATTTATATGAATCTGGTCTGGAACACGAATTTTTTTACCTGGTTGTCCGATGTCAGACGCGCTGAATATGAGCGGGAACTGACCCGGCTTCAGTTGCGGCTGGCTCGGGAAGAGCATGTGCGGCGTTGCCTGGAACTGTATTACGATATTTTGCGCGCTGACGGCGAAAATGCTCTGGCGGCGCATGGTCTGGGTGGCGATCAGGGCAAATTTGCCGCCCAGGAAAATGCGTCGGCGAAGGGATTGCTTGCCCGCGCGGAAGGTGAGGCCGCCCGGGATGAGCGAGACGCCCGGCGTTTGGATCTGGCGGAGAAAACTGAAAACCGTGACCAGCGGTTGCAGGAATTGAAAATGGCTCTGGATCTGCCGCACCGGCGACGCCTGCTCCTGACGTTTTCAGCCGAGAAAATGAGCGCGCCGCCCCTGGCCGTCTGCCTTGAGCGTGCCAGGGCGCATAATGCCGCCATAGCGACGGCTATTCTGGCGCTTCGACTTTTGGAAGAGGCGGAGAAAAGCGTCCATCTTGCGCGCTGGACGGACATTCGCGCGTATCTGAGTCTGCCGAGCCTGCCATTGACATCGGGTTCCCGGCCTTATTCTCAGGAGGTGTTGCTGGGATTAAACTGGTCCATCCCTTTGTATGATGGCGGCGAAATCGGACATCGGCTTGCCGAACTGGCCGTGGAGAAGCGCCGCCTTGCGCTTCAGTCGGATGAAACCCTGCGGCGCTTGCATCTGGATATCACTCGCCAGCATCAATTATTTTTCCGCATTCAGGCGCGCATCGCGTTGGCGCGGCGCATCCTGAACCGCAAAGAGCGGGCGCTGTCCTGTGCAATTGCGGAACGGGCGGCCGGTCTTCGTAGTGAAGCGGACGTGATTGGGCTCCGCCACGATGTGGAAGAGCAGAATTTTTTCCTGGTGACGCTGCAGCAGAAGCAGCAGTTTTGCTGGTTCCATCTGCAGCTGCTGATGGGGGATATGGCCTTGTGAACTGCCGGAGTGTGATTGCGGTGTTGTCCTGCGCGTTGTTGCTATTGTCCGGTGCCGCGCCTCCGCTGGCGGGAGAAAAAGAACCGTCGATCCGCGCCACTGTGGAGCGGCGGGAGCTTCAGCGCGAAATACCTTGTTTTCTGGCGCTGGATTACCGGACGCGTTTTCAAATCTTCGCTCCACAAAGGGGATGGCTTCAGAGCGGCGCACTGGCAGTCGGCAAAACCTATCAGTCTGGAGAAATTGTCCTGGAATTGCGCAACGAGGAATTACGGGAGACCCTGTTGTCGCGACAGGACGAGTTGGCTGAAGCCGCAATGACGTTGGAAAAAACCCGCCTGGGATTAGGTTTCGGTCAGACGGCGCGGCGGGATGTGGAGCGGGCAGAGGCGCGTCATTCTCTCGCGAAGGCCAGGTTCCAGTCCGCCCGTGAGGCATGGGAGTCTTTGCGCATCGCGGCTCCTTTCACAGGCTGGACCGTCCGTTTTGCGCCCAAATTGCTGAGTTCCGCCAATCGCAATCTGACTATGGTGGAAAAGGGCGATCCTCTGCTTGAGTTCGTGCGCATGGAACCCCCGGTGTTGCGAGGCATTGTCCGTACGGGTCAACCGGATATCGACCCGGCTGGCTGCCGGGCAAGTGTTGAAAGCAACGGCTCAAGCATAGCGACTAAGATCATGCTTTGCCGCCTTGTGGAGGGGGATGCCTCCCGGCCCGACAACTCCGTCTTTTCGTATGAGCTTGTGCTGGAGCTTCCTTGTGAAAAAATGCGTACACGTGCTTTGGGTACCTCGTTTCCGGTCATCCTGCAATTGCCGCCACATGAGGCCGCTCGCTCCGTTCCGCGTGACTTTCTGCTTTCAGAGGATGGCAGCCCGTATTGTCTTGTATTGCGGGACGGCAAGCCGGAGAAAATTAACGTGCTGGCCGGAGAGCGCGATGCCCTTTTTGTGGAAATTTTCGGGCCGCTGGAGCCCGGTGACACTGTGTTATTGCCGTCGGCCGGGAGGTAAAACGTTCGTGATCCGCTTGGTGGATGTTGAACAATGTTTCGGTTCAAATGTCTATGGCTTGCGAGGCGTCAACCTTCATGTGAACACGGGCGAGGCCGTGGCTGTTCTCGGCCCTTCCGGTTCAGGCAAAACTACGCTTATGGATATCCTCGGCGTGTTGCGCAGGCCTTCCGGCGGACAGTATTTTTTCCAGGGAAGTGACGTAACCCGGTTCGGCGATGCGGACTTGACGCGCCTGCGGCGTTTTGCTTTCGGATATATTTTTCAGAGTTATAATCTCATCCTTGATTGGAGCGTCAAAAAAAACCTGCAACTGGCCCTCAGGCATCACGGTGTACTGCGGGATGAAGCGCTGTCGCATGCTCTGGCTTCCATAGGCCTGGGAGGCAAGCTGGAGGCCAGAGTGAGCGGACTTTCCGGCGGCGAACAGCAGAGAGTGGCCATTTTGAGGGCGGTATTACGTAATCCTCAAATTATTTTGGCGGATGAGCCCACAGGGAATCTGGATGCCGCGACTGCGGGCAACGTCCTCTCCATGCTGCTTGATCTCTGGAAAACCGGCAAAACTCTGATCATGATTACTCACAGTGAGGCGCTTGCCGCTTTTTTCCCCAGGGTCATGCGTCTTTGCGATGGACGCATAGTTGAGGACAGCGACACGGGAGGGCGGAAGGATGATTTCGCTACGTAGCGCACGTAATGCGGCTACCTTGCTGAGCGTTGCTCTGGCGGTCACCGGTCTGACTGCTTCCTTCAATTATTCCGCCACGGCGGAACGTCAGATTCTTGGGTCACTGGAAAAGCTCGGGCCTGAGCTTGTGCTGGTTTCATATGACGTCCGTACGGTGGATAGCTTTCGAGTTGCGGATGATTTGCGCCGGATCAGGTCCGCAAAAAATCTTCATGCCCATGCCGCTCCACTCTTGCTCAGCACTTTTCTGGCCCATGATCTGTTGGGCCGTCCGATTTTCGGAACGCTGGTCCGCAGTACGCCGGAGTTGTTTCGGATTATTCCTCTGCGTGCCGTTCCTTCAGATGCTTTTCCTTGCAGTCTTTCCCGTGCCGATGCGGTTTTGCTGTCTCCTGGTCTGGTTCCGTCCTTTGCGGGCAATGCTTCTCCCACAGGCAAGCGTATAGTTCTGGAAACAACGCCGGCTGTCATCAGCGGCCTGTTCACTTGTAGTGATACAATGCTGGGCGTGGACTGGCGTCGGGCGGCGCTAATGCTGTTTTCGCCCGGCGGCCGCGTCTTGCCTTTGGATTCAGCGCGGCTTGTTCTGAGTTTTGCCCGTGGTGAAGGGCGGGATTCTTTGCCCGCGCTGGAGCGACTGCTTCAGGAAGGGAGAGGCCGCCGAGATTTCAGCCTGCACGGTTTTGATGCCTTATTGCGTCAGAAGGCCAAAATAACGAACGCCATACGTTTGCTGACGGAAAGCATAGCGCTGCTGGTTCTGGTCATGGCGTCCATAGGCTGCATGAATGCCTTTTTCATTTCCGTCAGTGAACGTCGGCGTGAAATTGCTTTGCGACGGGCACTGGGCGCGGGGAAGGGCGAAATTGTCTGCCTGATTATGGCGGAATGTTATTTATTCATTGCCGTAGGCGGGCTGGCGGGGTTGGTCGGGGGCTGCCTGTTCACGCGCTGGTTGCTCAGGCCTCTCTTACTGATTTTGCCGGAATACGCTGGCTGGGATTTTGAAGTAACAGTGGGGCCTCTTCTCAAAACTTTTATCTTTCTTTTGGTGGGGGCAACCTTTTCCGGACTTTTCCCGGCGTTGCGCGCGGCGCAGACGGACCCGGCCACGGTCTTACGGGAGTAAGCACGGTGCAAAAAATTTTTCTGACGGCGATTTGCGCGGTATGCGGTTTTCTGCTTCTCCGGCCTGACCATACCTGGCTTTTACGTCCCTGGCTGGCTTGGTATGGCTGCTATGAGCACCGTGTGCAGACAGCGCATTATAGTATCCGCTATTATGACAGCGGCGAAACCGCTTTACCGCCACTTGTTCTGATACACGGTTTTCTCGTGGACAGCACGCTGAACTGGTTCACTATAGTGCCGTGTCTTGCGGGAAAATACCGTCTGATTTTGCCGGACATGCTCTATGCCAATGTGGATCAGATTTTCAGACCGGGCTATTCATTGGCTGAAGACGGTCGTTTGCTGCGTGAACTCCTGGAGGCTCTGAATCTAAAGCGTCAGGTCAGGGTGGCCTTGTTTTCAGCCGCTTGTCTGCTTTTGCCCTATCTTGATGCGGAACTGCAACCGTTGCTTATTGCCCCACCTCCGCCTCTTCCGCAATTGGCGGAAGATTTACGCGCGTTGTCGGACCGGGACGCGTCGGCTTTTGTCCAAGCACTTTTTCATACGCCGCCACCCTTCGCCCACTATTATGTGACGGCGCTCGTGCGACGTTGGCGGGGCAAGATCGACAAACTGACTGCGTGCCTGCTTGATGCGGCTCCTGCGTATAGCGCTGTTCTTTTTTCGCGGCCTTGCCTCCGTCTTTTCCTGCCGATGGAGGATGGATTTTTCCCTTCAGCCCGACATGCCTTTGCCGGAACATTCGCTGTATGGTTTTCTGACGCAGGGCACGCTTTGACCTGGGATGCGTCGGGCGCTTTGGCGGAAGCGCTCCGGCGATGAAGCCGGGGTTCAGTCTTCCGGCAGGGCCACGCCCAGACGTGCCAGGAGGCTTTGCAGCTCCTCGGCGCTCCCGTAAGCCAGGGTGATCTTGCCGGTCTGCTCGTTGCCGCTGACCAGAGCTTTACACTCCAGGGCCTTGCTGAGATTTTGCTGCAACTTGCGGATTTGCGGACTTTTTTTACGGGTTGCGCGAGCGGGCGGTTCTTTTTGGGCTTCGGCGTCGGCCTGTCCGCTCTCAGGCTCCCAGGGAAAAATTTTGTTTTCCCGCCAGAAGGCGGCGGCTTCCTCAGCGTCGCGCACGGTCAGTGTGTGGCTGATGATGCGCAGGCGCAGGGCCTCGGTCGCCTCGACAGCATTCACGCCCAGAAGGCAGCGGGCGTGCCCGGCGCTGAGTCGTCCGGCGCGCAGATCTTCCTGTGCGGCGGGGCTCAATTGCAGGAGGCGCAGAGCGTTGGCAATGGCCGGGCGGCTTTTGCCCAACCGGGCGGCCAGTTCCTCCTGGGTCAGTTCCAGCGCTTCGCGTAAACCTTGCAGGGCCAGAGCCTCTTCAATGGGGTTGAGGTCTTCGCGTTGCAGGTTTTCAATCAGGGCGGCGGCCATAACTTCTTTGTCGCTCAAGGCGCGCACAAAGACAGGCACCTGCGACAGCCCGGCCAGGCGCGCGGCGCGCCAGCGGCGTTCGCCGGCCACGATTTGATAGGTGGCATTGTCGGCCATCGGTCGCACCAGCAGCGGCTGGATGATGCCTTGAGTTTTGATGGAATCGGCCAGCTCACGCAGGCTTTCAGGATCAAAATGCCGGCGCGGCTGGTCCGGATTCGGCCGCAGGACAGTTATCGGCAGCATACTGACGTCGCCGCTCTGTTCGCGCAGTGGCTCGGAGCCGCCGAAAAGCGCATCCAGGCCCCGGCCCAGTCCTTTGCTTGCGTTACTCATGTTTTCTCCTTGTTCAGGCTCTGCCCGCGCCTTGACAAGCGCCCCCGGCGCGCGGCACCCTGATTCCGCGCACGGCTTTTCGCCGCATTGCGCGAATTTCAGTCAGCTGAAGGAACTCGTATGTCTGATTCATTGCCGTTGTTATATCTTACCGATGCCGAAGATCGCGTCCAGGCTGTGCAGATTCCCTGGGATCTCTGGCAGAAAATCGAACCCTTGGCCCGCCCCGTGCTGCGGGCCGTTTCTGCCCCGGCCGCCGCTGAACCTGTGAAAGAGGCGATTTCTGCCTTTGAGGAATTTTTGCAGTTCTGGGACTTCCGCTATCCTTACAATCCGGCGGTGAGTTGCCCGCATTGCGGCGCGTCCACGCAAGATTGGCGCAAAGATCCGGAACACCCGTTCTGGCTGACCAATGCGAATGTGGGCGGCCTGTTGGTTTTCCATTGTCGGGCGTGCGGCACGACCATCCGGCAAAAACATTTTCGTGACCACGTGGCGTTGGAGCATACCTCACCCAAAGCCTAATGCGGCGTCTACGGCTTATTGCAGTACCGTGCTTTTTTTGGACGGCCGACGCAGTACCACTTCTTTGGCAAGGCCGAGATATGCCTCGGCTCCCTTGGATTTGATGTCGTAGTGAATGATGGACTTGCCGTGGCTGGGCGCTTCCGAAAGGCGTACGTTGCGCGGAATCACGGTTTCAAACAAATGATCCGGGAAGCAGCGGCGTACTTCGTTTTTGACTTCGCGGGTGAGCCGGTTCCGAATGTCGTACATGGTCAGCACCACGCCGAGCAGGGCCAGATCAGGGTTGAGTCGTTTTTTGACCTGCTCGTAGGTCTGGAGCAATTTGACGATGCCTTCCAGAGCGAAAAATTCGCATTGCAGGGGAATCAGCAATTCCCTTGCCGCGCACAGGGCGTTAAGCGTCAGCAGGCCCAAAGACGGGGGGCAGTCCAGGACGATATATTCGTAATCGTCATTGACCCGCTTAAGGCATTCATCCAGGTAGAATTCGCGGGCCATTTTGTCCACCAGTTCCAATTCCACCGCCACAAGATTGGTGCTGGCCGGTAAAATATCCAGAAAGGGAGTGCGACTTTTGGCAATGCTTTGATGTACATTGTCCGGCGAGTAGAATGTACTGTATAAATCACCGGTGAGTTCTTCCTGGCTCAAGCCGAGGCCGCTGGTGCTGTTGGCCTGTGGGTCGCAATCCACCAGCAACACTTTTTTTTCCATGACGGCCAAGGCCGCGGAAAGATTGATGGCAGTAGTGGTTTTGCCCACGCCGCCTTTTTGATTGGCAATGGAAATAATGCGCGCCATACGCTGACCTCCGCTTCCTGTCCTTGGCCTGGCTGATGTTTTGCTTGTCGCGGTGTAGAAAAGTCGGTGACCTTATAAGTGGCCTGAACGTTTCACATGAAACATTTGATGGAAAACGCGCCGTAAGGCGCCGTCTGTCTGTTTGTAAAAGAGGCGCGTATGGGCGTCAAGGCGTAAACAAGATCTGCGCGGTCCAATGCCGCGCCAGGGCCTGTCGTTGCTGGAAAATTTTTTTGCCGCAGCCTCATCTTGCCGGGTGAGTGCATTCTGGGTAAGGATACCAGGATGCCGCACGCGGTGGCGTATTTGACCGGGAGAGTATATGTGCCTGACTCATATTTTGCTGGTGGACGATGAAGAGGATGTTACCCGCATTCTGGCAAAGCGCTTGGAAAAACGTGGATATGCCTGTGCCAGAGCCGCTAATGGGCGCGAGGCGCTGGACGCTATGGAAGGGGAATTTTTCCCCATTGTGATCATGGATGTAAAAATGCCGGTGCTGGACGGCATGGGCGCATTGCAGCAGATGACCACGCGTTGGCCCAAGACGCAGATCATCCTGCTTTCGGGTCACGCCGACATGCAATTGGCAGTGCAGGCCATGAGCCAGGGGGCTTTCGGCTATTTGATGAAGCCGGTGGACTTTGATGAACTGCTCTTCAAAATTGAAGATGCCGCCACCCAGACCCGGCTGGAATTGGACAATGAGGCTGGGCGGCCCTGAAAGAGGTTGCGGCAGCGCGGGCGGCCGTAAGTGGATAGAAGGGCAGCCACAACCACGTCGTTTGTCGACATGAATTGCGGTAAGGTATGGCGGCATTCTTGCATTGGGAAAATTTCGTTGCTGGAGCAATTCACGATTGGAATGAGTGAATTACTCTGGTGGCCGCGTGAGCGGAACCCGCGCCCAAGTGCATGGGAAAACCGCGTTTTTTTCGCTGCACGCAGGCGGCGTACCGTTTGAAATGTGTAACATTTCAAACGCAAAATGCTCTAAAAAAATTCTGCTTTCCGGAATGTGCCGTTTTGGATTGCGGCATGCGCCCGTAAGGGATAAACGGATATCCATTGCAACCTGCACCGCAAGGATTTGCAGACAAATCATTGCCGCGAAATGCAAGTCGGCAGCCTTTGCTCGCCGTAAACGAGCATTTCACGTGTCAACGACTCTAGAGCAATTTCAAAGTGAAATTGCTCTGGTGGCTGCGTAAGCAGACGCCTGCCACGAAGGCGTAAGCGCAATTTATTTGCGCGGTTGCCTCGCCCGTTAGTGAGTCTTCGAGCTTTGCGGGCGAGGACAGCAGAGCTAAGCGCCGGAGTGAGCGTCTTAAAAACTTTGAGAATGTGCATTCTCAAAGTTGAAATGCTCTAAAAGATGAGGTTTTCATGCGCATTACCCACAAAATTCTTTTTGTTCCCCCCCTGCTGTTGGGATTGGCGGGCATGTTTCTGGCAAGCGGGGAAGCCCGTGCGGCCGCCAGCCAGGTGACGGAAGATAATCTGCCGCAATTGCTGGAAAAAGCCTTGCGTGAACATCCGGATATCGTGCTGGATGTGTTGCGTCGCAACAGTGAGGCCGTACTGGATATCGCCCAGCAGGGTTCCAACATGCGGCGCAAACACAATCTGGAAGTCCAGTGGCGCGAGGATATGAAAACCCCCAAGAGCGTGCGTCTGGAGGGGCGTCCGGTGCTGGGTTCGCCCAAGGCCAAGGTGCGTATCGTGGCCTTTTCCGACTTCACCTGCCATTTCTGCCAGCAGGCTTCCAAAACCGTGGACGCGCTCTTGCAGGAGTATGGCAAGGACGTCAGCCTGGTCTTCAAGAATTTGCCGCTGGATGAAAAGGGCCCCGGCGGGCAGGCGGCGGCCTATTTTGTCGCCGTTTCGCAGCAGAGCGAGGAGAAGGCCTGGAAGTTCTACAAAGCCCTGTTCGCCGACCGGGACCGTCTGGTGACCGAGGGTGAGGATTTTCTGAAAAAGACCGCCCAGGGGCTGGATGTGGACATGAAAAAACTTGGCCGTGACGTGCGCGGCAAGAAGGTCAGCGATATTCTCGCTGAAGACCAGCAGGACGCGCAGAAGCTGGGCGTGGAGGGTACCCCGTACTTCCTGGTCAATAATATGGTGGTGCGCGGGGCCCTGCCCCTGGATCTGTTCAAGGGCGCCGTGGACATGGCCCTTAAGCAGAACAACAAGTAAAGTGCGCATTGTCAGGGCAGAGCGCCCGGATCTGGAAGAAATTCTGCGTTTGCAGTATCTGGCCTATCAGAGCGAAGCGCGCCTGCTGAACAACTTCAGCATTCCGCCGTTGCGCGAGAACCTTGAGGATCTGGTTCGCCAGTTTGAGGCGGGCATGGTGTTTCTTAAGGCTGTGGATACGGACGGCGACTTGGTGGGCTCGGTCCGCGCCCACGCGGCGCAGGGCACGGTGTATGTGGGCAAACTGATGGTGCATCCGCAACATCAGGGCAAAGGCCTGGGAACGCGCCTTCTGGCTGCCTTGGAGTCCGCCATGGGCTCCATAGTTCCACAAGCGCGCTACGAACTGTTCACCAGTACGCAAAGCCTGCGCAATTTACGCCTGTATGAGCGGGCGGGCTACCGCCCGTTTCGGGAGGAAGAGCCGGAACCCGGCCTGCGGTTGGTTTTTCTGGAAAAATAGAGCCGGGCAAATAACATCATGCCCGCATTGCGGTTGAATCTACCGGAAAGGCGCATCCAACGATGCGCCTTTCCCTTACGGTTGCCCGGCCGCCCATTACCGGCGCATATCCCGGTTTACGAATGCTTTCAGGAAAAACATTTCGGGCCTCACGCCGGAGCCGCATCCTTGCCGCGACTGCGGATAACCTTGGTCATCCATTCGCGCAGCTGGTCCAGGTCCGCCTGCTGGTTTTTTTCCGAGGCATGCAGCAGTACGCGCAGATTTTCCACATCCTTGCGCAGTTGCTGATTTTCTTGCGCCGTTTCAGGCAACATTATGCCGGGCTGCGGCAGGCGTTCAATAACCAGATGGATAAGCTGGGCAATACCCTCCAAGGCCAGTGTTTGGCGTTCCAGCAACTGCAGGGCCGCTGCGGGCAGAAGTTCCGCAACCGGATGCTCCGCTTGCGTCAGGCAGGGCTCTGGCTTGGAAACGGCAAGCGCATTGCGAGGGAAGCGGGCCAGCAGGGCATTTTCCACTGAGGCCGCCGTGCGCGACTTCCGCATCTGCTCCAGGATGGCGGCAATGACCTCCAGGGTTTCCGGGCGGTAGCGCCGCCTGCGGCCCTCGCCGACGCTGGGGATAAAAGCCGCAAAGCGTTTGCAGTAATAGCGGGTGGTGGATTCCGGCAAAGAAAAATGGCGGGAGATGTCCGCAATGCTCAAAAGGCCTTCTGTCGGGGATGCCGTGCGCGTCATGACGCCTCCTGCTGGCTTTCCGCAGCATTGCTGTCGCTGCCGTCACAAAAAAAAGCCGTTCCCGCCATACCGCCGGGCCGGGCCATCCGCGGATCAAGGGCAGGTCTGAAGAAAGTCTTTGTGCTTGCGGATCTGGCGGATGGCGATTGGGGAGGGCAGACCGCAAATAAAGATTTGCCGACCTCTTTTCAGGGTTACTTCAAACAATCTATAATAGCAAGCTGCGCTCTTGCGCAAGAAGACCCCGCGCCACCATGGCGCGGGGTCTTCTGTCAGAGCGGTTCAGGCATGAAATGCGACGACTGCACCGCAAGGGTTTGCAGACAAACCCTTGCCGCGAATTGCGAGCAGGCGGGCTTTGCTCTCCGCAAAAGAGCATTTCAAGTGTCACATGTCATGATCATTGCGTTACGGTTCAGCGAACGACCCGGCGTACGGAAATCAATTTGCTGCGCCAGTAGGGGATGTTCATGCTCTCCATGCGTACCCGCTCGCCACGGCGCGGGCTGTGGATAAAGGAGTCGTCCCCGGCGTAGATGCCGGTATGCAGGCCGCGCGGGCTCTGCCCGGTGCGGAAAACCACAATATCGCCGGGCCGGGCCAAGCTTTTTGGCACGGACTGGCCAGCCCGGGCCTGGTCAACCGTAACTCGGGGCACGCTCATGCCGTTCTGTCGATAAGCCCACCAGATCAGGCCGGAACAGTCAAAGCCTTTTTGCGGCGAAGCGCCGCCCAGGCGATATTGTTTGCCCATCTGGCTGTAGGCGGTGTGAACCACTTTTTGCGCTTTGACCGGTGCCGGTCCGTTATCCGCAGGGCGAAACATGCCGCAGCCGGATAAAAGCAGTGCCAAAAGCGGTCCGAGAACGCAAGCACGCCAGAAACGTTTCTGTTTATTGTGTTCGCTGTCCATAAACTGTCTCAACAATATATAGAGATTTTTTTACATTGTGTTAGAAAGTTATCGCACGGTTTCCTACTGCTCTTTTCGGCACATCGCGCGAAAACTTAAGTGTTATACGCGATACATGTAAGCGCAGATAAAGTCAAAAAGGAAAATACGAAGATATACCTATCATTGGACGAAAAAAGCCCCCGCGATGCGGGGGCTTTTCATCTCATGCGGCTTTATTGCGCCAAAGGGCCTACTTGCCGGAGTTCAGGCGTTCCTGGCCGTCCCACGCAGCGTCCGTCTTGGGCAGCACGGGCAGCAACTGGAGCCAGGGATTGGTCTTGAGGTATTCGGGGTCCTGCTGCAGCTTGCGGCTCATTTCCAGAATGGGAGGCACGATCTTCTTGATGTCGCCGGCCAGAGCCGGAGCGATGCCGTAATTGGTGGCCTGGCTGGCCAGATCCACGGCCTTCTGGCTGCATTCCATGGACGTCATCAGGGTATCCAGGGCCTTGGCCGGGTTGTGGAAGCCCACACTGTTTTCAGCGGAAACGTAATCCCAGAACAGCTGGCCCTTGCGGACCATCTCACGGGCTTCGGTCATCAGCGCGTCATAGTCGGGGGCGCGTTCGCCGCTGTAGTTGTTGGCCAAGCGCACGGCTTCGTGGGCCTTGACCGACATGTCCTGGGCCTTGAGCAACTGGTCGAAGGTCTTCTTCTGGGTGTAGATGACCCGCTCGCGCAGATATTCAGGCGTCTTGTCGGCATGGCACTGGCGGCAGGCCCGCATTTCCTTGTCCTTCAGGGGCGAAGTCATCCAGTGGCTGGACATCTTCTTGCCGTCCATGCGCTGGTAAGGCATGTGGCAGTCCGCGCAGGCCACACCGGCCGCGCCGTGCGGGCCGTCCTGGAAGGTCTCGAAGTCGGGGTGCTGCATCTTGATCAGAGGCACCTTGGAGGCGGCGTGCACCCAGTCGGAGAAGGGGCCGGGCTTGCCGTCGGCGTCCTTTTTGCCGTGGCCCTTGTAATACTGGTACATGTCTTCGGGATTAAAGCCGTTGTCCCAGGGGAAGACCGGGCGCATGGCCGGGCCGTTGTCCGGATGGGTGAAGTAGTATTCCACATGGCACTGGGCGCAGACAAGGGTACGCTTTTCGTTGCGCGAGATATTATTCCAGTCCTTGCCGGTCTTCTTCAGCCAATCCTTGAGCGGTTCGGAATAGAGCCGCAGTTCCATGGTCTTGGGATCGTGGCAGGTGGAACAGGAAATGCTCTCTTCCTTGGCATCGATCATGTCCTTGCCGCGAAATTCGTTGACGTCCTTGGACCAGAAGGAATCGCCGTACTGCTTGATCCAGTTCATCATCTTGGGCGTCTTGCAGTTCCAGCAGGTGGCGGGCATCTTGCCCTTGCCGTCCGCGCCCCAGCGGTTCAGGCGGTCGATATGGACAAAATCCTCCACCGCATGGGTGTGGCCACGGGCTTCGTTGTATTCATACATGAAGCCGTAGCCCAGCCAGAGATTTTTCAGGTAGGGCTGGGCATGCTTGAAGCCCTTGGGCAGGGGATCGACGTTGTCGTTCTTGTGATACGGCACGGAACCCTTGTACTCGGTCATCACCTCGGACTCGTTGTTTTTCTGGTACGAGGCGTACTGATCCGGAAAATCAGCCTTGAATGCCGACATGCGGGTTTCGTCGTCCTTGATGTTGGTCTTGTAGGCGGGGGCTTTCAATTCCGTCGAAACATCATTGCAGCCGCTGAGCAGCGCCGCTCCCAACAGCGCCGAAACGGCCAGAGCCATAGTGCGGATATGCTTATTCATATGCTACCGTCCTTGTGCTGATGGGCTTGTGGCGCATATGGGCCACATTGCGGTGGCAGTCGACGCAATAAGGCTTGGCGTTCATACTGGCCACGTTGACGTTAGTTTGGGCGTGACAGGCCTTGCAGTTTTCATTGACCACGTCGCGCGTGGTCACACTGGCCGGATACGGCACGTCCTTGCCCGACAGATTGCCCATGAAGTCACTCAGGCCCGCTTGCGCCTTGAACGGCAGCTTGGCCAGCAGATTGTGCGGGGCGTGGCATTCATTACAGGAACGGTCGGCGTGCGTACCCAGCTTGTGGGTCACTGCCGCCTCCTGCATGATGTGACAACTGGCGCAGAACGGACGCTGATCCGTTGCCGTCATGGCATAGGCCAGCACTCCGACAAGCACCACGCCCACCGCAACGCCGCCCAACAACCATTTGAGCCAGGGTCCATTGCGGGGTGTTCCCATAGAAGCCTCCTTCACTCACTCCAACAACTTGCCGTCCCTATGACGGCGTTATCTTCTTTGTGAATCAAAAAACATGCCAAGCCAAGATAAAAAATGAGAAAAAATTAATCCTGAAAAGACCGGCAGTTTGGGACAAAATTATAATGGCTATCAATAGCAAGGTTGTTTTGTTCAGAAAAAAAAGACAAAAAATCAGAAAAAGCTGACAACAAGGCCTTTCTTACCCCCTGGAGAAAACATGGCGCATACCTTTGCCGGGCGCTGGTTCCGGGTCCTCTGGCTGCCTGTCCTGGCCGGTCTGCTCTGGCTGGTTTTGACTCTGGGGCTCTACAGTCGCGCCGCGCGCGTGGATGAGGAGCATCGCCTGGAGCTGGAACGCATCCGCCTCTCCACTGTGGCCCGGCAACTCTTGGACGCGCGCAACTGGAACGCGGCGCACGGGGGGGTCTATGTGCCGGAGAGCGATCTCGGCAGGCCCAATCCCTGGCTGCCGCCCCATGAGCGGACCCTGAAAACCGCCGACGGGCGGACCCTGGTGCTGATGAATCCCGCCTACATGAGCCGCCAGCTGGCCGAGCGCACTTCCTGGCCGGGCATCAGCATTTCAATTATCGGGCGCAGGCCGCTGCGGCCTGAAAATCAATCCGACACCTGGGAAGGCGAGGCCCTCATCGAATGCACGGAGGGCCGCCAGGAAATTTTCAGCCCGCCGGATGAGAACGGGCAGGGCCGCCTGCGTCTGCTCACCGTGCTGGTGGCGCAACAGAGCTGCCTGCGCTGCCACGCGGACAGCAGGGTGGGGGAAGTGCTCGGCGGCATCAGCGTCAGCCAGGATGCCGGGCCGTATCTGCACAACGCCGCGAAGCAGGAAGGCAACATGCGCCTGCTGTATGCCCTGTTGGGGGTGACGGGCGTACTGGCTATCGGCGGCCTGACCCTCAATCTGACCCGGCGGCGCTGGCAGGCCGAGGAAACCAGCCGCATGAAAAGCGCTTTCATGGCCCGCCTGAGCCATGACATGCGCACGCCGCTCACCGCCATCCTGGGCATGAGCGACTTGCTGCAACGGGGCGACGGCGCCGCGCCGGACAAGAAGCGCGCCCTGCGTTACCTGGTTCAGGCGGGTGGAGCGCTTTTGGAAATGGTCAGCGACATCACGGACCACGCGGCCCTGGAACAGGGTACGCTGGCCTTGCATGAGAGCGCCTTCAGCCTGCGGGCCGCGCTTTCGCAATGCCTTGAGCTGTATCGCCCGGCCGCCGCGTCCAAGGGCCTCCGGCTGGAACTGGACGTGCCTTCCCCCGTGCCGGATAATCTTTACGGCGACGCCTTCCGCTTGCGCCAGGCTCTGGGCAATCTTGTCAGCAATGCGCTCAAATTTACCGAGCAGGGCGGCGTGCGGCTGGAGGTGGAAGCGGAAAGCGCGCGCACGGGCCGCCTTCTGCTGCGGCTGCGCGTGCGGGACAGCGGGCCGGGCCTGCAGTCGGGAGAACTGGAACGGATCTTTGAGAGTTTTCAGCGCGGTTCGCACGCGGGCTGTCAGCCGGGCACCGGCCTGGGCCTGAACATTGCCCGGACCATAGCCCGGCGCATGGGCGGCGATGTGCGGGTCAGTTCCCAGCCGGGACAGGGCTCGTGTTTTACCCTGGAAGTGCTTGTGCGCACGGATTGGGGCAGCGCAAGGCCGTGCCCGCCCGCGGATGCGGACCGAAACGCCGTGCCCGAAAGCAGCGCCGCGGGCAGGGGAGCCTTGGAAGGCCGACGGATTCTGGCCGCCGAGGACAATCCGGCCAGCCGCTATTTCCTGGAACAGGCCTTGCGCCGGGAGGGCGCGCGGGCCGTGGTGACCGCTGACGGCGAAGCCACCCTGGCCGCCCTGGGTGAAGAGGAATGGGACGTGGTGCTGCTGGACGCGCGCATGCCCGGTCCCGACGGCCTGGACGTGCTGGAGCGCATCCGGCAGGGCCGGACCGGAGCGCCTGCGGGGCAATGTGTGGTCCTGTACACGGCGGCGCTGGACGCCGAAGCGCAAGAACGCTGCCGTGGGTTGCGGCCCGACGATATATTGTTCAAACCGGTCAGTTTCGCGCTGCTGCGGCAGCGCCTGGCGGCCCTGCCGACAGCGCGGGGCAACGGAGCAACGTTGGCGCAGGAAAACACGAGCATGCCGGAAAAAAACATCTCTGCCAGCCTGGAAAAGGCCATTGCCGGAGACGGCCGGGAACATACGGACGATATTGAATTGCCGCCCTGGGACCGGGAAGCCGCTCTGGCGGCCATGGACGGGGACGCGGCAATCTTTGCGCATTTGCTTGCGGTCTTGCGTGATGATCTGGGAAATATGCTGGACCAACTGGTGGAAGCCGTGACGGCGGGGGATCGGAAGAACATCCGTCGGCTGGCCCATGCCTGCAAGAATTCGGCGGGCACCATGCGTCTGATGCGCCTGCACGGCGCAGCCGCCCTGACGGAAAAAGCGGAAGACGCGGCACTGGACGCAAGGGCAGGGAAACTGGAACGGGCCATGCGTGAGGCTCTGGCGCTGCTGGAGGCCGTTGACGGCGGCAGCGGGACAGAGACGGAAACGCGGACAGCGGAGACAGGGAGGAAGGCATAATGGCGCGTATTCTGGTGGTAGATGATGAAGCCCTGATGCGCACCATGGTGGAAGTGGTCTGTACGCGCATGGGGCATGAGGCCGTGTGCGCCTCTTCCATCAAGGAAGGCCTTGCTCTGGGCCGCCAAGGCGTGGACGTGGTGCTGCTGGACGCCTGGCTGCCGGACGGCAACGGCCTGGAATTTCAAAGGGAGTTTGCCAATCTGCCTGAAGAGCCGGACATCGTGATCATCACCGGCCACGGCGACGGGGACGCGGCGGAAGCGGCCTTGCGCTCCGGAGCCTGGGAGTTTCTGACCAAGCCCCTGCAGATCCGCGACATCGAACAATGCCTGCGGCACATTCTGGCGTTCCGCCAGGGCCGCAAGCCGGGCCCGGCCTCCCTCAAAGTGGACAGCGGGCACATTCTGGGCTCCGGACCGGGCATGACCCAGGCCCTCAAACTGCTGGCCCAGGCCGCCCAAAGCGAAGTCAACGTGCTGATTCTGGGCGAAACCGGCGTGGGCAAGGAACTATTCGCCAAAGCCCTGTTCCGCAACAGCGGGCGCGCCGCTCAGCCTTTCGTGACCGTGGACTGTGCCTCCCTGCCGGAAACCCTGGTGGAAAGCCACCTCTTCGGTCACAGCCGGGGGGCCTTCACCGGCGCGGAGCGCGCCCGTGAGGGACTTTTGCTGGCCGCGCACAAGGGCACGCTTTTTCTGGATGAAGTGGGGGACCTGCCCCTGGTCATGCAGGGCGCGTTTCTGCGCGCCCTGGAGCTGCGTCGCTTCCGCCCTGTTGGCGAAGTGCACGAGGTGGACAGCGACTTCCGCCTGGTGGCGGCCACCAACCGTGATCTGGAGGGAATGGCGCGCACCGGCCAGTTCCGGGGCGATCTGCTCTACCGTCTTCAGGGCATTACCATTGTGATCCCGCCGCTGCGCGAGCGGCGCGACGAAATCCCGGGCCTGGCCCGCCAGGCCGTCACCGCCTTCTGCCTGCGCAACGATCTGCCGGAAAAGGCCCTGGCCGAGCCGGTGCTGGACATGCTGATGGAATATCCCTGGCCCGGCAACGTGCGGGAGCTGATCCACGCCCTGGAGCGGGCCTGCCTTGCCGCCGGGGAGGGGGATCTGATCCTGCCCGGGCATCTGCCCACCCAGATGCGGGTGGCCGTGGCCCGGCACCGGGTAAGCCGTGGCCGGGAGCAAAGCCCGGAGCCCGTGCCGCCCCCGGCACGGACGCTGCCCGTGGCCCATGTGGAAGACGGCCGCGCCGGGACAGCCGCAATCGCGGGCGGCAGCGGCGATCTGCCCAGCCTGAGGGAGTGGAAATCCCGCGCCGAAGAGGAATATGTGCGCCGGGTCATGACCGTGAGCGCGGGCGACGCGCGCCGGGCCGCAGGCGTGGCCGGCATCTCGCGCGGGCACTGGTATGAGCTGGTTAAAAAATACCATCCCTGAACGGGAAGAGGGCAGGCGCGCCCAGAGGAAAAATGGCCGTCAGGCCGCGCCGGGCGCTGGTTTGCGGCACTCTCTTGCCTCATGCCGCAAAAGGCGCTATAGGCCAAAAAAAAGCTTGCAGAGGCTATGTCAGAGCATGAATAAGAGCTCCGTTACCGTTAAAGGCTATGTCACGGCTGTACCGCGTTCTGTGGATGAGCGCCAGGCCAGGGTGGCCGTGGTGCAGGATGATGTGGAATACCGCGTGATGCCGCGCGGGGCCGGGATGGATCTGGCCGATGAGGTCAGCGTGCCCGTGGAAGTCACCGGCCTGGTGGAAGAGGTGGACGGCGTGTTCTACCTCACTGTGCGCGGCTACAAGGTTCTGGAAGACGATTCCTGGCTTGAGGAATAGCGCGCTTTCGCATTGACGGCCCGGAAGGGCCTCGGCGGCTTTGGAAATTCTGTCTGGAAGCCGCTGCCTTTTCGAGCCAACGTTTTTTCCCGTGCTCCCGCGCAAATACAGGCGGGACGCCGCGCGGCGTCCCGCTCCTTTCCTGTTCTTCTCATTTCGGCGGGAACTTGCCCACATGTAAGGCCGTTCTGCTGGGTGTAGAGCAATTTCAAAGTGAAATTGCTCTAAAAACTCCCCATAGTTTATCCGGAACGGGAATTATTGCCCACTATCCCAGGAGCGAAAGATGCTCCTCTGATTTGCGCTTGTGCGGGGTCAGGGTGCTCTGGCGGCAGAAATCGCGGATCTGGGCCAAAAAGGGCGACGGTGCCAGGCGCAGTTTTCTGCCGTACAGGGTGCGGCGGGCGCAATAGCTCACAAACAGCGCCCGTGCGGCGCGGGTCAGGCCCACGTAAAGCAGGCGGCGTTCTTCCGCAAGCCGGGCCTCCGGGTCCGCTTCCACGCCCGGAACGGCTGCGTCCGCGTCGTTCATAGTGTTCTCCGCCGCGTTTTCAAACAGCAGTTCACGCCGCAGGGGCAACAGGCCGCTTTCCAGGCCGGGCAGAAAGACCGCCTGAAACTCCAGGCCCTTGGAAGCGTGCAGTGTGAGAATCTGAACCTGCTCGGCTTTGGCCCGCACCAACTCCGCCTCATGCAGCCAGGCCATGCGCTGGAAAAGGGGCTGCCAGCCGCCGCATTCCTGCCAGAGGCGGCAGAGCGACCGCCACTGGCGGCTCTGGCAAAAGAGCTCCCCGGTCCAGGCCTGTGCGCCCAGCCAGGTCGTCATCTCCTGCGGCTTGGGCAGATTGCCCTCGGGCCAGGGCAACGGCTCCGCCGGGGCGGCCGGGGCAGGCAGATCCGGCGGGGTGGGCAGAATATCCGCAAAACCGCAATGCCCGGCGGCCAGGGCCAGGAAGCGGGCGCAGACCGGCTCCTGCCAGAATTCCTCCTGGGCCGGAGCCGCGCAGGGTATGCCCATTTGTTCCAGGGCCGCGCGCAGGGGCGGAATCTGGGCCTTGAGGCGTACCAGCACGGCCACGTCGCCCGGCGACAGGCTGTTGTCCAGTTCTCCGGCGTCGGCGCGGTTTTGGGCCTGGTCCAACAGAGTGTGGGCCGTGGCCCCGATAAGCCGCTGCACGCGCCCGGCCAGCCAGCGGGCTTCGGCCCGCTCGTCCGGCGCGGCGAAAAGCTGCAGCTGGGCCCTCAGGGGCCTGGCCGCGTGCAGGTTGCCGCATCGGCCCCGGCCCTGCAGAAGATTCTGGGCCATGTCCAGTACGTCCTGGCTGGCGCGGTAGCTTTGTCCCAGCCTGTAGACCATAAGCGTCGGCCAGCAGGCCCGCAGGGAATCCTCGCTCTGGCCCGTGGCCCCACGGAAGCCGTAAATGGCCTGATCCGGGTCGCCGATGCCGAAAAATCCCCGGCCGTCCGGCGGCAGCAGGGCGCGAATCACGGCCAGCTGCACGGGTGAAAGATCCTGCACCTCGTCCACCAGCACATGCCGCCAGGGCCCGTCCGGCCTTTGGGCCAGATTGGGCGCCTGTTCCAGCAGCCAGTCCAGCAGATCGGCGTAATCCACATAGCGGACGCCGCTCTGGGCGTTTTTGCGTTGCCGGTAGCGCGCGGCGGCCTCGTCCAGATCACTGCCTTGCGCCGGTTCCTTCCGACTTTCGCGGGCCAGATTCAGGGCGTCCCAGAGTGTGCGCAGCCGCCGGGCGGGCTGGTCCGCATTGGCCGCGCTGAACAGGCGGAAGGCCGCGTCCTCGGCCAGGAGCAGGCAGTGCGGTTCCGCTTTGCGCAATTCGCCCCAGGCCAGGCCGTGCAGGGTGTCGCATTGCGGCAGGCGGGACAAATGCGGCAGGGCCGCGCTGAGGCGTTCCCGCAGTTCCCCGGCGGCCCGGCGGGTAAAGGTCACGGCCAACAGATCCTGGGGCCGCGCGCCTTCTTCCAGCAACCGCTGCAGGCGGCCGATGAGCACGCGGGTCTTGCCCGCGCCCGGACCGGCCAGAATCAGCACCGGGCCGGGCCCCGCGTTCAGGGCCGCATTCTGCTCCTCGGAAAACAGCGTGGCGGACGCGGGTTGCTCTGCCGGTTCAGAGTGCCCCGCGTGTCCCGCGTATTCCGCAAGTCCGGTGTGCTGCGTCTCATGACCCTTGCCCGGCGCGGGCTTGGCCAGAGCCAGCAGTGGCAGGCCGTTCCCCGCGCCGCTTGCGGCAGGAACCGCGGCGGCAGCCTTACGCGGGCGTCCGGACCTGGCGGCGGAGCGTTCCAGGCCCGGCAGGCTCTGGCCGCCCCCGCGCACGTCGCGCAGTTCTTCGGGCTCGAACACGCGCACCACGCCGTATTGGCCGTCAAATCCGCCCTGGCGGATGACCTGGCCGCGCCGCATGCGGGCCACGGCCTCGCCCAGAGGCTCCCAGTGGGCGCGGATATCCGCTTCCGGCAGGTGGCAGAGGATATCCAGCTCCGGCCCCAGTTCGCGCAGCAGGCGGCTGTAACGCTCCTGCACCTTGCGCGAGCCGGAGCCCACGCCCAGAATTTCACCCACCACCTCCGGCAGGGGAATCAGGGGCTGGGCCTCGGGCTCCAGGGGCAGTTGGGCCGGAGTTTCGCGGTCGGCCAGTTCCAGCACGCGGTGCAGCACGCCCACGGTCAGGGGCTTGCCGCAGACCGGGCAGATATTGTCCAGGGCCAGGGCATCGCGCGGTTCCAGCACCACGTTGCAGGCCCGGTGCCCGTCCAGATGGTATTTGCCTTCTTCGGGATAGAATTCCATGGTGCCCAGAAAACGGCAGTCCAGGTTTTCCTGGGATTCGCGCCTGGCCGCCGCGCGCAGGGCCGTGAACATGCCCGCGTAAGAAGGCGGCCCGGCAAAAAGATTGGCCTCGCGACCCAGGTTGGCTCCGGAATGGGCGTCGGAATTGGAAATCAGGGCATAGCCGTCCAACCCGCTGATCAGGCGGTTCATGGCCGGGTCCGAGGAGAGGCCGGTTTCCAGGGCGAAAACATGCTCGGAAAGGTCGGCGAAGCAGTCCTCCAGACGATCAAAGCCAGATTTGGAGCCGAACAGGGCGAACCAGGGCGTCCAGACATGGGCGGGCACCAGCACGCCCTGCGGCACGGTTTCGAGCATGATTTCCAGCAGGTCGCGCGAATCCAGGCCCAGAATGGGCCGCCCGTCGGAATTGAGATTGCCGATCTGGGCCAGGCGTTCGGAAAGGCGGTCCGCGTCTTCCAGGCTGGGCACGAAGAGCAGGTTGTGCACCTTGCGCACCTTGCCGTGGCGTTTGTAGATGGAGCTGATCTCCGCCTGCAGGCAGAACAGCGGCTCTTTGCCGCCCTCATGGGGGCGGGGGCGCGCGCCGCCGAGAAAGTCCAGTTCCTCCGGCTCGCCCTTCAGACGGTAGAGGCCGCTGGCTTCGTCGAAAACCATCTGCTCGCGCAGCTCGGCCCGCCATTGCGGATGGGTGAAATCGCCGGTGCCCAGCACGTCGATGCCTTTGCAGCGCGCCCAGGCCGCCAGATGGCGGGGATTGAGCTGCTTGCTGGTGGCCCGGGAGAAACGCGAATGGATGTGCAGGTCCGCAATAAAATTCATGTGTAACCTCATGTTGTGGCGGTCAGCCAGGGGCAGAAAGCCAGAGCCCGCGAAGTCCAGAAAGGCACGGCCCGCGCGGCTTGGCGCGATTGTTTGCGGTGTAGGGTCAGCGGGGCTTCCAGGCGCAGCTCGGCGGCGGCGTCCTTGCGGGCCTCCACCAGCAAGCGCGTGGCCGGGCTGTGGCTGTGGGGTCGCACGGGAACGATGCGGCGCGGGCCCAGGCGGGCTTCGCCGAGCGCGGCGCAGAGCCGGGACAGGGAACGGGCCTCGAAAATGCAGAAAAAATGTCCCCGATAGGGCAGAAGCCGGGCGGCGGCGCGGCAGAAAACGCGCAGAGCGTCGGCGTCGCGCAGCGCACGCTCCCGCATGGCCGAGGGCGACATTCTGCCCCGCCCCGGCAAGCCGTAGGGCGGGTTGGCCAGCACCAGATCCGGTGCGAGCTTTCTTTCCGATTCAGGCCGTAACTCCGCAAGGTCCGTATGCAGAAAGCGCAGGCGCCGCTCCAGGCCCAGGGTAACGGCATTGCGCCGGGCAGCCGCCAGCAGGCTTTCTTCCCGCTCCAGTCCCTGGCCGCTTACTTCGGGGCAACGCAGGGCCAGGGCCAGCAGGGCCGCCCCGCAACCGCAACCCAGTTCCGCAACGGACAGGCGCAAGGTTTGGGCTGTCGCTTGGGAGAGGCGGGCGCGGCGTTCCTCGCAATGCCGGGCCGCGAAGGCCGCCAGCAAGAGCGCGTCCAGCCCGAAGCGCAGAGCCCCGCCGGGCTGCTCCAACCCGCGCGGAAAAGCGGCGCGGGCCGCGCTGATGCTTTCTTGCTCGTTCATTTTTATCGTGCTGATCCGCTTTCGCAGGATCGTCAGCGGAAAAACGTGGTTTTTCGCTGACTCACGGCGGCTTCACCGCCGTAAAACCCTACGGGTTTTATGTGTCTAATTTTTCAAATTAGACACTAGAGGGTGCCGTCATGAGATGGATTTTCGTGTTATATCAAGGAGAACGAGCCTTTTATGAAAGGAGTGTAGTCTTCTGGTACTCGACTGGAATAAAAGGCGAAGTTTGACGCAGAGATAACCGAAAAGACACGCATGACGACACCCTCTAAAGGAGGGAGCCGTCCCAGTTAAACAACCCCTGCCGCCGCGCCTCCGGCAGACCGGCGGGCGGATTCTCCTGAATATGGACGAAAAAGCCGTAACCCGCGGCCGTCAGCTCCTGGCGCTTGGCCGTGAGGTCCAGGGGCCAGCCGGGATAGATCCAGACATTGCCGCCGTACTGGCGAGCCCAGAAAACCTCGCCCTTGGGACTCATGAACGGCTCGTTGGCCTTGACGCCCAGCAGGCCGAAACGGCTGAGGCCCACGGGCCAGAATCCGCTGAGCACCGCGCCCAGGGGCAGGGGGCTCTGTTCCGGCAGGGCCAGCAGGTCCTCGCGGGCCAGTTCCGGGCTGACGAAAGCCCCGGTGAAACCCATGCCTGCCAGCATGCCCAGAGCGGGCGCGTTGGCCGCATTGCAGAAGGGCCCGGCCAGCAGATCGGCGTCCTCGGGCAGCGCATCCGGGAAAAAGCCGCGCTGCCAGGGCGCGTTGCAGACGAAATGCCGCGCGCCGTCGCGCCAGAGGCGGGCGATCATGCGGCGCAGGCCGTCTTCCTCTTCAGGCCAGATGACGGGCGGCAGCCACCAGGCCACGCGCGGGGCCACGGTGCGCGAAATTTCCGCGCTGCGCGGCGAAAGCCAGAGAGCCAGCAGCTGATTGCGCCCGCCGCGCGTTTCACGGCCCTGGGGCAGGCTGGCGCGCAGCAGCATGTCCGCCCTAGGCCTGGGCTTCACGGCCCTGGGCAGGCGGGGGGCACTGTCCACGGCCTTGCTGGGGCGGCCGGGCAGGGCGTCCAGCCGCGCCTGCCAGGACGTGAGCAAGCGCATGAGTTCAGGCTCGCGCCGGTCGATAAGAAAGACCGGCGTGCCGGCCTTGGGCGTCTTGTGCTTGGGCAGGCGCAGGATCAGGCTTCCGGCCTTGGGAATGCGCCGGGTCACGGGCAGGGTGGCGTGCCAGCGCTCGTCCTCAACGCCTATGCGCAGATAATCCTGCGGCAGCAGTTCGAAATGCGGCTTGAGCACGAGGCGGCCGTCGGGCTCCACCCGGATTTTGCCCGCCAGCAGGCCCGAACTGGTCTGGCCGTCGGGCGTGGTGGGCACGTTGTTTTTCTGGGGCAGAAAGCGCGCCCGGCTGCCGGGGCGGCCCAGGGCCATTTCCAGAATTTCCTCGGCGGTCTTGCGGGCCTTGGAGTCGCCGGGGTTGTCCCGCAGCATGCGGTAGGCCGTGACCACATGGTAGACGTAATGCGGGCCTTTTTTGCGGCCTTCGATTTTCCAGGATACCAGGTGCGGGATGTCCAGCAGGGTCTTGGCCAGCACGTCCAGGGAAAGGTCCAGGCAGGAGAAAAAGCGCCCGCTGTGTTCCTTGCCGCGCGCCGGGGGGCGCATCTGGCGGGAGGACCGGCCGTCGCGCCCGTCGCGCGCCTTTTTCCCGTCGCGGCGGGCGGCTTCGCGCTCCTCGTTTTCCGCATTGCGGAAAAGGGCCTGGGCCGCCGCGCCGCCCTGGCGGTAGATGCGGCGGCAGGGCTGCACGCAACGGCCGCGCAGGCCGCTTTTGCCGCCCATGTAGCTGGACCAGTAGCAACGCCCGGACACACAGTAGCACAGGGCCCCGTGGATGAAGCATTCCAGGTCGAGGCCCTCGGGGCAGGCTTCGCCCATGCGCCGGATTTCGTCGATGGACAGCTCGCGCGGCAGGATGACGCGGTTCGCGCCCAGGGCTTTGGCCTGAGTCAGCGCTTCGGGATGGGTCAGATTGGCCAGGGTGGATAGAAACAGGCCGCCCTCGAACCCGGCCTGCCGGGCCAGATCCAGCATGGCCAGATCCTGGATGATCAGGCCGTCCGGGCGCACCTGACGGGCCAGGCGCGCGGCCAGGCGGTAGGCGGCGGCATTTTCGCCGGGCTTGACCAGGGTGTTCATGGCCACGTAGACACGCGCGTTTTCGGCGTGGGCCAGATCCGTGAGCCGCGACAATTCGGTAAGGCCGAAGTTTTCCGCCTGCATGCGGGCGGAAAAATGTTTCAGGCCCAGATAGACGGCGTCGGCTCCGGCGGCCAGGGCGGCCAGAAAGGAGGGCGTGTCCCCGGCCGGGGCGAGAATTTCGGGCTTGCGCGGCGTGGCGGGCTGTATGTCCTGTGTGTTCATATCTTGTAATACTCTTTGTACCAGTCCACAAAGCGGGCGATGCCCTCGCGCAGTGGGGTCACGGGGGCAAAGCCGGTGGCGGCGGTCAGGGCATCGATGTCGGCCCAGGTGGCTTCCACGTCGCCGGGCTGCATGGGCAGCAGCTCCTTGTGGGCGGTCCTGCCCAGGGCCTCTTCCAGTACGGCGATGAACTCGTTGAGTTCCACAGTCTGGTTATTGCCGATATTATAGATGCGCCAGGGCGCGGAACTAGAGGCCGGGTCGGGCGCGGCGGCGTCGAAGGCCGGGTCGGGCGCGGGAATCAGGGGCAGCAGGCGGACCACGCCTTCCACGATGTCATCGATATAGGTGAAGTCGCGGCGCATGCGGCCCTCGTTGAAGACCTTGATGGCTTCGCCCCGCACAATGGCCGTGGTAAAGAGATGCAGGGCCATGTCCGGGCGGCCCCAGGGGCCGTAGACCGTGAAAAAGCGCAGGCCCGTGCAGGGCAGGCGGTAGAGGTGGCTGTAGGCATGGGCCATGAGTTCGTTGCTCTTCTTGGTGGCCGCGTACAGGCTCACCGGATGGTCCACGTTATGGTGCACGGAATAGGGGCGGGCGGCGTTGAGGCCGTAGACCGAGGAGGATGAGGCGAAGAGCAGATGCTCCACTCCGTTGTGGCGGCAGCCTTCCAGCAGATTGCCGAAGCCCGCCAGGTTGGAATTGACGTAGGAAGCGGGATTTTGCAGGCTGTAGCGCACTCCGGCCTGGGCCGCCAGATTGACCACGTGGCTGAAACGCCCGCGCCGGAAAAGTTCGGCCATGCCCCCGCCGTCGGCCAGGTCCAGAAGCTCGAAGCGAAAGCGGGCGGGGGCCTCGGGCAGGGCTTGCAGGGCGGCCAGCCGGTCCTTTTTCAACTGCACGTCATAGTAGTCGTTGCAATTGTCGATGCCTACCACAGTGTGCCCGTCAGCCAGCAGCCGCCGGGCCAGATGATAGCCGATGAAGCCGGCAGCGCCGGTTACCAGAACATGCATGTCGCCCCCTTTGCCTGTACGCCGTAGGGTAAGCCAGATGGCCGCCGGGGGCAAGGGCGGGGACTTGCCGGATGCGGACCGGACACGTATGCTTTGCCGCATTGAGGTATGTCATGAAGACGTCTCCCGACCATTCCTCCCGAGATCCCAGAGGGCCTTCCCAACCGGATGCCAATGCGGAAAAGACCGCCGACGCCCAGGCCGCACCCGGCGGGACGACGCGCGGCCGCGTCCGGCCCTGGTATGCCGGAGAACATAAGGATACGCTGTTTTATCTGCTGATCGCCGTGCTTTTCGTGGAGATGATCGTGGGCGGCGTGTCTTTTTTCTACGGCCTGGTGCATGCCGCGCCCGAGACGCCCGGCGGGCCGCCGGTGGCCCGCTTTCCCTGGCTGATCTGGGCGCTGGCCGCGGTGCTCGCGCCGGTGGCCCTTTTGCTGGTGGTGCACCTCACGGGTCGCTGGCTTTCCCATACGCTGGAAGGGGAGCAGGACGGCGCGGACAGTGCCGCGGTGCCCGAACGCCTGCAGCGTTTTTACGCCATGGTGCGCAACGCGCCCACGGTTGTGCTGTTGTTGGGCATTCTTCTGCTGGGCGCGGGGCTCTTCTTTGTGGACGGGGCTTTTTCCGCCCTGGTCCGCCTGGGCGGCGCGCTGACGGCCTATATTCCCTGGATCGTGGGCAGCGCTACGGCTCTGCTGGCCGTCTGTTTCCTGGGGCACCGCTGGTTCGTCTACCGCCAGCGCCGCATGGAGCAGGAATACGCTTTCCGCCGGGAAGTGCTGGAGCGCACCGGCATTGTGCTGGTGGACAAGGGTTGCGTTCCCCTGCCGCGGAGCGAGGAACAGCGCGTCATGCTGGTGGAGGCGGAAAGTGTGAAAGCTCTGCCGCCGGTGCTGGATGTGGGCGGCGCGGAACCGGGTGCGGAATCGGATGACGTCTCGGAACCGCCGGTTCCGGGCGACGCGCGGGACGGGCCGGACCAGAAGTAGCCCGGGACGTGCGCCGGGCTTTTTTTTGAGAAAAACACAGCGGACCGGAGGGAAGGATGCAACAGTGCACCTTGTATATGACGCTGGCCTCCAGAGATGATTTTTTTCCTCTTCTGGCCAGGCTGCTTTCCGGCTGGTCCCTTGAAAATCGCGGTGACACGCTTATTGCCGCAAGGCGGAAGCTGCTGTCCCGGCGACACATAGCCTTTCATCTGAAGTCGCGTGATGTGGACGGCGCGTCTTTTACAGAAATGATGCAGGGCATGCATGACTTCTTCGCCGCCATTCCCACGGACAAGGAAAGTCTGAAACAATCCCTGCTGGCTCAGATCAAGGTTTTCACGCTCTGTGTAGGCGTAGTGGCGGACAAGGATATGGACGACGCCACCTTCGGGGCCGTCATGGCTGTCGCGGGCGAAGGGCACGGGCTGATTTTTCTGCCCCCGGCCGATCTGTATACCGCTGACGGCGCGACAGTCTTCAATGCCGACGGGGAGTCGGATTTCGACTCCTGGACCGTCACCGCGCCTGCGGCCCTGCTTGTTCCGCCCAAGGCCACAGCATCGGGCGAAGAGCGCAAGGAGCGGAACAACACGCGTCTGGCTGCGGAGGGCGTGCCCATCAGCGCCTCCCTGCCGCCCATTGTGGGCGATGCGGCCTATCTGCCGCGTTCCGTGGATGAGGTGGCGCAGCGCACGCTGGGCATCCTGCTCACTTCGGTGTTTGCGGAGCTTGTTTCCAGCCGGGGCGTGGAGGCCGCGCGCGCGAGTATTGCGGATTTGCTTGAGCAGTACAGCGCCCGGGATTTTCTCAGCCCCGGGGAGCGGGCCTTCATCAGCGGCCCGGCCCCGGAGGGGAGGAGTCTCGCCGACTTCACCTGGCGCTATGAATGCGCCTGGGTCGGCCTGTGGGCCCTCGGTCTCGTGGATACGCTGGCCTACCCGGGGGCTGTCTGTGATGTCGGGGGGATGGCCGCCATGGTGCGTGGTTGCGGCGATTATCCGGGTTTTTTGCGGTCTTGCCGCCTGCGCGCGCCGTCGCAGATTCTGGACGAGGCGGACCGCATCTATCGCTATGACTGGGCCTGCGCGGATGCGCGGATCAAAGGCCGGGACGCTCCGGCCGGGCTTGATCCCGGCGTGGTCGTGGAACGGCACAGGATGTTCAACTGGCTCATCCGCTACATGGACGCCGCCTGGGATGACGTGCGTACGGACACGTAGCGTGGCGTCCCCTTTTTCCGGGATCAGGCGTTCTTCGCCAGGGCCAGTTCCGCCAGCGCGTTGACGCAGGCGGCGGCCACGGCCGAACCTCCCTTGCGGCCCAGCAAAGTGAAATGCGGCCAGGGGCTTTGCCACAACAGTTCCTTGGACTGGGCCGCGTTCACAAATCCCACAGGCATGCCCACAACCAGGGCGGGCGCGGGCGCGCCTTGGCTCAGCGCCTCCAACAGGGCCAGCAGGGCCGTGGGCGCATTGCCGATGACCATGATCTGCCCGGCCAGCCTGTCCGCGATCATGTCGATTCCCGCGCGGGAACGCGTGACGCCCCGGCGGCGGGAGATCTCTTCCAGTCCCGGCAGGCCCATGAGCGGCGTCACCGTGACGCCCAGAGGGGTCAGGCGGCGCAGAGGCAGCCCGGCGGCGGCCATGCGCGTGTCCGTATAGACCGTGCAGCCCCGGCGCAAAGCCGCCACGCCCGCCGCAAGGCCGTCCCGGCTCAAGCGCAAATCCGCAACGATCTCCGTATCGCCCAAGGTGTGCACGCAACGCCGGGCCACCTCCCAGAGCCCGCCGCTGAAGGGACGCGGTTCGGGAATTTCCGCGTCGATAATGGCAAAGGAGCGGGCTTCAATTTCCTGCGGCGTGCAGGCCGGGTCCAGTTCTACGGTAGGCATATGTTCCTCTCAGGGCTTACCGGCTAGAATGCCGGACGCGGGCAGGGCGGCGAGCCATGCCCGCCAGAAGTTCCGCGCGCCTTCCGGGTAGAGATGCAGCCAGGAACCGGCCACACAACCCCGGCGGCAGCCTTCCGGTCCCAGGGGCGCGCCCTTGCTGTCGCTCAGCTGCCAGAGGGGCGCGCAGCCGGGCGGCAGTTCCGTTTGAGTCAGGCGGCCATAGTGAAACTCATGGCCGCGCACCCGTATGATGCCGGCCGGGATATCGACATTGGCGGGCCAGCCGGGCAAGGCCCGGGCCGCACGGTAACCCAGCGCCGCCAGCCGGTCGCCCATGCGGCAATCCAGCGGCAGCAGGCCGCTCATGGCGTGGCCTTGTCCCTCCAGACGCAGTTCGCGCATCAGGTAGATGTAGCCCCCGCATTCGCCGTAGATGGGCAGGCCTTGGGCCGCCATGTCTCGCAGGGCCGCGCGCATGGTGGTATTGGCGGCCAGCTGGGCGGCATGCAGCTCGGGGTAGCCGCCGGGAAAATAGAGCCCGCAACAGCCCGGCGGCGGCGCGGCATCACTGAGCGGTGAGAAAAAAGCCAGGTCCGCGCCCAGTTCCTGCAGCAGGGCGGGCAGATCCGCATAGCAGAAACTGAAGGCCGCGTCTCGTGCCACGCCCAGCAGAGGCCGGACTTGTCGTGCGGCAGGGCCCGCGTTTTCCCCGGCGCGGACGCGGGGCGGAAAAAAGCGGGCTGCTACGGCCGTTGTGCCCCCAGCGGCGGAAACGGTCGATGGGGTTGTTTGGAGGGCGGTTTGGGGCCTGTTGCCCAAGGGCGCGCCCAGGCTACACAATAGCTCGTCCAGATCGCAATGCGTTTCCAGCCAGGCGGCCAGCGCGCCCCGGTCCAGGCCGGACAGGGATTCGCGCGCCTCCACCAGGCCCAGATGGCGGGATTCCAGCCTCGGCGCGCCGTCGCGCGGTAAAAGGCCCAGCAGGGGCACGCCCGTATCCGCAACCAATGGGGCCAGGGCCTGGCGTAGAATTTCCCTGTGCTTTTCGCTGCCCGCGTGGGTGCAGATCATTCCGGCAAAGGCGGGTTGTCCCGTGCCTGCGCTCCAGGCCGGGCGATAGCGCAGAAAGCCTTCCGCCAGGGCGGCCACGGACTGGCCCAGGCCGTGGGCATTGAGCACCAGCAGCACGGGCAGGCCCAGCAGGGCTGCCAACTGGGCCGTGCAGCCGGAGCCTCCAGCGCCGCCGTCGTAGAGGCCCATGGCCCCCTCCACCACCAGGATATCCGGGGCCCGGCCGTCCATTCCGGGGGCCCGCATGCGGGCAAAGATCCGGGCCAGCCCCTGGGGGATGCGGCGCAACGGCTCTCCCGCGCGGTTCGGCCGGGACGCGCGGCACATCCAGACGTCCAGGTTGGCGGCGGGCGCGCCGGTCAGCGCGGCGTGAAAGGCGGTATCGATGAAGTCCGGGCCGGTCTTGGCGGCATGGACCCGCAGGCCCCTGGCCTGCAGGGCGCAGAGCAGGGCCAGGGTGGTGACGGTTTTACCGGCGTTGCTGCCGGTTCCGCCCACGATGAGGCCGGGAACGTGGTTCGGGGCGGAGCGGATCATGCAAGAGCCTTGACTGCGGAACAGATTGCCTTTGAGAATCGACATTCTCGGAGTTGACGCTGCCTTCAGCCTGTCGTTGTTGTCGTCATCCGTAGCGCCGCTGTCCTTGCGGCAGCCGTTGGCCGAAGGCCTTGCCTTAGCCGTGCGACAAAGGAGCCGTACGGATAAGGACAGCAACGCTCGCTTTGCTCGCGAACGGCTAAAGGCGCCTTGGCTTCCGGCGCGGGCGTCTACCTTCGCAGCCGCCGCCGGAGGGCCTCGGCGATAATCGCCGCATCCTCCTCGGGCCGCGCCTTGACGCCCAGCTCATTGTTGCCGCCGGAGCAGATGAAGCCGTCGGGCCCCAGTTCCAGCACGCCGCAGGAGAGTACCTGGCCGTAGGGCAACTGCTCGCGCATGTCGCCGTGGTCCACCCGGCGCGGAAAAATAAAGGGCACGGCCTGGCCGGAAAAGTCTTCCACAATAAGATAGTTCATACGGCCTCCTGGCGTTGCGTTACGCCCACCTTAACGCCCGCCGCGCCGGTTTTGCAAATACTGGCGCACGGCGCGATTGTGTTCCGTGAGTGTGGTGGAAAAAACGTGCTCACCGCCGTCAGTCTTGGCCACAAAGTACAGAAAATCGTGGGCTTCCGGATTGACGGCCGAGGCCAGGGCCGCCGTGCCGAAGGAGCAGATGGGCCCCGGCGGCAGGCCGGGCCGCTGATAGGTATTGTAAGGGTTGTTCGGATCGTCCAGGTCTTTGCGGCGCAGATTGCCGTCAAAGGCCGGTCCCAGGCCGTAGATCACCGTAGGATCGGCCTGGAGCAGCATCTGCCGGGCCAGGCGGTTCCGGTACACCCCGGCCACACGGGGCCGCTCCGCGTCGATGGCGGTTTCCTTTTCCACCACGGAGGCCAGAATCACCCATTTTTTGAGATCGTCGGGCTTGGGCCTGGCCTTGCCGGGCCAGACGGCGGCGGCTTTGCGCCAGAAATTGTCCACCATGCGGCCCGCCACAGCGCGGGCCTGGGCCTTGAACTGCGCGTCGTCCGGTTCGTCGGTTTTTTTGAGCAGATAGGTGTCGGGCATCAGAAAACCCTCGGCCGTGGCAAAGGGAATGCCGTAATGGCGCAGAAAATCCGGGTCTGTGACCACGTCCCGGAAATCCGCGAAGCGGACCAGCCCGGCCTCTTCCAGCAGGCGGCCGGTCTGCCACCATGTCAGACCTTCGGGCACCGTGATCCGGAAAAGCACGGGCTTGCCGTTGACCAGGGCGTCCAAGACCTGCTCGGGCGTCCAGCCGCTGTTCAGGGCGAAGCGCCCGGCCTGGAGACGGTTTTCCCATTGTTTGTAGCGGGCCAGCAGGCTGAACTTGCGGGCATCGGTAACCAGGCCCTTTTCGGCCAGAGCGGCGGAAACCTGCCCCAGGCGCGCGCCGGGCGTCACGTCGAAAAAGATTTCGCGGCCCGGCATTTCGGGCGCGCTGTTCAGAAAGACCTGGGCTTCGTACCACAGCCAGCCGCAGGCCGCCAGGGCCAGCACAAACAGCAGGCCCACTATGCGCAGCATGGTTTTCATGCCGGTCTCCGTTGTTCGGGGGGCAGCGCCAGAAAAGAAGCAAGGATGCGCACCGCCGCCTGCTGGTCCAGCACAGCCTTGCGTTTGCGGGCCGTGAGCCCGGCGTCGCGCAGGTCGGACCAAGCCTCTTCGGAACTCAGCAGCTCGGGCATGTAAAAGACAGGCAGGTCCACCCGGCGTTTGAGGCGCTCGGTGACATTGCGCACCTGGCGGGTGGTCAGGCTGTCCGTGCCGTCGTCCAGCAGGGGCAGGCCCATGACCACGGCTTCTGCCTTTTCCGCAGTGATTCTGGCGGCCAGGGCCGCCAGGAAGTCCTTACGGTTCGGGTATTCCTCAAGGCGCAGGGTGACCAGGGGAAAGGCCAGCCGCCCTTCCGGGTCGGACACGGCCAGACCCGTGCGGGCCAGACCGTAATCGATGCCCACGTATTTCAAGCGCGTAATGCCCCGTTTTTCCCCGCGCCCGCAGCGGGGAGGTCTTAGAGCAATTTCACTTTGAACTTTATAAAATTTCAAAGTGAATCTGCTCCGGGAAGCCTGATTAATGAGGGGTTTTGCTCTCTGCCGAGGCAGGCGGCAACAAGGCCATTAATCAGTGTTCCCTTTGGATTACAATAAGCCCAGGAGGGACAGAAGCCCTCTGGCGCTGCCGCTGACCAGCGGCCCCAGCACGTAGCCCAGGGCTCCGGTGAACAACAGCAGCAAAAGAATGATAAAACCGTAGCGCTCCATGCTCAGGTAGCGCCAGGCCGTTTCGCCGGGCAGAAAATAGGCCACAACCTTGCTGCCGTCCAGCGGCGGAATAGGCACCAGATTGAGCCAGCCCAGGCCGAAATTGATCACCACGCCGGCCTGGAGGGAAGACAGGGCGAAAATGTAGAAGTTGTGCTGTTGCCAGACGTCAAAGGGGAAAAAGGCCAGTACCAGGCGCAGGGTCACGCCGAAAAGCACGGCCAGCAGGAAGTTCGTCAGCGGCCCGGCCAGAGCCACCAGCATCATGTCCTTGGCGGGATGGCGGAAATAGCGCGCGTTCACGGGCACGGGCTTGGCCCAGCCGAAAACAAACGCGCCGGAAAGGCTGGTCAGGCCGAAGACCAGCAGCCCCATGGGATCAATATGCGGCAGGGGGTTCAGGGTCAGGCGGCCCATGAGGCGGGCCGTGGGGTCGCCGCAGCGTTCGGCCACCCAGCCGTGGGCCACTTCGTGCAGGATGATGCCCAGCAGCGCGGGCACCAGGGCGATGGCCAGCGTGTGGAGAGCTTGGGAAAAATCAATATTAAGCATGCTTAGCGGGTATCATGTTCGAGCCTGAATGTCGATACGGGGCCGCGAAGGCGTCGGGCGTGGCAGCCTGCCGACCGTTGCTTTGCGTTCCGACCGCGGGGGCCGTTCGCGGCATTGCCGTGATACAATGGCGGCCGTTTAGAGCCGCTCACGCACGAAATGCGCCAACCGCTTTAGGGCGTGTTGACACTACGTTCTTTCGCCCCCTGGCGTCGTCGAACTTCACCTTTTATTCCGGTCACGTACCGTAAGAGTACGCTCTCTTCATAAAAGAGTCGTTTTCCTAGCCAGCGAACAAAATCCCGGTCGTGTTAACGCGCCCTGATTGCCGTTGCGCGCGGACGCAACGCAGTGCAATCGCCGCAGGCGTATTTTCCCCGGACGGCCTGAAACGGGAGCGAGCCGCGCCGGACATGCCCGGCATCCGGCCTGACGCTTTGCTGACGCCGCTCGCGCTACGTCTTGCACGCACAGCGTGTTCTTTTCAACCAGGAGTGAGCGATGAAGATATTTTCCTGCGCGCTTGCGGCACGGGAGCGTTTGGCGACTCTGGCCCTGAACCTGGGACGGCAGACCCTGGAAGGGATGGCCCCTTCTCTGCGCCCGGCCCTTCTGCTGGATCGCTTTGGGCGGGCGGAGGCCTTTATGGGACAGTGGGCACGCGCGCCGCGCAGCGTGGGAGCGCTTTGCCCCAGCGGCGTCCATCTGGCCCGGCGCATGGCCGCCATGCTGCCGCCTGGCGACGGCCTGGTGGTGGAACTGGGCGCGGGCACCGGCGCGGTGACTCGGGCGCTGCGGGCCTGTGTGGCTCCCGAGCGCCTGCTCGTGCTGGAACGTCTGCCCGCGTTCTGCCGCGTCCTGCGGAACCGTTTTCCCGAACTGACCGTCATCCGGGGCGACGCGACGCGCTTGACCGACTACCTGCCCGCAAACCGGCCCGTGGCTGCCGTGGTCTCCTCCTTGCCCCTGCTCAGCCTGCCCGCGCCCGTGCAACAGGCCATTGTGGAGCAGATGCGCGCGGCCACGGCCCGCAGCGGCTGCATCATCCAGTTCACCTATGCGCTCTGGGGCTGTTCGCCCCTGGTCCGCGCGGGCTGCCGCCGCGAAAAACGCGGTTTGGTCCTGCGCAACCTGCCGCCCGCCAAGGTGGAGCGCTTCCGTTCTTTCTAGGGGCTGCTTCTGACCGGAGCATTTTAATTTTGAAAGGCTCTAACGAGGCTGCGAGAGCAGTATCACGCTACGAAGCCGTAGCGCAATTTATTTGCTCTGTTGCTGCTCCCGTTAGCGAGTCTTCGAGCGTTACGGGCGAGAAGAACATAGCTGAGCGGCGGAATAATCGTGTCTTTAACTTTGGAATGCGCAGTATTTCAAAGTTAATCTGCTCCATGTTTTTTTGCCTTCCGGTTGCGTCAACCTGCATTTTTCACTCAAGTCGAGTACCGTAAGAGTACATTCCCTTCGTAAAAAGCTTGTTTTTATTGCCGGAAAGACAAAACTCCTCAATTGGGAACCCCCCCCTATGCGCTCTCAATTTTAGCAATCAGACGCCAGGAAGCGCGTAACCGCAATGCGGAAATGAAAGGGGCCGGAACCGCACAGCGGTTCCGGCCCCTTTCCCACACGCGCGCATGCGTCGATGCTAGAACTCGATCACGCGGATCTCGCCGCGCGACTCGTTGGCTTTTTTGCGGAAGCTCTGCCGCCGGTCCTCGCCGTCCAGCAGCCCGGCCAGCCATTCTGCCACATGCAGCACGGGCCGCTTGTCGTGCATTTTGATCAGGCTGCGGGCAATGCCGATCTTGCAAGAGGGGCAGCCCACCACCACCGGCCCGTCATAACCGTCCGCAAAGGCTTGTCCCAGGCGGTCCTGCTTGCGCGAGCGCAGCAGATTGTAGATCTGCGGCGAGGTCATGGCGCCCATGCCCGATTCACCGCAGCAGCCGGGATTGAGGCTGACCGTCAGGCCGCTGAAGTCGCCGAGGGCTTTGACCAACTGCTTCTGGCCCTTGATTTTGTGCACGTCGGCCCATTCGCAGTGGCAGGCCCCGTGGTAGATCAGATTCTTGCCCTCGGGCGCGGCCTGTACGGCATTCTTGTCCAGCAGGGGCAGCACGAGCTGGCTCACGTCCCGCCGCAGCAGGTCCGGGAACTGCTCTTCCAGGTGCAGGCGTTCCAGGCCGTCCCGGCAGGAACCGCAGGCCGAAACCAGGTATTTGCAGTCAAAGCCCTGCTTGGCCAGATTGCGCAGCATGGCCGCCAGATACTGGCGGTTCTGGGCCAGATTGTCCTCAAAGGCCGTATCCATGCCCGCCGCCAGCAGGGGATAGCCGCAGCAGAGGTGCCGGGGCGGCACGGCCACGGCAAAGCCGACCTTGAGCAGGAGCATGATGGAGGACAGGCCGATGCGGTCGTAGAACAGCGCGCCGCCGCAACCCGGAAAGTAGAGCACGCAGGGCATGCCGGGTTGCGGCTCCGCCGGAGCGAACACCGAGCCCCGGTGCAGCTTGAGGGCCTCGTAGAGGTTGGTATAGCCCATCTTGGGCCCGCGCCCGGAAAAGAGCGGGCTCTGCATGCGCCGCTTCCACATCTCCGGCACGAAGCCCAGGAATTTGTTCTGCATCTTCTGACCCAGGGAGGCCATCTTGGCGGCCTTGGGCACCCGGTGCGGAATGTCGCCCACCAACCATTCCAGGGCGCGTTCCTTGATGGGATGCCCGCCCGCGCCCTCGTGTTCCAGCAGGGCGCGCAGGGTCAGGGCCACCTCGCCGGAGGGGATCTTCACCGGGCAGTTGGCCATGCAGCGGCCGCAGGCCGTGCAGTGCTCCACCAGGTCGCGCAGCCATTTGAGCAGGCGCTCGTCAATGCGGCCCTTGTTGACCTGGGAGTAATAGACAGCCTCCAGCAGCATGCCCAGCACCATGTTTTTGTTGCGCGGGTGGTACTGCATGGAGCGCTCGGGATAACACATGGAGCAGACCTGCTTGCACTTGCCGCAGCGGGTGCAGATCTGGATGGCCGTGAGCAGGCTGATGAGCTTTTCCTTGTCCGGCAGGCCGCTGGCATGGATGTCGTTGATCAGGCGGTTGAAAGAAAAAGTGAAGGGCCGCACCGGCAGCTCGCGGTGCACCAGCTTGGCCGGGTTCATGACGTCGCGGGGGTCCACACGCTCCTTGAAGGCGCGCAGGGCGTCCATTTTGTCCTTGCCGAAAAAGGCGATCTTGGTGATGCCGATGCCGTGCTCGCCCGAGACTTCGCCGCCCATTTCCTGGCATTCGGCCATGACCCGGGCCGCTGTTTCCTCGGCTTCCTCCAGCATGTGGGCGTCATTGGAGTTGACCGGGATGTTCACGTGGCAGTTGCCGTCGCCCGCGTGCATGTGGCTGGCAACCACAATGCGGCTGGCCTCCATGTAGGCCCGGATTTTGGCGATCTTCTTGGCCAGGTGAGGATATTTTTCCGCCAGTTGGTCCAGAAAGGCTTCGGCCCGCGTGCCCATTTCAATGTCCGAGACATCTGCGGCCGACACGTCGCCGGACGCGGCCTTGGAGGCTTGGGAGAACTCGCGGTTGAAGTCCTTGTCCTCCATGGGGAAGCCGGGCAGGCGGCCTACTTCCTGCAAGGCGTGGCGGTAAGACGCGGCCGTGCACTCCAGGTTGAGCTGCTCCAGGAAAAGCGCGAAATCCGGAATGCGCTCCATGGGGATGACCACGTCCTCATTGAGCTTGAAGCCCGAGGTACGCTTGGCAATGGCCGACAGGCGGTGGCGGTCCTCCCAGAAGCGTTCGGCCTCCTTGTCGTCCCCGGCCACGATGATGTCCACATTCTCCTGCTGTTCCACCACGCTGACGATGTCGCCCACGCATTTGTCCAGCAGATAGGGATCGTCGCCGTCGGCCTGGAGGATGATCACAGAAATGGGCAGCCCGTCGTATTTTTCGGACTTGCGCTTGTATTCGATGGCCTGGACGTACTTGGCGTTGAATTCTTCCAGGGCCGAAAGGTGGGCGTAGTCGCCCTCCTGGCGGATGCGGTTGCGCAGGGCCACCAGCTCGCGCACCACCACGGCCGCGGGGTGCATGGAGCGGCCGAAAAATTCCAGGACCATGACCCGCTTGTGCTGCGGCTTCTTGTGGATGATGAAACAGGCTTCGGTGATGATGCCGTCCACGCCTTCCTTCTGCATGCCGGGCAGGCCGCCCAGGGCCTTGTTGGTCACGTCCTTGCCCAGACCGGGCAGGCGGATTTCGTCGCCGCGCAGATGGACCACATTGCGCACGCCGCCGCTGACGTCCTTGACCACAAAGACGGCGGTTTCGTCGGGCAGGATCTTGTGACGGGGATGGTTCTCGCGCTCCACGGTGATGATTTCGCCCGTGGGCGTGACCATGCGCCACCAGAGCAGATTGTCCAGGGTGGTGCCGTATTCAAAGGCACTGGGGCCGCCCGCGTTTTCCGAAACGTTGCCGCCGATGGACGAGGCCTGCTTGGAGGCGGGGTCCACGGAAAAAAGCGCGCCCGCCGCGTCCACCGCGTTAATCACTTCCTGGGTGATGGCCCCGGCCCGGCAGGTGACGGTCATTTCGTCCGGATCAATGGGGCCGATGCGGGTCAGGCGGGTCAGGCTGACGATAAGGGTGCGCTTGCGCGCCGGCACGGCCCCGCCGGTCATGCCCGAGCCGCCGCCGCGCGGGATCAGCGCGAACTTCATGTCGTTGGCCAGCTTGACCAGCTCGGCCACCTGCTCGGTATTGTCCGGCTCCACCACCAGCAGGGGCAGCTCCATGCGCAGGTCCGTGGCGTCGGTGGCCGTTTCCACCAGGGCCGAGGGCTCGATGAGAATGCATTCCTCGGGCAGGACGCGGCGCAGGGCGTCGATGAGCCTGTCCCGAAATTCGGCCTCCGCCTCATAGGCGGACCAGAACATGGTGATGCCCTCGCCGATGGCCGTGGCGTAATAGTGGGCCAGGGACACGGATTCCCGCTCGAAGCTCTCGCGCACGCTGCCGCGCACGGTGTCGGCGTCGATAAAGGGATTGTAGGCCACCAGGAAAAGTTCCTCGGCGATGGCGATGGCGAGATTGCGCACGGATTCAGGCCATTCCGCGAAGTCGTCGATATTGATCTTCAGGATGCGGTTGACCACATAGTCGGGCGAAATGGAAATATGCGGACCCTTATGGGGCATGATCTCTACCTCAATGTGCTGCGGATATGCTGTCGCAAGGTATGGGGGCTCGTGGGGGAAGCCCTTTTTTTACGTTTTCTGGGCACGGATGGCAAGCCGTGGGGGAGGGCGGTTCCGAGGGCGGCATCTGTCGCCCTTTGGGGAGGACGGGCTCGGGGGTTGTGGTTCGAATCCTGTCGCGTGTGTCCTGCGGGCATGGCGGTTTACGGGCTGCCGCCGAAAAGACACATTCCCGCCTTTGACATTTGCGCCCGTCCGGCTATCTTCTGCCTGTCAGTACTCCTTCCTGAATAATAACGTCGCAACGCGCGCAGTACAGAGGCTTTATGCTGATTCACAAATTCCAGCCGCTCACCGATATACTCGATTGGCTGCATCATTTCTGGGAGCGCCCGTCCACCCAGCGGCGCATCGCCCTTTTTTTGCTCTGGTTTTATCTGGCCGCCCTGGCGGGCGTGGAGCTGAAACGTCTGGGCCTGTACCCGCTCTGGCTGCCCCAGCCGCCGGAAAGCCATTTTTACGCCATCCACCTGGCCTTCACCCTGATTCTGGCCATGGAGGTCATGAGCCTGATTTTCGTGATCCCTTCGTCCCTGTCCCAGTCCATGGGCAAGCAGTTCGAGATCCTGACCCTGATCCTGCTGCGCAATGCCTTTAAGGAGCTGGCCGCCCTGCCGGAGCCGGTTTACGTCAATATCGACAATATCTGGCGGGTGGCGGAGATCGGCGTGTCCGGAGCCGGGGCGCTGTGCGTTTTTCTCTGCCTGGGCATGTACCGGCGCATCGCGCGGCGACAGCGCTTTATCCAGAATGCGGACATGCGCATGCGTTATGTCATGAGCAAAAAACTGCTGGCCCTGGCCCTGTTCGTGATCTTTTTCGCCATCGGCATGCACGACCTGGTGCTTCATTTGCAAACCGGCAAGGACCAGCATTTTTTTGAAACCATCTATACCGTGTTGATTTTCGCGGACATCGCCATGGTGCTCATCGCCCAGCGCTACATGCCCTTTTACCATGCGGTGTTCCGCAATTCGGGCTTTGTGATCGGTACCCTGCTCATGCGGCTTTCGCTATCGGCCCCGCCGCTCTGGAGCCCGGCCATCGGCCTGTTCGCCGCGCTTTTCGTCCTGGCTCTGACCTGGGGCACCAACCATTTCAGCCCCAATCTGGAACCGGAAAGCTAATCAGGCGGAAACTGAGGCCAAGATCGCTTTCGCTTCTGTCTTCACAGACACAAAAAAACCATCCGGCATAATATGCCGGATGGTTTTTTTGTCCGCCCTTGGGGGGTCAGGGATGCTTCCTGAATTTATCCCCCAGATGCGGGTTGCCGCTGTGGCACGGGGTACAGTCCATCTTGCTTTTCTGGATGTCTGACTCCTTGCCCGCGGCATGGCAGGCAGCGCACTGGACAACGGCGGCCTGAACCGAAAAAGCGCCTTTATATGCTTTGCCCTGCGCTATTTTGGCGTTCAGGATTTCAATGGCCTTGCGGGACACGTCCACGGTCAGGCGGGCGCAGCGCTCGCCCAGCTCATTGCTGTCGGCCTTCTTGTTGAAGTCGTGGCACCATTTGGAGACGGAAACATGGCAGAGCACGGAACCGGGCGCGTTGGTCGGAAGCGGCCCCACAAAGGCCCTGGCGGCGGAACCCGGATCATAGACGGGCAGTTGCGCGCTTTCATACCAGCGGAAGAGCTCGTTGACCATGGGGGAGCATTCTTCCCGGTTCCAGAACAGGGCAAAGGCCGCGGCCGCGCCGTAGAGCGCGCCGCAAATGGTGCCCCAACCGATGATCCCGCCCTCGTTGACGGCCAGCATGGAAAAAGGAAATTGATCGTACGGCGCGCCGTATTTTTCGGCCATCATGCCCACAATACTGTAAAAAGCGCCGTAGCCGCAGGCATTCTGGTTATGCCAGAAGCCGTCGTAGGCCACGGGTGCGCACTCGTCGGGGTCCAGTTTGCGCGGCGTCCAGCTGAAGTCGCCGCCCTGTTGTGAAAAGCGCGTAAAGCGCTGCGTTTCGGCAGCGCCGGAGCCTGTTCCGGCCCGGGCCAGGCTTCCCGTCAATCCGGCCACGGCGCCGCCGATGGCCAGTCCACCCAATCCTCCCAGTAAAGCGCGTCTGTCCGGCAACATGGGCCAAGCCTCCTTGTGGTCTCAGGGCTGCGTTGTTTCCGTGGCGAGCATCTCTCCCAGAATTTCACAGGTCGCGGCCACCATGGGAGCGCAGACCGCGGCGAACAGGCCCTTTTGCATTACAACGGCCATGCCCTCCGGGCGGGAGATGTCCGCGCCCAGGATTTCCTTGCAGATCAGGCTGTGCTGCTTTGCCAGAAAGCGCTCTTCAAAAACAGCCACCTGTTCCTGCAGCCGTTCCGCCGCCGTGGCGGCTGTTTCCTCATTTTGCGGGCCGAATTGCAGGCCCAGCACCAGCAGGGCCCCGGTAACACAGCCGCAGGTTTCCGCATGGCCCATGCCGCTGCCGAAAGCGGCCCCCATGCCCAAGGCCTGCGCCCGGCTGATTCCCAGGCGGGGCGCAAAGCGTGTGCATACCTGTTGCGTACAGACGACCCGGCGGCCGAAGTTTCGCAAAATTGTGTCGGTATCCATGTGCCTTCCTTTTTGTTGTGCTGAATGAACCTTTGAAAACGCGCAACTTTTCAAGAGTGACCTGGTCTGGAACGGGACGCGCCGCGCAAAAAATCCAGGATGCGGCTTATGCTCGCCTGATGCTGTTCCAAGGTGTCCATCCAGCGCAGCAGGCAGGCCCGCCCCCGCTCGGTCAGAGAAAAGAGCCGTCGGCTTGCCGTGCGTCCCGGCTCCTGCGTGCCGTGCAGCAAGCTGTCGTGTTCCATTTGTTTCAGCAGGCGGTAGACCCCGGCAGGGTCGGGCGCGTTGCCCTGAAACTGGGGCATGGCCTCCAGCCGCTGGAGCAGCAGGTAACCGTGCAGCGGGCCATCAGCCAGCAAGCCAAGCAGAACGGGGTGAACAAGGCGGGGCAGGTTGCTTCCGGCACAGGGGCAGTTCATAAAGGTCAGAAGTTCTTTCATGGGCATAATACTAGAGTTGGTCTATTATATTTGCAACCTAAATGCCGCCGCGCCACCTGCCGGGGCAGGCGCTTCAGAGCATTTTGATATTGAAAGTATCTCAACGCTCGGTGCGGATTTTCCGTGAAAATCCGCACCGCGAAATTATCGCAAGGCGAATTTGCTTCGCCGTTAAGCGATAATTTCAAGCGCAAAATACTCTAAGCGGACGAAACGGCCAGTTGGGAGGCGGGGAGAGGGGCTTGGGGGGAAGGAGAGGGAAAGGACGGGGCAACAGCGCATGGCCGGATGCGCATAAAAAAGCCGCTCCCAAGGGGAGCGGCGGAAAATCAGAATACGGAGGCGGTACTAGGCATTGGCGGCCTTGAGCATTTCCTCCACCATGGACAGGGTGGGGGTGGCGCCGGCTTCCAGGCCGCAGAGCCCGCGCACGGCCAGCATGAGCATATCGAATTGGAGGGCCATTTCGGTCACGCCGTTGTCAATAACGCAATTGTCGCCGCGCACCGACAGGCGATAGGCATGGCGGCTGCGTTCCTGGCCGCTGGAGCGCACGATATAATAGACCTGTTCGTTGTTGTCCGTCACATAGAGCTTCTGGCGGGTGAGCATGCCGTGCTCCTCGTCGTACCAGGAGCACTCCGAAAAAAGGCGGCCGCGGAACTGAAGATCGCTGCCGTTGTCATGTTTCAGACAGATTTCTTCCATATTTTTCTGCACGTTCTCTCCTTCCTCCGCGTGCTCTTGCCGGACGGAGACCGGACGCTGGCGGGTGTTATCTGGAGGCAAACTAGCATTGCAGGCAAAGCCTTGTCAATGATCGCAGCAACCAAACAGCAAAATCGCATGCCCCTCGCCGTCGTATTTTTATAACATGCTGCCATCAAAGATAAAATATGAAATTTATGTCTAGAAATAGTCTTGCGGTTCACCAAAAAAAATTGTGAAGAAGCCTGGATTGCGCATCGGCGCGCTCCATCCGCATCACGAGCCGGGGATCCGGCCGCAGGCGCGCCACTGGCCGCATTTCGCCGTCATAGCCGCCGGATGTCCCTTACGGCGGGTTGCCGTTGCCCTGTCCGGCGACGGACTTCGCATTGCGGTTTTAAAGTAGTACCTTTGAAGCCCTGCTTTAACTGTCAGAAAAGTAAGGAATGAAGCCGCGTTCAGTCCGTTGCGTTTTTTCGCGCGGCGCTCCGGGCGGCCCGTTTTCCGGCGAAGCGCGCATAGCAGCGGGCAACCGGCGAGGCCGGGTCCATCTTCGTCAGAAAAGAGCCGCTGGGTCGGGGCGGGGGAGCGTCGGGTCTGATTCGGGCTTCCGGCGCGGGCCGGGATTCGGCTGTGCGCAGCACGGTTTTGTTCAGCACCAGAGAGACTTTTATGCTCTTGAAAAAAGGGCTTTCCATAAAGGCGTTGACCCGTTCCAGGATTTCCCCGCTCATCAGGTGCAGCTCCTGCATAAGCATGGCGTCTTCCGCGCCGATCAGCAGAATATCCTTATGGTGGCCCAAGGGTAGTGCCAGAGGGGCCAGTTCCGGCCCCATGATCGGTTCCCAGTTCTGCCAGAGCAGACTCAGGCGGGCGCGTTCCGGACCGCCGCCCAGCGAGGCCAGCAGGGCGGACAGCACGTCCCCGGCTTGCGCCGGGCCGCTGTTTTTGCGCCGTGGGCGAGGTTTGTGCCGCGTCCAGTCCCGCTGGCGCTGATTCTGCGTTTCTCGCTCCATGCTGCGATTACCCTGCCGCCACAAGGCGGTCTGCTTGACTATATCCGGATATGCTGATATTTACATCAACCTAACTTGATTTATACAGAGAAAAAGGCGTTCCATGGCATTGCTGCATTTCAAGGCCCTCTCCGATGAAACCCGGCTGCGGCTTGTGCACATTTTGCTGCATTACGAGCTCTCGGTCAACGAGCTGGTGAGCATTCTGGGTATGGGCCAGTCGCGGGTTTCCCGACATCTGAAAATCCTGACCGAGGCAGGTCTGCTGACTTCGCGCCGGGACGGGCTGTGGGTGTTTTATGCCGCGCCGCGCGCCGGTGAGGAGCGCGATTTTCTGCGGGCGGTCATGCCCTTTGTGCCAGCCGACGCCGTCATGCGCGCGGATTTGTCCATGGCGGCCCAGATTCTGGAAGAGCGAGCCCGCAAGACCCGCCAGTTTTTCAATGCCATTGCCGAAGACTGGGATGAACTCAACCGCGAGGTGCTCGGGGCATTCGACCTTCCTGAAGCCGTCTGCGCCGCCGTGCCCCAAGGTTGCGGCACGGCTGTGGATCTGGGCTGCGGCACGGGCGCGGTGCTCAGCCGCCTGCTGCCCCTGGCGCGCGGGGTCATCGGCGTGGACGGCTCGGCCCGCATGCTGGAACTCTGCCGCCGCCGCTTCAGCCAGGAGGACCTGGCCGAAGGCCGCGTCTCCCTGCGCATCGGCGAGCTCAGCCATCTGCCCTTGCGCGACCATGAGGCGGATTTCGCCTGCATCAACCTTGTGCTCCACCATTTGTCCGCGCCGGAGGAAGGCCTGCGCGAGATCCGCCGGATCATGGCCCCCGGCGGGCGTCTGTTCGTGGCGGATTTTCTGCGCCACAACGACGAAACCATGCGCAGCCGTTACGGCGACCGCTGGCTGGGCTTTGAGGAAAACGAATTGGCGACGGGCCTGGAGCAGGCCGGTTTTGCCGTTCTGGACAGCGCGCGGCAACCCGTGGGACGGGGGCTTGCGCTGTTGCTGACGGGCGCGGAAGCCCGTTAGGAGTTGTTTCTAAATCGGTTCTTTTGCCTTCTGGCTTCGTCAAACGTCGCTTTTCACTCTGGTCGAATACCATAAGAGTATACTCCCGCCGTAAAAAGCTCGTTTTCCTCGCTGGAAAGGCAAAACCCTCTAATTTGGAAACAGCTCCCAGAGCATCCCGATTTTTCAAATGCGCCGCACACGCCAAAAACTTCCAAGGAGAAGAGCGAAGATGACCAAAGCACTGGATTTAAGCCTGCCCCACAAAGTGGCGGATCTCAGCCTGGCCGATTTCGGCGGGAAGGAAATGCAGCTTTCCGAGCGGGAAATGCCCGGCCTTATGGAATGCATCAGAAAATACGGTTCCCAGAAGCCCCTGCAAGGCCTCAAGGTCATGGGCTCCCTGCACATGACCATCCAGACGGCCATGCTGATCAAAACCCTGCACGCCTTGGGCGCGGACATCCGCTGGGCCTCCTGCAACATTTTCTCCACCCAGGACCACGCGGCCGCGGCCGTCGTCGAGCAGGGCTTGGCCAAGGTCTTCGCCTGGAAGGGCGAAACCCTTGAGGACTACTGGTGGTGCACGGAAATGGCCCTGACCTGGCCCGACGGCTCCGGCCCGGATCTCATCGTGGACGACGGCGGCGACGCCACCCTGCTCATTCACAAGGGCGTGGAGGCCGAAAACGATCCCTCCATTCTTGAGCAGAAGACCGACAACAAGGAATTCCAATGCGTGCTGGATCGCCTGGCCCTGCGCCTCAAGGAAGATCCGCGGCATTGGCACAAGGTTGCCGCCGGGATGAAGGGCGTTTCTGAGGAAACCACCACCGGCGTGCACCGCCTGTATCAGCTGGAAAAGGAAGGCAAGCTGCTCTTCCCGGCCATCAACGTCAACGATTCGGTGACCAAGTCCAAGTTCGACAACCTCTATGGCTGCCGCGAGTCCCTGGCCGACGGCATCAAGCGCGCCACGGACATCATGGTGGCCGGCAAGGTGGTGGTGATCTGCGGTTACGGCGACGTGGGCAAGGGCTGCGCCCAGTCCATGCGCGGCTTCGGCGCGCGCGTGCTGGTGACCGAGATCGACCCCATCTGCGCGCTCCAGGCCGCCATGGAAGGCTATGAAGTGACCACCGTGGAAGACGCCCTGCCCCTGGGCGACATCTATGTGACCTGCACCGGCAATTACCACGTGATCACCGGCGCGCACATGGAAGGCATGAAGGACGAGGCCATTGTCTGCAATATCGGCCACTTCGACAATGAAATCGACATGAACTACCTGGAAAACACGCCCGGCGTGAGCAGGCTGAACATCAAGCCCCAGGTGGACAAGTGGACTCTCAAGTCCGGCCGCAGCATTCTGATTCTGGCCGAAGGCCGCCTGGTCAATCTGGGCTGCGCCACGGGCCACGCCAGCTTTGTCATGTCCAACAGCTTCACCAACCAGACCCTGGCCCAGATCAAGCTGGCCAAGGAAAACCTGGAAAAGAAGGTCTACACCCTGCCCAAGGAACTGGACGAGGAAGTGGCCCGCCTGCACTTGGGTCGCCTGGGCGCCAAGCTGACCAGGCTCACCCCGGAACAGGCCGATTATATCGGCGTGCAGGTGGAAGGCCCGTATAAGGCCGAGATGTACAGGTATTGATTCCCGCCTGCCCGCATTTCAAGTGTAAAAAGCTCTAGTGAAGTCCGACCCTGGCCCGGCAGGCGTGTTTCTCACGTTTGCCGGGTCGTTTCTGTGAGGAGAGAACTGCCATGTATTTTGACGAAAAAGGCGCGGGCAATACCGAGCAATGCGTGGAGCTGGCTCTGAAGACGGCGACGGAACGGAACATCAGGCATATCGTCGTGGCCAGCGGCAGCGGAGACACCGCCAGGCTGTTCATCGGCGTGAAGGGCGCGCGGGTCGTGTGCGTGACCAATGCCTACGGCTTCAAGGAACCGGGCAAAACAAAAATCACGGACGCGGCCCGGCAAGAACTTGAGCGCTCGGGCATCCGGGTGCTTGCCGCAACCCATGTGCTCAGCGGCGCGGAGCGGGGCATCAGCAGGAAGCACGGCGGCGTGGGCCCGGTGGAGTTGATGGCCGACACCCTGCGCATGCTCGGCCAGGGCGTCAAGGTCTGCGTGGAGATCGCGGTCATGGCCCTGGACGCGGGCCTGATACCCCACGGCGAGGAGATCATGGCAGTGGCGGGCAGCGGCCGCGGAGCGGACACCGCTGTCATCATGCACCCGGCGCATGCCAACAATATTCTGGATACGAAGATCAACGAGATAGTCTGCAAGCCGAAAAATTTTTGAGACTCGCGGCATGCTCCCGGAAAAAACAGCTTGGTCGTGCCGGGCAGCGCGGGAGCAAGGCAAAGCGCCCCAGGTCAGCCTGCGGCAAAGTCGCAGGCTGACCTGGGGTTGCGGAATTTTTCCAGAATCAGTTTGCTCCTAAATCCGTAAGAGCGCATTGACGTTTTTGGGCGGAAAGTCTAGACATGCCCATGGGCAAGCCACAGCGGATTCGCGACCCACTGCACAATCTCATTGCTTTTGATGAGAAGCAATTTGATCAGGCGCTCTGGCGCGTCATTCAAACTCCCGACTTTCAGCGCCTGCGACGCATCAAGCAATTGGGCTTTTCCGAGCTTGTCTATCCGGGGGCCACGCATACCCGCTTTTCCCACAGTCTTGGCGTCTACCATATTGCCAAACGCCTGCTGGAAATCATCCGCCAAAAGGATGAAAGCGACTATAATAGTTCCTTCGGCAGATACGCCAAGGCCGCCGCTTTGCTGCACGATATAGGACACGGCCCCTTCAGCCACGCCTTTGAAGATGTGGGGAAGCGGCTGGGATTCAAGCTGGCCAAACATGAAGATGTCAGTGACGCGGTCATTCGCCACCGGCAGATCGCGGCAATCTTGGATGATGAATTCGGCACAGGCTTTAGCGCCAATGTAGCGGATTTGATCAAATCTTCCGGCGCATCGCGCGGCATTTACGGGGCTGTGGTTTCCAGCCAGTTTGACGCCGACCGCCTGGACTATATGCAGCGCGACCGGATCATGACGGGCACTCAGGTAGGCGGCAGCCTTGACTGTACCTGGCTGCTGTCCAATTTAAGAATAGGCGAGGTGGATTGGAGCGCGGACGATTCAAAAGGCGGCAAACGCAAGACCTTTGTGCTCGGCCCCAAAGCGATTCATGCCTCTGAAGCGTATATTATCGGCCTGTTTCAGATGTATCCCACGGTTTATTTTCATAAGGCCACGCGCGGGGCTGAAAAACTTTTTTCGGAATTGCTGGTGCGTGCCTTCAGTTTGGTGCGTGAAGGCGACTGTGCAAAAACCAATCTTCCCTCTCGCCATCCATTGAAACTGTTTGCCGAGGAACCGGAAAAACTGGAACGGGCAATGGCGCTGGACGACAGTGTGGTTATGGGTGCTTTGCCACTGCTGGCCGAAGCAGAAGACAAACTTGTCGCGGACTTTGCCAGGCGCCTGCTGGAGCGTCGGCTTTTCAAATGCATTGACGTGCGTGAGCGGCTGCGTCACGCTCTTGGCAAGAATGAAGATAGCGAACAAAGGCTTGTCATTGCCCAACAGGCCGTCAAAAATCGTCTTGGAGAATGGTCGGCCGAACATAGTCAGGATTTCCCCCGTATTTTACGGGATGAAGGCCGACGTAATCCGTATAAACGCTTTCAGGACGGGCAGAGCTCGTTGCTCGATCAAATCCTGATTCAGGAGCCTTCGGGAGACATTATAGAGATTACGGACTGTTCCGAACTTATTCTCTCTATCCGAACCTTTGAATTCTTTCGTGTTTACGTGGCCTCTGATGATTCGGACGCCAGAAAAGTCGTTGACGACGCCATTGAGGAGCAAAAACATGTGTACGAAGAAAGATGACGTCGAAAAAATTGTGGATATCATCCGCGATGCGGGCGGCAAACTCGTGGGTCGAACGCGTCTGCAAAAGACGGCCTGTTTGCTGGAATTGGCCGGTCACGGCGAAGGTTTTCACTTTGACTACCATCATTATGGCCCCTATTCCGAAGAGCTCGCCCATGCGGCTGTTCTGGCCTCTGCCATGAATCGTATCCATGAAGAAGAGCACAGGGCCGAGTGGGGTGGGAGGTACTCCGTTTATACAAGCTCAGAACACAATGCCACATCAGCTTCCGAGCCTGTGCGCGGTGCGCTCATCCACAAGGCGGCAACAGCCAACGCCATTACGTTGGAACTGGCGACCACCGCAGCCTATCTAGCTCATGAAGGAGAAGACGATCCTTGGGGCGAGACTGCCAGGAGAAAACCCGACAAGGCCGAGGACGGCCGTTTGGAAAATGCCAAACAGCTTTATCAGGAGCTTCGGGGGATTGCTCCCGGTCTGCCGGAAATTTGATCACAACAGGCAGCGGGCAGGCAAAAAGATTCACGGGCAGGAGGCGGCTTCTGCCCGTTTTTTGCAAGTGAGCCCTCCGTCACTGCGCGTGGCGACGGCTTATATCCCGATGCGGCGGTTCGCCGAACATGCGTTTGTATTCGCGGTTGAACTGGGTGGGACTTTCATAGCCCACAGCCAGGGCCGCTCCGCTCGCGTTCTCGTGCTGCGTCAGCATCAGGCGCCGCGCTTCGTACAGACGCAACTGCTTGTGATACTGCAGCGGGCTGAGCCCCGTAACCGTCTTAAAATGCCGGTGCAGGCTTGAGACGGACATATGCACTTGCCGGGCCAGATCGTCCATCCGCACTGCCGCGTTCACATTGCGCCGCAGCAGTGAAATGGCCCGCACGATCCGGTTGTTCTGCGTTCCGAGCGTGTGCAGCCGCCGCAAAATGCCGCCCTGCGGGCCGGTAAGCAGCAGATAATGCAGCTCGCGCATGATCATGGGCGCGCGCATGGGGATCTGCTCCGGCTTGCCCAGAAGCTTTACCAAGCGTAACGCGCCTTCCAGCAGGTCCGGCTCCGCATCGGCAACCGCCACGCCCAGGCTGTCTTCGCCGGAAGGCGGTAAATCCTGCTCCATTTCCATAGCCAGATCGGTAATCATCTGCCTGTCCAGATAAAAGAAAAGAGAAAGAAAAGGTTTTTCCGGCGTCGGATCAACCACGTATGATGTGCTGGGCATGTCCACTGCGGCAACCAGGCATTGTTTTGCGGCAATGCTGAAGGCGCGCGTGCCGATGACCGTATGCTTGCTGCCCTGTACGAGAATGGACGCCAGGGGTTTTTCAAAGCAGCGCTCCGAACTGTTGGCGGCTTCACGGCGGACCAGGGTCAGGCCCGCAATGGCGGTCGGCCGGACTGCCGGTTGCTCCAGATGCCGCAACAGAAGCAGTTTCAGTTCCTCATTGATGGCCGCCGCCTTTTCACGCTCCTGTTCCTCCAGGACGACCCCGCCTTTTCGCTTGTCTCCTTCCATTTCCACACCCCATTCCCGTCGCGAAGACCGGCTGTGACTGACGTTTTTTTATAAGAAGGAATTTTTTGGCTGTACAGCCTTTTGACACAATCAGGCAATTTTTTGCCGGAATCCGCTCTATTCCGGGGCTTCTGCTGCCACTATAACCGGATCATGCCCAGCAGCCGCCCAATCAGGGCGATGAGCGGGCAGACGGCCCATATCCGCATTGCGATTCATGAACACAACGGAGAACTCACGCTTATGAAATTTCGCAACATCTTTTGCGCATCGGCCCTGGCGACCACGTTGGCGCTCTGTGTGCCGCATCCTGTCATTGCGGCCGATGCCGCGGTCATCCGCATGGCGCAGCTGCGGATAAAAGCGGATCAAGTGGAGGCGTTCACAGCTGTGGTCCGGGAGGAAATGGCCGCCTCCCTGCGCCTGGAGCCCGGCGTTGTGGCGATTTATGCCGTGGCGGACAAAAATGACCCGACCAGACTGGCCTTTTTTGAGATGTACGTGGATGAGCGGGCCTATGAGGCTCACCGCCAAACGCCGCATTTTCGGAAATACTTTCACACGACCAGGGATATGATTGAGGAACGTGTTTTACTGGAGGCCGTGCCTGTGGCGCTGTGCGACAGGCAGACGGCAGCGGCGAAAAAGTAAAATTACCCGGAAGGAGGAACGCGAAGATGAGAGGAACAATTGTATCGCGGGAACGGCGTCAATTCATGGCCGGAGGACTCGCTTTCGGCATGGCCGTCTTGCTGGCGGGCATGGGGGAAAGCCGTGCGGGGGATGCCGTGGCTGTGGCACGGAATGTGTCCATGCCGCGCCGCAGGCTGGGCCCGCTGGAAGTCTCCGCCGTCGGCTTGGGCTGCCTGCCCATGGTGGGCTATTACGGCGGCGTTTATGACAAGAAGGCCATGATTGCCCTGATCCGCACGGCCTTTGACGAGGGCGTGACCTTTTTCGACACGGCCGAGGTCTATGGCCCGCATATCAGTGAAGAATGGGTGGGCGAGGCCCTCGCTCCCGTTCGTCATCGCGCGGTCATTGCCACCAAGTTCGGCTTCGGCGTGGAGGAGGGCGCGCCCAGAACCCTGAACAGCCGTCCCGACCATATCCGGCGCGCGGTGGAGGGTTCGCTGCGGCGGCTGCGCACAGACTATATCGATCTTCTCTACCAGCACCGGGTGGACCCCCAGGTGCCCATGGAAGATGTGGCCGGAACTGTGGGGGAGCTCATCCGGGAGGGCAAGGTCAGGCATTTCGGGCTGTCCGAGGCCGGGGCCGCCTCCATTCGCCGGGCGCATGCCGTTCAGCCTGTGGCGGCGGTGCAGAGCGAATACGCTGCCTGGTGGCGCGAGCCGGAAACAAAAATTTTTGCGACTCTGCGCGAGCTCGGTATCGGTTTTGTGCCCTACTGTCCGGTGGGGCGCGGCTTTCTGACCGGAGTCCTCAACGAAAACAGCCGTTTTGCACAGGCCGACCGCAGAGCCACGTTGCCGCGCTTCACGCCCGAAGCCCTGAAAAAGAACATGCCGCTGGTAGCGCTGTTGCGCGACTGGGCGCAACGCAAAAACGCCAGGCCCGCGCAATTCGCGCTGGCCTGGATTCTGGCGCAATACCCTTGGGTCGCGCCCATTCCCGGCACCACGAATCAGGCGCATCTCCGGGAAAACATCGGGGCGGCCGCGCTGCGCCTTTCCCCGGCGGAGCTGCGGGAGTTCGACGTTGCGCTGGCCGCCATCCCCCTGGAAGGGCACCGCGCCGATCCCTTCACGCAAAGCCAGATTGACGGCTGACGGCTGTTGCAGGGCGGGAGGCCGACGCCCTTATTCTTTTGAGGGCAGCTCAATCCCGGGAAAGGTCTTGATCACCGCCGCGTCGGCTTCCCGGCCAAGACCGCGCGCCTGGGCCGCCACAAACTGTTGCAGCGCGGCGGCGGCCAGGGGCGCGGGCATGGCCTGCTCCCGCGTGGTCTCGCTGACGATGCCCAGATCCTTGACAAAGATGTCCACAGCGCTCAAGGGCGTATAATCGCCGCTGAGCACATGCTTCATACGGGTTTCAAACATCCAGGAATTGGCGGCGGCGCTGGTGATGACCGCATAGACGTCCTCGGCCGCCAGACCCATGCGCAGGCCCAGGGCCATGGCTTCGGCGGCCACGGCGATATGCGTTCCTGCCAGCAGCTGATTGACCACCTTCATGGCCGAGCCCTTGCCTGCCTCGTTGCCCAGGCGGTGCACCACGGAGGCCACGACCTTGAGCCCGGTTTCGGCCCTGGCAAAGGCCTCGGGCAGGCCCGAGGCCATGATGCTCAGTTGCCCGGCGGCGGACTGGGCCGGGCCGCCGGAAACCGGCGCATCCAGATAGAGGAGGCCGAGCTCGGCCAGACGCCGTTCCATCTCCCGCGCAAAGGCGGGCTTGACCGTAACGCAGTCAATGACCAGGCTGCCCGGCTTCAGAGCCCGCGCTGCCTGCCCCCGGCCGAAGAGCACGTCTTCCGCCTGCGCGGCGTTGACCACTGCCAGAAAAAGCACGTCCGCCGCCTTGGCGGCCTCTGCCGGGTCATGGGTGGTCCGGCCGCCGTTCCCGGCGAAGACATTCAGAGGGCCGGGGCCGCGATTGCAGCCGATGACGTTCAGGCCCGCGCGCAGCAGGGATTGCGCCATGCCCAGGCCGATGGCCCCCAGACCGATGACCGCGTATGTCCGTTGCGGCATAGAATGCTCCTTGTGTCTGAAAAAATGTCTCAGCGCCGGGGCGTCAGGCCGTGGGCGCGGGCCCAGGACAGGCCCTTTGCGGTGTCGTCCGCCGGAATATACTCGCAACCCACCACGCCCTGATAGCCCAGCTCGTCCAGCAGGGCGAACAGATAGGGATAGTTGAGCTCGCCCTGATCCGGCTCGTGCCGTTCAGGCACGCCCGCCAGCTGGCAGTGCCCCACAAGCGGGAAAAAACGCCGCAGTCGCCCGGAGACGTTGCCCTGTTCCATCTGGCAGTGAAAAAAGTCAAATTGCAAACGCACGTTGGGCAGGCCCAGCGTTTCGATGCAGGCGGCGGCTTGTTCCTGGGTGCGCAGGAAATAGCCCGGCATGCTGTAATGGTTGATGGGCTCCAGGCAGAGCTCCAGACTTTCGTCGGCCAGGCGTTGCGCCGCCCGCCGGATATTGTTCAGATAGATTTGTTCCGAAACGTCGTCCGGAACCGTCGGAGGGCGATTGCCGGCCATGACGTGCAGGCGGGGACAGTTCAGGGCTTCGGCATACAGCACGGCTTTTTCCAGTCCGGCGTCGAATTCTTTTTCCCTGCCCGGCAGGCAGGCCAGGCCGCGCTCCCCGGCGGACCAGTCGCCGGGCGGCAGATTGAAAAGGGCCTGCCGCAGGCCGTTGCGCTCCAGAGCGCGGGCCAGGGCCTCGGGTGCGAAATCATAGGGGAAAAGAAACTCCACCCACTGAAAGCCCTGATCCGCCGCCGCGCTGAAGCGGTCGGGGAAGGGAAGCTCCGTGAACATCATGGTCAGGTTGGCGGCAAAAACGGGCATGATCTCTCCTTGGCGGCATGGACGGGCCGGGCCGGTTTGTTGACCCGGCTCCCTAAGGGAAATCGGGTTCTTCGCGGACGCGTGCAAGCTATGCGAATTTGATATAGTTGCCGGAGGAATTATCTAGAATTGTGACCTTATCGGCCAGTCTCACAGCCTTGGACAGTTTTTCGAGACTTCGCGAAAAACGTCGTACCACAATCCTGAGACGGAACGCCGTGTCCACCACGGCCCACGCGCGCGGCGACCCGCTCCAAAGCCAGAGCGGAGGAAGCCAGACGGATATAGACAAGCTCCACTTCATAACCAAGCCGCTTGGCTTCTCTCATCAGGACGAAATCAAAATGTGATGTCAGTGTGGATTCACAAGCAAAGGAGACGCCTTCCTGAAGAAAGAGGCGGCTCATGCGCGCGGCGGCTTTGCCTGCGGCAATGGGTGAAAGCCCTTCCGCCGCAAGTTTATCCGGATCAATGACCAGCAGGTTTTCCCGCATGGCAATGGCTCAGGAAAACGTACTCTTGCCGGCCCCGTTGGGGCCGCAGATGCACAGCAGCCGGGGCATACGTCATCCTGCCTGCCGGATTTCCGGCAGAGCTGCTGCCTCCATATGTCCGTCAGGATAACGCAGGACATACTGCCCATTGTCGTCAAGATAGTTCAGCGGCACGCCCTTTTTCAATTCCTGCTCAAGGATGATGTGCTGATTTTCCACGGCAATCATGACGATTTCTTCCAGAGTCAGCTGCATGGCGATCTCCTTTGCTGTAGAATACGAAGTGCGTACCGGATGGTCAACAGACCCGTAGATGAACCTGGCTGCTCCCCTCCGCCGCATTTGCCCGCCCGTCGCGAGACGTGTATGCTGCCGCCGTGGCAACTCCCACCCCAACGCAACAGTAAGGATACAAACAGTCGATGAAGCAGGTCGTTATCCATACCGACGGCTCCTGCCTGGGCAATCCCGGCCCCGGCGGATGGGCCGCCGTGCTCTGTCTGGAGGGCACGGATCACCGCAAGGAACTGGCGGGCGGCTTCCGCCTGACCACCAACAACCGCATGGAGATCACCGGCGTCCTGGAAGCCCTGGCCGCGCTCAGGGAACCCTGCGCGGTGGAGCTGTATACGGATTCGCAATACGTCCGCAATGCTGTGGAAAAAGGCTGGCTCAGGTCCTGGCAGAAGAAAAACTGGGTCAAGGCGGACAAAAAGCCGGTCAAAAACGTGGACCTCTGGCAAAAACTGCTGCCCGAGCTGGGGCGGCATACGGTGCGTCTGCATTGGCTGCGCGGCCATGCGGGCCATGCGGAAAACGAGCGTTGCGACGTTTTGGCCCGTGCCTATGCCGGGCGGCGGGATCTGCCGCCGGACCCCGGCTTCCGTCCCGAAGACGCCTGAAACCCGTTGCGCCATGCTGCCGAGCCCCGACGCCCCCTTTTCCCTGGCCGCCCTCTGGCACGCCCTGTTCTGGCCCATGCTGCGCCTTTTGCTGGGCCTGGCCGTGGGCCTGCTCATCGCCAATTTATTGGAGGCGTTGCGCTGGACGCGCTATCTGGCGCGTCTGGCCGCGCCCCTGGCCCGCACGGCCCATCTGCGCGAAGTGGCCGGGGCGTCGTTCTCCCTGGCGTTTGTGTCCCCGGCGGCGGCCAACGGCCTTTTGTCCGACAGCCACAGCTCGGGAGAAATTTCGGGCCGCGAGCTGATGCTGGCGAACCTGTTCAACAGCCTGCCCGCCTATCTGGTGCACACGCCCACCATTTTTCTGCTGACTTGGCCGGTGCTGGGCGCGCCCGCCATGACCTACGTGGGGCTTACCCTGCTGGCCGCCGCCGGACGCACCGGCTTTACCGTGCTGCTGGCGCGCCGCCTGCTGCCGCCGCCCCCGCCGGGCTGTCTGGTCTGCAAGGCGGACGGCGACGCCCGCACGGACTGGGGCGCGGCCCTGCGCAAGGCCTGGAAGCGCTTTCTCCGCCGTCTGCCCAAGCTGGTCTATTTTACGGTGCCGGTCTATGTGCTGATGTATCTCTTGCAGCTCTATGGTTTTTTCAATCTGGCCGAGGAATGGCTGGCCGCCCATATGGGGTGGCTCTCTTTTCTCAAGCCGCAGGCCATGGGCATCATCGTGCTGCATCTGGCCGCCGAGCTGGGCGCGGCCCTGGGCGCGGCTGGCAGCGTGCTCCAGACCGGGGCGCTTTCGCCGCGCGACGTGGTGCTGGCCCTGATGGTGGGCAACATCCTGTCCACGCCCATGCGGGCCGTCCGGCACCAGCTGCCGTCCTACACGGGCTTTTTCCGCCCGGCCCTGGCCCTGCGCCTGATTCTTGCCAATCAGGGGCTGCGCGCCGCCAGTATGGTTCTGGTGACCCTGCTGTATTATTTCTTGTGAGGAGGAGAGGGCATGGCCAAGAGCAAAACCGTGGCGGAGTCGCAGGCCGATTTCGGACAGCGCATTGTTTGCGCGCAGCAGGTTTTCGCGCATTTTGCCGACCGCCTGGGCATCGCGCCGGACGTGGCGATGCGCACGGCCTCCTGCTTCGGCTCCGGTCTGGGCCGGGCGGATGTCTGCGGCTGCGTGACGGGCGCGCTCATGGTTCTGGGCCTGGCCCACGGCCACGGCGGCGCGTGCTCGCGCGCCGAGCAGCGGAGTCTGTACGCCCGGCGGGACGCCTTCACCGCCGCCTTTGCCGAGGCCCATAACGGCCTGCTTTGCCGGGAGATTCTGGGCTATGACCTGACCGTTCCCGAGCAGCGCGCCCTGATTGTGGAAAAAGGCCTTTTCGCCTCGGTCTGCGCGCCTCTGGTCTGTGCCGCCTGCGATATGCTTGAGGGTTTGCTGTGAGCGTGGCGCGGGCCCAGGCGGACATGGCCCTGCGGCGCTGCCTGCGGGGCGAGGCTCTGGAGCGGGAGGCCCTGCTGGAACTGCTGGCCGTGCCTCCGGCCTCGGATGAGGCCCTGTATCTGCGCCATGCCGCGCACAAGGCCGCCCTGGCTCTGGATGGGGGCCGCGCGTACCTCTGGGGCGCGCTGGGCTTGGACTATACGCCCTGCCCCATGAATTGCGCCTTCTGCTCCCTGGGGGAAGCCTGGAAACTTATCGACGCGCCGCGCAGTTATACGGAGACGGAGATCATCGCCCACGCGCGGGCCTATGTGGCGGCGGGCGCGCGTTTCGTGGTGCTGCGCACCACTCAGTTCTACGACCTGGACGCGCTCTGCGGCATGCTGGCCGCCATCCGCAAGGCCGTGCCCGGCGGCTATGAGATCATTCTGAACACCGGCGAGTTTGACGCGGAAGCGGCTTTGGCCGTGCGCCGGGCCGGTGGTTCGGGCGTTTATCACACCATCCGCGTGCGCGAGGGGCGGGATACGGCCTTTGACCCGGACGTGCGCGAAGCCACCATGCTGGCGGCGGTTCGCGCGGGCCTGCGTTTGGTGGCCCTGGTGGAGCCGGTGGGCCCGGAACACGCGGATCAGGAACTGGCGGACTGTTTTTTGCGGATCATGGCCACGGGCGCGAGCATTTCCGGCGTCATGGCCCGAGTGCCCGTGCCGGGCACGCCCCTGGGCGACCAGCCGCCCCTGAGCCCGGCGCGTCTGGCTCAGCTGGCCGCGATTTTCCGCCTGGCCGGGGGCGGGCGTCTGGCCGGGGTCTGCGCGCATCCGGCCGCTCTGGAAAATATGACCGCCGGAGCCAATATCGTGGTGGTGGAAAAAGGAGCCATTCCGCGCGACAGCGCGCCGTCCGAGCGGGACTGGCAGGCCTTTTCCGCCGCCGGGGCCGTGCGGCTGCTGCGGCGCGCCGGATATGCGGTCCGTGACGGCGACGGGCGGGAGATTGAGGATAACCTTTGCATGCGGAACGGAGAAACATCCATGACGGCAACCGAAGCGGAAAACCATGTCCAGATCGTCAGGCCGGAGCACTGCGGCGCGCGCGTCACAGTGCTTGTGCAGCCCGAGGAACGCCGCCTTTCCCTGCCCAGGCCCAAAACAGCCCGCCAGTTGCTGGAAGCTCTGGGCCTGGCCGAGGAAACCGCCCTGGTGGCCCGTCAGGGCGAACTGCTCACCCCGGATCGCCGTATCTGGCCGGACGACGAGTTGCTGGTACGCAAGGTGGCTTCGTCGGGGTAAGGCACTCTCCTCCAAAAAATAATAACAGGCAGGCGTGGGCGTATCCCACGGCCTGCCTGTTATTATCCGCTGCCGTCGGCTTCCGGCCGGACTTCCGGCGCGGGGCGCCCGTGCGGAGGGGTGAGCCTAGGCATTTTTCAAAAAGCGCGTCCAGTCGGCCAGAGCCTGCATCAGCGCGGCTACCTGCTTGATCAGCCCTTCATCGACGAGATCGCCATCGGCGTCAAAAGCCGGAGAAAAGGCGTTGGAAAAGAATTCCGGCTTGTTCAGCAGAAGCAGGTTCAGGTATACGCAGGTCTGGCGCATCTGGTACTGGCTGCGCGCTGTGCCCATGCCGCCGCCCGCGCCCAGCAGGCAGGCGGGCTTGCCGTTGAGCGGGGCCAGATCGGGCTCGCGCGAGAGCCAGTCCAGCGCGTTTTTCAGGGCCGGGGCCATGGAATAGTTGTATTCCGGGCAGGCCAGCACCAGGGCGTCGGCGGCGGTCACCTGGGCGACCAGATCCTTGACGGCCTGGGGTTTTTCCAGATCTTCATTATAAAAGGGCAGGGCGGAAATATCCGCGATTTCCATGCGCACGCCTTCCGGCAGATGCGAGGCGCAGCAGCGCAGCAGGCCTTTGTTGCGTGAGGCGCGGCGCAGGCTGCCCGTCATGCCCACAAATGTAAGCGTATCCATCGTGTGCTCCTAGGGATATATGATCTGCGGTTCGCTTGTGCCCGGCCCTGAGCCTGGGCCTGCGATCCGCGTTGTGCATACAGTGTACTCGATTTTTACGGGAAAGCCCACTGCCGGTTCCTGCCGCAATCCCGCAATGCCGTAAGCAAACGCGTGAAGAAGAGCGCGTCCCCTGGCAGCGGGATTCAGGCCTGGCGGGCCTTATCCCTGGTTCTGCTCTCGAATTTTTCCTTGTTGACCACCACCCGTTCGTGCACGCCTTCGCCGATGAGGCCGGTTTCGTCATAAGCCGCCACATTGAAGGTCAGTCCCTTGCCGTTGGGCGAGACGGCGGTCAGTTCCGTGACGAAGCGGACCTTCATGCCGCAGGGCGTGGCCGCCAGATGCGCGACATTGACGCGCGTGCCCACCGTGGTCTGGCCGTCCTCCAGCGCATCCTGCACCGAGGCCACGGCCGTGCCTTCCATGCCCGCGATCATCATGGCCGTGGAGTAGACCGTCACCAGGCCGCTGCCCACCTCGCTGGCCAGAAGCTCCTTGCCGACCACTGTTTCCGACTGGCCTTTCAGCCCCACTTGCAATGCTGTCTTCATCTATCTACCTCATATCAGATTAAAAACGGTTCAGATATGTCTTGTCCGGGGGGCGGCCTTCATGTCAAGAGTAAAGGCGTGGATTCACAGGGCAGACGCATCTAAAAAGTCTTTATTCCCCGGTAGATCGGGGAACGAACAAAAAGAGGCGAAGCCACCTTTGCTCCGCCGGAGCGAAGCGCAGGCGGATGGCTGGTGCCGGGAGAATCCTAAAAAATAAGATTTTTGCGTGCCGGCAAGGAAAATGGCGCTTTTTGCGCGGAATGTACTCAAGTACATGAGCAGCAAAAAGCGCCAAGTGACGCAGCCAGCGCACAAAAGGCTGGTTTTGACGGATCATCACGGCAGATAAGGGGCCTGCAAGGGCTGGAATTAGATGCGTCTGCCCTGCGTGGATTCAAGCCCGGCGCGCGGAAACGCCCGCGCGGGCAAGCCGCTTGAAACCAATGCCTGATGTGAAAAACCAGGCACGCAAGACTCTACAGGTTTTGCGGCGGCGCAGCCGCCGAGAGTCAGCGAAAATCACGTTTTTTCGCTGACGATCCTGTGAAAATTGAGAGCATGGCTATGCTCGAAATTTTTGCAATCAGACACCAGAAACAGGAGTCAGTATGGCGCGCCGCGCGTCCACGCATTTTTCCTACGAGCAACGCATCAACAAAATTCTGAACGCCGTTTCAGCTGATCCGGCGCGCGTTTTTTCCCTGGAAGAGCTGGCCGGAATTGCCTGCCTCTCGCCCTTCCATTTGCATCGGGTATTCAGCGCCATGACCGGCGAAACCCTGGCGGCCTGTATCCGTCGGCTGCGCCTGGAAACAGCCGCCAATCTGCTGCGTTTTTCCTCAAGCCTGAACATCACGGCCGTTGCCCTGGCTTGCGGCTTTTCCTCCTCCCAGAATTTCGCCCGCGTGTTCCGCGAATGGATGGGCATGAGCCCCGGCGCGTTCCGCGCGGCCTGTGGGCAGGGGACGCCGCCCGTGCCGCCGGGCCAAAAGCGCAAGCCGGGAAACGCGCGCCCCTATGATCTGACGTATACCACGGACCAGGCGGGCGCTGCGGCCCGCGTGCAGCTTGAACCCAACCTGGTCGTACTGGCCAAAGGAGCGGACATGAAAGTGGATGTGAAACAATTGCCGGAATACAGCGTGGCCTATGTGCGGCAGATCGGCCCGTACGGCCCGGCCCTGGCTCAGGCCTGGGAAAGGATCATGGCCTGGGCCGGAAAAAACGGCCTGCTGGGACCGGACACGGCGGCACTGGGCGTCAGTTGGGACAATCCCTCTTTGACCCCGCCCGAGCGCTGCCGCTATGACGCCTGCGTGGTGCTGCCCCAAGGCTTCGCGGCGGACGAGCAGGCCCTGGCGCAGGAGGGCATTTGCCTGCAAAGCCTGCCCGCCGGGCTGTATGCGTGCTACCGGCGACCCATCCGCATGGATGAGTATACGGCGGCCTGGAATGAACTGATCGGCGTCTGGTTGCCGCGGAGCGGCTATGAAGTCACAGGGCCGGGCTTTGAATACTATCATCCGCCTCTGGTCTGCAGCGAAGATCCCGACTTGGCTTGTGACGTGAGCATTTGCCTTATGGTGCGGCAACAGGAGCAAAAGTAAACAACATAAGCGGCGGGAGATGCTCCATCTCCCGCCGCTTATGTCTAATTTGGGGTCAGGGCTTCAGTCGTCCATTTTCTGAAAGCCTGCTTGAGGCAGTCCTTAGGCGAGTAGAAGCCGACGGAATTAACGACCGTGGCGTATCCCGAGCAGGAAACCTCCTCGTTGCGCAACAGTTCTCCCGAGCTCGCGTCATAGACTGAAAGCGAAATTTCGCCTTTATCCGGCCGCAGTTGGAAGCTCGCTGGCGGATCGTCCCAGTCAAGAATGCTCAGGTCTATGAGATAGGCGCATTGCGCATTCCGGGACGCCGCCAAGGCCTGTTGCATGTCTTGAGGCGCGGGTGCGTATACCGCCTGAACCGAAGCCCCCTCCAGTTCCTTACGCAGAGCCCGTTGTGTGTCTTCTCCGGAGCCTTTTTCCGTGTCCTGGCCCTTGGTGAAATCGGCGGGCATAGCCACAAACAGCTTCTTCCCCCTGTCCACGGCCGGTCCGGATTTCAGGGACGTGACGTCTGTTTTGGTGCCTCCGGTCCGGAGGTCCATCTGACAGGCGCAGAGAAGCGCACATAACACAAACAGGGGAAAAATTTTCAAGGGCGGCATGCGGGTTCCTCCTGATGTATGCGGGTCCAGGCCGGGCCGGGCCGCGAAACACGGCAGGGTGCTCCCGCGCGGATTGTCCCGGCGGGAGTTGCCCACGATTGCGGCCTCACTTGTAGGTGACCCCCAGGCTGAACGTGCCGGGATTTGTATGCGCTTTCAATGCGGTATCCGTATTGAAGGCTTGTTGCAGCCATGTATTGACCTGCGGGCGAAGGCATTCGCGCGTGGATTGTTCAAGACTTGCAAGCATGCTCCAGCAGGAGGCGCTGACTGTGCTTTTGTCCCGCAGCGCGCCGGTATCAACTTCCATGACGCTTATTTCAACTTCCGCCGCATGGCCGGGGCTGAACAGGCTGGATGTTTTCCATTGGAGAACGCGCAACAGAACCAGATAGCCGCAGCCGCAGTCGCGGGCCTTTGCCAGGCCGTCCGCCGCATCGGCCACCGGAGCTCCGTACCGGGTTTCGCGCGCGACAGGCCGGAGATACTTGGCGAACTGGGCCGCGATGTATTCCGCCGAATCTCCCGCATCCGGCGGGAGCGGCGTCAGGGTGGTTACGAAAACCGCCTGATCGCGTTCAAGCACGGCGTGGGGAGCGGACGCATCGCGCTTGACTTCGGCGGGGCCGATGCTGTGACTGAGGCAACCGCCCAGACCGCACAGCAACAGAAACAGCAGCAGGCATGGCTTCATGGAATGTCCTGTACGGTTTTATGGACCGTCCCGCATCCCGGGGAATTTTGTAAAAAAAGTGTGCCCTGCGCGGGCGCGGGAGTCAACAGGACATGGAAAAGGCCGATACAGCGGCGTTCGCTTGGGAATAGCCACCGCGCGGGCAGGAGAGTCCGTGGGAAGGAGAGGGCCGGATTTTTCGCGGTCGGGTTCAATCGCCCGGCTCCCTTGCGTTCTTCCGGGGCAGGCTGCTTTCCGCATATGTATGTTGAAAAATTATACGGAACGAAACGGTACGCAAGATGTATCGGGGCAGGAAGGAAAGATGCGGGCCAGTCAGGCCGATGGGGAAGCTCGTCGGCCTGTTTTTATTTCACGAGGCCCCTAATCTTCGTTTTGCGGAGAAGAGCGCTGAGAGATGTCTTGCTCTGTCTGCTTTTTATGGGAAACAACGCGCTCGTCAAACAGGTCTTTAATCGTCACTCCAAGCGCATGGGCAATAGTTTCCAGTGTTTCCAAGCTCATTTCCCGGATTCTGCGGCTCCTGGCGCGGGTGTTTGACATTGCCTCCGTTCATCGGCGGGTATGTCCTGCGATGATGTCTGTTTCATTTCTTCCGCGCGCATAAGCCGGTCCATTTCATTCAGCAGGTCGCCGGGGGGGATATCAAGCCCCCGGCCGAGGCGAATGATCATACGAGCTTTGGGCTCTCTTTTGGAATTTTCCAGTTTATTGAGATACTCTTCTGGGATCCCGGAATTCCTCGCAAGTTGGTACTGCGAAATATGGAGGGACTCTCGAATGTTAACAAGAGCGGTTCCAAACAGGCATTGCTTTGCGTTTCCCATCTTTTTCTTTTACCGGGAATGGGGGTTCCGGTTTACCAGTCTAATTGAATGGGTACGGAGGCTGCATTTATAGTTTATCCAGATAAATTAGGTAGATGAAGAACTACCTTCGCGCATAAGCCGATCAGTCTCATTGATTAAATCTCCAGGGGCAATACCAAGGGCTCGCCCTAGACGGATGATCATTTCTGCTCTGGGTTCTCTTTTTCCATTTTCCAATTTATTTAAATATCCCTCTGAAATGCCAGACAATTTTGCTAATCGATACTGGGAAATTCCCAGATTATTCCGGATTTGAACCAACGCCCTTCCAAAATGTTCACCTACTTTTGATTCCATTTTTCCAGTTTGAAGGAATCAAAAAAATCGTTGTACCTATTCAAAAGGACTGGTAAAGAGGAGTACCAATTCAATTGAACTGGTATGAACGTGTAGGGAAAGCGTAGTGAGAAAAAAGATAATGGGCATAACCTACAAAGTCGAATTGGCATGCCAAAACAATGGGTTAGGTTATTTGGACATTATCAAACGTATCCAAGCGGTAACCCATACCCGCACACAAACCGCGTTGGCTGAAATTCTTGAGATCAAGCAATCGAGCATTTCCGACGCCA
>OMGS01000017.1_pt1 | contig 187027 bp, 140 predicted proteins | sample 1646081 | NCBI WGS metagenome assembly OMGS01 (sample SAMN05578591, study PRJEB25193) | human gut metagenome | biome: Human Microbiome; feature: human-associated habitat; material: feces | host: Homo sapiens | place: USA:Birmingham | reverse complement strand
TGCCGAACGATCCGCAGAGCCCGTTCGTCACCTCCGGCATCCGCATCGGCACCCCAGCGGTGACCACTCGCGGTTTCCGCGAGGGCGAGTGCCGAGAACTGGCTGGCTGGATCTGCGACATCCTCGACGATATCGACAATCCCGAGGTCGGCGAACGGGTCAGGGGCCAGGTCGGCGAATTCTGCCGGCACTTCCCGGTCTACGCTGATTGAACAGGAACGCCGCCGTGGTGGCGGCCAATCCGCAAGCGGAGACGAGCATGTCCCTGAGTGTCTTCGATCTGTTCAAGATCGGCATCGGGCCGTCCAGCTCCCACACCGTGGGGCCGATGCGTGCCGCCGCGCGCTTCGCCGAGGGGCTGAGGCGCGAGGGGTTGCTGGAGGCCACTGCCAGCGTCAAGGTCGAGCTGTACGGCTCGCTTGGCGCCACCGGCAAGGGCCACGGCAGCGACAAGGCGGTACTGCTCGGCCTGGAGGGCGAGCAGCCGGACAAGGTGGATACCGCCGCGATTCCCGCTCGGCTCGATGCCATCCGTTCCAGCGGCGAGCTGCGCCTGCTCGGCGAGCGGCCGATCCGCTTCGTCGAGAAGGAACACCTTGCGCTGATCCGCAAGCCGCTGGCCTACCATCCCAATGGCATGATCTTCCGTGCCTTCGACGCCGCCGGCCTGCAGGTCCGCAGCCGCGAGTACTACTCGGTGGGCGGCGGTTTCGTGGTCGACGACGAGGCCGCCGGCCTCGACCGCATCGTCGAGGACCGCACGCCGCTGGCGTTCCCCTTCAAGACCGCGCGGCAACTGCTCGACCATTGCGCCCGCGAAGGCCTGTCGATCAGCCAGTTGATGGCCGAGAACGAGAAGGCCTGGCGCCCCGCCGAGGAAACCCGCACCGGCCTGCTGCGTATCTGGCAGGTGATGCAGGACTGCGTCGAGGCCGGCTGCCGCAACGAGGGCATCATGCCCGGCGGGCTGAAGGTCAGGCGCCGTGCGGCGGCGCTCCACCGCCAGTTGTGCCAGCGGCCGGAGGCCGGCCTGCGCGATGCCCTCAGCGTGCTCGACTGGGTCAACCTCTACGCCCTGGCGGTGAACGAGGAGAACGCCAGCGGCGGCCGCGTGGTGACCGCGCCGACCAACGGCGCGGCGGGGATCATTCCGGCGGTGCTGCATTACTACGCGCGCTTCATCCCCGGGGCCGACGACGACGGCGTGGTGCGCTTCCTGCTCACCGCGGCGGCGATCGGCATCCTCTACAAGGAAAACGCCTCGATCTCCGGCGCCGAGGTCGGTTGCCAGGGCGAGGTCGGCGTGGCCTGCTCGATGGCTGCCGGGGCGCTCTGCGAAGTGCTCGGCGGTAGCGTGCAGCAGGTCGAGAACGCCGCCGAAATCGGCATGGAGCACAACCTCGGGCTGACCTGCGACCCGGTCGGCGGGCTGGTCCAGGTGCCCTGCATCGAACGCAACGCGATGGCTTCGGTGAAGGCGATCAATGCGGCGCGCATGGCTCTGCGCGGCGACGGCCAGCATTTCATCTCTCTCGACAAGGTCATCCGTACCATGCGCCAGACCGGCGCCGACATGAAAAGCAAATACAAGGAAACCGCGCGCGGCGGCCTCGCCGTGAACATCATCGAATGCTGAACCGCGCCGCTGCGCCGGCGCTTCTTTTTTCTTTCCCGACAATCGATCGCGGCTCTCCGGCAGACAGGAGGCCGGGATGCCATGGAGTGAAACATGACCGCAGAAACCCTCGCCAAGACGCCCCTGCACGCCCTGCACCTGGAACTGGGGGCGAAGATGGTGCCCTTCGCCGGCTATGACATGCCGGTGCAGTACCCGGCCGGGGTGCTCAAGGAGCACCTGCACACCCGCGAGCAGGCCGGTCTGTTCGACGTTTCGCACATGGGCCAGATCCGCCTGGTGGGCGCCGATGCGGCGCTGGCCCTGGAAAGCCTGGTGCCGGTGGACATCCTCGACCTGCCGGTGGGCCAGCAGCGCTACGCGTTGTTCACCGACGAGCAGGGCGGGATCCTCGACGACCTGATGGTGGCCAACCTCGGCGATTGCCTGCTGCTGGTGGTCAACGCCGCCTGCAAGCACCAGGACCTGGCGCACCTGCGTCGTCACCTGGAAGACCGTTGCAGCGTCGAGCCGCTGTTCGAGGAGCGTGCCTTGCTCGCCCTCCAGGGACCGGCGGCGGTGCGGGTGCTGGAGCGCCTGGCGCCGCAGGTGGCGCAGATGACCTTCATGCAGTTCGCCCGCGTCGAGCTGCTCGGCCAGGACTGCTACGTCAGCCGCTCCGGCTATACCGGTGAAGACGGCTACGAGATCTCCGTGCCCGCCGCCCATGCCGAGGCCCTGGCGCGGCGCCTGCTGGCCGAGCCGGAAGTGGCGCCGATCGGCCTCGGCGCGCGCGACTCGCTGCGCCTGGAAGCCGGCCTGTGCCTCTACGGCCACGACATGGACAGCGCCACCACGCCGGTCGAAGCCAGCCTCGGCTGGGCCATTTCCAAGGCGCGCCGCGCCGACGGCGTGCGCGCCGGCGGCTTCCCCGGCGCCGAGCGGATCTTTGCCCAGCAGGCGCAGGGCGTTGCCAGCAAGCGCGTCGGTTTCCTGCCGCAGGGGCGGATGCCGGTGCGCGAGGGCGCCGAGATCGTCGATGCCCAGGGGCGGGCGATCGGCAAGGTCAGCAGCGGCGGTTTCGGTCCGAGTCTCAACGCGCCGCTGGCCATGGGCTACGTGCCGAGCGAGCTGGCCGGCCTGGGCAGCGAGGTGACGGCGATGGTGCGCGGCAAGCCGGTGACCCTGGTGGTCAGCAAGATGCCCTTCGTGGCGCAGCGCTACTACCGCGGTTGAGCACTGGCCCTCTCTCGCCTCGGCGGGAGAGGGCGGCGACCGGCCTCACGGGTGTTTCGGCCGCTGCCGTTGCAGGCCCAGCTTCTTGGCCCGGTGGAATACCGCTGCGCGGGTCTTGCCGGTCTGCTGCGCGCACCATAGCGAGCCGCGCTGCTGGTAGTGCTGGCGCAACAGATCTTCCTCGGACTTGCTCCAGATCGCATTGTTGCGGTCGCGCCCGCTGTGCGGGGAAAGCTCCTCGGCCTTGCTGGCGACACTCTGGTAGCTGCGGCCGAGCATGTAGGCGCACCAGGCCAGGCTGCGCTTGCTGCCGTGGCGGCGGATGAACTCGACTTCTTCGCTGGACCAGGCGGCCGGTGCCTTCGGCGGCGCCTTGCGGTCCAGCGAGCGGGCGAGGGCGGCGCGGGCGCGCGCCACCGCCTGGTCGCCGGGATTGTTGCGGCGGGTCACGCCGAGGGCGCGGCGCCAGCGCCCCACCAGGCTCGGACTGAAACCCCACCAGAACTGCACCGACTCGGCGCATTCGGTACGTACCGCGCGCAGCAGGTCGCCGCAGAGAATCGGCGAAGGGCGGCCGCTGCGCTTGCGTGTCGGCCAGCGGAACAGGCCGTCGGTGAAGCCGCCGACCTCCACGGCGCCTTCCAGCTCGTCGACCAGCCAGTCGCCGGGGATCACCAGTGGGCTGGTGTAGGGCGCGCCGAGCAGCAGGTGGTTGATGGTAGCGACAGAGGTAGGGGTGTCTGCAGTCATGGGACGATCCTTGCTGATACCGGGCCAGCTGGGCTGGCCATATCCCTGAGAGCGGCGTCGCTGCGGCATGGCGGGCGACGGCGCGTTCGCTTCCCGTGGTTCGGGCGGTCTTCCGGCGGAGGGCGACTGCCTGTCGCGCCTCCTTGGGAACGGGCTGGAAGCCATGCTCATGGGCGGGCTCCACGATAGATGTGCCAGGCCAGCCGGCCGGGACGGGCGGCGATCGCCGCATCCACCTCGATGCGCGGCAGGTCCAGCGGGTCGCAACGGGTATCCACCAGGCCATTGCGCGCGCCGAAGGCGAAGCGGTAGCCAAGCCGACCGAGGGCGGCGCGCAGGCCGGGTTGCGCGGCGGGTGTGGTGCGAGCTTGGCAGAACACCGGTAGGGGGGCGGCGCAATGCTGCTGGAGCTGGCGGTGGGCGCGGCCGAGACAGTCCTCGGCGCAAAGGCCTGCCGATGGGTGCGGCTCCTGTCCGCGCAGGCCGAAGCGAAGCAGGCCGCTGTTTTCCAGGCGGCGGACCCGCTCCCAGTCGCCAGCGCTGTACGGTGCGGGAACCGGGCAGGCCGCGTGCAAGGCCTGCTGCGAGGCCGGGTCGAGGCGTTCCAGCTTGCGCAGGAGGAGGTCGAGGTTGCGGCTGCGACGCTGGTCGTCGCCGGTGCGTTCGAACACCGCCATGAGTGCCGCGCCGCTGTAACCCTCCAGCAGTTCCAGCAAGGGTCCGGCGGCAGTCGCATCGGCCTGCCAGAGCGTCTCGGCCACCGCTTCGCGCCAACTGCGCGGGTCACCGCCGATGAAGGCGCTCGCCGGCATTTCGTAGCGTTCCAGCAGCGGATAGACCAGCTCGGCCAGTTCCGCAGGGTTGCCGTCGACGCTCAGGGCGATCCGCAGGCAGGCTGGAGCGGGGCCTTCGAGCAGGTGTTCCAGGGGAACGCAGAGGAAGTGCCGCTGTAGCCATAGCAACAGGGTTTCCAGGTCCTGACGATCGAGGCAGTGGCCTTGCCGGTGCGGCAGGGTCGCGCGCCGGCGATCCGCGACTACCGGTCCCAGGCGCAGCACGATACCGTTCTGGCGCAGCCGGCGCTGGCCTACGGAGGAGTTCAGGAACGTCATCCCGATCAGGCTTCGCATGGCTTCCCCCGGCTCATCGACGATCCGTCACCGGCGATCGTTCCCTGCGCGCGGCAGGGCTTTCGCCAGCCTGTCCGGAGGCTGTGCCATGGACTCCGGCCCCGGCAGTCGATTCGGTCATGGGCGAGCCTCCTGGGGTAATCCGCACAAACGTTTGCTGCGACCACGCAATGCGTGGCTCGAACCGGGGCTTGGCGAGGCCCCGGCGGTTGTTCGATAAGGACTGCATGGCACCGGATAACGCTACAAAGGATCGATATGATTCTTTTTTGACGCTATCACAGTCGATGGTCGGATTATTGACGCTCTGCCGCTGTTATAAAACCGTCAGGCTATGCGAAAAGACCTGCCGGCTACGCGTCGAGGCCCGGAATGGCGTGCCTTTGCGGGGGAGATGAGGGCTCCGGTAGGCCTATGCGGATTGGTTATAAGAAATCCGATTTGAATGAGAATTGCCGACGAATGGTCGTTTGCACGGATGTCCGGTGGTTTTTCCCGGCTGCTTAGAACCTTTCGATTGGTTAGGTGTTGCCCAGGGTGCTGCACACAGACTCTCGTCTTCCAGTCAAGAGCCTTGGGATGCAGACTGTTTTTCAAATCATGACAACTTCTTAACGCGCATTGTTATAAAGTTGCGGGCGTTTGCGCCGGCCTGGCCGGTACCTTCGAGTTTTGCCTGGAGTGAAGATGAGAGTCGACCTGGACGCCGAGGGCGTCGCCGCCGAATCGCTGCCGCGTTTCCAGCAGGCGCCCCGGCAGTTGCGCCAGCTGTGGCGATGGGCAGCGGCCAGCGTCGCCTTGGCCGCCGCCTGCGCCGTGCTGGGGTTCTTCATCGGCCTGTTCGCCGCCGACTCGCTCTGGCCGCCGCTGCTGTACAACCTCGGCGCGGCCTGGCTGGTCCTGTTCGCCGGTCTGCACGCGGCCTACCGGGTCGTGGCCTGGCGTTGCGTGGTCCTCGGCGCGGAGGCCAGCGCGCGGCCTGCCTGGCTGCGCTGGCAGCGGGACGAACCCGACGCCACCGCCGACAGCGCCTATGAACGGCTGCTGGAGCGCCTGGGCCAGGCCATCGCCCACGGCCTGACCCAGCTCGGGCACGCTGCGCTGTGGCTGGCGGCGAGCGCGGCGCTGGCGTTGTGCCTGGTAGCCGCCGGCTGGCGTCTCGACCTGCCGCCGGCCAGTTCCGGGCAAGCGGCCGACCTCGCCATCGGTATCTGCCTGCTGCTGGCCTTCGCGGTGCTGGTGCTGGAACGTCGCCTCGCCAGCCAAGGGCCGGTGCAGTGGCCGGAAGCCCCGGTCCTCGGGCAACTGGCGCGGGCGTTGATCGGTACCCTGGTGCTGGCCGCCCTCTGTCTGTTCCTGGCTCGCCAGGGACACCCCTGGGCCCCGCGCCTGGCGGTACTGCTCGGCCTGTTGCCGGCGGCGCTGGCGCTGGAGTTGCTGGGCAGGGCGATCCTGGCGATGTTCGCGCCGCAGCGTGCCGGCCTCGAACCGCGCCTGGTCGCCACCAGCCTGCTGGCCGACCTGTTGCGCTGGCCGCCGCGTCCCCAGCAGCGTCTGCAGCATGAGTTGCACCAGCGCTTCGGCATCGACCTGCGCCAGGTCTGGGCCTTCGGTTTCATGCGGCGGGCGTTCCTGCCGGTGCTGGCGGTGGTGTCGCTGAGCGGCTGGCTGCTCAGCGGCGTACGCGAGATCGGCATGGATGCACGGGGTGTCTACGAGCGCTTCGGCAAGCCGGTCGCGGTGCTCGGCCCCGGCCTGCACCTGGGGCTGCCCTGGCCGCTGGGGCGGGTGTTGGCGGTGGAGAACGGGGTGGTCCACGAGTTGGCCACCAGCGTCGCCGCCGGCGACGGCGGAGCCGAGCCGCTCGCGCCCGCCGAAGGTCCGGCCCCGGATAGCGCCAACCGCTTGTGGGACGCCTCCCACGTCAGCGAGAAATCGCAGGTCATCGCCAGCCTGGCCGACCGTCGGCAGAGCTTCCAGATCGTCAACATGGACGTGCGCATCGTCTACCGCATCGCTCTCGACGACGCGGCAGCGCTGGCGGCGACCTACCGCAGCGCCGACGTGCCGACGCTGGTGCGCAGCACCGCCAGCCGCGTACTGGTGCATGCCTTCGCCTCGCGGACCCTCGATGAGGTCCTCGGCGAGCAGCGCGCGGGCCTGGCCGAGCAGATCGGCCAGGCCGTGCAGGCCGATCTCGACCGCCTCGGCAGCGGCGTCGAGGTACTGGGCGCGGCGGTCGAGGCGATCCATCCGCCGGCCGGTGCGGCGAACGCCTACCACGCGGTGCAGGCCGCGCAGATCACAGCCCAGGCGCTGATCGCCCGCGAGCGCGGGCAGGCCGCCGCGCAGCGCAACGAGGCGCAACTACAGGCCAGCGTGGCGCACGACCGGGCCAGCGCGAAGGCCCGCGAGACCCTGGCCGCCGCGCAGGCCGCCGACCGGCGTTTCGCCGCCGAGCGGGAAGGCTATGCCGACGCCGGCCAGGCTTTCCTGCTGGAGGCCTACTACCGCCAACTCGGACGCGGCCTGGGCAAGGCCAACCTGCTGCTCATCGACCACCGCATCGCCGGCGCCGGCGCGCCGACCATCGACCTGCGCAGCTTCGGCCTCGGCCGCCTGGATTCCCCGTCTTCGTCCCGTCCGTCCGCCGCTCCGGCGTCCGCGGCCGGGCAATCCGCACCATGAGGAGAGCGCTCTTGAGCCTCGGTCACTCCCACTCGCACAGCCACCACGAGCATCATCACGATCACGATCACGATCACGATCACGGCCATGGCGCACAGGCCGCGCCGCCCTGGCGCCGGCTGCTGGTCGCCGCGCTGCTGGTGCTGTTCGCCGTCGCCGCCGCTTGCCTGGTGCAGGTGCGTTCCGGCGAGGCGATGGTCATCACCCGTTTCGGCAACCCGGCGCGGGTCCTGCTCGAACCGGGTCTGGCCTGGCGCCTGCCGTTGCCGTTCGAGAGTGCGATCCCGGTCGACCTGCGCCTGCGCACCACCTCCAGCGGCCTGCAGGACGTCGGCACCCGCGATGGCCTGCGGATCATCGTCCAGGCCTACGTGGCCTGGCAGGTACAGGGCGACGCCGACAACGTGCAGCGCTTCATGCGCGCGGTGCGCAACCAGCCGGACGAGGCTGCCCGGCAGTTGCGCACCTTCGTCGGCTCGGCGCTGGAAACCACCGCCAGCGCCTATGACCTGGCCGACCTGGTGAATACCGAGGCGTCGCGGGTGCGTATCGGCGACTTCGAAGCGCGCCTGCGCGAACAGATCGACAATCAGTTGCTGGCGACCTACGGGGTCAAGGTGGTGCAGGTCGGCATCGAGCGCCTGACCCTGCCCAAGGTGACCCTCGGCGCCACCGTCGACCGCATGCGCGCCGAGCGCGAGACCATCGCCACCGAGCGTACCGCCGAGGGCCGTCGCCAGGCCGCGGAGATCCGTTCGGCGGCGGAGCGCGACGCCCGGGTGATCCAGGCCGAGGCTTCGGTGAAAGCCGCGGAGATCGAGGCCCAGGCACGGGTCGAGGCGGCGCGCATCTACGGCAAGGCCTACGCCGGTTCGCCGCAGCTATACAACCTGCTGCGCTCGCTGGACACCCTCGGCACCATCGTCAACGGCGATACCCGGCTGGTCTTGCGCACCGATGCCGCACCGTTCCGCGTGCTGGTCGACGGGCCGCCGGCGCTTCCCGCCGAAGCGCCGGCCAACGGGCGCCGGCCATGAGCGGCGAAGCGCGCGAGGGGCTGCGCAGCCCCTGGCTGCAGGCCGGACGCCTGGCGTTCCTCGCACTGTTCGGCGTGACCCTCCTGGCGGCGCTGGCCTGGGTGTTTTCCAACGTCCGCCAGATCGGCCCGGAGAACCGCGCCGTAGTGCTGCGCCTGGGCGCGCTGGAGCGCCTGGCCGGTCCCGGCCTGCTGCTGGCCTGGCCGCAGCCGCTGGAGCAGGTGGTGCTGCTGCCGTCCGCCGAACAGGTGATCGAACGCCGCGTCGAGGGCCTGCTGCGTTCCGAGCAGGCGCGTCGCGCCGACCTCGACGTCAGCCTGTCCAGCGACGCGCTGGCCGGCTCCGGCTACCTGCTGACCGGCGACGCCGGGGTGGTGCAACTGGACGTGCGGGTGTTCTACAAGGTCGACGACCCGTACGCCTACGTCCTCCAGGGCGCCCACGTACTGCCGGCGCTGGACCGCCTGGTGGCGCGCAACGCCGTGCAGGTCTGCGCCGCGCGCGACCTGGACACCATCCTGGTGGCGCGCCCGGAGTTGCTCGGCAACGACAGCGCGGTCGCCGAGCGCCGCGAACGCCTGCGCGGCGACCTGGTGCAGGGCATCAACCACAGCCTGGCGGCGTTGGCCGCGGCCGGCAGCGGGCTGGGCATCCAGGTGGTGCGGGTCGACGTGCAGTCGAGCCTGCCGCGCAATGCGGTAAGCGCCTTCAACGCGGTGCTGACCGCCAGCCAACTGGCCGAGCAGAACGTCGCCAAGGCGCGCACCGAGGCGGAGAAACTCACCCAGGCCGCCACCGAGGGGGCCGACCGCACCCTGCAGCTCGCCCGCGCCGAGGCCGGCGAACGGCTGGCCCAGGCGCGCCGCGACACCGCCAGCATCGTTGGCCTGGCCCCGGCGCTGGGCGCGACCGATCCCGGCCTGCTCTGGCGCCTGTACCGCGAACGGGTGCCGGCGATCCTCGGCAAGGCCGGTTCGGTCGGCAGCGTCGATCCGCGCGACGATGGCCGCCTGATTCTGCAAGGTGGGCAGCCATGAGCCGCTGCCCGACGGTGCCCTTCGCGGGCTGTGAAACAATGGACGGACAAGCGAACGTGAAACGGCTACCCTGCGTCGGCATCAACCTTCGGTACGCGCTTCCGCCAGCGGAACGCGGCGCCGAGTCGAACAACCAGGCGAACGGGACGGGCAATGACGGCAGGCGGTATTCCATTCACGGGCAACGGTGCGCGGCTATCACCCGGCAGGGCCCTGCTGTGCGGGCTGGCGCTGTTGCTGTGCGGCGGCGAGGCGCTGGCGCGGCAGTTGCCGAGCGACATGCTGGTGGGCTTCGTGGCCAGCGCGCAGTACCCGGTCATCACCCTGAAGAAACCCAAGCAGAGCCTGCTGCGCAGCGTGCTCACCCTGGGGCTGGGGAAGAAGACCGTCAGCTATTCGGTGGCGCCGTCGGTGCGCATCCGCACGGCGCAGAACCTGTTCATCGTCTATGGCCGCATGCCCCAGCTCAAGGGCAGTTTCGTCGGCCTGAAGAGCGACAACAACGGGCAGGTCAAGCAGATCTGGGAGCTCACCGAGAAGGAAGCCCTGGACTACGTACGCCGGCCGGACGCGCGCTTCCCGCAATAGCCGCCGCGGCTCGCCCCGGGAGGTGCGCATGAGCGAGCCGACCGCCCACGGCAGCCATGGCGGCTGCGCGCATCACCATCATCACCTGCCGTTCGGCGGCGGCCTGCTCAGCCGCGACGAGCAGCGCCGCGCCGCGCGCCAGCTGAGCCTGGCGATGCTCGCCCTCGGCCTGTTGCTGCTCGGCCTGGCCTGGCGCTGGCTGGCGGCGGACCAAGCCGGGGTCAGCCAGATCCTGCTCGGCGTCGCGTCGCTGCTGGTGGCGCTTCCGGTGGCCCGCTCGGCCTGGGACAGCCTGCGGCATCCGAGCCTGCACGGCGTCACCGACCAGTTGATCGCGCTGGCCATGCTCGGCGCCTGGGCCAGCGGCGACCTGCTGACCGCCGCGCTGCTGCCGATCATCATGATCTTCGGCCACGTGCTGGAGGAGCGCAGCGTGATCGGCTCCCAGGAGGCCATCGCCGCCCTCGGCGAGCTGACCCGCAGCCATGCCCGGCGGATCGAGGCCAACGGCAGCCTGAGCGAGGTGGACAACGCCAGCCTGCGGCCGGGCGACCAGGTGGAAGTGCGCGCCGGCGACCGGGTTCCGGCCGACGGGCGGGTCCTGCAAGGCCAGGCCAGTCTCGACACCGCGCCGATCACCGGCGAGTCGGTGCCGCTCGAGGTGGCGCCGGGGATGGAGGTCTACGGCGGCGCGATCAACCTCGACGGCCTGCTGCGCATCGAGATAACCCGTACCGGCGAGGCCTCGACCCTGGGCAAGGTGATCGGCCTGATGCAGCAGGCCGAGCGCGCCAAGCCGCCGATCACCCGCCTGCTGGAGCGCTACGCCGGGCAGTACATGTTGCTGGTGTTGCTGATCGCCGCGGTCACCTGGTTCGTCACCAACGATGCCCAGGCCATGCTCGCCGTGCTGGTCGCCGCCTGTCCCTGCGCCCTGGTGCTGTCCGCCCCGGCCACTGCCATCGCCGGGATCGCCGTGGCCGCCCGTCATGGCATCCTGATCCGCAGCTCGGCCTTCCTCGAGGAACTGGCGGACCTGACTTCGCTGGTGGTCGACAAGACCGGCACCCTGACCCACGGCAGCCTGCGCTTGCAGGCGCTGCGCCTGGCCGATGCCGCCGAGGAGGCGTCGGTGCTGCGCCTGGCCGCCAGCCTCGGCGCCGCCAGCAGCCATCCGGTGAGCCGAGCGCTGGCGGCCCTGGCGGCGCACGATGCCTATCATCCATTGAGCGATATCCGCGAACGCCAGGGGTTCGGCGTGGTCGCACGAACAGCGGCGGGCGAAGCCGCCCTCGGCCGGCCCGAACTGTTCCAGCAACTGGGCATCGACGCCGGCGAGGTGCCGGCGCACGAGGGACCGATCGCCGGAATCGCCCTGGACGGGCGCTTCCTCGGCTGGCTGCTGCTGGCCGACAGCGTACGCGCGGAGGCCGCCGAGGCCCTGGCCGATCTGCGCGAACTGGGTCTGGGCCGGCAACTGCTGCTGACCGGCGATCGCCAGGCGGTGGCCGACGCCGTGGCCAAGCAGGTGGGGATTCGCCAGTTGGTGGCGCAGGCGTTGCCGGAGGACAAGTTGCGCCAGGTCGGCGCGGAAATCGGCAGCGGTTTCCGGCCGATGGTGGTCGGCGACGGCATCAACGATTCGCTGGCGCTGAAGGCCGGTGTGGTCGGGGTGGCAATGGGTGCCGGCGGCGCCGACATCGCCCTGGCCTCGGCGGATATCGTGCTGATCGGCAGCGACCTGCGCCGCCTCGGCACCTGCGTGCGGCTCAGCCGGCAATGCCGGCGGACCCTGCAGGTCAACGTGGCGATCGGCCTCGGCTGGACCCTGGCGATCGTCGCCGCGGCAGCCTTTGGCCTGCTCGGCGCGGCCGGGGCGATGGTCGCGGCGCTGCTGCACAACCTCAGCACCTTGCTGGTGCTGGGCAATGCCGGACGCCTGCTGCGTTTCGAGGAGCCCCTCGGGCAGCCCCGGCCGGCCGTGGAGGGACGCGAAGAGGAGGGTACACCGTGAGGCAGGCGCAAACGCGACGCAACGGCTGGCGCTGGCTGGCCCTGGCGGTCGGCACGCTGTCCGCGCTGAGCCTGGCCGAGGCGTCGATGGCGCGCTGGCCGGCGGGCTGGCAGGTCAGCGACCTGCCCGCCGCGCAGCCCGGCCAGGCCGGCGCCGGCCAGCGCCAGCGCGCGGTCAAGTTGCAGGCAGACGGCTCCCAGGCACTGGTGATGGAAGTGACGCGGATGCCCCTGCAGAGCGGGCAGGCAGTGAACCTGGAGAAAGTCCTCGGGCACATGCGCAAGCTGGTGCAGATCGAGTTCCTGCGCAACGGCCTGCAGACCGCCTGCACCTCGCCGCAGCCGTCCACCACCGGCGGGCTGGCGGCGCTGGAGACCACCTGCACCATTCGCCAGCGCGGCGCCGTGGTGATGAAGCAGACCTTGCTCACCGCGGCCGGCAAGACCTCGGCCTATTCGCTGTCCTATGCCGGCCTGGCCGAGGCCTACGACGCCAGCCAGGCGGAAATCCGCGCGGTACGGGAAAGCCTGCGCTTCGAGTGAGCGAAATCGGACGCGGTCGGGGCGGGGCTGGAGTGTCGGCGGATACCGCCTGCGGCGCTATTCGCCCTACGGAGGGTTGCATTGGGGTAGGGCGGATAACCGCTTGCGGTTATCCGCCTTGCGTCTGTCGCGGATCATTTCTTCCCGGCGTTCTGCAGGATCTGCAGGGCCTGGGTGGTGGCGGTGATGCAGCCCTTGGTGTCGCCGCTGGCCTGGTCCTGCCTGGCCTTGGCCTGGAGTTCCTTGACCTCGGTGACCCGCGCACCGGTGACCGAGGTCTTGCCGCGCACGGCGAGGATATCGTCCAGCTTCTGCAGGTTGGCGCCGCACAGGTCGGTGCTTTCGGCGGCTTGGGCGGTGCCGCCGAGCAGGGCGGCGGCGATGAGCAGGGTACGCACGATCATGGCAGTTCTCCTTTGTGGGCCGGGTGGCCGGACGGGGGAGAGACGACAGGCTCCTGGGAGTCTTCTCCGCATGCCCAGTATCTGACCGGAGCGTCGCCGGAATGGTTCGGTCGCTCAGCCGTTGCCCCAGGGCGGGATCGACAGCGCCTGCTGGAGATGCTGGATGAACGCCTTGACCTTCGGCGACATCGCCGCCGCCCGCGAATACATCGCGTAGATCACGTCGTCGAGTGGGCGCAGGCCGGGCGCGGCGTCCACCAGGCGGCCGTTCTTGAGGTCCTCGGCGACGATGAACAGCGGCAGCAACGCCAGTCCCTGGCCGCGCAGGGCGGCGTCGCGCATGGCCTGGCCGTTGTTGCTGCTGAAGCGTCCGCGTGGCGAGACGGCACGGGGCTTGGCGCCGGGGAACGCCGGTTCGAAGGTCCAGACCTGGCTCGGCGTGGCGTTGTTGTAGCCCAGGCACTCGTGCTGCATCAGTTGTTCGAGGGTGTCCAGCGTGCCGTGGCGTTCCGCGTAGTCGGGGCTGCAGCAGACCACCCGCTGGCTGTTGGCCAGCGGCCGGGCGATCAGCGAACTGTCGTCCAGGCGGGTGACGCGGATGCTCAGGTCGTAGCCTTCCTTCTCGAAGTCGGTGAGGCGGTCGTCCATCTGCAGGACGATCTCCAGGCGCGGGTGCTGGCTCATGAAGTCGGCGATGATCGGCGACAGCCAGAGGGTGCCGAAGCTCATCGGGGTGACGATGCGCAATTCGCCGCACAGGTCGTTCTCGCGCAGGGCGACGATCTCCGCGGCGTTGTTGAGTTCCTGCAGCGAGGCCTTGGCGGCCTTGTAGAAGAAATGCCCGGCCTCGGTCGGCTCGACGTTGCGCGTGGTGCGATAGAGCAGGCGGACGCCGAGGCGTCGTTCGAGATCGCTGACACGCTTGCTGATCACCGACTTGGACAGGCTCATGCGCTCGGCCGCCGACGTCACGCTGTTGAGTTCGGCGACGTTGAGGAAGGCTTCGATATCGTCGAAACGCAGGCTCATCGGTGGGCCCACGATACAGTGGCAATCGCTCGACGCATTCTCGGCTCCTCCTGGTCGTTTTCCTTGGGCTTTCTATCCGCTTGATTCGCAAGCTAAATCGATCCAGCCTTGAGCAAGCTTACCCAATCGAAAGGCGCCGCAGCGTTCGTTCTCAGCGAAAACGGTTTTCGCCTGGACGCGCTACCGGGAAGGCCGTCGGGGCTTTTACCCTGTAGCCGCGACTCGTCGCTCCGTGGCCGACCGCACCTGCCCGCCCCCGTAGGCGGCCACGGATTTCCTTGCGCCTTCTAGACTGGAAGCGAACCCGCCGCATGAACCCCGAACGAGAAACCAGCATGTCGAGTCGCTTCATCGCCGCCTGGTCCGCGGCCAACCGTTGCCTGGAGGTGCGGGGCCGGGCATGGAAGGGCTGAAATTCTACGCCCGCTTGCTCTGGCGGCCGCCGCGGGAAACCCTGCTGTTCGCCCTGCGCACCGTCGCCGCCGGGCTGCTGACCCTGTACCTGGCCTTCCTCTTCGACCTGGAGCAGCCGAAGTGGGCGCTGATGACCGTGGTCATCGTCAGCCAGCCGCTGGCCGGGATGGCTCTCAAGCGCAGTTTCGCCCAGGTCCTCGGTACCTTCGCTGGCGCCGTGGTGGCGGTGCTGATCATGGCGCTGTTCGCCCAGCAACCGTTGCCGTTCTTCGTCGCCCTGGGACTCTGGCTGGCGCTCTGCACCGCCGGCGGCACCTTGCTGCGCTACACCGACTCGCACGCCTTCGTGCTCAGCGGCTTCACCGCGGTGATCGTCGCCGTGCTGTCGATTCCCGATCCGGAAAACACCTTCATGCTCGCCGTGGTGCGGGTCACCGAGACCCTGCTGGGCGTCGCCTGCGTGGCCCTGGTCAGCCTGCTCAGCGCGCGACCGCAGGCGGTGGCGAAGGGCTACTTCGCCCAGGTCGACGGCCTGATCCGCAGTACCGCGCGGCACGCCGCGGCGGTGATCCGCGGCGACGAGGGCGACGAGTCGTTCAACCAGCGGCAGATGCAACTGGTCGCCAGCATCACCGCGCTGGACGGCCTGCGCCGGCACCTCTATTTCGACGCGCCGAACCTGCGCCGCGCCGATGGCCTGGTGCAGTTGCTGGGTAACCTGCTGGTGCTGATGGCCTCGCGGCTGTTGCTGCTGCGCCAGCATCGCCTGCTGGTGCGGGCGCACTGGGTCGGGCCGTTGCCGGCGGATATCCAGGCACTGCTGGATCGTGCGTTGCGGGTGCTGGACGCGCTGGCCGAGCAGGGGCGGGCGGTACCCTCCGAGGTGCTGGAGGAGTTCCAGGCGGTGCGCCAGGCCTTCGATGCCGCGGCGACGCGCGCGGAGTCCTACGACGAGGCGCTGAGCCCGGCGCTGCGCCCGCAGGTGGCGATCCTGCGCTGGGAATACGCGCGGCTGTTCCAGCGTCTGGGCGAAGTGCTCGAACTCAACGATGCGATCCAGTCCGGCCGCCAGGCCAGCAGTTTCTACCGCCGTGGCCAGGCGCAGGCGCTGCACCTGGACTGGGCGCTGGCCTCGATGAACGCCGTGCGCGCTTTCGTCGCCTTGTCCTGCGCCGCCTGGCTGTGGATCACCAGCGCCTGGAACGGCGCCCTCAGCAGCCTGCTGCTGGTCGGCGTGATGTGCTCGCTGATGGCGACCTTCCCGCGTCCGCTGCTGGCGGCGCAGAACTTCCTGCGCGGGCTGCTGCTGGCGATCCTGATCTCGGCGGCGCTGCTGTTCGTGCTGTTGCCGGCATCCGCCGACTTCGAGTGGCTGGCGCTGTGGATGGCGTTGCTGCTGTACGTGGTCGCGGTCGGCCTGAGCAGCCCGCTGAGCGCCGGGATCGCCATGGGCATCGGCCTGGAGACCCTGCTGATGGTGGCGCCGCAGAATATCGCGGTCTACTACAGCAACGCTTCGCAGTGGTTCGAGTTCGTCGGCGGCTTCCTCGCCGCGGCGGTCCTCGCCGTGCTGGTGTTCGCCCTGGTCTATCCGTTCCGCGCCGACCCGCGCCTGCGCCGGCTGCTCTACCTGTCGCGCCAGGACGTCGCGGAAATGTCGCGTTGCGAGGCCAGCGAGGCGCAGCGCTTTGCCTTCGAGACGCGGATGATCGATCGCCTGGCGGTGATGGTCGGCCTGCTGCCGGCGAGCCAGGAGCCGGCTGCGGCGGAACGTTTCCAGTGCGCCCTGGGCTGCGTGGTGATGGGCGTGGCGTTAAACCGCCTGCGCGAGCCGCTGCATGACGCCGGGGTGGTACCGCTGGAGTTGCAGCCGCTGCTGGGCGAGGCGCTGCGCGAGGTCGCCGCCTACATAGCCGGCGGCGCGGACGCCCCGCGGCAGGACCTCGCCCTGGCCGCCCTGCGGCGTTTCGGCCGGGGCCTGGAGGCCTTGCTGGCGCAGCCGTCGAAGGACCTCGGGGCGACGCGGCAGCGCTTCATCATGAATGTCGCGGTACTGATCCTGCAGCAGTCGCTGCAACGCTATCGGACGCTGCTGGAGGAGGACCGCGGCGCACCGGCGGTCGTCGAAGAACCAGAAGAGGAGGGCGGACATGCCCGCTGATGTCGAGGTCGGGGGCGCCTACCTGCCGCCGATCGCCCAGGCGCTGCTGCTGGCCTGGCTGATCCTGCTGCTGCTCAACCCGCTGTTGCGGCGCTTCGGCGTGTTGCAGCGGGTCTGGCACGAAGCGCTGTTCCAGGGCGCGTTGTACTGCGCGATCTGCGCCGGTCTGATCCTGTGGATGGGAGAGATGTCCCGATGAACCTGTTGCAAGGCAAATGGCCGCGCCTGGCCACCCTGCTGGCGGTGCTGGTGGCGGCGGCGCTGGTGTTCCTCGCCTGGGAACGCTACACCCGCACGCCCTGGACCCGTGACGCGCGGGTCCGTGCCGATGTGGTGACGCTGTCGGCGGACGTTTCCGGGCTGATCACCCGGTTGCCGCTGAGCGACAACCAGCCCGTGGAGAAGGGCGAGCTGCTGCTCAGCATCGATCCGGCGCGCTATGAACTGGCGGTGCTGCGCGCCGAGCGCGCGGTGAACGTGGCGCGGGCGGCGCTGGGCGAGTCGCGCGCGGCGATCGAGGCCAGCCAGGCCCAGTTGCGCCAGCGCCGCAGCGAGGCGCAGCGGCGCTCGGCATTGCAGAAGCGCTCGATGCTATCGGTGGAAGAGAACGAAAAGGCCCAGACCGACGTCAGCCTGGCCCAGGCCGAGTTGCTGAGGAACCAGGCCAGCCTCGGCCTGGCCCAGGCCAACGTGGAGCTTGCCGAAGCCGCCTTGCAGCAGGCCCGTCTCGACCTCGAACGTACCCAGGTGCGCGCCCCGGTCAGCGGCTACGTGACCAACCTGCAGACCCGCGAGGGCGACTACGCCCACGCCGGGGTGCCATTGCTGGCGCTGGTGGACCGCGATTCGTTCTATGTCAGCGGATACTTCGAGGAGACCAAGTTGCCGGGCATCCACGTCGGCAGCCGGGCGCGGGTGGAACTGATGAGCGGAGAGCGCTTCGACGGGCGCGTGCAGAGCATCGCCCATGCCATCACCGACCGGGAGAATGCCGAGGGCTCGCGCCTGCTGGCGAACATCAACCCGAGCTATACCTGGGTCAAGCTGGCCCAGCGAATTCCGGTGCGCATCGCCATCGATCCCGCCTATCGCCAGCGCAACACCTTGCGCGCCGGCGTGACCGCGACCATCCGGGTGCTGCCCGCGGAGGACACCGCGAAAGTCGATTCCGCGGCGCCCGGGACTGCCTTGCGGCCTTGAGTCAGGCCGAACCGGTCAGTCTGTGCCGGTCATGGCTCAGGGTTGTTCGCGGACGATTTCCGCCAGTTGCAGGATCAATCGCTCGTCAGCCTGGTTGCCGCTCTGCTGGCGGAATTGCCTGGCCTCCTCGCGGGCGCGCTGGAAGGCCGCATCGACGCTGGCCTGGCCATGGCTGTCGCGAATCCACAGGTAGAGGCCCATGACCAGGCTCTGCAGGGTGGCCAGGTCGCTGCTCTGGGCGTTCAGCGCATCGATGAGTTGCTGTTTGGAAAACGCTTGCATGGTTGATCTCCGATCAATGGCGCCGCAAGGGCGCGGTTCGCCCCGGCGGTCGCCGGGGTGCGCGGAGCATGTGGAAAGTGCGGAGAGGCTGGCCAGCTTAGGCCAAGTCATTCAAATGATTAGGGAATTTTCTGACTTTCAGTGACCTTTCGACTGTTTTCGACGGCGGGCGATCGCTACGTTTTCATCGAACCGTCACCAAACCGTCATGAAGACGCGCCTAGCATTCGCGGTATTTCGGCATGACGTGGAGAGCAGCGCATGGACTCCTATGGCGATACCTCGGGCCGCATCGGTCGCGACTGGCTCGATCGACACGACGAAGAACTGGAGCAGGAACTGCTCGACGACGAGCTGAACCTGGACGAGCTGTTCGGTCCCGAGCAGGAGGATGCGCCCGGCGAATTGAGTCGGCGCCGCTATTTCCGCGAACTGTTCCGCCTGCAACGGGAACTGGTGAAACTGCAGAACTGGGTGGTGCACACCGGGCACAAGGTGGTGATTCTCTTCGAGGGACGCGACGCGGCGGGCAAGGGCGGCGTGATCAAGCGCATCACCCAGCGCCTCAACCCTCGGGTCTGCCGGGTCGCCGCGCTGCCCGCGCCGAACGACCGCGAGCAGACCCAGTGGTATTTCCAGCGCTACGTCTCGCACCTGCCGGCCGGTGGCGAGATCGTCCTGTTCGACCGCAGCTGGTACAACCGTGCCGGGGTCGAGCGGGTCATGGGTTTCTGCAACGACGAACAATACGAGGAATTCTTCCGCAGCGTGCCGGAGTTCGAAAAGATGCTGGCGCGCTCGGGCATCCAGTTGCTCAAGTACTGGTTCTCCATCTCCGACGCCGAGCAGCACCTGCGTTTCCTCAGCCGTATCCACGATCCGCTCAAGCAGTGGAAGCTCAGTCCGATGGACCTGGAGTCGCGGCGGCGCTGGGAGGCCTACACCAAGGCCAAGGAAACCATGCTCGAACGCACCCACATCCCCGAGGCGCCCTGGTGGGTGGTACAGGCCGACGACAAGAAGCGCGCGCGGCTGAACTGCATCCACCACCTGTTGCAGCAGATGCCCTACCGGGAAGTTCCGCAGCCGCCGGTACACCTGCCGGAGCGCCTGCGCCACGCCGATTACGTCAGGCATCCGACGCCCGGTGAGATCATCGTGCCGGAAGTCTACTGAGCCAGTAGGTGCCGCGTACTTCGCTCACTCGGGTTCTTCCTTGTTCCTCCGGCCGCGCCTGTGGATGACGCTGGCGCCTCGACCGCGCGCGTTGCCGCCTGGCTCGCGCGAGCGCTTAAATTTCCTCCTTCACATGACGTTCCTCTGAGAACAACTCCGTGTCTCGAGTCCGATCATGCCTCTGTTGAATTCCCTGACTGTATTGCCGTTGCCTGGCGGGCAGCGTTTGAGTGGCGACGAAACCGATAGCCGGCTCAGCCTTGCCCTGGATGGTGCGTTGCTGTTGCGCCTGCGCCTGGAGCGCACAGACACGGAAATACGGCTGGCGGTGGAGGAGCTTCCCGGCGGCGATGCCGAGCATGCGTTGTGGGCCGCCAGCTACTGGCTGTTCGCCCGCGATCCGGATTGCCAGCGGCTCGTCTGGTCGCTGTCCTGGGAGCCCGAAGAGTCCCTGGCGAAGGGGATGCTGACAGGAGCCGCCGCAGCGGGCACCTATGTCTGCGAGAGGGGCCGGTTCTGGCAGTTGCCATGGCCCTGGCTGCCGCTTGCCCAGCCGTGCTATCCCCAGTCGATGCAACTTACCGATGGAAAGCGCCATCCGCTGCGCCGGCCGAAGCCCAGGGGAGAGGTCTATCGGCGCTTCGATGCGCGATTGGGGTGCTGGATATCCTTGCGCACCTTGGACATCGAGAGGGACCTGGAACGTTTTCATCGCTGGCAGAACTCGCCCAGGGTGGCGGAGTTCTGGCAGGAAGATGGAAGCCTGGAACAACATCGCGAGCGTTTGCGCCAGCTCGAAGCGGATCCTCATGCACTGGGGCTCATCGGCTGTTTCGACGATGAGCCCTTCGCCTATTTCGAGGCCTACTGGGCGAAGGAGGATCGCATCGCGCCGTTCTACGCGGCCGAAGACTACGACCGCGGGATCCACATGCTGGTCGGCGAGGAGGCCCACCGGGGTCCGCACAAGGTCGCCTGCTGGCTATCGGCACTGGTCCACTACCTGTTTCTCGACGACCCGCGCTCGCAGCGAGTGGTGGCGGAACCGCGCGCGGATAACGCGCGGATGATCGGTCACATGCACAACCTGTGCTTCCACTGCGAGAAGGAGTTCGACTTTCCGCACAAGCGGGCGGCGCTGATGATCATCGGCCGCGAACGGTTCTTCGAGCGCTGTCGCCTGGCCTGACGGGGCGGGAAGAAGAAGGTCGAGGCGTCCGGCGGACGCCAACAGAAGAACGGGCAGGCGCAATGCCTGCCCTTGTGTCTCAGCGACGTGCGCTCAGGTTCGTCAGATTGTCGCCCTGGCGCTCGGCGGTGACCTTGCGGCAGTGCACCAGGGCGTCGCGGATCATGAAGTTGACCAGGGTCGGCGAGACGCCCAGTTCCTTGGCGATGTCCTTCTGCGGCACGCCGTGCAGGCGGTACATCTCGAAGGCGTAGCGGGTGCGCTTGGGCAGCTCGGTGAGGGCATCCGCGATGTGTTCGAGGGTCGCGTAGTTGATGTGCGAGGTTTCCGGCGAGGCGCCCTGGATCACCACGTTCAGGCCTTCTTCCTCCGGCCCCGAGTATTTCTGTTCGAGCGCCTGCTTGCGGTAGTGGTCGATGGCCAGGTTGCGGACGATCTGGAACAGGTAGCTGAGCTGTGCCTTGAACGACGAAGTGATCTGCGGCGCCGACTGGAGCCTGAAGAACGCATCCTGGACCACATCTTCGGCTCGCGAGCGGCAACCGGTAATGCGGGCGGCGATCTTCACCAGGATCGTGCGGTTATCGACGAAAGCCTGGAGAAGCGGGGTATCGCATCTGCGGGTAGACAGTTGTTCCGACATGGAAATCACCTTGCTGCGGAGGGGGCTGCAGAGCACTGGCGGTGGGGGAGACCCACACATGGCGCAACAAATTATGTTGAATGATAATGATTGTCAATTACGAAGAAATAACCAATCTCACCTTTATTCGTGAATGGTCTGCATGCTGGCAAATAGCCGCTGCGAATGATGGAGGGGAGAAATTCTTCGGCGTTTCAGAAGGATGGCCGCGCCAATGTTGCAGTCATGCGTCGCAGACGAAATTTTTTTAATAATCTTTAGGAATCAGCTAGTTAGAAATCGGTATTGAATGCCTCGCGGCTCCTGCCGGCGTTCCGCGCAAGAACTGCGCGAAGGCGCTGCGACAACCGTCCCCGGCTGCTCCAGGTCGTACATCGCTATCGCCGATGTGGCGATAGCGCCGGGCACAACCCATCAGAATGGATAGGGGTTGGCGTCCTTTCGCGCAATGCTCCGCGGTTGCCCGGAGATTGCGGTTACATGCGCTAATTATTTGCCGTTGTTATCCGTTCCCCTCTGTGACAGCGCGGGCAGGTGCCCGGCGCCCCGGCGTGCGCAGCAGGAGACGGAAATGCCGATCGATCATGGGAAAGCGCTCTGCCCCGGACGAGGGCCACGACAGCGGCGCAAGGAGGTCGGCAGGTGAGCCCGGCCGTTTCCCTGCAATTGTTCTGCCTGCCTTATTCGGGGGCCAGCGCCACGCTGTTCCGCCGCTGGCAGCCCAGCCTGCCGAGCTGGATCCGCTTGCTGCCCCTGGAATTGCCGGGGCGCGGCCTTCGCTTCGGCGAGGCCCTGCATACCGATGCCGCCAGCCTGGTCGCGCAATTGGCCGGCGAGCTGCACGGCACCCTCGACAGCGCTTCTCCCTACGCCTTCTTCGGCCACAGCCTGGGCGGGTTGCTGGCCTTCGAACTGGCCCATGCCATGCGTCGGCGCGGCCTCGAAGGGCCGCTGGCGCTATTCCTCTCCGGTGTATCCCCGCCCGCCGAAAACGATGTCAGCGGCTACCGGCGCGCCAAGGCCGACGCCGAACTGGTCGCCGCGTTGCGCGACTACCGGGGTACTCCGGAGGCCGTCCTCAACGACCCGTCGCTGATGCAGATGCTGTTGCCGGTGGTGCGAGCGGACTTTCTCGTCACCGGCAGCTACCGCTACCAGGCGCATGGGCCGCTGGACGCGGCGCTGCACCTGTTCGGCGGACGCGAGGACAGCCTGCGCAGCGCCGAGTTGCTCGGCTGGCTGCATGAGGCCGGGGGCGACTTCACCCTCGACCTGCTCGACGGGCAGCACTTTTTCATCCGCGAACAGCAGGGGCAGTTGCTGCGCCTGCTGCGTCGCTACGCCGGCCAGCATCTGCTGCGCTGGCACAAGGACAAGGTCCGGGGAAGCATGCGCGCCGCCAGTTGAGGGGCGGCCGCGACGACTGTTTCCGGGACTCACTAGAACTCGATTGCAAGCCGAATTCAGGCAGGAAAACACATGATGGACGCCTTCGAACTTCCCACCACCCTGGTCCAGGCCCTGCGTCGCCGCGCTGTCCAGGAGCCCGAGCGCCTGGCGCTGCGCTTCCTCGCCGAGGACGATGGCGAAGGCGTGGTCCTCAGCTATCGCGATCTCGACCTGCGCGCGCGGAGCATCGCCGCGGCCCTGCAGGCCCATGCGCAGCTGGGCGATCGCGCGGTACTGCTGTTTCCCAGCGGCCCCGACTACGTCGCGGCGTTCTTCGGTTGCCTGTATGCCGGGGTCATCGCGGTGCCGGCCTACCCGCCGGAATCGGCGCGCCGCCATCACCAGGAACGCCTGTTGTCGATCATCGCCGACGCCGAGCCGCGCCTGGTCCTGACCACCGCTGACCTGCGCGAGCCATTGCTGCAGATGAACGCGCAACTGTCCGCCGCCAACGCCCCGCAACTGCTCTGCGTCGACCAGTTGGACCCGGCCGTTGCCGAGGCCTGGGACGAGCCGCAAGTGCGTCCCGAGCACATCGCCTTCCTCCAGTACACCTCCGGTTCAACCGCATTGCCCAAGGGCGTGCAGGTCAGCCATGGCAACCTGGTCGCCAACGAGGTGCTGATCCGCCGAGGCTTCGGCATCGGTGCCGACGACGTGATCGTCAGCTGGCTGCCGCTGTACCACGACATGGGCCTGATCGGCGGCCTGCTGCAACCGATCTTCAGCGGCGTACCCTGCGTGCTGATGTCGCCGCGCTACTTCCTCGAACGTCCGGTGCGCTGGCTGGAAGCCATCAGCCAGTACGGCGGCACCGTCAGCGGCGGTCCCGATTTCGCCTACCGGCTGTGCAGCGAGCGGGTCGCCGAGTCGGCCCTGCAGCGTCTCGACCTGAGCGGTTGGCGGGTAGCCTTCTCCGGTTCCGAGCCGATCCGCCAGGACAGCCTGGAACGCTTCGCCGAGAAATTCGCCGCCAGCCGCTTCGATGCGTCCAGTTTCTTCGCCTGCTACGGCCTCGCCGAGGCGACCCTGTTCGTCACCGGCGGCCAGCGCGGCCAGGGCATTCCCGCCCTGGCGGTGGATAGCGAGGCGCTGGCGCGCAACCGCATCGCCGAAGGCGCAGGCAGCGTGCTGATGTGCTGCGGCCGCAGCCAGCCGGAACACGCCGTGCTGATCGTCGACGCGGCGAGCGGCGAGGTCCTCGGCGACGACAACGTCGGCGAGATCTGGGCCGCCGGGCCGAGCATCGCCCACGGCTACTGGCGCAACCCGGAAGCTTCGGCGAAGACCTTCGTCGAGCGTGACGGGCGCACCTGGCTGCGCACTGGCGACCTCGGCTTCCTCCGCGACGGCGAACTGTTCGTCACCGGGCGCCTGAAGGACATGCTCATCGTCCGCGGCCACAACCTCTATCCGCAGGACATCGAGCGCACCGTCGAGAGCGAGGTGCCGTCGGCGCGCAAGGGCAGGGTCGCGGCCTTCGCGGTCACGGTCGATGGCGAGGAGGGCATCGGTATCGCCGCCGAGATCGGTCGCGGCGTCCAGAAATCGGTGCCGGCCCAGGAGCTGATCGACTCGATCCGCCAGGCGGTGGCCGAGGCCTACCAGGAAGCGCCGAAGGTGGTGGCGCTGCTCAATCCCGGCGCCTTGCCGAAGACATCCAGCGGCAAGCTGCAACGTTCTGCCTGCCGCCTGCGCCTGGAAGACGGCAGCCTGGACAGCTATGCGCTGTTTCCCGGCCTCCAGGCCGTGCAGGAGGCGCAGCCGCCGGCAGGCGACGACGAACTGCTGGCACGCATCGGCGAGATCTGGAAGGCCCGGCTGGGCGTGGCGCAGGTAGCGCCGCGCGATCACTTCTTCCTGCTTGGCGGCAATTCCATCGGCGCCGCCCAGGTGGTCGCCCAGGTGCGCGACAGTCTCGGCGTCGCCCTCGACCTGCGCCAACTATTCGAGGCGCCGACCCTGCAGGCCTTCAGCGCCACGGTGGCCCGCCAACTGGCCGCCGGCCTGCCGGCCGAGGCACCGATGGCGCACCTGCCGCGCGGTGTCGACCTGCCGCAGTCGGCGGCGCAGCAGCGTCTCTGGCTGACCTGGCAGATCGATCCGCAGAGCGCCGCCTACAACATCCCCGGCGGCCTGCGCCTGCGCGGCGAGCTGGACGAAGCGGCGCTGCGCGCCAGCTTCCAGCGCCTGGTCGAACGCCACGAAGCGCTGCGCACGCGTTTCCTCGAGCGCGACGGCGCGGCCTTGCAGCGTATCGACGAGCGGGGCGAGTTCGCCTGGCAGTTCGTCGACCTCGCCGCGCTGGCCGAGCACGAACGCGCCGCGGCTGCCGCGCAGCGCCGCGAAGCCGAGGCGCAGCAGCCGTTCGACCTGGAAAAGGGGCCGCTGCTGCGGGTCAGCCTGGTGCGTCTGGACGAACAGGAGCACCAACTCTGGGTCACCCTGCATCACATCGTCGCCGATGGTTGGTCGCTGAACCTGCTGCTCGACGAATTCTCGCGGCTCTACGCCGAAGCCTGCGGCGGCCAGCCGGCCGACCTGGCGCCGCTGGAACTGCACTACGCCGAATTCGCCGCCTGGCAACGGCAGTGGCTGGACGCGGGCGAGGGCGCCCGCCAACTGGCCTACTGGCGGGAACGCCTGGGCGATGCGGCACCGGTGCTGGAACTGGCCACCGACCATCCGCGCACGGCGCGCCAGGCGTCGCCCGCCGCGCGCTACAGCCTGCGGGTCGACGAAGCCCTGGCGCGGGCCATCCGCGAGGCCGCGCTGGACCATGAGGCGAGTGTCTTCATGTGGCTGCTGGCGGCGTTCCAGGCGCTGCTGCATCGCCACAGCGGGCAGGGCGAGATCCGCATCGGCGTGCCCAGCGCCAACCGCCAGCGCCTGGAGACCCAGGGGCTGGTCGGCTTCTTCATCAACACCCTGGTCCTGCGCGGCACGCCCCGGGCGCGCCAGCCGTTCGCCGCGTTGCTCGGCGAGGCTCGCGAGGCGACCCTCGGCGCCCAGGCCAACCAGGACCTGCCGTTCGACCAGGTGCTCGCGGCCTGCGGCCAGGGCGGCCAGTTGTTCCAGGTGTTGTTCAACCACCAGCAGCGCGACCTGTCGGCGTTGCGCCGGCTGCCTGGCCTGCTCGCCGACGAGCTGCCCTGGCACAGCCGCGAAGCCAAGTTCGACCTGCAACTGCAGAGCGAGGAGGACGCTCGCGGTCGCCTGACCCTGAACTTCGACTACGCCGCGGACCTCTTCGACGAGGCCAGTATCCGGCGTTTCGCCGCGCAATACCTGGAGTTGCTGCGCCAGGTCGCGGAAGACCCGCAGCGCTGCCTCGGCGATATCGCCCTGGTCGACGCCGAGCAGGCGGCGCGCCTCGCCGAATGGGGCAGCGCGCCCTGCGAGCCGGCGCGCGCCTGGCTGCCGGAGCTGCTGGAGCGGCAACTGGCGCAGTCCGCCGAACGCATCGCCCTGGAGTGGGACGGCGGCAGCCTCGGCTACGCCGAACTGCACGCCCGGGCCAACCGCCTGGCCCACTACCTGCGCGACAAGGGCGTCGGCCCGGACGTGCGGGTGGCGATCTGCGCCGAGCGTTCGCCGCAACTGCTGGTCGGTCTGCTGGCGATCGTCAAGGCGGGCGGCGCCTACGTGCCGCTGGACCCGGACTACCCCAGCGAACGCCTGGCCTACATGCTCGCCGACAGTGGCGTCGAGCTGCTACTGACCCAGGCCCATCTGTTCGAACGCCTGCCTGGCGCGGAGGGCGTCACGCCGATCTGCCTGGACAGCCTCAAGCTCGACAACTGGCCGAGCCAGGCACCGGGCCTGCACCTGCACGGCGACAATCTCGCCTACGTCATCTACACCTCCGGCTCCACCGGCCAGCCGAAGGGCGTGGGCAACACCCACGCGGCGCTGGCCGAGCGCCTGCAGTGGATGCAGGCCACCTACGCCCTCGACGGCGACGACGTGCTGATGCAGAAGGCGCCGGTGAGCTTCGACGTGTCGGTGTGGGAGTGCTTCTGGCCGCTGGTCACCGGTTGCCGGCTGGTCCTCGCCGCCCCCGGCGAGCACCGCGATCCGGCGCGCCTGGTGGAACTGGTGCGGCAGTTCGGGGTGACCACGCTGCACTTCGTGCCGCCGCTGCTGCAACTGTTCATCGACGAACCCGGCGTCGCCGCCTGCGGCAGCCTGCGCCGCCTGTTCTCCGGCGGCGAGGCGCTTCCGGCGGAGCTGCGCAACCGCGTGTTGCAACGCCTGCCGGCGGTGGCCCTGCATAACCGCTACGGGCCGACCGAGACCGCCATCAACGTCACCCATTGGCAGTGCCGCGCGGAAGACGGCGAGCGTTCGCCGATCGGCCGACCGCTGGGCAACGTGCTCTGCCGCGTGCTGGACGCCGAGTTCAACCTGCTGCCGGCCGGCGTCGCCGGCGAGCTGTGCATCGGCGGCCTGGGCCTGGCCCGCGGCTACCTGGGGCGCCCGGCGCTGAGCGCCGAGCGCTTCGTCGCCGATCCGTTCTCGGCCGCTGGCGAGCGCCTGTACCGCACCGGCGACCGCGCGCGCTGGAACGCCGACGGTGTGCTGGAATACCTCGGCCGCCTCGACCAGCAGGTCAAGCTGCGTGGCTTCCGCATCGAGCCGGAGGAAATCCAGGCACGCCTGCTGGCGCAGCCGGGGGTGGCCCAGGCGGTAGTGGTGATCCGCGAAGGCGTGGCCGGCAGCCAGTTGGTCGGCTACTACACTGGCGCTGTCGGCGCCGAGGCGGAAGCCGAGCAGAACCAGCGTCTGCGCGCCGCGCTACAGGCCGAACTGCCGGAATACATGGTCCCGGCGCAGTTGATGCGCCTGGCGCAGATGCCCCTCGGCCCGAGCGGCAAGCTGGATACGCGGGCGCTGCCGGAGCCGGTCTGGCAGCAGCGCGAGCACGTCGAGCCGCGGACCGAGCTGCAACGGCGCATCGCCGTGATCTGGAGCGAAGTGCTCGGCCTGCCGCGGGTCGGCCTGCGCGACGATTTCTTCGAGCTCGGCGGGCATTCCCTGCTGGCCACCCGCATCGTCTCGCGCACCCGCCAGGCCTGCGACGTCGAACTGCCGTTGCGCGCGCTGTTCGAGGCCAGCGAACTGGAGGCCTTCTGCGAACAGGTCCGCGCAGCCCAGGCCGCCGGACGTACCGACAGCCACGGCGCGATCCGCCGCATCGACCGCGAGCAGCCGGTGCCGCTGTCCTACTCGCAGCAGCGCATGTGGTTCCTCTGGCAACTGGAGCCGGACAGCCCGGCCTACAACGTCGGCGGCCTGGCACGCCTGAGCGGGCCGCTGGACGTGGCGCGCTTCGAGGCCGCGCTACAGGCCCTGGTGCAGCGCCACGAGACCCTGCGCACCACGTTCCCCAGCGTCGACGGCGTGCCGGTACAGCGCGTGCACGGCGATGGCGGCCTGCACATGGACTGGCAGGACTTCTCCGCGCTCGACCGCGACAGCCGCCAGCAGCACCTGCAGACCCTCGCCGACAGCGAGGCGCACCGGCCCTTCGACCTTGAGAGCGGGCCGTTGCTGCGGGTCTGCATGGTGAAGATGGCCGAGCGCGAGCACTACCTGGTGGTGACCCTGCACCACATCGTCACCGAAGGCTGGGCGATGGACATCTTCGCCCGCGAACTGGGCGCGCTCTACGAGGCCTTCCTCGACGACCGCGAATCGCCGCTGGAGCCGTTGCCGGTCCAGTACCTGGACTACAGCGTGTGGCAGCGCGAGTGGCTGGAGAGCGGCGAGCGCCAGCGCCAGCTCGACTACTGGAAGGCCCAACTGGGCAACGAGCATCCGCTGCTCGAACTGCCGGGCGACCGGCCACGCCCGCCGGTGCAGAGCCACCAGGGCGACCTCTACCGCTTCGACCTGAGCCCCGAGCTGGCCGAGCGCGTGCGTCGCTTCAACGCCGCCCGCGGGCTGACCATGTTCATGACCATGACCGCCACCCTTGCGGCCTTGCTCTACCGCTACAGCGGCCAGCAGGACCTGCGTATCGGCGCGCCGGTGGCGAACCGCATCCGCCCGGAGAGCGAAGGGCTGATCGGCGCCTTCCTCAATACCCAGGTGCTGCGCTGCCGGCTCGACGGACAGATGAGCGTCGGCGAGCTGCTTGAGCAGGTGCGGCAGACCGTGATCGATGGCCAGTCGCACCAGGACCTGCCGTTCGACCACCTGGTGGAAGCCCTGCAGCCGCCGCGCAGCGCCGCCTACAACCCGTTGTTCCAGGTGATGTGCAACGTCCAGCGCTGGGAGTTCCAGCAGACCCGGCAACTGGCCGGGATGACCGTCGAGTACATCGCCAACGATGCGCGGGCGACCAAGTTCGACCTCAACCTGGAGGTCACCGACCTCGACCAGCGCCTCGGCTGCTGCCTGACCTACAGCCGCGACCTGTTCGACGAACCGCGCATCGCGCGGATGGCCGGACACTGGCAGAACCTGCTGGAGGCGCTGCTGGGCGACCCGCAGCGGCGCATTGCCGAATTGCCGCTGTTCGCCGCCGAGGAGCGGAAGCAACTGCTGCTCGCCGGCACGGCCGGCGAGGCAGGGCTCCAGGACACCCTCCATGGCCTGTTCGCCGCCCGCGTGGCGGCCAGCCCCCAGGCCCCGGCGCTGACCTTCGCCGGGCAGACCCTGAGCTATGCCGAACTCGATGCCCGCTCCAACCGTCTGGCGCGCGTCCTGCGCAGTCACGGCGTCGGCCCGGAAGTGCGGGTCGGCCTGGCCCTGGAGCGTTCGCTGGAGATGGTCGTCGGCCTGCTGGCGATCCTCAAGGCCGGCGGCGCCTACGTGCCGCTGGACCCGGAATATCCGCTGGAGCGCCTGCAATACATGATCGAGGACAGCGGCGTACGCCTGCTGCTCAGCCACGCGGCGCTGTTCGAGGCCCTCGGCGAGCTGCCGGCAGGCGTGGCGCGCTGGTGCCTCGAGGAGGACGGCCCGGCGCTGGACGCCGAGGACCCCGCGCCGCTGGCAGCGCTGAGCGGGCCGCAGCACCAGGCCTACCTGATCTATACCTCCGGCTCCACCGGCAAGCCGAAGGGCGTGGCGGTCTCCCACGGCGAGATCGCCATGCACTGCGCCGCGGTGATCGAGCGCTTCGGCATGCGCGCCGAGGATTGCGAACTGCACTTCTATTCGATCAACTTCGACGCCGCCAGCGAGCGCCTGCTGGCCCCGTTGCTGTGCGGCGCCCGCGTGGTGCTGCGGGCCCAGGGCCAGTGGGGCGCGGAGGAAATCTGCGAGCTGATCCGCGCGGAGGGCGTGAGCATCCTCGGCTTCACCCCGAGCTACGGCAGCCAGCTCGCCCAGTGGCTGGAGAGCCAGGGCCGGCAGTTGCCGGTGCGCATGTGCATCACCGGCGGCGAAGCGCTGACCGGCGAGCACCTGCAACGGATTCGCCAGGCCTTCGCCCCGGCGTCGTTCTTCAATGCCTACGGACCGACCGAAACGGTGGTCATGCCGCTGGCCTGCCTGGCTCCCGAACGACTGGAGGAGGGCGCCGCCAGCGTGCCGATCGGCAGCGTGGTCGGTGCGCGGGTCGCCTACATCCTGGATGCCGACCTGGCCCTGGTGCCGCAGGGCGCGACCGGCGAACTCTACGTCGGCGGCGCCGGCCTGGCGCGCGGCTACCATGAGCGTCCGGCGCTCAGCGCCGAGCGCTTCGTGCCCGATCCCTTCGCTGCCGAGGGCGGCCGCCTGTACCGCACCGGCGACCTGGTGCGCCTGTGCGACAACGGCCAGGTGGAATATGTCGGCCGCATCGACCACCAGGTGAAGATCCGTGGCTTCCGCATCGAACTGGGCGAGATCGAGGCGCGCCTGCTGGAGCATCCGCAGGTTCGCGAAGCGCTGGTCCTGGCGCTCGACAGCCCGAGCGGCAAGCAGTTGGCCGGTTATGTCGCCAGCGCGGTGGCCGGGCAGGACGAGGACGCCCAGGCGGCGCTGCGCGAGGCGCTGAAAACGCATCTCAAGCAGCAATTGCCGGACTACATGGTGCCGGCCCACCTGCTGTTGCTCGCCAGCCTGCCGCTGACCGCCAACGGCAAGCTCGACCGCCGCGCGCTGCCGGCGCCCGACCCGGCGCTCAACCGGCAGGCCTACGAGGCCCCGCGCAGCGTGCTGGAACAGCAGCTGGCCGGGGTCTGGCGCGAGGTGCTGAACGTCGAGCGGGTAGGTCTCGGCGACAACTTCTTCGAACTGGGCGGCGATTCGATCCTGTCGATCCAGGTGGTCAGCCGCGCCCGCCAGCTCGGCATCCACTTCAGCCCCCGCGACCTGTTCCAGCACCAGACCGTGCAGAGCCTCGCCGCGGTGGCCCGGCACAGCCAGGCCAGCCAGGCCGAGCAGGGGCCGGTGCAGGGCGACAGCGCGCTGACGCCGATCCAGCACTGGTTCTTCGACCTGCCGCTGGCGCGCCGCGAGCACTGGAACCAGTCGCTGCTGTTGCAGCCGCGGCAGGCCCTCGACCTCGGCCTGCTGCGCAAGTCCCTGCAACGCCTGGTCGAACAGCATGATGCCCTGCGCCTGGCGTTCCGCCAGGTCGACGGCGAGTGGCTGGCGCAGCATCGTCCGCTGCGCGAACAGGAACTGCTCTGGCACGTCCCGGTGCAATCCTTCGACGAATGCGCCGAGCTGTTCGCCAAGGCCCAGCGCAGCCTCGACCTCGAACAGGGTCCGCTGCTGCGCGCGGTGCTGGTGGACGGCCCGGCCGGCGAGCAACGCCTGCTGCTGGCGATCCACCACCTGGTGGTGGACGGGGTGTCCTGGCGGGTGCTGCTGGAGGACCTGCAACAGGTCTACCGTCAGTTCGCCGAGGGCGCCGAACCGGCGTTGCCGGCCAAGACCAGCGCCTTCCGCGACTGGGCCGGACGCCTGCAGGCCTACGCCGGCAGCGAATCGCTGCGCGAAGAGCTGGGCTGGTGGCAAGCCCGGCTGGGCGGGCAGTCGGCCGAGTGGCCATGCGACCGCCCGCAGGGCGACAACCGCGAGGCGCTGGCGGAAAGTGTCAGCCTGCGGCTCGACCCGCAACGTACCCGGCAATTGCTGCAACAGGCGCCGGCGGCCTACCGCACCCAGGTCAACGATCTGCTGCTGACCGCCCTCGCTCGCGTGCTCTGCCGCTGGAGCGGGCAGCCGTCGACGCTGGTGCAGTTGGAAGGGCATGGCCGCGAGGCGCTGTTCGACGATATCGACCTGACCCGCAGCGTCGGCTGGTTCACCAGCGCCTACCCGTTGCGCCTGACCCCGGCGCAGAGCCCGGGCGAGTCGATCAAGGCGATCAAGGAACAGCTCCGCGCGGTGCCGCACAAAGGCCTCGGCTACGGCGTGCTGCGCTACCTCGCCGATCCGGCGGTGCGCCAGGCGATGGCCGCGCTGCCGACGGCGCCGATCACCTTCAACTACCTCGGACAGTTCGACCAGAGCTTCGCCGACGCCCTGTTCCAGCCGCTGGACCAGCCCACCGGGCCGATCCACGACGAGCAGGCGCCGTTGCCCAACGAGCTGAGCGTCGATGGCCAGGTCTACGGCGGCGAGCTGGTGCTGCGCTGGACCTACAGCCGCGAGCGCTACGACGCGCAGACGGTGAACGAGCTGGCGCAGGCCTATCTCGCCGAACTGCAGGCGCTGATCGAGCATTGCCTGGAAGACGGCGCCGGCGGCCTGACCCCGTCCGACTTCCCGCTGGCGCAACTGAGCCAGGCGCAACTGGACGCCCTGGCGGTGCCGGCCGGCGAGATCGAGGACGTCTATCCGCTGACCCCGATGCAGGAAGGGTTGCTGTTGCACACCCTGCTGGAACCGGGCACCGGCATCTACTACATGCAGGACCGCTACCGGATCGACAGCCCGCTCGATCCCGAGCGCTTCGCCGCCGCCTGGCAGGCGGTGGTGGCCCGCCACGAGGCGCTGCGCGCGTCGTTCGTCTGGAATGCCGGCGAAACGATGCTGCAGGTGATCCACAAGCCCGGTCGCACCCGCATCGAGTTCCTCGACTGGAGCGAACTGCCGGAGGAAGGCCACGAGGAACGCCTGCAAGCGCTGCACAAGCGCGAGCGCGAGGCCGGCTTCGACCTGCTCGAACAGCCGCCGTTCCACCTGCGCCTGATCCGCCTGGGCGAGGCGCGCTACTGGTTCATGATGAGCAACCACCACATCCTCATCGATGCCTGGTGCCGTGGCCTGCTGATGAACGACTTCTTCGAGATCTACGGCGCCCTCGGCGAAGGCCGCCCGGCGAACCTGCCGACGCCGCCGCGCTACCGCGACTACATCGCCTGGCTGCAACGCCAGGACCTGGAGCAATCGCGCCGCTGGTGGAGCGAGAGCCTGCGCGGCTTCGAGCGGCCGACCCTGGTGCCCAGCGACCGCCCGTTCCTCCGCGAGCACGCCGGCGAGAGCGGCGGGATGATCGTCGGTGACCGCTACACGCGCCTGGACGCCGCCGACGGCGCGCGCCTGCGCGAACTGGCGCAGCGCTACCAGCTCACCGTCAACACCTTCGCCCAGGCCGCCTGGGCGCTGACCCTGCGCCGCTTCAGCGGCGAGCGCGACGTGCTCTTCGGCGTCACCGTGGCCGGGCGCCCGGTGGGCATGCCGGAAATGCAGCGTACCGTCGGCCTGTTCATTAACAGCATCCCATTGCGCGTGCAGATGCCGGCCGCCGGCCAGCGCTGCACGGTGCGCGAGTGGCTGAACCGGCTGTTCGAGCGCAACCTGGAGTTGCGCGAGCACGAGCACCTGCCCCTGGTGGCCATCCAGGAAAGCAGCGAGCTGCCCAAGGGCCAGCCGCTGTTCGACAGCCTGTTCGTGTTCGAGAACGCCCCGGTGGAAGTCTCGGTGCTGGACCGCGCGCAGAGCCTGAACGCCAGTTCCGACTCCGGGCGTACCCACACCAACTTCCCGTTGACCGTGGTCTGCTATCCGGGCGATGACCTCGGCCTGCACCTGTCCTACGACCAGCGCTACTTCGAGGCGCCGACCGTCGAGCGCCTGCTCGGCGAGTTCAAGCGCCTGCTGCTGGCCCTGGCCGACGGTTTCCACGGCGAACTGGAGGCCTTGCCGCTGCTCGGCGAGGACGAGCGCGACTTCCTCCTCGACGGCTGCAACCGCAGCGCCCGCGACTACCCGCTGGAGCAAGGCTACGTGCGGCTGTTCGAGGCGCAGGTGGCGGCCCATCCGCAGCGCATCGCCGCCAGTTGCCTGGAGCAGCGCTGGAGCTACGCCGAGCTGAACCGCCGGGCCAACCGCCTCGGTCACGCCCTGCGCGCCGCCGGCGTCGGCATCGACCAGCCGGTGGCACTGCTGGCCGAGCGCGGCCTCGACCTGCTCGGCATGATCGTCGGCAGCTTCAAGGCCGGTGCCGGCTACCTGCCGCTCGACCCCGGCCATCCGACCCAGCGCCTGACCCGGATCGTCGAGCTGAGCCGCACGCCGGTACTGGTCTGCACCCAGGCCTGCCGCGAGCAGGCGCTGGCGCTGTTCGACGAACTCGGCTGCGTCGACCGGCCGCGCCTGCTGGTGTGGGACGAGATCCAGCAGGGCGAGGGCGCCGAGCATGATCCGCAGGTCTACAGCGGGCCGCAGAACCTCGCCTACGTGATCTACACCTCCGGCTCCACCGGACTGCCGAAGGGCGTGATGGTGGAGCAGGCGGGCATGCTCAACAACCAGTTGAGCAAGGTCCCGTACCTGGAACTGGACGAGAACGACGTGATCGCCCAGACCGCCTCGCAGAGCTTCGACATCTCGGTCTGGCAGTTCCTCGCCGCGCCGTTGTTCGGCGCCCGCGTGGCGATCGTGCCGAACGCCGTCGCCCACGATCCGCAGGGCCTGCTGGCGCACGTCGGCGAACAGGGCATCACGGTGCTGGAAAGCGTGCCGTCGCTGATCCAGGGCATGCTCGCCGAAGAGCGCCAGGCCCTCGACGGCCTGCGCTGGATGCTGCCCACCGGCGAGGCGATGCCGCCGGAACTGGCGCGCCAGTGGCTCAAGCGCTACCCGCGGATCGGCCTGGTGAATGCCTACGGGCCGGCGGAATGCTCCGACGACGTGGCGTTCTTCCGCGTCGACCTGGCCTCCACCGAGAGCACCTACCTGCCGATCGGCAGTCCCACCGACAACAACCGCCTGTACCTGCTCGGCGCCGGCGCCGACGACGCCTTCGAACTGGTGCCGCTGGGCGCGGTGGGCGAGCTGTGCGTGGCCGGCACCGGCGTCGGTCGTGGCTACGTCGGCGATCCGCTGCGCACCGCCCAGGCCTTCGTCCCGCATCCGTTCGGCGCGCCGGGCGAGCGTCTGTACCGTACCGGCGACCTGGCGCGGCGGCGCGCCGACGGAGTGCTGGAGTATGTCGGGCGGATCGACCACCAGGTGAAGATCCGCGGCTTCCGCATCGAGCTGGGCGAGATCGAGGCGCGCCTGCACGAACGCGCCGACGTCCGCGAGGCGGCGGTGGCGGTGCAGGAAGGGGCGAACGGCAAGTACCTGGTGGGCTACCTGGTTCCCGGCGAGACACAGCGTTCCAGCGCCGACTCGCCGGCCGGACTGATGGTGGAGCAGGGCGCCTGGTTCGAGCGGATCAAGCAGCAACTGCGCGCCGACCTGCCGGACTACATGGTGCCGCTGCACTGGCTGGTGCTGGACCGGATGCCGCTCAACGCCAACGGCAAGCTCGACCGCAAGGTGCTGCCGGCGCTGGACATCGGCCAGATGCAGAACCAGGCCTACCAGGCCCCGCGCAACGAACTGGAGGAAACCCTGGCACGGATCTGGGCCGAGGTGCTGAAGGTCGAGCGGGTCGGGGTGTTCGACAACTTCTTCGAACTCGGCGGGCATTCGCTGCTGGCCACCCAGATCGCCTCGCGGGTGCAGAAGGCCCTGCAACGCAACGTGCCGCTACGGGCGATGTTCGAATGCACCACGGTGGAAGAGCTGGCCAGCTACATCGAGTCCCTGGCCCCGAGCGAGATCAGCGAGCAGAAGGCCGAGCGCCTGAACGACCTGATGTCGAAGCTGGAAATGCTCTGAGGCACGCGCCCCGCCACAGGACGGATACCTGTGCGGGGCGCGTGGCGGAAAGGCATGAAAAAGGCCCGCCGAAGACGCCCGGGCGTCCTTGGCGGGCCTTTCTACAAATCCGCTCTAGGCAAACCAGCCCTCTGACCTTGAGGGAGAGGGGCGTTCGGAGCGGCGAACCCGCCCGCTAGGCGAGCGTAGCTCCTACAGGGGACGGTCCGGCCGGGAGTCGCGCAGCGTTCGCTTGCGCGGCTTCTCCTTGGTTTCACGACGCATCTTGCGAGGCTGACGGAGGCCCGTCAGGTCCTGGCTGCCCTGGTCATCCGTGTAGAGATCGTCCAGAAGGTTTCGCGTTATCTTCATGCCAGCGGTTTCGTGCTGTCCGTGGGAGAGGCTAGGCCCCAGTCGTTGCTCTATTGTTAATGGATGGCGCCGCACCGCTTAAGCTGGCAGAACTGACAGGCCCCGCCCAACACGACGCCAGAGCGGCGCCTAGAGCGGCCGCAACTTGCGCAACCAGCGTCGCCAACCCAGTTGCACCATGGGTTCGCCCTGGCGTTCGAGGAGGTCGGGCATCTCGCTGAAATTCACCCAGAGCTTGCCCTGCCAGTCGAGCATGTGCACCACCTGGCGCTCCCAGCGCAACTTGACGTAGCGCGGCATGCCGCTGTCGTCGGTGGCGCTGCGCAACTCCGGCACCACCTCGCCGCTGAGCCAGCGGCGCAATTCGCTGCCATCGCCGCGCTGCTGGTAGATCAGCGCGGCATACGCGCCGGACTCGCTGATCAGCCACTGCGCCTGGTCTTCGCCACGTTCGGAACGCAACGACTCCCGGCGCGCCTGGTCGTCGTCCAGGCGGGCGAGCATCTGTTCGGGCTGGCTGTGTTCGATGAGCCGGGCGAAGTCGTCGAGGACGAACCAGGCCTGGTCGTCGATCAGCAGCGCGCGCAGCAATCGCTGCTGTCGGAAGAAGTAGTGCGGGGCAAGCTGGGTATGGCCGTGCATAGGAGAAATCCTTCTCTGAGCTGTCCGCTGCCTGGCTTCTGCCGGCGCGGCAAGGAGACAGGCCGCTCGTGGGTGTTGGGCCAGCAGGCTGTGGCCTGCCGGGAACCGAAGTCGCCGGCGAAAAAAGCCTACTGACAGCGCCTGTAGGACGGCAATGGCTAAGCCTTGTACGAAGTCTCCGATGGCACAAGCCCGCTGAACAGCTAGGCCGTTCTGAACATTACGCCGGCATGGAGAAAACAGGGGATGGACGCTATGCTTGGGAACCCTTTTTTTGGTGGTTTTTTAAAGCCCTTTTAGATCAAAGGGTTAGAGATCGCTGCAAAAAGAGGGTTTTTCCGGGCTTTGGCGCTGGAGCCCTTGGAGCTTGGAAGGTTGATGGTTTTTGGGTCTAGTTCACTGCCGTATAGGCAGCTAAGAAAATCGCAGGACAGGGCAGAAATCATCAGGAAGCGTTCACTGCCGTATAGGCAGCTAAGAAAGCATTGGGCAGGCCGACCAGCTGATCGATACCGTTCACTGCCGTATAGGCAGCTAAGAAAGAGACTTCAAGACGTTCCGGCGCGGCCGGAGCGTTCACTGCCGTATAGGCAGCTAAGAAAATTGCGCCAGATCCCGAAAGCTCTACCCGAATCGTTCACTGCCGTATAGGCAGCTAAGAAACGTGATGGGCGCCAACATGCCGTCGACACTCCGTTCACTGCCGTATAGGCAGCTAAGAAATGAATGCGAAACTTCGTGCTGTAGCTACCCTCGTTCACTGCCGTATAGGCAGCTAAGAAAAACTGCTCGGCGGGCACCAGTTGGCGGTCGATGTTCACTGCCGTATAGGCAGCTAAGAAATGGTAGACGGGATATGGATCGGCGAAGTCCTCGTTCACTGCCGTATAGGCAGCTAAGAAATGGTTACAGGCGGTCTGGATCGACGCCGGGCAGTTCACTGCCGTATAGGCAGCTAAGAAATCGTCAATCATCGCGGGGTCCCAGCGATACAGGTTCACTGCCGTATAGGCAGCTAAGAAAGTGCCGCTGGCGTAGTTGACCGCATCGACGCGGTTCACTGCCGTATAGGCAGCTAAGAAATCTTGGGAGTCCCGGCAGGTCAAGGGCCGCGAGTTCACTGCCGTATAGGCAGCTAAGAAATCGAAAAGATCGCCCAGGAACACGCAGCGCCAGTTCACTGCCGTATAGGCAGCTAAGAAAGACAAGGACCGTCGCGACAAGACCGAACCCGAGTTCACTGCCGTATAGGCAGCTAAGAAAAACAGGCATTCACTGGGTCGTCATCGACAGCCGTTCACTGCCGTATAGGCAGCTAAGAAATCCTTCGGCTCCGCCGGCCGGATCGCTGCATGTTCACTGCCGTATAGGCAGCAAAAAATGTCGCGAAGTTCATAAGCGGGCTTAGGGCGATTTCACTGCCACATAGGTCGTCAAGAAACGGCCAGCAGCCCTGAAGTATCGATTGATGCGGTTCGCTGTCGGCCGGGGTCACCAGTCGAAACGAAGTCCCTTTCCATGGGACTTCGTTGCGGACATGCCGATAAGGCGCTGACGGGGTTCTTCAGAACCAGGGAACGGAACCTCCTTTGCTCAACCCGTAACAGGTGAATCCTCCTTCCTCTGCCGTCGCCTGCAACGGCCCGTGGCGGATGAAGAGACGGAAGTGCTGTCCGGTGCTCTGGCTGCGTAGCGTGACGAAGGGCAGGTCCAAGGTTCTCGCGACCGTATCGGGAATGCGTTTCCGAGCCTCCTCCTCACTCAGATCGTGCCGGCGCATGAGCCGCCGCCGCAGGCGTTCCGGATTGCTTTTCGCCTGAACCCGACTGACCTGACGGTACGGTGTGGGGTGAGGCACGACTGCCGGTTCTCCGAATTGCAGATGGTCCCGCAACCCTTCCAGCCAGGGCCGGGCGAGCAGGGCACGAAGGTCGTCCGCCGAGGCATGAATGCGCAGGCGCTCGCCCAGCCGGGAGCGGCTTTCGTCGAGGTCGGGGAAGCTCACGCCGATCCTGTCCCCGCCCTGTGCCACCAGGGCCTGGTGGAGCTTGCCGAAGAGCACGCTCATGAGTTGCGCCGGGGGAAATTCCGGGTCCGGTCGCAAGCGAATGTCGAGGTAGTGGTCCATGGCTTACTTCTCTTCGGCTTCACCGAACACGCCGCCACGGATCAGGTTGGCGATCACATAATGCTGTTGCTCCACGGCGGGCGCCTCGTCGCGCAGTACCCAGTTGTCGAGCAGCGTATAGAAGTCCAGCTTCTGCTTGGGCTGGCGATAGGCCTTGCCCTGGGACGTGACGGAGCCGTAGGGCTCCACGGCGATGGGGCCGAGGCCATCTTCGTCGGGATACCAGGTATCGATGGTGCGCAGGGCATTGCCGATCTTCTGCGAGTGGATGGCCGCGGCATCGCGCACGCTGTACAGGGTCTTGCTCTTCTGGCCTTTCTTGTCGCCTTTGTCGAGGATCAGTTCCTGGGAGGGGAAGACTTCCTGGCCATCGCCGATACGGGCGAAGGCGACCACTTCGAGCAGGACATGCCCACTGCCTGAGAGACCGCTGGCGATCAGTTCGGCGAGCGCGTCCAGTTCGGCGTCGGCCTTGAAGTCGCGCAAGCCGATGGCCAGGGCGTCGAAGCGCCAGGCGCGAGCCACCTCGCCCTGGCGGATATGGTTGATACGGACTTCCACTGCTTCCGCGCCCACCCGGTTGCGCCACAGGAAGCGGGCGTTGGCCAGGTTGTGCGCATAACGACGAGCCAGCTCGGCGAAGCCCTGCTCGTTCACGTAGGTGGCGACCGTTTGCAGCAGCTTGTCACGGTAGGCCGCATCGTTGCAGGCAGACGGTGTTCCGGCGCCGCCGAGCACACGGAGGGTGAAGCGGACCTTGAGGGTGTCGGCGTCGCTCGGCAGGTTGGCCACGTCCACCGTCTGCAGGTTGGGCGACTGGATCGAGGCGTCCAGCTTGGCCGGGTCACGGTCCTTGGTCTTGAGGCGGTTGGAGATGGTGCCGCGTACGGACTTCTCGCGCACGGTCACGGCCGGCCATTCCTGCGAGGCGTCGCGTTGCGCCCAGGCGCCAGCGCTCATAAGGGCGTCGGAAGGGTCGAGCTTACGTTCGAAGGCGAGGACGGAAGCGGTGCTCAGTATTGGCTTGGACATGCTGATTTCCTTATGCGATGGCGTGTTCGACGAAACGGGGTGTGCTCCAGCGGTAGAGCCCTTTGTCAGGCTCGGCGTGGTGATACCAAAGCAGGTCCGATAACGCGGCGACGCGATGGGGGCTGAGCCATTCGCCCAGACCGAAGAGGTTTTCGACGAAGCGCAGCGGTGTTTCCCTATCACGGGCATTTCGCACTTCGCCGGGGAGGTACAGGGGTGACAGGGCGTTGTAGCCAGCCGGGATCGGTACCAGCCAGCCGGGCTTGTCGCGCACTTGCCAGGCTGCATCGGGCGGCGATGCTTCTTCTTCGGACGAGGTTGCAGGAGGCTCGAAGTTGATTCGACAAAGATCGAGCAGTGCATCGAGCGTGGTGGCTTCGGGGAGCGTGGTGCGCAAGGTTTCCAGATGTTGTTGCAACAACGCCTCGCGACTCACCAGGGCGAAGCCGGGGAGCAGGCGGCGGGTAAGCCGGCGCTGGTTCTTGCGCCGCTGTTCGTCGCTGCCACCCAGCATCAGCAGTTCGGCGTTCGGAGCCGGGAAGCGCTCATTGCACCAGGGCAGGATGCTGCCACCGGCGAGGCGCATGGCGCCAGCCTGCTCCTGTACCTGCCTGGCGATTTCCTGTGCGGGGTGATCGTCCAGACCATCGCCATGCACTCCGAGCAGCAGACTGACCTCCAGATGGGCGCGCCCTTCTTCGACGATGGCTGCGGTGGAGCCGTCGCGGTTCAGCGGATTGCGGGTCAGGTTGAAGACCTTGGTGCGCTTGCCGGCCGGTTGCGATATCTGCGCTTCGAAGCGGTGACAGACGATGCCGACACCGTCCAGTTCGATATCGAGGGAGATTCCGACTCGACGCTGCAAGGCATGGACGAATCCGGTGAAAGCGCCGGGCGAAGGGAAACCCCAGGTCAAGGGGCTGGAAATGGCGTTGGCGTTCTGGATGGACAGGCGCGGCAACAGGAGCAGGGCTTCGGGATCAGTCACGCTCATCTTCGAGTATCTCCTTGAACATCGTCAGTTCCTTGCTCAGCTCCTGGCTCCATTGGGCGGCTTCCGGGCTACCCAGTATCTGACTGTCGCTGCTGACCGCCCGGTTCAGCCAGTTGGCGAAGCGATTTCCGACCTCGGCAGGCCAGTCACCTCGTAGTCGGCGCTGCAAGAACGTCTCATCGGTCTGTGCGCGCAACGGATCGAGCCAGAGCTGCTCCGCGTCATGCAGTTGGCACCCGGGGGTTGCGCTCCAGCCGGGCTCCAGTTCGCGCAGACGGGCGGCGTATTGCAGGGCTTCGTCGCAGATTTGCCCGACCAGTTGGGCGCGATATCTGCGGATGGTGAAATTGTTATGGCGGGTCTTGGCAAGGAGGCGCTGCAAGGTCCGGGTCAGCCGGGACACCTCAGGGCTTCTCCCGAAGTCATGTTCGAAGACCGAGGAATGGCGTATCGGTGCGCGCTGGTCCTGTCTTTGCCAATGTGGCGGAAGCGAAGGTAGCAACCAGTTCTCCCCATAGCGCTCGCTGTTCAACTGACTGATGTTCTGCGGCTTGGTACCGCCGAACTTCTGGATCGCCAGGTTGGGGTACTCGCTGAATCCGTGGGGCCATGACTCCTGGCGGCTGCGCGCTTCGCGTGCCGCCTTGGCCGCGTCGCCGAAGCGCGCTTCGCGGAGCAGAGCGTGGACGTGATGCACCAGACTGGTGGGAAACAGCGGTGCTAGCAGGTGGTAGCCGGAACCGGGCAGGGGAAAGTACAACTGCTTGGCCAGGCTGTGGGACGCGGGAGCGCCTTTGACGGCCGTGATGTCGATGAACGCTTGCCGCCATTCGCGAGCCTGTTCGGCGTTATCGGACAGTGCCTGTACTGCCTCGGCACTGTCTTCTGTCAGCCAGTTCAGAAGATTTTTACCCTGATACTGGAGACTGAGAAACTTGAATACGTCCAGCGCCGCGGCATTGCCCACCACATCGCTGACCAGCTTGTCACCTAGCTCATGGGAACCGGCGAGGCCCGGTTGCCCGGGTGCTTGCGGCAGGCTGTGCAGGTTGCTGCCGCGGGCGTCGGGATGGATCGGCTTGAGCGTGTGGGTCACCAACTGCAACTGGCCGACCCGCCGGGCGGCATCGGCCAGCCAGGCTTCCCGCCGATGGCCGGCCAGCAGCGACTGGCGCTTAAGGTCCTCGTCGGGCTTGAGCTTGTCCAGCTTGCCCTGGAGGCGCTCCTGGATGAAGGATTCGATGAACTGGCGAAGCTCCTGCCACGTAGGCGTTGGGAGGGGAGAGGTCATCCATGCCTCCTTGGTCGATTGTCATTGACGAGTGCTCGCATTCGAAAGCTGTGCTCCTCAGTTGTATTTCTTGAACCCCAAATAAGGGTGGTAGCTCCATCCCTGGGTGTTTTCTTGCAATCTCACCTCGCCGTAGCGCATGGCGCATTGACGCAGGTCGAGGTCCTCACGGCCGGCCATTGCGACTAGCTCCTCCCGATAGTTGACCGTGCCCCATGTGTGGATGCGCGGGCCATAGGTGAGGTCGAGGTTGCGCAACAGGTTGTCCTGGTTGCTCCAGGTTCCTTCTTCGTAGCGGCTGAAATGCAAGCGCTCCTCGTCGTCCTCGTCCGGCAGCAGGGCGTAGCATCGCTCTTTGGCGCCTGCGCGAAATGGCTGGCTGGTTTGCAGGGCGCCGCTGAGCGATGCCGGGGTTTGCCACCAGAGCGGTACGCCGAGCAGGGACGACGGTGGGTCGTCGGCAAGCATCAGCGCGCGCAGGCGTCGGTGTTCCAGGTCGACCAACCGGCTGCGTGGGAACAGTGGGAACGGTTCGACGATTCGTGGGCTGGCGTCGATGCGGGCGAGTAGGGCGGGGTTGAGCAGGTCGTGCAGGTCGTGGCTGTCAAGAGGGAAGTCGAGGGTCTCGAAGCCGGGCCGCTGGAACGCCGGATTTTGCCCTTCCAGCGAGCGGATATTGCGCGATAGCAGGTACAGGTTGGCCTCGCCGCTGAAGCCGGAGCGATGGCGGCGGATTCGCCCGGCCAACTGGATGATCGAGCGCATGGAGGAGGGTTCGACGATGGCCCAGTCGTAATCGTGGTCGCGACCGACCTCCGCCACCGGCGAGGCGAGTACGACGAACAGATGATCCCGCTCCGTGCTGGCCTGGAGCGCCTTGGCCAGCGTTGGACGAGCGAACAGCGCGGCGGCGTCGTCGTCCGAACGCTTCAGCAGTTCATCGAGTTGTCGCTCGATGGCCGAGCGGACCAGAAGGGGATGCCGCGAATGGTAGACACACAGATGGACATTAAGCCCCTCGGGCGCACCCTGGGCGAGGATGGCCTGGGCCAGTTCGATCAGGGGTTCGATGTTGGCCAGCCGTAGCAGGCCGAAACTGATGCGACGTCCTTGGTGTTCGGTGTGATGGTAGCGATGCAGGTCAGCCATCCAGGTATTCATCTGCCCGGCCAACTCGCGGCACAGCGCGGGACGGGCCTCGCCAGCGGCATGCACGGTGCATAGCCGCGCCTGGCGACGTGGCGGCAGTTGCTCGAGCTTCGCCAGACGCTGGGTGACGAAGGTCGCGTGCGCTTCGCTGAAGGAGGTTACGGCGCCGTGGGCGCTGGATTGACTGGAAAACTCGTCGAACCAGGCGCAGCAGATTTCCGTAGCGCGTCCGGGAGCGCCACGATGGCGCTGGAAGACTTCCCGGCCGCTGCGATAGGCCTCGAACAGGCCCTGCACCAAGGCCGGCGGCAGGGTCGCGGAGGAGAGCAGCACGCGGCTGCCGAACAGGCCGGCCCAGTGCACCAGCCGCGACAGGGCGGGCAGGTCGTCGATATCGAAGTCGTCGACCTCGTCGAGCACCAGGTCGGAAGTCATCAGGCGGAGCAGTGGCGCTATCTGGTGTCCGCCGCGCAGGCTTTCGCTGGCGGGCATCAGGTGGTCGATGGTGCAGGCCAGGATGGGCGCCTGGAGTAGGCGGTTTCCCGCGCTGTTCCTGCCGAGCCACTCGCGTAGAGGGCCGTCCTCGAGCGTGCCGGCGAAGTGTACATGGCTGTTTTCCGCCAGCAGTTCCTGGGCTGACTCGCTACCGCTGCGCTCCAGGCGCTCCTGCTGCTTTTCGAACAGTTCGCGGGCGGCGCTGCCGCCGACCAGGATAGCGAGGTCGTCGTCGCCCAGGCCGAGCCGCTCGCGGTAGGCCTGCCCGGTTTGCAGGGTCAAGCTGCGCAGGCCGAGAGCGATGCTGAAACGCGCGCCGCGTTGCGGATCGGCCAGCGCATACAGGATGCGGCCGTTGGCGAGGGTCTTACCGCAACCGGTCGACGCCAGGTTGAGGCCGAAGAATCCATGCTCCATAGCCTGCTCGCGGCAGGCCATCGCGCAGTCGTAGGCCTTGTCCTGCCAGCGGAAGCGCGGCTGCTCGACCCGGCGGGTGAAGCCCTTGTGCCGGGCAAGGCGCGGTAGTTGTCGCTCCAGGCGTGGCAGGGTGCCGGCGAGCTTGCGACTGTGCAGGGCGACGCCGAGCAGGTGTTCGTCCAGGCGCTGCTTGAGTTGGCCGCTATCCCGGTCGGTGTTGGCGTGCAAGGGGAAGTTCGGGTCGCCCAGCCGGGAGTCGGCAGGGAGACTGGAATAGTGGTGATCCGCGAGCATCAGGATCAGTCGGGACACATGCATGACGTAGGCGTCGTGCAACAAGGCCGGCCCCCGAGCCAGCAGGCCGGGACGCTCGAGCATGCTCTGCGCGCATAGCGCTGTCCTGGCGCGCCAATGGGGGCTGGCGAAGGGCAGGCCGTGGGGGAACTGCCAGCAGGCGGCCTTTTCTTTTGCGTCTGCGTCGCGTGCGCCGCACCATTGGCTCTGGATGGGGGCCGGCAAGCGTGCCAGCGAGGCGCTGCCGCGATGGTCCCCGTTGGGCAGGCGATGATGGCTGACGATCAACCAGCCGACCGCCTGGGCGAGCGGCGGTAGCCGGCTTTTCTGGAACGGGCCGGGTGGCGCGGGTTGCCGGTCGTCCCTGGCCAGTTGCGACAGCCAGGCATCGCCCGTCTCTCGCTTGTCCGCCAGGCGCCTCAGCCAGTCCTCGTCGCTGCTGCCTGGGCCAACGAAGGCTTCGAACAGGCGCAGTGATACCCATTCGTGGCGATAGGCATCGGCCATCGGTTTGCCGCGGTTCCGCAGTTTGGCCTGGAAGGCCTGGCTGGCCTTGCCGATATCGTGGAACAGCGCTGCCATCACCGTCAGCAGGCGGATGTCCTCGGCGCTGTGCCAGTCGTTCTCGTCTTCCTTGCGCAGGATGTCGCGGCGGGTCCTGTTGGTCGGCACCGCACCCTGGGCGTTGAAGCGGCTGGCATCGCCGACGATCCACAGCAGTTCGCTGTGGTCGCGGCCGCGGATCCAGTGACAGGCTACGGCGGTGTTGCGCCGTGCGCTTTTCTTCAGCAGGCGTCGCAGGGTATCCAGTCCGGCTTGAGTGATGGGCGTTTGCCAGGTCCGTTCGCCGCGGCGCTCGGCGAACTGGTCGAGAATGCGGCGGGTTTCGCTCAGGGCGCGCTTTTCGCATTGCGACACCAGCAGGATGTTCATGCGGACACCGTGCTCCGCTGCGCCACGTCTTTCAGCGTGTCGATCATGAAGTCCAGGGCCTGTGCGCGGCTCAGGTTGTCCAGGCAGGCCTGGCGGAAGTCCTGTTCCTCGTCGCCGCGCATGGCGGAAAGAAAAGCCTGCGGCAGGATCAGCGAGTCCTTGACCAGGTCCGCCACATCGAACACCAGGCCTCCGCGCCGGGTCTTGCCGTGTAGCACCGCCAGTCCATGGGGAATGCCCAGCACCCAGGTGGCGGTCGCCGCGAGGCCGTAGGCCAGGTAGTTGCCATGGTCGAGGAAGCGGTTGGCCGGGTCGCCGCCGCTGCCGCGCTTGGCGCGGACGAACTCGCCGTAGCGGGTGGCCTGGGCTGCGAGCTTGAACAGGCGCTTGCTCAGGCGCGCTTCTTCGGTCAGTAGATGCTCATGATTGGGAGCCTGCTCCAACGCTCGGGCGGAATCTTCCACGGCAACTGCCAGCGCGGTGGCATCGACGGCGAAGCCGGCGTCGCGCAATACGCGGTCTTCCAGCCAACTGTGGCGAATCCGCTCCAGCCTGACCCGCTGGAAGTGCCGGGCGGCCTCCAGGCGTTTTTCCTCATCGAACCAGAAGCCGACCCAGAGCTGCAGGTATTCGGTGGGGCGGTATTCGCTCTGCGGCGTCAGCCAGGACACCTCGACGTCCACTTCGTTGGCGCTGAACAGCGGCGTTCCGCCGCCGCCGCAGAAGCCTACCAATACCCCGGCCCTGGCCAGTTCGCGCATGGCTGCCTGAGTAATGGAGGTACCCGTGCCCAGCAACAGGCTGGTGGTGTTGGCGATGGGGATGTTCCAGTAGTGCGAATGCCGGCCTTCGTCGGTGACGTACTCGACCCGCCCGCCGTTGACCAGTACCCGGCAGTGTTGCAGGTAGTACAGGTTGGCACGCTTGGAGTGAAGGATCGTCTTCAGTTCGCTGGGAGAAATGTCGTCCATGTTGACCGTGGCCTGTCCCTATCGGATCTATCGAATTCTGCGCCAAGGCAACTGTTTAGCGGATATGGCCGATTGCCGCTACCCCGTTTTCGTCTGTATGAGGAGCGTGAGCTTCCAAGCGGGGCACATTGTCGTGGACGGGCGAGGCTGGCGGGCGGGGTAGGAACTTTTATATTCGGATGTTTGGGAGCGGGATGGGGAGGGTGGTTCTGCCTAGACGGCAGCGAACCCGGCGGCTGTTGTGGCCGAGGTGGGTTCGAGTTTCTTAGCTGCCTACACGGCAGTGAACGACGGCGATGCGGCAACCCTGGCGGCGTCGAATTTCTTAGCTGCCTACACGGCAGTGGACCAGGCAGCGCCCCTCTTTCTGGAGCCGCTGCTTTTCTTAGCTGCCTACACGGCAGTGAACCGCTGTAACCGCTTGCCAGCACTCCTGAATCATTTCTTAGCTGCCTACACGGCAGTGAACAGGTGGCGGAGAAGATCCCGGCGGCGCTGGGTTTTCTTAGCTGCCTACACGGCAGTGAACAACTACTTCAAGGACCAGCACGACGCGCAGGTTTTCTTAGCTGCCTACACGGCAGTGAACGCTTCAAAATGCTGCGCATGCGTGACCGTCACTTTCTTAGCTGCCTACACGGCAGTGAACAACCAGCTGCGCTCCTCGGCGTTGTAGAACATTTTCTTAGCTGCCTACACGGCAGTGAACACGGCGTCGATGTAGAGTTCGTCAATGCCAACTTTCTTAGCTGCCTACACGGCAGTGAACATACGCCTGCTGGCCTGGGTGAGAATTTCCGTTTTCTTAGCTGCCTACACGGCAGTGAACCACCAGGGTCTTTAGGATCAGTCGGGTCCGTATTTCTTAGCTGCCTACACGGCAGTGAACCCGGTCGTCCGCTACATCCTGGGATGGGTCAATTTCTTAGCTGCCTACACGGCAGTGAACGAAGGCTCACCGTCATCGCGCGCGCACCTGGCTTTCTTAGCTGCCTACACGGCAGTGAACTGCAGGATGAATGGCTTGTTCGGCAGGCCGTATTTCTTAGCTGCCTACACGGCAGTGAACTTCCAGGGTTGTTAGTGTCGGCTGGACACGTGTTTCTTAGCTGCCTACACGGCAGTGAACGCAAGACGTCACGCGTGGTGCTGGTGTCCGAATTTCTTAGCTGCCTACACGGCAGTGAACGCTGGCTCCGATGACTTCCGCAATGCCGTGCTTTTCTTAGCTGCCTACACGGCAGTGAACCATGACACTGGCCGAATACGTCTCCCAGCAATTTTCTTAGCTGCCTACACGGCAGTGAACGCCAGGTGGCTGACCAGGATCTCGCTGGTCTTTTTCTTAGCTGCCTACACGGCAGTGAACAGTACGTCATCAGGTACAGCTACCCGGTAAGTTTTCTTAGCTGCCTACACGGCAGTGAACGCAATGATCCCAGCGGAGGCGGCTAACATGCTTTTCTTAGCTGCCTACACGGCAGTGAACACCTGGGCAAGCGCGGCGTTAAGAAGGCCTAATTTCTTAGCTGCCTACACGGCAGTGAACTAGCACGTTTCCTCTCGATGGTGGTCGCATGTTTTCTTAGCTGCCTACACGGCAGTGAACAAGAATGAAACTGGAGCCGACCTATACGTATTTTTCTTAGCTGCCTACACGGCAGTGAACTCTGCCGGAGCCGGGTCGTTCCCCTCTGACTGTTTCTTAGCTGCCTACACGGCAGTGAATTTCACAGCCAGCCTCAGCGCGTCGCCGTCGTCTTTCTTAGCTGCCTACACGGCAGTGAACCGATTCGTCCCGCCGCCATCGTTCACCGAATATTTCTTAGCTGCCTACACGGCAGTGAACAAGACAAACGGCCAGAACTGTTCGGCGGATTCTTTCTTAGCTGCCTACACGGCAGTGAACACCATGAGTACGACCATGACCCCGCTGGAACATTTCTTAGCTGCCTACACGGCAGTGAACTAGCTCCGAAAACCTATAACCATTTGAAGGAAAAAGAAATACCGAGTTTTTTCCGCCAGAAACCCTCTTTTTTCGAGGTCTCGTAACTTACTGATTTATAAGGGCGTAAGAAATCGTCCGAAAAAAGGGTCGGAAGCTTCGGGCAATTGGCGGCCGTTTCGCGAGGACCGGGACGGCGATCAAGCGTGCCGTTCGGGCGCGAAAGGTCCTGTGATGGGCGATGCCGCAAAGCCCCCGGCCAGGCCGGGGGCGTCGCGCCAGGGAGCGGCGCTACAGGCTCGGGTGGCCCGCCTCGATTTCGGACAAGGCATCGCTGAGCAGCGACAGCAACGCACCGTTGATGTAGGCCAGGGTGCCGCCGGGCTCTTCTTTCTCATCGAGCAAACGGGTCATGGCCAGGATGTTGATCGCCGACCTCAGGCGCACTTTCGCGTTGTCGAACAAGTGCGTGGGGAGTGCATGGGTGTCCACGTACAGGGTGGCGCTACGCGGACACATGTCGGCCTGGGAGGTGGGTAGCAGCGGGACGAAGCGGGGGGACGATTCTGTTACCTCGGGGTTGGACGTATCATTCGGCTTAGCCATGGGTCAGCTCCTTAGTAAGCTGGGTTGTGGTTAGCGGGTCGTAGGTGTTCCAGCACCTGCGGCCCGCGTCTTTCCGCCCTCAAAAACAGAGGGCAGTGCCGTTCGTCCTGTCCCTGCGGGATGGATTTGCCGGCCCCTCCATCATCCTCCTACTGGGTTTTTATCCAATTCCCGGGCTTCTGAGAGAGCCTGCGGAAATGTCCGGGGGAGCTGTCCGGCGTTTCCAGGGCCTGTAGGGCGAATACCGCCACAGGCGGTATCCGCCGATACCCCGGATAAGCGGCGGATAACCGCGAGCGGTTATTCACCCTACGGATCAGGGCTTCGGTATGTGGAGGTCTGGCATGCACGAGGTCATCCCCCCTCCTGAAGCGGCCCTCAGCTCAATCGAATCCTTCCGCTCGCCACCAGCACCGCATGCCCGGCGATACTCACCCGCTCGCCCTCCAACCGGCACCACAGCTCGCCGCCGCGCGCCGAGCACTGCTGGGCGGTCAGCGACAGTTTGTTCAAGCGCTGGGCCCAGTAGGGAATCAGGCTGCAATGCGCGGAGCCGGTGACCGGGTCTTCGTCGACGCCCATCGCCGGGGCGAAGAAGCGCGAGACGAAATCCTTCTGCAGGCCCCGCGCGGTGACGATCACTCCACGCCAGGGCAGCCGCGCCAGGGCCGCGAAGTCGGGGCGACAGGCGCGCACCGCCTCTTCGGACTCGAGCAGCACCAGCAGCTTGTCGGTGGAGCCCAGCACGTCCACCGGCGGCAGGCCCAGGGCCTGCTCCAGCTCGACGGTGCTACCGACCTCGCTCGGATACTGCGCGGGGAAATCCAGGACCAGCCGCTCGTCCTCGCGGTTGACCCGCAGCGCACCGGAGCGCGAGATGAATTCCAGGCGCTCGCCCGGCTCGTCGTAGACCTCGAACAGTACGTGGGCCGCAGCCAGTGTGGCGTGGCCGCAGAGCGCCACCTCGACGCTCGGGGTGAACCAGCGGATCCGCCAGGCCTCTCCTTCGCGAACGACGAAGGCAGTCTCGGAGAGGTTGTGCTCGGTCGCGATCATCTGCATCAGCTCGTCCGCCAGCCAGGCGTCGAGGCGATAAACCACGGCGGGATTGCCACTGAACGGGCGGGAAGAAAACGCGTCGACCTGGTGGAACTCGAGCTGCATGGCAGACCTCCTGGGAACGATCGCCACAGCATGCCGCCGCAGGCTCCGGGATGGGCGATACAGTGCGATCTTTTCCGATCGTAACAGTGGGACTTCGCCCTGCCTTCGACCCATTGCCCGAGCGGGCGTTTGCGGCGACCTGCCGGCGTTGTGAAGCCGCCGGCAAAAACGCCGCCTTTTTCCGCGAAACGCCGCTCAGGCCTCGCTGCGCACCCGTCGCACCGCGTTCTGCCAGCCGGCGTAGAGTTCGCCGCGGCGCTCCTCGGCCATGTGCGCGGCGAAGCGGCGCTGCAGGTGCCAGTGGCTGGCGATGTCGTCCAGGTCGCGATAGAAGCCGGCCTTCAGCCCGGCCATGTAGGCCACGCCGAGGGCGGTGGTCTCGGTGACTTCCGGGCGCTCCACGGTGACACCAAGGATGTCGGTGAGGAATTGCATCACCCAGTTGTTCACCACCATCCCGCCGTCCACCCGCAGCGCGCTGGGCGGCGTGCCGTCCTGGCGCATCGCTTCGAGCAGGTCGCGGGTCTGGTAGCAGACCGATTGCAGACCGGCGGTGACGATCTCCTTGATTCCGGTGTCACGGGTCAGGCCGAAGATCGCGCCGCGCGCCTTCGGGTCCCAGTAGGGCGCGCCGAGGCCGGTAAAGGCCGGCACCAGGTAGACGCCGTTGGAGTCGCCGGCCTGGATCGCCAGGGCTTCGCTCTCGTGGGCGTGGTCGATCAGCTTGATGCCGTCGCGCAGCCATTGCACCGCGGCGCCGGCGACGAAGATGCTGCCCTCCACCGCGTAGCTGACCTTGCCGTCCAGACGGTAGCCGACCGTGGTGAGCAGGCGGTTCTTCGAGGTCACCGGCTGCTCGCCGGTGTTCTGGATCATGAAGCAGCCGGTGCCGTAGGTGCTCTTCACCATGCCCGGCTGGAAGCAGGCCTGGCCGATCAGCGCGGCCTGCTGGTCGCCGGCCATGCCCAGCACCGGGATCGCCGCGCCAAGCAGCGACGGCTCGCTGACGCCGAACTCCGCCGCGCAGTCGAGTACCTCCGGCAGCAGGCTGCGCGGGATCTCGAACAGCGCCAGCAATTCCTCGTCCCAGTCCTGGCTGTGGATGTTGAACAGCAGGGTGCGCGAAGCGTTGGTCGCGTCGGTGCGATGGGAGCGGCCGCCGGTCAGGCGCCAGAGCAGGAAGCAGTCGACGGTGCCGAAGCGCAGCTCGCCGCGTTCGGCGCGCTGGCGGGCGCCGGGCACGTTGTCGAGGATCCAGCGCAGCTTGGTGGCGGAGAAATACGGATCGATCAGCAGCCCGGTGCGCGCGCTGACGTTCGCCTCGTGGCCGGCGGCCTTGAGTTCGGCACAGTAGTCGGCGGTACGACGATCCTGCCAGACGATGGCCGGGTGGATCAGGTCTCCGCTGGCGGCGTCCCAGACCAGCGTGGTCTCGCGCTGGTTGGTGATGCCGATGGCGGCGATGTCGGCCGCGCGCAAGCCCTTGCGGGCGAGCGCGTCGCGACAGACCTGGAGGGTGGTCAGCCAGATTTCCTCGCCGTCGTGCTCCACCCAGCCGTCCTTCGGGAAGTACTGCTTGAATTCCTGCTGGCAGCTCGCCACCGGCAAGCCCTGGGCACTGAACACGATGGCGCGGGAGCTGGTGGTGCCCTGGTCGATGGCGAGGAGATAGTGGGACATGGAAAACCTGACAGATTGAAAAGTAAGACGAATGCCGACCGCTAGGCCGGCGGGATTAGCGGCTCATTCACGGCCGATGGCGGCGAACGAACCCTGGGTCAGCTGGGCCAGCACCTCGGCCGCCAGCTCCACTTCCAGCCCGCGCCGTCCTGCGCTGACATGGATGCTCGGGTACTGCCGCGCGCTTTCATCGATGAAGGTACGCAGGCGCTTCTTCTGCCCCAGCGGGCTGATCCCGCCCACCAGGTAGCCGGTGGCCCGCTGCGCCGCCTGCGGATCGGCCATGTCGGCCTTCTTCGCCCCCGCCGCATGGGCCAGGGCCTTCAGGTCGAGACTGCCGATCACCGGCACCACCGCCACCAGCAACTCGCCCTTCTCCGTGGCGGCGAGCAGCGTCTTGAACACCCGCTGCGGGTCCAGGCCGAGCTTTTCCGCGGCCTCCAGGCCATAGGAAGGTGCCTTGGGGTCGTGGCTGTAGCTGAGCACCTTGTGCTCGGCGCGGGCCTTTTTCAGCAGGTCGATGGCAGGGGTCATGGTCACTCCCGGAGAAGAACGTTGGCTGAAAACCGGCGCCTACCTTAAGCCATCGCCGCCCCTGCTGCACGGGCGCCGATGCCGCGGCCCGCGTGCCTCGGTAGCGATATTCGATTGGCCGCGAAAACGAAACCGGAGGGTCGTTTTTCGGACAAACGTTCATCTTCGCGCTTTGACAGCATTCCTTTGTGAATATATTTTTTCGAAACTGAACAATTTTCACGGCTGCCCGCCATAATTACAAGAACAGACAAGAGAGGCCCCATGACCACCGCCGCCCCGACCCCGTCCCTGTTCGGCCAATGCCTGGCCGAGTTCCTCGGCACCGCCCTCCTCATCTTCTTCGGCACCGGTTGCGTCGCGGCCCTGAAGGTCGCCGGCGCCAGCTTCGGCCTGTGGGAAATCAGCATCATCTGGGGGGTCGGCGTGAGCATGGCGATCTACCTCAGCGCCGGCGTCTCCGGCGCCCACCTGAACCCGGCGGTGAGCATCGCGCTGTGGCTGTTCGCCGGCTTCGAGGGGCGCAAGCTGCCGTTCTACATCACCGCCCAGGTGGCCGGTGCGTTCTGCGCCGCAGCGCTGGTCTACACCCTCTACAGCAGCCTGTTCATCGAGTTCGAACAGGCGCAGAACATCGTCCGCGGCAGCCAGGACAGCCTGGCCCTGGCCTCGGTGTTCTCCACCTATCCGCACCCGGCGCTGTCGGTCGGCCAGGCGTTCCTCGTCGAAGTGGTGATCACGGCCATCCTCATGGCGGTGATCATGGCCCTTACCGACGACGGCAACGGCCTGCCGCGCGGTCCGTTGGCGCCGCTGCTGATCGGCCTGCTGATCGCCGTGATCGGTAGCGCCATGGGCCCGCTGACCGGTTTCGCGATGAACCCGGCGCGCGACTTCGGCCCCAAGCTGATGACCTACCTGGCCGGCTGGGGGCCCATCGCCTTCACCGGCGGCCGCGAGATTCCCTATTTTCTGGTGCCGATCTTCGCCCCGATCCTCGGTGCCTGCCTCGGCGCCGGCGGCTATCGTGTACTGATCGCGCGCCATCTGCCGAGCGCCGCGGCGCCCGCCGAAGCCGAGCCGGAGAAGGTTCGCGCTTCCTGACCGCCCGCTCTTTCCTGCCATAGCCACAAGGCCACAGCCATGACCGACAAGCACAACAAGAAATACGTCGTCGCCCTGGACCAGGGCACCACCAGCTCCCGCGCCATCGTCTTCGACCGCGATGCCAACGTGGTCAGCCAGGCCCAGCGCGAGTTCGCCCAGTTCTATCCGCAGGCCGGCTGGGTCGAGCACGACCCGATGGAAATCTGGGCCACGCAGAGTTCGACCCTGGTCGAGGCCCTCGCCCAGGCCAGCATCGAGCACGACCAGGTGGCCGCCATCGGTATCACCAACCAGCGCGAGACCACGGTGGTCTGGGACCGTCACAGCGGTCGGCCGATCCACAACGCCATCGTCTGGCAGTGCCGGCGCAGCGCGGCGATCTGCGCGCAGCTCAAGCGCGACGGGCTGGAAGACTACATCCGCGAAACCACCGGGCTGGTCACCGATCCGTACTTCTCCGGGACCAAGCTGAAGTGGATCCTCGACAACGTCGAAGGCGCCCGCGAACGCGCGCGCAACGGCGACCTGTTGTTCGGCACCATCGACACCTGGCTGATCTGGAAGCTCACCGAAGGCAAGGTCCACGTCACCGACTACACCAATGCCTCGCGGACCATGCTGTTCAACATCCACAGCCTCGACTGGGACGCACGGATGCTCGAGGTGCTCGACATTCCCCGCTCGATGCTGCCCGAGGTGCGCAACTCTTCGGAGGTCTACGGCAACGCCCGGATCGGCGGGGTCGGCGGCGGCGAGCTGCCGATCGCCGGGATCGCCGGCGACCAGCAGGCCGCCCTGTTCGGCCAGATGTGCGTGGAACCGGGCCAGGCGAAGAACACCTACGGCACCGGCTGCTTCCTGCTGATGCACACCGGCGACAAGGCGGTGAAGTCCACCCATGGCCTGCTCACCACCATCGCCTGCGGTCCGCGCGGCGAGGTCGGCTACGCCCTGGAGGGCGCGGTGTTCAACGGCGGCTCCACAGTGCAGTGGTTGCGCGACGAACTGAAGGTGATCAACGACTCCTTCGATTCCGAATACTTCGCCACCAAGGTCAAGGACAGCAACGGCGTCTACCTGGTACCGGCCTTCACCGGACTCGGCGCGCCCTATTGGGACCCCTATGCGCGCGGCGCGGTGTTCGGCCTGACCCGTGGAGTCAAGGCCGACCACCTGATCCGCGCTACCCTGGAATCCATCGCCTACCAGACCCGCGACGTGCTCGACGCCATGCAGCGCGATGCCGGCGAACGCCTGCGCGCCCTGCGCGTCGACGGCGGGGCGGTGGCCAACAACTTCCTCATGCAGTTCCAGGCCGACATCCTCGGCACCCGCGTGGAACGTCCGGTGATGCGCGAGACCACCGCCCTCGGCGCCGCCTACCTGGCCGGCCTGGCTTGCGGCTTCTGGAGCAGCCTCGACGAGCTGAAGAGCAAGGCGGTGATCGAGCGGGTGTTCGAGCCGGAGTGCGACGAGCCCCGGCGCGAAAAGCTCTATGCCGGCTGGAAGAAAGCGGTGGAGCGCACTCGCGGCTGGGACGACGGCGAACTGTGACGAGCTGGCGCCATTCGTCCGCCGCAATGCGGCGAATGGCGTGTTCCCGGGCGCCGCTCTGGCATGCCCTGGGTAACGTTTGCGCGCGGCGGCCGGGTGCCGCCGCGGCGCCCTCTACGACTCATGCACGGCTGACAACGGCCCCCCGCGTGCGGCATTCTTGGCGACTTTCCAGGGTCCCGGCCCGGCAGCACGAGAACAACCCATGAACCTGCCCCCCCGACAGCAAAGCATCATCGAGGAGGTCCGCGAGCGCGGTTACCTGAGCATCGAGGAGATGGCGCAGATGTTCGCGGTCACCCCGCAGACCATCCGCCGCGACATCAACCAGCTCGCCGAACAGGGACTGCTGCGCCGCTACCACGGCGGTGCGGCCTACGATTCGAGCATCGAGAACACCGCCTACACCATGCGCGCCGACCAGATGCGTGACGAGAAGCAGCGCATCGCCGAAGCCGTGGCCAGCCTGGTGCCGGACAACGCCTCGCTGTTCATCAACATCGGCACCACCACCGAGGCCATCGCCCGCGCCCTGCTCAACCACCGCAATCTGAAGATCATCACCAACAACCTGCACGTGGCCGCCACCCTCAGCGCCAAGGAAGACTTCGAAGTGCTGGTCGCCGGCGGCACCGTACGCAGCGACGGCGGCATCGTCGGCCAGGCCGCGGTGGATTTCATCCAGCAGTTCCGCGTCGACTTCGCCCTGGTCGGCATCAGCGGCATCGACGAGGATGGCAGCCTGCTCGACTTCGACTACCAGGAAGTGCGCGTATCCCAGGCGATCATCGACAACGCGCGGCAAGTGTTCCTGGCCGCCGACTCGAGCAAGTTCGGGCGCAACGCGGTGGTCCGCCTGGGACCGATCTCGCTGGTCAACCGGGTCATCAGCGACAGCCCGCCGCCCGCCGCCATCGCCCGCCTGATGGCACAGCACAAGGTTCACCTGGACCTGGTCTGAGGCATTTCCCCTGCCACGGCGCCGTTCGGCGCCGTGAATGTTCGTTTCAGAAAAGCCACCTGCCGACCCCTGCCCATGCGCCACGACCCTCGGCGGCCGCTTTCCCGCATGCGGAAGAGGGGCGGTTCCCGCGCGGACGGGCAAACCGGTAGCGCCCGGCCCCCCTTCGAAATTGAAAAAGCCTGGTGAATCGGGCTGGTCAATAACTGCGCAATCGACTAAGCTATTTTCGAATTCGAACAAAACTACGTTCACTTTCGACTTCAGGGCCTTTCACATGAGTCAAGCGCACACCCCCTCCGCTCCACTCGCCGAAGTCTACGATGTCGCCGTGGTCGGCGGTGGCATCAACGGTGTAGGGATCGCCGCCGACGCAGCCGGGCGCGGCCTGTCCGTGTTCCTTTGCGAACAGCACGACCTGGCCCAGCACACCTCCTCGGCCAGCAGCAAGCTGATCCACGGCGGCCTGCGCTACCTCGAACACTACGAATTCCGCCTGGTCCGCGAAGCCCTGGCCGAGCGCGAGGTCCTGCTGGCCAAGGCGCCGCACATCGTCAAGCCGCTGCGCTTCGTCCTGCCGCACCGTCCGCACCTGCGCCCGGCCTGGATGATCCGTGCCGGCCTGTTCCTCTACGATCACCTCGGCAAGCGCGAGAAGCTGCCCGCCTCGCGCGGCCTGCGCTTCACCGGCAGCAGCCCGCTGAAGGCCGAGATCCGCCGTGGCTTCGAGTACTCCGACTGCGCGGTGGACGATGCGCGCCTGGTGGTGCTCAACGCGATCTCCGCTCGCGAGCACGGCGCCCACGTCCATACCCGCACCCGCTGCGTCAGCGCCCGTCGCAGCAAGGGACTCTGGCACCTGCACCTGGAGCGCAGCGACGGCAGCCTGTATTCGATCCGCGCCCGCGCCCTGGTGAACGCCGCCGGCCCCTGGGTAGCGCGCTTCATCCAGGACGACCTGAAACAGAAGTCGCCCTACGGTATCCGCCTGATCCAGGGCAGCCACATCATCGTGCCGAAGCTGTACGAAGGCGAGCACGCCTACATCCTGCAGAACGAAGACCGCCGCATCGTCTTCGCCATCCCCTATCTGGACCGTTTCACCATGATCGGCACCACCGATCGCGAGTACCAGGGCGACCCGGCCAAGGTGGCGATCAGCGAAGAGGAAACCGCCTACCTGCTGCAAGTGGTGAACGCCCATTTCAAGCAGCAACTCGCGGCCGCCGACATCCTGTACAGCTTCGCCGGCGTGCGTCCGCTGTGCGACGACGAGTCCGACGAGCCTTCGGCGATCACCCGCGACTACACCCTGTCGCTCTCCGCCGGCAACGGCGAGCCGCCGCTGCTCTCGGTGTTCGGCGGCAAGCTGACCACCTACCGCAAGCTGGCCGAATCGGCGCTGACGCAGCTCCAGCCGTTCTTCGCCAATCTCGGCCCGGCCTGGACCGCCAAGGCACCGCTGCCGGGCGGCGAGCAGATGCAGAGCGTCGAGGCGCTCACCGAGCAATTGGCCAACCGCTACGCCTGGCTCGACCGCGAACTGGCGCTGCGCTGGGCGCGCACCTACGGCACCCGGGTGTGGCGCCTGCTGGACGGGGTCAATGGCGAAGCCGATCTCGGCGAGCACCTGGGCGGCGGCCTGTATGCCCGCGAAGTGGACTACCTGTGCAAGCACGAGTGGGCCCAGGACGCCGAGGACATCCTCTGGCGCCGCAGCAAGCTCGGCCTGTTCCTCTCGCCGAGCCAGCAGGTGCGCCTCGGCCAGTACCTGCAGAGCGAGCATCCGCATCGCCCGCGGGTGCATGCGGCCTGATCGCCAGCCAGAAACGTCGAGGCCCGCTTTTGCGGGCCTCGTTCGTTATGGAAGGGTACGGGACGATCCGGGCATAATGCGCGACGCCACCAAGCCGGTGGCGCCGCCGCAGTCGAGAATCCCGTGGACCTGATGTTCAAGGCGCTGATCGGCGCCGCCGTGGTCGTGCTCCTCGCCGTCCTGTCGAAGACCCGCAACTACTACATCGCCGGCCTGGTGCCGCTGTTTCCCACCTTCGCCCTGATTGCCCACTACATCGTCGGCAAGGGCCGTTCGCTGGACGACCTGAAGACCACCATCGTCTTCGGCATGTGGTCGATCATCCCCTACTTCGTCTATCTCGCCGCGCTCTACCTGCTGGTCGAGCGCTTCCGCCTGGAGACCTCGCTGGCCCTGGCGGCGCTGGCCTGGCTGGTGGCGGCAAGCGTGCTGGTGGGCCTCTGGGTACGCCTGCACGCCTGAGACCGCGAGCGCGGCTTCAGAGCTGGACGACGCTGGCCTGCCGATGGGCCTTCAGGTAAGGCACTACCGCCGCCAGCAACGGCTCCTTGAAGGCCTCCTGGAAGCGATGGGCGAGACCGGGGATCAGCTTCAGCTCCGAGCCACGGATATGCGCCGCCACGTGCACGCCGTGCATCACCGGTAGCAGCGGATCGGCGGTACCATGGATCACCAGGGTCGGCACCTGCAGACGGTTCAGCAGCGGCACCCGGCTGGGTTCGGCGAGGATCGCCAGCAATTGCCGCTGCACGCCTTCCGGGTTGAACGCGCGGTCGTAGGAACGTGCGGCCTGCAACAGGAGCTGCTGGCGATCATCGCGCACTTCCGGGCTGCCCAGCGCCGCCAGCAGGTCGGCCTGCTGCTCGACCGCCTGCTCGCGGCTGGCCGCCTCGCGCCGCGCCAGCAGGCGCAGCAGCGACTCGCTGGGCGCCGGCAGGCCTTCGGCGCCGGAGCTGGTCATCACCAGGGTCAGGCTGAGCAGGCGCTGCGGCGCCATGTCGGCGATGTGCTGGGCGATCATCCCGCCCATGCTGGCGCCGAGCACATGGGCCTGGGGGATATCCAGCGCGTCGAGCAGATGCAGGGCATCGCCGGCCATGTCGGTGAGGGTATAGGGCGCGCTGACCGGCAGGCCGAGGCGATAACGCACCACTTCGTAGGTCAGCCGCGAACTGGGCACCGGCACGTTCCAGGCCGACAGGCCGACGTCGCGGTTGTCGTAGCGGATCACCCGGAAGCCTTGCTCGCACAGGGCGCTGACCACCTCGTCCGGCCAGTGGATCAGTTGCCCGCCCAGGCCCATCACCAGCAGCAGGGCCGGATCGCTGTCGCGGCCGATGCTCTGGTAGGCCAGGCGCACGTCGCCCAGTTCGACCGTCTCGGTAGGTACGCGTGCGTCGCAACGCGCCGCCGCAAAGGAGGAGAGGCTGCACAACAAGGCGGCCAGGAAGATGAAAGCACGCATGAAGAAAACCCAGAACGCAAAACCCCAGTGGAGCGCGATTCTGATTAAATTTCGTCCAGCGCGCTGCCACAGTAGCGTGACAGTTTGATGAATGCCGCCAGGCGGTCGTGGCGTTGTGGCTCTGCGGCGTTGCGCCGCTGCTCCGTGCCGCCGTCCCGTGTGCCGGGCTCTTCTCCCCGTCGCTCCACGATCGCACGCTCTGCGGGATCGAGGCCATCGCTTGTCGACAGCCCCTGGCGTATGAGACAAACTCAACGAATCCGCACCGCTATCAAGTTTTGCTCATACAGAGGCCGCCATGCTCGAACTTCGCCACCTCAAGACCCTGCACGCGCTGCGCGAAGCCGACAGCCTGGTGGAAGCCGCCGAGCGCCTGCACCTTACCCAGTCGGCGCTGTCGCACCAGTTCAAGGAACTGGAAGAGCGCCTGGGCATGCAGCTGTTCGTGCGCAAGACCAAGCCGGTACGCTTCACCAGCGCCGGGCTGCGCCTGCTGCAACTGGCCGACTCGCTGCTGCCCCAGCTGCGCACCGCCGAACGCGACCTGGCGCGGCTCGCCGGCGGTACCGCCGGACGCCTGCACATGGCCATCGAATGCCACAGTTGCTTCCAGTGGCTGATGCCGACCATCGACCAGTTCCGCGACGCCTGGCCGGAAGTCGAACTGGACCTGGCCTCGGGCTTCTCCTTCGCGCCGCTGCCGGCCCTGGCCCGCGGCGACCTCGACCTGGTGGTGACCGCCGACCCGATCGAGTTGCCCGGCATCACCTACGTGCCACTGTTCACCTACGAAGCGCTGCTGGCGGTGGCCAACCAGCATGCCTTGGCTGGTCGACCGTATGTCGTCCCGGAGGACCTGGAGCGGGAAACCCTGATCACCTATCCGGTGGAACGCGATCGTCTCGACGTCTTCACCCGCTTCCTCGACCCCGCCGACGTGGAGCCGGCGCAGGTGCGCATAGCCGAGCTGACCGTGATGATGATGCAGCTGGTGGCCTCCGGTCGCGGCGTCTGCTGCCTGCCGAACTGGGCCCTGCACGAGTACAGCTCGCGCGGCTACGTGACGGCCCGGCGCCTCGGTGAAAAGGGCCTGTACTGCACGCTCTTCGCCGCCATCCGCACGGACATGTTCGATGCGCCATTCATGCGCGACTTCCTGCTCACCGCCAAGGACACCTCCTTCGCCACCCTCGAAGGGGTCAGCGCCGCCAAGGGCTGAGCGGCTCAGAACAGCGGCAGCTCATAGGTCAGGTACAAGCGGTTCTCGTCGATGTCGCGGCTGAAGGCCGAACGGTAGGTAGCGTTGCGCCAGACCAGCCCCAGTCCCTTCAGCGCACCGCCCTGCAACACGTAGCGCAGGTCGCTGTCGCGTTCCCACTCGCGACTGCCGTCGGCGCCCTTCGGTTTCGCGCCGTGGCCGCTGAAATAGCGCGTCATCAGGCTCAGGCCGGGCACCCCGAGCGGCGCGAAGTCGCACTCGTAGCGCAGTTGCCAGGAGGACTCGCCAGCCTCGGCGAAGTCGTTGTACTGGCCGAAATTGACCAGGTACGGATCGGTCCCCTCCAGGTAGGGGAAACCGTGGTCGCCGCTCATCCGCTGGTAGCCCAGGCCGAAGGCCTGGCCGTTGCGCAGGCGGTAGGTGAGCGACCCGCTGAAGGAACGGTTGTCGATGCGCCCGCCGCGAGCGCCGCCGGTATCCCGGCTGAGCGCCAGGCGCAAGTCGCTCTCCAGGCTATCCGCAGCGACGCCGATGCGCCCCTTGAGACCGAGGAAATGCTGGGCGTAGACCTGCTCCAGTTCGCCATAGTGGTAGCTGCCGGTCCAGTCCGGGGCGATACGGTAGTCCAGGCCGGCCAGGTCGAAACGGTCCGCCTGCGCCGCGCCGGCGAAACGCCGGTTGCGGTTGAACAGCGCCAGGTCGCTGGTGCCCGCCTCGTTGCGCTGGCTGACCTCGGTCAGCCGTCCCAGGTTCAGGCTCAGTCCGCTCAGTTCGCCGGAAGTCAGCAGCGCGCCCTGGAACACCTGGGGGAATAGCCGCCCGTAGTTGGGCTGGATGGTCGGTAGCTTCGGCACCAGGCCGCCGACCTTCAGTTCGCTGCGCGACAGGCGCAGCTTGGCGGTGGCGTCCAGCCGCGCGTAGTCGCCCGCCGCGCTGCCATCGTCGCGAAGCGGAAGCAGGCCGGTGCCGCTACGCCCCGCGCCGGAATCGAGTCGGACGCCGAGCTTGCCCAGCAGGTCGAGACCCACGCCGAGGGTACCCTCGGTATAGCCCGAGCGGTAGTCGAAGAGAAAGCCCTGGGCCCACTCCTCGCTTTTCGCACGTCCCGCGCCATCGCGGAAGTCACGGTTCATGTAGAAGTTGCGCAAGGCCAGGCTGGCCCGCGAGTCTTCGAGGAAGCCCTCGGCCAAGGCGGGAACGCTATCGCCGGCAAGGATCGACAGCAGGAAAAACGCGCATTTCTTGTTGTTGTTCATACGCACTCCGAACGGGCGCCTGGGCGCCTCTTTTTCTAGGGGGAACGGTGTCTCATCGGCAGCGCTCGATCACCATCGCCACGCCCTGGCCGAGCCCGACGCACAGGCTGACCACCGCGTAGCGCCGCTCGATGCATTGCAGCCCGCGGGCGGCGGTGAGCACCAGGCGCGCACCGGAGGCGCCGAGCGGATGGCCGAGGGCAATGGCGCCGCCATGGGGATTGACCCGCGGGTCCTCGTAGTCCAGGCCGAGCAACTTCAGGCAGGCCAGGACCTGCGGCGCGAAGGCTTCGTTGATCTCGATCAGGCCGACCTCGTCCAGGTCGATGCCGGCGCGTTGCAGCGCGCGGAGGATCGCCTGCTGCGGGCCGATGCCCATCAACCGGGGCTCGACGCCGACGCTGGCGCTGGCGAGGATCCGCGCCAGCGGCCGGATGCCCTCGCGCTCGCCGATCGCGCGGTCGCCCAGCAGCACTACCGCCGCCCCGTCGTTGATCCCCGAGGCATTGCCGGCGGTCACTACCCCGCCGGCGAACAACGCCGGCAAGCGCGCCAGGGCCGCCAGGTCGGCCTGCGGCCGCGGATGCTCGTCGCGCTCCACCAGCCGCGTCTCGCCCTTGCGTCCGGCACGCACCTCCACCGGAAGGATCTCGCCGAGGAAAAAGCCCTCCTCCAGCGCAGCCTGGTAGCGCGCCTGGGAAGAAGCGGCGAAACGGTCGGCGTCTTCGCGGGCGATGCCGAAGGCGCGGGCCACGTTGTCGCCGGTCTCCGGCATGCTGTCGTTGCCATAGCGCTCGACCAGCCTGGGGTTGGCGAAGCGCGCGCCGATGGTGCTGTCGAAGACCTCCAGCGTGCGGCTGAAGGCGCTCTCCGCCTTGCCCATGACGAACGGCGCCCGGGACATGCTTTCGGCGCCGCCGGCCAGGTACAGCCGACCCTCGCCGCAACTGATCGCGCGCGCCGCGTCGATCACCGCCGACAGTCCGCTGGCACACAAGCGGTTGACCGTCTGCCCGGGCAGCCGCGCCGGCAGGCCGGCTGCGAGCAGCGCGTTGCGCGCCAGGTTGCGGCTGTCTTCGCCGGCCTGGTTGGTGCAACCGAGGATCACATCCTCCAGGTCGTCGACGGCGAACCCGGAGGTTTCCGCGAGACGCGCCAGCAGCAGGCCGGCCAGGTCGTCCGGACGCACCGTCGAGAGTGCACCGGCATGCCGGCCGAAAGGCGTACGCAGGCCGGCGTAGATATAGGCATCGAGCATGGTGTGTTTCTCCGCGAAGGGATCAGGAGGCCAACGGGCTGTCCGGCTGGCGCAGGGAAAGGCCCAGTTGGGCGCGCCGGCGCAGCCAGGGGCTGGGGCGATAGCGCGGGTCGCCGCTGAGCGCATGCAGGCGTTCGAGGATGCGCAGCACGCGCCCGGCACCCATTCGGTCGCCCCACTCCAGCGGCCCCAGCGGATAGCCGAGACCGAGGCGCACCGCCAGGTCGATGTGCTCCACCGAAGCGATACCCTGCTGGGCGATGTCGCAGGCGAGATTGACGATCGAGGCGAGGGTGCGCTGGACGATGAACCCGGCGCTGTCGCGAATCAGCGTGACGCCCACGCCGTCCCGTGCGAACAGGGTGCGAGCCGCCTGCTGCAGCTCCGCTCGGGTCGCCGGGCAGGCCATCAGGCAGCGGTTTCGCTCCAGGTCCGACAGCACGTCGATGGCCAGGCTGCGCGTCGGATCGACGGCGAACCGCCGCGCTGCGGCGCTGACGTCGGCGCCCAGCGGCGCAAGCAGGCACAACGCCGCCCCGGAAGGACGCTCGCCGCTCTCCACCTCGGCGCCCAGACGTTGTAGCAACGTCAGCAATGGCGCGCGGTCATGTTCGTCGTCGACGCCCAGCCACACCGGCGGCAACGCCGCGCCTGGCGCAACCGCCGGGGCGGCGGCGGGCACCTGCCCAGCGCCGTCGTAGCGGTAGAAGCCCTGGCCGCTCTTGCGCCCCAGGCGGCCGGCGGCGAGCATCTGGCGCAGCAAGGGATGCGGACGATAACGCGGCTCCTCGTAGTACTGCCGGTAGATCGACTCCATCACCGGCAGGCTGACGTCCAACCCGACCAGGTCGAACAGCTCGAACGGGCCCATGCGGAAGCCGGCGCCCTCGCGCAGGACTTCGTCGATCGCCGCCACCGGCGCCACGCCCTCGCCGAGGATACGCAGCGCCTCGGTGCCGAAGGCCCGTCCGGCATGGTTGACGATGAAGCCGGGGCTGTCCGTGGCACGCACCGACTGGTGGCCGAAGGTCGCCACCAGGGCGCACAGTCGCTCGGCGATGCCGGTGCGGGTGGCGAGACCGTCGATCACCTCCACCAGACGCATCAGCGGCACCGGATTGAAGAAGTGCAGACCGGCGACCCGGCCGGGATCGCGACAGGCCGAGGCGATCGCGGTAACCGACAGCGAGGAGGTATTGCTGGCGAGGATCGCTTCGTCGCCGACCACCTCTTCCAATTGGCGGAACAACGCCTGCTTGGCCTCCAGGTTCTCGACGATCGCCTCGATCACCAACTGGCAGCCGCGTAGGACCCGCAAGTCCTCGACCACCCGCAGATTGCCCATCGCGCGCTCGACAGCCTCCGCCTCCAGCCGGCCCCGCTCCACCTGCCGGGCAAGGACCGTGGCGATCTGCTCGCGTGCTTGCAGTGCCGCACCCTGGCGGCTGTCGTAGAGCAGCACCGACAGCCCGGCACAGGCAGCGAGCTGGGCGATGCCCTGGCCCATGGCACCGGTACCGACGATACCGATGAGAACGATCGGTGGTTCGCTCATTTTCCCAGGTACTCCGCTGTGCGTTTTTCCAGGAAGGCACGCATGCCCTCCTTCTGGTCGTGGCTATCGAACAGCAACTGGAAGGCCTTGCGCTCCAGCGCCAGGGCCTGGTCCAGCGGCAGGTCGGCGCCGGCCAGGACCACTTCCTTGATCTGCGCCAGCGCCAGCGGCGGCAGGCCGGCGATCTGGCGAGCCAGTTCGAGGGCGCGATCCAATGCCTGGCCATCCGCCGCCACCTCGCTGACCAACCCTATGGCCAGGGCCTCCGGCGCCCGTACCGTGCAACCGGTAAACAGCATGCGCAGCGCCTGGAACTTGCCCACCGCTCGCACCAGGCGCTGGGTGCCGCCGGCGCCGGGCATCACGCCGACACGAACTTCCGGCTGGGCGAAGCGCGCCGAGGCACCGGCGACGATCAGGTCGCAGTGCATCGCCAACTCGCAGCCTCCACCCAGGGCATGGCCCTCCACGGCGGCGATCAGCGGTTTGCGGCAGGCGGCGAGGGCCTGCCAGTGGCGCTCCACCCCGCGCTGCTGGATCTCCAGCACGGACGCCTCCGCCAGTTCGTTGAGATCGGCGCCGGCGGCGAACGCCGCGCCATTTCCGGTGAGGACGATGACCCGGGTATCGGCGCACTCGTCGAGGCGCCGTACGTGCTCCGCCAGAGCCTCGCGCAGGCGCATGTTCAGGGCGTTGAGCACTGCCGGGCGGTTCAGTCGCAACAGGGCCACGCCCTGCTCCGGCCGCTCCAGCAGCACGAGTTCGGGGCGCACCGCCCCAGGGGAGGAATCCATGGCCATCTCCAATTGCCCGGGGATTGAGTTGCACGGCGCAGGCCGTGCCGTGAGGGGTTTCAGGCGCGGACGATGCCGCGCCGGACCAGCGCGTCGATCGCCTCGGCGCTCAATCCCAGTTCCGCCAGGACTTCCCGGGTGTCTCCGCCCAGCACCGGCGGCGCGGCGCGGTAGCTGGCCGGGGTGCGCGAAAGCTTCACCGGCGAGGCGATGCCGCGATAGCCCTCGAGTTCGACGACCATCCCGCGATGGCGGGTGTGCGGGTGTTCCACCACCCGCTCCACCGTGGCGATGGCTCCGCAGGGCACGCCGAGACGGATCAGCCGCTCGGCCAGCTCACGGCCGTCGTGGGCCGCCAGGTAGTCCTCCAGAGCGCGCTTCAGCGCCTCGCGGTTGACCGAGCGCTTGCCGTTGTCGGCGAAGCGCGGGTCCCCCGGCAGTTCATCCGCTCCCAGGTACTCGCACAGGCGGGCGAACTGGCGGTCGTTGCCGACGGCGAGGAAGATCGGCTCGGTACCGGTGCGGTAGCTGTCGTAGGGCGCGATGTTCGGGTGGGCGTTGCCGCTACGCCGGGGCGTACGTCCGGAAGCGAAGTAGTTCGGCAGGTGCGGGTGCAGCAGGGAGATACCGCAGTCGTACAGGGCGATGTCCACCGACTGCCCGCGCCCGCTGACCTGGCGCTCGTGGAGGGCGAGGAGGATGCCGGCCATGGCGTTCAGCCCGGTGACCATGTCGACGATCGGCAGGCCGATGCGCAACGCCTCGCCGCCGGCCTCGCCGTTCACGCTCATCAGTCCGGCCATCGCCTGGATCGCCGCGTCGTAGCCGGGCAGGCCGCCGAGCGGGCCGTCGGCGCCGAAGCCCGATACCGCGCAGTGGACCAGCCGCGGGAAGCGCTGGCGAAGCACCTCCTCGTAGCCGATCCCCCAGCGCGCCAGGGTGCCGGGCTTGAAGTTCTCCAGCAGTACGTCGGCGTCCTCCAGCAAGCGCAGCAGCAGCTCGATGCCCTCCGCCGTCGCCAGGTCGACGGCGATGCCCTTCTTGTTGCGGTTCACGCCCTTGAAGTAGGACGCCGTGTCGCCCTCGAAGGGCGGCCCCCAGCCACGGGTCTCGTCGCCGCCAAGGGGTTCCAGCTTGATCACCTCGGCGCCGTGGTCGGCCAGCGCCTGGGAGCAGTAGGGTCCGCCGAGGACCCGGCTGAGATCGATGATTTTCAGGCCACGCAGGGCGCCCGTCTGATTGGTCATGGCGACTCTCTGGTTGTTGTGAGCGGGAATGCGGGCAGTCAGGCCGGCAGCAATTGCATGGCTTCGGCCTGGCTCAGCGGCACCTCGCCGACCACCCTGGCCAGCAGTTCGGCCTGGTCGGTCCAACCCTCCAGGCGCAGCGGGTCGCGCGGCAGCAGCTTGTGCCGGGCGACCAGGAAGGCCAGGGCCAGGCGGCGCTGGTCGGGTGCCTGGCGGCTGGCTTCCCAGGCCATGAAGATCGCCGTGCATAGGTGGTAGAGGGCGCTGCCGGCCTGGCGCACCTGTTCATCCTGGCGGCGCTCGGCGACGTCGGCCATGGTCGCGACCACTCGCACCAGCAGTTCGTCGAAGAGGTCGCGGGCGTCCCCTGGCAGGTCGCTGTCATCCAGCAGCCGGCGCAGGTGGCGCTGCAAGGGTTCGAGCGCCTGTTCGCGGCTCACCGCACGAGCGACGTCCAGCGCCACGATGTTGCTGGTGCCCTCCCAGATCGACCCCAGGTGGGCGTCACGCACCAGCCGCGGGTCGCTCCACTCCTCGATGTAGCCGACCCCGCCGCGCACCTCCATGGCGTCGCCGGTGACCCGTCGCGCATCGCGGCAGGCGCGGAACTTGATCAGCGGGGTGAGGATCCGCACGCATTTCTGCGCCTCGACCTCGCCGCCATCGGCGCGCGGCAGCAGCGTGGCGATCTGCATGAACATCGAGCGCGCCTGTTCGGTGGGCAGCATCATCTTCAGCAACTGCTTCTGCATCAGCGGCATGTCGATCAGGTGCTTGCCGAAGGCGCGCCGATGGCGGGCGACGAACAGCGCCTCGCTCAGCGCCCGGCGCATCAGCCCGGCGGCGCGCACGCCGTTGGACAGGCGCGACATGTTGACCATGTCGGCCATCTGCTGGAAGCCGCGGCCGATCTCGCCGATCAGGTAGGCGCTGGCGCCTTCCAGGCGGACTTCGCCGCTGGCCATGGAGCGGCTGCCCAGCTTGTCCTTCAGGCGGACGATGCGATAGGCGTTGCGCGTGCCGTCCTCGCGGACCTTCGGCAACAGGAACAGGGTCACGCCCTTCATTCCTTCCGGCGCGCCTTCGGGGCGGGCCAGGACCATCGCCAGGTCGGCGTCCGGGTTGGAGCAGAACCACTTGTCGCCGTAGAGCTTCCACTCGCCGCCCTGCTCCCGCGCCACGGTACGGGTCCGCGCCACGTCGGAGCCGGCGGCCTGCTCGGTCATGAACATGGCGCCCTGGAACAGCTCGTCGAAATCCCGCGAGGCGAGGGACGGCAGGTAGCGCTCGACCAGTTCTGGCGCGCCGAACCTGCGCAGGGTGCGGGTCAGCGAGTCGGTCATGCTGACCGGGCAGCAAAGGCCGAACTCGGCCTGTACGAACAGGTGGGTGAGCGCATACTTCACCAGCGGCGGCGGGCCGTCCGGGCGATGGCTCATGGAAGCCAGGCCAAGTTCGGCATAGGCCACCCGTTCGAGGGCGACGTAGTCCGGATGCTTGCGAATGCTCTGCAAATCCTCGCCGCGGCGGGTGCGCGGCGCCAGCACCGGCGGGTTCTTGTCCGCCGCCAGCGCCAGCACGTCCAGCTCGCCGCCGGCACGGGCGCCGAGCCGTTCGAGGAGCGGCCGCCATTCGGCGAGCAACGCCGGCGGCAGGTATACCTCCAGCAGCCGCTCCAGGGCCGGATCGCAGGTGTAGAGATTCAGCCCACGGCTGTCGGGGATGTTCAGCGTATCTTCGCGAAGTACTTCGGGCATGGCGGTCATGGCGCGGCTCCTGCTTGTCTTGCGCCGAGACTAGGCGAGTGCTTCGATAAGCATCCAATACAAAAAAAATCATCGACGATAAGAAAAACAGATCGTAGAACCAGGTGCCTGCCATGGATCTCAGACAGCTTCGCTACTTCATCGCGGTCGCCGAGGAACTGCATTTCGGTCGCGCCGCGGCTCGCCTGTTCATCTCCCAGCCGGCGCTGAGCTTCGACATCAAGAAGCTGGAGGAACAGCTCGGAACCCAATTGCTGCTGCGCAACAACAAGTCGGTGAAGCTCACCGGCGCCGGCCAGGTCCTGCTGGTGGAAGCGCGCAACCTGCTGCTGCAGGCAGAGAAGGTGAAACGCCTGACCCAGCTATCCGCCGAGGGCGACGTCGGCCAACTGCGCGTCGGCTTCGTCAACTCCATGCTCTACCGCGGCCTGCCCAGGGCCATGTCCCGCTTCGAACGGGAGCACCCGAACATGGAGGTGGTGCTCGGCGAAATGAACAGCGCGGAGCAGGCCCAGGCGTTGCAGCGCGGGCAGATCGACCTGGGCTTCGTGCACTGGGGCAGGCTGCCGGCGGAAATCGTCTCCGAACCCTTGATCAGCGACCCGTTCCTCTGCTGCCTGCCCGCCGAGCACCGCCTGGCTGGCCAGGCGCGTCTGGACCTCGCCGAACTGCGCGACGAAGACTTTATCCTCTTCCCGCGCCATGTCTCCCCGCACTACCACGACCTGATCATCGCCCGCTGCGTGGACGCCGGCTTCAGCCCGCGCATCCGCCACGAGGCGCGCCTGTGGCAGACCGTCGCCGCCATGGTCGGTCTCGGCATGGGCGTCGCGCTGATCCCGGAGACCCTCTGCCTGGCCTGGCGGAACGAGGTGCGCTACCTGGAAATCGAGCCGGCCGGCGCGCGTTCGGAGATCCACGCGATCCTTCCGGCCAGCGAACCTTCCCGGGCGGCGCAGGCGTTCCTGGCGACGCTGAAGAGCGGCCTGGACGACGCCTGAGCGAGGGCTGACGGAAAACGTCGATATGGAATCCCTTATCGAGCCATAAGATTAAAAGACTATTGATTTGCGGGGGTGCCACCTAGACTCCGAGGCACCCGGGTCAACACCGACGCACGCTCTCCATCCACGGAAACCAGCGTTTCCGCCCCGCCTTTCAGCGAAGGGCGGTAGGGCGCGGCGTGTCGGCGAGAACAACAATAAACAGGACTCGACCCATGCCGCGCTCGCCCTCTCCCGAAGACGCCGACCTGCACAAGAAAGCCCGCAGGGCCGGTATCGCCTCCTTCATCGGCACCACCATCGAGTGGTACGACTTCTACATCTACGGCCTGGCCGCCGCCCTGGTGTTCGGCAAGGTATTCTTCCCCGCCAACATGGATCCGGGCCTGGCCACCCTGCTGTCCTTCGTCACCCTCTGGTCGGGTTTCATCGCCCGCCCGCTGGGCGGGATCATCTTCGGCCATCTCGGCGACCGCATCGGCCGCAAGACCACCCTGGTGATCACCCTGATCATGATGGGCATCGCCACGACCTGCATCGGCCTGTTGCCGGTCTATACGCAGATCGGCATCTGGGCACCGATCTCCCTGGTGGCGCTGCGTATCGTCCAGGGCATCGCGGTCGGCGGCGAGTGGGGCGGCGCGATCCTGATCGCCAGCGAAAGCGCGCCCAAGGGCAAGGGCATCCTGTACGCCGCCTTCGCCCAGCAGGGCTCGCCCACCGGCAACCTGCTGGCAACCCTGGCGTTCTTCGCCCTCAGCGCCCTGCCCGCCTCGGACTTCATTCTCTGGGGCTGGCGCGCGCCGTTCCTGCTCTCTGCGGTGCTGGTCATCGTCGGCATGGTGATCCGCCTGAAGCTGGAGGAGTCGGAAGACATGAAGCGTGTGCTGGCGCAGAAGCGCACGGTGAAGCTGCCGCTCGCCGAGGTGCTGGGCAAGCACTGGAAGATCGTCCTGCTCGGCGCCGGCGTGCTGCCGATCATCCACGTCACCTACTTCAAGAGCACCTTCGCCCTCTCCTGGGCGACCAAGACCCTCGGCTACAGCCAGGGCACCTTCCTCAGCATCATCGTGGTCGCGCTGGTGGTGCAGTTCCTCAGCCAGCCGCTGGGGGCGCTGCTCACTTCGCGCATCGACATGCGCAAGGCGGCATGCCTGATGGTGCTGCCGGAGTTCATCCTGATGCCGGCGATGTTCTTCGCCGTGGAAACCAAGGTCTACTGGATCGCCGCGGTCGGCATGTGCCTGGCCACGGTGCCGCACGCGATGTTCTACGGCGCGGTGGGCGGTATCCTCGCCCGAGCCTTCCCGGCGCGGGTGCGCTACACCGGCCTGTCGCTGGCCTACCAGCTCTGCTCGCTGCTGGTCGGCGGCGGTACGCCGGTACTGGCCCAGTGGATTCTCAACAGTACCGGCAGCATCGTCGGCGTGGCCCTGGCCTCAGCCTGCTACGCGCTGGTCTCGCTGGCCTGTACCCTGGCCCTATTGCGGATCACCGGGTTCCACGCCAGCGACCTGTCGACCGCCGAGCGCGCCGACGCCGAGGACTTGCAGCGGCCCGCAGCGGTCGAGCGGGAACCGGTGTTGCGCGCCCCCGCCCGGCTTCTGGGCGGCGATCCCGGCTAGCCGGCAGCGCCCATGCGCCGCTCGTGCTCCAGCAACCAGCGCTTGCGCCACAGGCCACCGCCATAGCCGGTCAGGGAACCGTCCGAACCGATGACGCGGTGGCAGGGAATCACGATGGCGATCTGGTTGGCTCCGTTGGCGCGGGCCACGGCGCGCACCGACGACGGCGAGCCGATGGACCTGGCCAGCCCGGCGTAGCTCTGCGTGCTGCCGCACGGTACCTCGCGCAGCGCCTGCCAGACCGTGCGGGTGAAGGCCGAGGCGTTCAGCGCCAAGGGGGTCTGGAAGCGCACTGGAGTACCGCCGAAGTAGTCGGCGAGTTCCGCCTCGATCCTGTCGATGGAGGCGAAACGGCCGAAACCGATGCTCGATCCGCTGCTCTTCTGCAGGCGTTTCAGCTCCCCGCTCAACGCCGGGCGGTCGAAGAATTCCAGCAGGTGCAGGGCCTGCGCATCGGCCACCGCGAGCATGGCGCCGAGCGGGGTCTGCAGCCAGTCCGCCTTGAGCAGCTCGCGCCCGCGCAACTGCGACGGCGGCTCGCCCAGCAGGCGCGCGAAGGCGCTACGGAAGCCGCTGTCAGAGTCGAAGCTGGCATCCAGTTGCGCGTCGATCACCCGCGCGCCCGAGGACAGCCGCTCGGCGACCTGGCCAAGACGGCGCAGGCGAGCCATTTCCAGAAAGGTCACGCCGAACTCGCGCTTGAAAGCACGGCGCACGGTGGACGGGTCATAGCCCAGCGCCGCCAGGTCGTCTTCGAACCAGCGCCGCTGCGGTTGCCGACCGAGGCGCTGGAGCAGGTCGCTGACCAGCGGCCCCTGCGTGCCGAGCCGCTCCAGCGGCCGGCAACGCAGGCAGGGTCGGAAGCCGGCCTCGACGCAGCCCTTGATCGAATCGAAGAACAGGGTGTTCTCGCGCTTCGGCTTGCGCGCCGGGCAGGTCAGGCGGCAGAACACCCCGGTGCTCTTCACCCCGACGAAGGCGAAGCCATCGTAGGCGGGGTCGCGCGCCAACAGCGCGGCATACAGGGTGTCGTCATCGGGAAGGGGAAGGAACAACGCTGCGTCGGACATGGCCGGCTCCGGAACCAGGGAGGCGATGGATAGCCACTCTAGGCCAGGAGCCTGCGCCTTGCCGCCGCGAAACGGGCGTCGATTCTTTCTCAGCCCTCCTCGAAACGCATCTCCGGCGGCTGCTCGCGGAAACCGTGGGTGATCGCCGCCAGGTACACCGCGCCCAGCGCCAGCCAGCAGAGGCCGAGGATGATCGCCAGATGGTCGAGGCTGGCCATCAGCCACAGGTCGGCGACCAGGCCGATGCCAGGGAATACCAGGAACAACAGGGTTTCCCGTGGGCCGCGGCGCTCGGCGCCAAGGTAGTAGTGGAAGACCACCGACAGGTTGACCAGGCTGAAGGCGAGGAAGGCGCCGAAGTTGATGAACGAGGTGGAGGTGGTCACGTCCATCTGCAGCGCCAGCAGGGCCACCACGCCGCACAGGACGATGCTGTTCACCGGCGTCTCGAAGCGCTTGCCGAGACGCCCGAAGAACGGCCGCGGAAGGACGCCGTCGCGGCCCATGGCGAAGAGCAGGCGCGAGGCGCTGGCCTGGGCCGAGAGGCCGGAGGCGAACTGGCCGACGATCAGGCCGACCAGGAAGAAGGTCACGAACAGGTCGCCACCGATGTTGCGGGCGATCTCGTAGGCCGCCGAGTCCGCGCTGTCGAAGGCGAACGATGGGTGCGCCAGTTGCACGAAGTACGAGGTGACGATGAAGATCAACCCGCCCAGCAGGGTGATCAGCAGGATCGCCCGCGGGATGTTGCGCCGCGGGTCGCGGGTTTCCTCGGTCAGGGTACTGACCGCGTCGAAACCGAGGAACGAGTAGCAGGCGATCGCCGCACCGCTCATCACCAGCGGCACCTGCAGGTCGCCACCGAGCAACGGTTGCAGTGACCATAACGGCTTGCCCGGGTCGCCCAGCACGTAGTGCACGCAGAGTGCGACGAAGGCGCCGAGGACCAGGAACTGCACCAGCATCAGCAGGCCATTGACGTTCTTCGCCAGGCGCAGGCCGACGATGTTGATCGTCGTGGTCACGCCGATGAACGCCAGCACCCAGACCGCGTTGGGTACCGCGGGAAAGGCCGAGTGCAGGTAGGCGGCACCGATCAGCCAGATCGCCATCGGCAGGAACAGGTAGTCGAGCAGCACCGCCCAGCCGGCGATGAAGCCGAGCCGGGAATCGATGGCCTTGCGCACGTAGGTATAGGCCGAGCCGGCCACGGGGAAGGCCGCGGCCATACGCCCGTAGCTGAGGGCGGTGAAGAGCATCGCCAGGGAAGCGGCGATGTAGGCGGCGGGGACGTGTCCCTGGGTGGTCTCGGCGAGGATGCCGAAAGTCCCGAGGACGATGATGGGGGTCATGTAGGCGATGCCGAACAGCACCACGGAACCCAGCGACAGGGTGCGCTTGAGTCTGGCCATTACTGCTTACTCCGGAATTATCGTTTGTTATGGCAGTGGCCCGCAGCCGGCCGGGCCGCGGGGCGCAGGGGCCTCCCCTCACCCGGGAGACCGGCGGACGCTCGGGCGCCCATCGTTGTGCTACGGCTTTCCGGGCCGATCCTCGCCCGCTCGCTGGCGGACGGAGGACGACGCGACGCTCCTGTCGCGCCGCGGTGAATCAGGGAATCAGCAGCTCGCGCAGGCCGTCCGGGTGCTCGCGGCGCTCGCCGGGCAGGACCAGGCGACGCTCTTCGAGGTAACGGTAATCCCGACGCGCATCCTGCAACCGGCCGAGGTCCAGTTCGACGATCTGCCGGCATTCTTCGCGCCCGGCCTCGCAGAGCAACTGGCCGTAGGGATCGACCACAGCGCTGCCGCCGGCGAAGACCAGCCCGCCGTCGCCATGCCCGACGCGGTTGACCATCACCGCGTAGGCCTGGTTTTCCATGGCGCGGGCCATGATCGCGGTGCGATGGGTCGGGCCATAGGGGTCCATGTTGCCATTGGTCACGATGATCAGTTCCGCACCCAGTTGGCCGAGGGCCCGCGCGCTTTCCGGGAACTCGATGTCGAAGCACACCAGCAGGCCGACCCGGATGCCGTTCCACAGGGCGGTGGCGTAGCGGTCGCCAGGCGTGAAGATGCCGCGGTCGGAGGCCCACAGGTGGGTCTTGCGGTATTTCAGGGCGATGCCGTCGGGAGCGATCAGCAGGGTGGTGTTGTAATAGCGGCCGGCGTCCGCCTCGGCGATGCCGATCGCCACCGAAACGTTACGTTCACGGGCGACGCGCTGCACCGCGCTGACCGTCGGGCCGTCGAGCGGCTCGGCGAGGGCGGCGATGTTGTCTTCGCTGGGGAAGCCGGTCAGGTGGGTTTCCGGGAACACCACCAGTTCGGTGTCCGCCGCACAGTCGGCGATGGCCGCCAGGGCGCGCTCCAGGTTGTGCGCGGTGTCGCCATCGCGACCGGCGATCTGGACGAGTTCGACTTTCATCGGAATTCCTTGTTGTTCTCGGCGCTGTTCGGCACGCGCGCTGTTCGTATGCAGGAGTCGGCACAGTATGCTTGGCGTTCCCCGCGCCGATAATTACGTCCGAGGGTTAACCCAACAGGGGTAGAAGATGAGTTTCACCTTGCAGGACATCGCCTGGCACCGCTCCGTCGGGCAACTGGTCGAGGCGCTGGATGCGCCGGACTTCTGGATTCGCCTGGTACGCCTGCTCGAACAGTACGTTCCGTTCGACAGCTGGGTGGCCCTGCTGTTCAGCCAGGGCCGGCCACAGGTGTTCGCCGAATGCCCGGGCGCCGACGGCGGGCCGGACCCGCTCTTCCAGGACTACCTGCGAGGCCTCTACCTGCTCGACCCGTTCTACATCGCCAGCCGCGAGAACCCGTGCAGCGGCCTGTTCCGTCTGGCCGACGTGGCACCGGAATGCTTCGAGCAGACCGATTACTACCAGCGTTACTTCCGCCTCAACGTGGTGGCCGATGAAATCCAGATCAACGTCCAGCTCTCCGGCGAACGCACCCTCTGCCTGTCGCTCGGCTCGCGGCGCCGCTTCACCCCCGAGCAACTCGCCGTGCTCGGCCTGGTGCGGCCCTGGGTGGCCGGGCTGATGCGCCAGCGCCTGGCCTTCGAGGACGAAGTGTTGAACAGCCCCGCGGCGCCGGAGCCGGGCTGGCAGGGTTCGCTGGAGAAGGTCGCGGAGCAGATGGGCACGCCGCTGACGGCGCGCGAACTGGAGGTCGGCAGGCTGATGCTCAGCGGCTGCTCGAGCAAGGAGATCGCCCGCAAGCTGGCGATCTCGGCGGAAACCGTGAAGGTCCACCGCAAGCACATGTACGGCAAGCTCGGCATCAAGTCGCAGTCCGAGCTGTTCGGCCTGTTCCTCCAGGCCCAGGGCTGACGGGACGGGCGACCGTCCCGTCGCCGCTCAGCGGCGCTTGATCTTCGGCTTCGGCCGGCCCTGCACGCACTTGAAGCGCGGATTCGACTTGCAGATCACGTAGAGCCGGCCACGGCGCTTCACCACCTGGCAATCGCGATGGCGCAGCTTGGCCTGTTTCAGCGAGGCGAGGACTTTCATCAGGCCCCCTTGCCGCCGACGAAGCCGGCGAAACGCTTGTTGAACCCGGCCACGCGGCCTTCGCTCTTGGTCTTGCGCTGTTCGCCGGTGTAGACCGGGTGCGAGGCGCTGGAAACGTCCAGCGTCACGTAGGGATAGGTCTTGCCGTCGGTATGGGTATGGGTCTTGTCGGTCTCCGCGGTGGAGCCGATCAGGAAGTACACGTCGGCCGAGGTGTCATGGAACAGGACGGGACGGTATTCGGGATGGATGCCGGGTTTCATGGGGATGCCTCCTACATAATGTTATATAGTTACATATTACTCCGATAAGAATAATTCGCAACTCCGGAAAGAGTTCCCGGCGACCATTCGGCTGCTCGACCATCCAGACACAATTATTAGCTTGCTTTCTATCCCCGTTTGTTTCCCATAATCAGCGCTTGGTTAGCGCGGGGGGAACCCGTCGTAGACGCCTCGAAGAAGGTGACTACCATTTTGAACCGAAGCCTGAAGATTGGAGACATGATGAATCTGTCGCTACTCAGTCGCTATGCGTTTTTCGCCTGTATCGCCCTGTTCACCTTGGTCAGCCTGCCGTTCCTCGGCAGCACCGAATGGCTCTGGCCGTTCACCCTACTGGGCGTGGCCCTGAGCCTGCTCGGCCTGTTCGACCTGATCCAGACGCCCCACGCGGTGCGCCGCAACTATCCGATCCTGGGCAACATCCGCTATCTGGTGGAAGGCATCCGCCCGGAGATCCGCCAGTACCTGCTGGAAGCCGACGGCGACGCCCTGCCCTTCTCCCGCGCCCAGCGCTCGCTGGTCTACTCGCGGGCGAAGAACGAAAGCTCGGAGAAGCCCTTCGGCACCCTGATCGACGTGTACACCGCCGGCTACGAATTCATCAGCCACTCGATGCGTCCGGCGCCGCTCAGCGATCCCTGCGAGTTCCGCGTCGACATCGGCGGGCCACAATGCAGCAAGCCGTACTCCGCTTCGCTGTTCAACGTCTCGGCGATGAGTTTCGGCGCCCTCAGCGCCAACGCCATTCGCTCGCTGAACCGTGGCGCGCAGATGGGCAACTTCTACCACGACACCGGCGAGGGCAGCATCAGTCCCTATCACCGCGAGAACGGCGGCGACCTGGTCTGGGAACTGGGCAGCGGCTACTTCGGGTGCCGCACCCGCGATGGCAAGTTCGACCCTGAGCGCTTCGCCGCCCAGGCCCTCGACCCGCAGGTGAAGATGATCGAGATCAAGCTCAGCCAGGGCGCCAAGCCGGGACACGGCGGTATCCTGCCCAAGCACAAGGTCACCCCCGAGATCGCCGCCACCCGTGGCGTGCCGATGGGTGAGGATTGCGTTTCGCCGTCGCGCCACAGCGCCTTCTCCACGCCGATCGAGCTGATGCAGTTCATCGCCCAGCTGCGCGAACTGTCCGGCGGCAAGCCGGTCGGCTTCAAGTTCTGCCTGGGCCATCCATGGGAGTTCATGGGCATCGCCAAGGCCATGCTGGAGACCGGCATCCTCCCCGACTTCATCGTCGTCGACGGCAAGGAAGGCGGCACCGGCGCGGCGCCGCTGGAGTTCACCGACCATATCGGCGTGCCGCTGCGCGAAGGCCTGCTGTTCGTCCACAACACCCTGGTCGGCCTCAACCTGCGCGACAAGATCAAGGTCGGCGCCAGCGGCAAGATCGTCAGCGCCTTCGATATCGCCAGCGTCCTGGCCACCGGCGCGGATTGGGCCAACTCGGCGCGCGGCTTCATGTTCGCCATCGGCTGCATCCAGTCGCAGAGCTGCCATACCAACAAGTGCCCGACCGGCGTCGCCACCCAGGACCCGCTGCGCCAGCGCGCGCTGGTGGTGCCGGACAAGGCCGAGCGGGTGCGCAACTTCCATCGCAACACCCTCAAGGGCCTGGCCGAGATGCTCGCCGCGGCGGGCCTGGAACATCCCTCGCAGCTCGAAGCCAAGCACCTGGTGCGACGCATCACCGACACCGAGATCCGCCTGTTCTCGCAGCTGCACTACTTCCTCAAGCCGGGCGAACTGCTTTCCGGCAAGATCGAGGGCGAGTTCTACGAGCGCATGTGGAACATGGCGCGGGCCGACAGCTTCGACGCGGCGGCCTGAGCCGCCGCCCTCGCACGCAAGAAAAAGCCGGAGGCATCGCTGCCTCCGGCTTTTTCATGTCCGCGTAGATCAGCCCAGCAGGATGGTCGCCCAGGTCACGGTGATCACGGTGAGGGCCACGAACTGCGCGGCGCTGCCCATGTCCTTGGCATTCTTCGACAGAGGGTGGCGTTCCAGCGAGACGCGGTCGACGGTGGCCTCGATCGCCGAGTTGAGCAGCTCGACGATCAGCGCCAGCAGGCACACCGCGATCATCAGCGCGCGTTCGCCGCGACTGACGTCGAGGAGGAAGGCCACCGGGATCAGCACCACGTTGAGCAGCACCAGTTGGCGGAAGGCGGCTTCACCGCGGAAGGCGGCGAGGAAACCTGCGAGGGAATAGCCGGTGGCGTTGAGGATACGCTTGAGGCCGGTCTGGCCTTTGAAGGGGGAAGGCGACACGTCGGGTTCTCATCGATTCGGAAGGCCGGCAGTCTAGCCGCCGGCTGGTCAAAAAAGCGTTAAGCCGTCTCTCAATGAGAAGCGGGAACCGTCTCCATTTGTTGCAGCAGCAGCGCGGCCTGGGTCCGGGTGCGCACGTTGAGCTTGCGGAAGATCGCCGTGACGTGGGCCTTCACCGTCGCCTCGGAAACGTTCAGGTCGTAGGCGATCTGCTTGTTCAGCAACCCTTCGCAGACCATGGTCAGCACTCTGAACTGTTGCGGGGTGAGGCTGGCGAGCCCGGCGCTGGCGGCCTTGGCCTCCTCGCTGAGGGCTTCGGCGGCGGCATCCTGCGGCGGCCACCAGGTGTCCCCGTCGAGCACCGCGCGCACCGCCTGCTGCAGGGTTTCCAGCGGGCTGGACTTGGGAATGAAGCCGCTGGCGCCGAACTCGCGGGAGCGCTGCACCACCGCGGCCTCCTCCTGTGCCGAGATCATCACCACCGGCACCTGCGGGTATTGCCCGCGCAACAGCACCAGGCCGGAGAAGCCATAGGCCCCCGGCATGTTGAGGTCCAGCAGGACCAGATCCCAATCGGCCTTCTCGTTCAGCCGCGCTTCCAATTCGGCGATGCTGGCGGCTTCCACCAGGCGCACGTCGGGACCCAGCCCGAGGGTGAGGGCCTGGTGCAAAGCGCTGCGAAACAGGGGGTGATCGTCGGCGATCAGGATCTCGTAAGAAGCCATGACATGTCCTAGTTTGTTCGGCCCAGCCGAGGCGGCGCTCAGGATGCCGACCGAGGGCGGACCGGTCAAGCCGAATGAGGGATACCTCGTACACCGCGTTCGTCTTTTCAAACACCCCGGCTTGCTGGCAGAGTGGCGGACCCTCCCCGCCCCGTCGAGCGAGCCATGCGAAGCCAAGCCCTGCGTGCCGATGTCCTGATGCTGATCACCGCCATGATCTGGGGGGTGTCGTTCGTCGCCCAGCGCCTGGGGATGGACGCCATCGGGCCGTTCCTCTATACCGGCCTGCGCTTCGTCCTCGGTGCCCTGGTGCTGGTGCCACTGCTGATGCTGCGCTCGCGACGCGACGGCGCGCAACCCTTCAATCGCGGACAGTTGCTCGCCGGTGTGATCCTCGGCGTCGCCCTGACCACCGGGATCAACCTGCAGCAGGTCGGCCTGCTGTTCACCAGCGTGACCAACTCCGGCTTCATCACCGGGCTCTACGTGATCGTCGTGCCGTTGCTCGGCCTGCTGTTCGGCCAGCGCACCGGCGCGGGCACCTGGCTGGGGGCGTCGCTGGCGGTGCTCGGCATGGCCCTGCTGAGCATCGGCCCGGGCTTCCAGGTCGCCTCCGGCGACTGGCTGCAACTGGCCGGCGCGGTGGTCTGGGGCGCGCACGTCCTGCTGGTAGGCCTGTTCGCCAGCCGCTACGACCCGATCCGCCTGGCCTTCCTGCAGTTCGCCACCTGCGCGGCGGTCAGCCTGCTGCTGGCACTGGTCTTCGAGGAAATCCACTGGGACGCCATCGTCCAGGCCGGTCCCGCCCTGCTATACGGCGGCCTGCTCGGCGTCGGCACCGGCTTCACCCTGCAGGTGGTGGCGCAGAAGCACGCCATCGCTTCCCATGCGGCGATCATCCTGTCCCTGGAAGCGGTGTTCGCCGCCATCGCCGGCGCCCTGTTCCTCGCCGAGACCCTGCACCTGCGCGGCTATTTCGGTTGCGCGCTGATGCTGGCGGGCATGCTGGTGGCGCAGTTGTGGCCGCGCAAGCTCGCCGCCGAAGCGCGCCCGGCCTGACACTCAGCCACGGAACGGCGCCAGGGCACGGTGCGCCGGGCTGGCCTCGTCCAGCGGAATGTGCCGCTTGGCGCCCAGGTAGCGCTCGCTGAACACCTCCAGGTAGGCGCCGAGCGCCTCGCCCGCGGCCTCGTCGCCAGCCAGCTCCAGGCACAGCGCCGCCACTTCGGCGGTGCACAGGTGCTCGCCACGGGTCGAGCGACGCAGGCGATAGCGCGAGAGCTGCTCGGGCAGCAGGCTGAGCACCGGGAACGGCTCCAGGTAAGGACTCTTGCGGAACATCTTGCGCGCCTCGGTCCAGGTCGCGTCGAGCAGGATGAACAGCGGTCGCTTGCCTTCCGCCAGCGGGGCGACCTCGTTCACCACCCGCTCCGCCGCCACGTATTCGCCGGGGAACACCAGGTATGGCTGCCACTGCGGGTCGGCCAGCAACTCCAGCAAGCGCGGGTCGACCTCGGTGCGCGACCAGCCGAAGGCGAAGGTGTCGGCCACGGTATCGGCGATCAGCCAGCCGGTGTTGGTCGGTTTCAGCGCCTCGATGTCGTGCATGACCAGGCACATGCCTGCGCGCGCCTCGACCCGCGGCCGCCAGGCGCACATGCAATAGCTCGGCAGCAGCCGACAGCCTTCGCAGCGCGGCATGCGCGAACCGCGCGCGACGAAGGGTTTCAGGCTGCGCGCCAGGCGCTCCTGGCGCAAGCGGGAAACGGCATGGCTCATCGGGCAGGCTCCCGATACGGAAAGGACGGGCGAAGGAACATCGAAGACTCGAGGAAACGGGCTGGAAAGCGACCGCGAAATTCTATCAGAGCCCGCGTGGCTCCTGCTTTGTCGGACAACTTCCGAGGCCGCGAAAAAAATTCTTCACAGGGGCCTCAGACGTCTAGTTAGAGCGGGATGCGATCCCTATAATCCGCCCCCTTTTTCGACACCGGGCAGCCGGCTCCGCCCGCTGACCTTACTGCCTCTCCAGACGAGTGACGCCCCCCTTGCTCGAGATCCGCAACGTGACCCGCCGCTTCGGCGACTTCACCGCCGTCGACAATGTCAGCCTGACGATCAACACCGGCGAATTCTTCACCCTCCTCGGCCCTTCCGGGTGCGGCAAGACCACCCTCCTGCGCATGCTCGCCGGCTTCGACCAGCCGGACAGCGGCGAGATCCGCCTCAACGGCCAGGACCTCGCCGGCGTCGAGCCGGAGAAGCGCCCGGTGCATACGGTGTTCCAGAGCTACGCGCTGTTCCCGCACATGAGCGTGGCGCAGAACATCGCCTTCCCGCTGAAGATGGCCGGAGTGGCGAAGAGCGAGATCGACGCCCGCGTCGAACAGGCCCTGAAGGACGTGCGCCTGGCGGACAAGGGCGGGCGCATGCCGACACAGCTTTCCGGCGGCCAGCGCCAGCGCGTGGCGATCGCCCGCGCGCTGGTCAACCGGCCGCGCCTGCTGCTGCTCGACGAACCGCTGTCGGCGCTGGACGCCAAGCTGCGCGAAGAAATGCAGATCGAACTGATCAACCTGCAGAAGGACGTCGGCATCACCTTCGTCTATGTCACCCACGATCAGGGCGAAGCCCTGGCGCTGTCGCACCGCATCGCGGTGATGAACCAGGGCCGGGTGGAGCAGCTGGACGCCCCGGAAACCATCTACAGCTTCCCGCGCAGTCGTTTCGTCGCCGACTTCATCGGCCAGTGCAACCTGCTCGACGCCACGGTCGAGGCGGTCGACGGCGAACGCGTGCGCATCGATCTCCGGGGCCTGGGCGAGGTCCAGGCGCTGAAATCCTTCGACGCCCAGCCCGGCGAGGCCTGCGTGCTGACCCTGCGGCCGGAGAAGATCCGCCTGGCGCAGAGCGTCACCGCTGACAGCGACGAGGTGCACTTCCGCGGCCGCGTCGCCGAACTGCTCTACCTGGGCGACGTGACCCTGTACATCGTCGAGCTGGAGAACGGCGAGCGCCTGGAAACCCTGCTGCCCAACGCCACGCCCGGCCGGGCCAAGTTCTTCGAGGTGGGCGACGCGGTGGAAGCCGCCTGGCGCTTCGATGCCGGCCACCTGGTCAGGGCCTGAGACGATGAGAAAGAACCTCGGCAAGTGGCTGCTGGTCTGGCCGCCGCAAGCGTATCTGCTGTTCTTCTTCCTGGTTCCGGCGCTGATCATGCTGTTCGCCTCGTTCCGCTTTCCCGGCGACTACGGCGGCCTGGCGCCCTGGATGTACAGCGAGGACGGGCAGACCGTCTACGACCTCAGCGTGGAGAACTACACCCGGCTCACCGAGAGCTGGGTGTACCTGCAACTGTTCGTCAAATCCTTCGGCTACGCCCTGGTCACCACCCTGGCCTGCCTGCTGCTCGCCTACCCGGTGGCGACCACCCTCGCCCGGGCCCCGGCGAAGTGGCGCAACCTGCTGATCCTGCTGGTGATCCTGCCGTTCTGGAGCAACCTGCTGGTACGCGTCTACGCCTGGATGATCATCCTCTCGCCGTCCGGTGCCCTGACCCGCGGGATCAACGCCGCGCTGGACCTGTTCGGCGCGCAGCCGATCAGCCTGATGTTCACCCCGTTCGCGGTGATCCTGTGCATGGTCTACGTGCACCTGCCGTTCATGATCCTGCCGCTCTACGCCAACCTGGAGAAGCACGACCCGGCCCTGCTGGACGCCGCCCAGGACCTCGGCGCCGGTCGTTGGCAACGCTTCTGGCGGGTGACCTTCCCGCTATCGCTGCCGGGCGTGGCCGCCGGCGCGGCACTGGTATTCATCCCGGTGCTGGGAATGTTCGCCATCCCCGACCTGGTCGGCGGTACCGACGGCATCATGATCGGCAACCTGATCAAGAGCCAGTTCCTCGACTCCCGCGACTGGCCGTTCGGCAGCGCGCTGTCGATCGCCCTGACCGGCTGCATCCTGCTGCTGGTCGCCCTCGGCATGGGCGCCGCGCGCGCCCGCAAGGGAGGCGCCCATGCGTAGGCCCTACCTGCTCTGGAGCGCCACCGCGCTGGTGTACCTGTTCCTCTACGTACCGCTGGTGATCGTGGTGCTGTACTCCTTCAACGACTCGCGACTGAACGCCGAGTGGGTCGGCTTCACCCTGGACTGGTACCGCAAGCTGTTCGGCAATCGCGACATGCTCCAGGCCGCCGCCAACTCGCTGGTCATCGCGCTGGTTTCGGCCAGCGTGGCGACCCTGCTCGGCACCCTCGCCGGGGTCGCCCTGCATCGCTTCAAGCTGCGCGTGCTGCCCCTGCTGGTGCTGACCCCGATCGCCATTCCGGAACTCCTGATGGGAGTCTCGCTGGTGATCTTCTTCATCGGCCTGAACATGAGCCTGGGCATGCTCTCGGTGACCCTCGCGCACATCACCTTCTCGGTCGGCTTCGTCGCCCTGGTGGTGCAGGCGCGCATGTCGGGCATGGACGAAAGCCTCACCGAGGCGGCCCGCGACCTCGGTGCCACGCCCTGGCAGAGCTTCCGCCTGGTGACCCTGCCGCTGATCATGCCGGGCATCGTCGCCGGCGCGCTGATGGCCTTCACCCTGTCCATCGACGACTTCGTGATCACCTTCTTCACCGCCGGCGGCGGCTTCGCCACCCTGCCGACGCAGATCTACACCATGATCAAGATCGCCGTGACGCCCGAAGTGAACGCCGTCTCCACCCTGCTGATGCTGCTCACCCTGGTGCTGATCGTGATCGCCTCGAAACTCTCCCCCAGCGCCATCAAGGGCCATTGATCCGCCGAAACCCGCGGGCCTCCCGGAGAGGCCCGCGGCCTTGCCCTGCTCCGGTTTCCGGAGCCCTGCCACCCCGTAACAAGGAACCATGATGAAAAAGCTGTTGCTCGTCGCAACCCTCATGGCAGGAGCCGCCCAGGCCACCGCCGCCGAGAAGCTGTATCTGTTCAACTGGAACGACTACATCGCCGAGGACACGCTGAAACGCTTCGAGCAGCAATGTGGCTGCGAGCTGGTGCAGGAGTTCTATTCCGGCACCGAGGAAATGATGGCCAAGCTGGCCGCCGGGGCCAGCGGCTACGACGTGATCATCCCGACCCAGAACGCGGTCGAGGCGCTGATCCGCAAGGGCGACCTGCTGGAGCTGGACAAGAGTCGCCTGGCGAACCTGAGCAACGAGGCCGCGGGCTACCTCGACAAGGATTTCGACAAGGGCAACCGCTATTCCCTGCCCTACGCCTTCACCACCACCCTGGTCGGCTACAACAAGACCGAGCTGGACAAGCTGGGCATCGACCCCGCCGACTGGTCGGTGATCTTCGACCCGGCGGTCCTGGAGAAGATCAAGGGCAGGGTCACGGTGATGGACGACCCGCAGGAACTGTTCGGCGCCGCCCTGAAGTACCTCGGTCACTCCGCCAACGACACCGACCCGCAGCACTGGAAGGAAGCCCAGGCGCTGATCCTCGCGGCCAAGCCGTACTGGGCCGCGTTCAACTCGTCGAGCTATATCAAGGAGCTGACCCTGGGCAACATCTGGGTCGCCCATGGCTACTCCAGCGACATGTACCAGGCCAGGGCCGACGCGGAGGCTGCCGGCCGCGCCTTCAAGGTCGACTTCGCCCTGCCCCGCCAAGGTGCGGTGCTGGCCATCGACAACATGGTGATCCACAAGGGCTCGAAGAACCCTGACCTGGCCTACCGCTTCATCGACTTCATGCTCGACGGTCGGAACGCTTCCGAGCTGACCAACCAGATCGGTACCGGCACGCCCAACGCCGCCGCCCTGCCCTTCATCAAGCCGGAAATCAAGACGCTCGCCGCCCTGTTCCCGGACGCCACCACCCAGGCCAGGCTGGAGCCGCTGAAGGACCTGAACTCGCGCCAGCGACGCGCCCTGAACAAGCTCTGGACAGAGATCAAGCTGCGCTGATCCGCACCGCTATCGACGAAAGGGCGACCCTCGGTCGCCCTTTTGCGTTTCCGTGCCCCGCCCCGAACGCGGTAACATGGCGCCCATTCGCCACCGTCCGTCCCGGGAATGGGCCGACGGAAACAATTCGCCCCCTCCATCGGTCGAATCCGCTTATTGCCCCAGGAGATCTTCGATGTCGCGCTTCATGGCCCTTGCCCTTTGTTTCGTCCTGCCCACCGCCGCCCATGCCGCCTCGCTCAAGGATTTCGAACTGAGCAAGATGCTGGAGAAAGTGGCCAAGGAAAGCAGCGTAGGCACTCCCCGCGCCATCAACGAAGACATCCTCGACCAGGGCTACACCGTCGAAGGCAACCAGTTGATCAATCACCTCAGCGTACGCGCCAGCCACGCCGAGCGCATGCGCTCCAACCCGGACAGCGTGCGCAGCCAGCTCGGCGATAGCGTGTGCAGCAACACCGGCTATCGCCAGTTGCTCGCCCGCGGCGCGATCCTCACCTACAGCTTCACCGAGTACAAGACCAACCAGCCGGTCGCCACCGAACGCTTCGATGCCGGCAGCTGCCGCATCCAGGGCAAGAAGTAAGCGCGCCGCGCGGTCGTCATGCTGGACAAGCAGCATCTGCTGAAGATCGCCAGGACGCCGATGCCGTTCGGCAAGTACCAGGGACGGATGCTGGTCGACCTGCCGGAGGAGTACCTGCTGTGGTTCTACAAGAAAGGCTTCCCGCCTAGTGAACTCGGGCGGCTGATGCAGTTGACCCTGGAACTGAAGATCGACGGGCTGGACGGGCTGCTCAAGCCGCTTCGTCCCCCCGCTCCGTAGGCGAATGACGTCGCCGACGCTATCCGCCGACACCCTGCCCACACCCTGCCTTCGCCAGACACCCGCCCCCGTTCGGCAGGGCGAATAACGCCACAGACGTTATCCGCCGATACGCAGCCGAACTCAGCGCAACAACGCCGGATCGCCCTTGCCGGCCACCGCCGCCGCTTCCTCCGGGGTCAGCAGCGCGGTGCGCGGCACCTCCATCAAGCGGGCGCAAGCCGCCAGCACGTTGCCCCAGCAGGCGCGGTTGGCGAACTGCATGCCCGCCTCGTCGAGGGTGCCGCCGCGGTTGCGATAGCCGAGTACCGAGGTGCGCCGGGCATCCGGCAGGATCGGCCAAAGATGACCGCGCGCCACTTCCGCGCGCATATGGGTGAGTAGCACGCGGCGCTCATGGCTATCCGGGAACAGTCGTTCCACCAGCGCCTCGTCGGCCACCGCCTCGACCTCCCAGCGATCGCGCGGCGCGCGGAAGCGTCCCGGCTCCTGCAGGTAGACCAGCCGGTAGGCCTGCCCGGCCTCGGCCAGGCGCTGCGCGGCGCGGCGCATCTGTTCGAGCTGGTAGCTGCCGTTGGCGATCAGCAGCAGCGGATCGGAGCCGCAGCGCTCCTCGACCAGGATCGCGCCGTCGCGGGCCAGGCGCTCGGCCTGGACGGCGTCGAACACCATCGGCCGGTCGCGCTTGGGGATCACCAGGCAGGCCAGTTGCCCCCGGCTGCGGTAGATCGTCGGTAGCAGCGCCAGGGCGCTGTTGTGATCGGCCGGGAAGAGCACCCGGACCATGTCGCTCATCTCGCCAAGCAGGGCCTCGCAGAAGGTGGTGTCCTGGTGCGACTGCTGGTTCTTGCCGTTCTCCCAGGTATGCGAAGTAGCGACCAGCGGCCAGCCCAGCCAGCCGGCCGGACGCCCGACTTCCTTCTGCTGGCGGGCGAAGATCAGGGTCTGGCGCACCGCGCCGAGCATCTTCACGCAGAACGCCTCGTAGCTGGCAACCAGGTTGAGTCCGCCCTGGTTGGCCAGGCAGGCGGACACCACCGCCTCCTCGTTGAGCGCGGTGATGACCCGACCGCTCACCGATTCCAGTTCGCTCTCCGGCTCGCTGACCCGATGCTTGAGCGCCTTGAGCACGCCGCCGAGGCGGTTGCTGGCCAATTCGTCGGGATTGCCGACCCGGGCGCGCAGGTCGGGGTTGGCCTCCACCAGTTCGGTATAGAAGCGGTCCAGCGCGGCCATCGGCGAGCAGGCGTCGTCGCGATAGCGCAGCGGCGGGATGATCGGTTCGATGGGATGGCGCAGGGCCAGCGGGTTGTCCCGTTCGAGGGGACGCTCGCCGCGCTGCTCGGCGAACAGCCGGCGGGCCAATTCGAGAGCCTCAGGCTCGACCCAGAGTTCGTTTGCATGCTGGTTGAACAGTTGCCGGGCCTGTTCGTCGTTATGCGGATTGCCCGGCAGCGGCAGGTTGTGCGCGGCGTTGCTGCCGGCGCCATAGAAGCCGAAGCCCTTGACCGTCTCGGCGATGCCGTAGGGAATCGGCAGCGGGTAGCGGAGGATGCCGCTGTTCTTCTCCTGCACGCGCCGCTCCAGGCGCTGCTCCATCTCCCAGAGCGTACAGACGAAGGCGGCCGGGTCGCGCCCATCGAAGCTGATCGGATCGAAGCCGCATCGGCGCAGATGCAGCTTGAAGCCCTCCAGCCCCTCATGGGTGCCCAGCTCGGTGCGCTGCTCGATGCGCCGGCCATTGGCGATCATCACCGGCAGCGCCGCCCCGCAATCCTCGGCTCGCCACCAGCGCGGAATCCAGTCGCTGCCGCGCTGTTCCTCGGCGGCACCATCGGAGAGGAACGCCACCAGGGTCTCGCCGGGCAGCGGCATGTGCGCGTACTGCAATTCGGCGAAGCCGAGGTAACCGCCCTCGGCGATACCGCCGGCGGTATGCGGATTCACGTGGCTGCCCAGTGGCGCCGCCGGTGCGCCGTTGGGGGCCTGGGCGTAGCCGTAGAAGTCCTGCAGCAAGCGGTTCAGCCCTTCCTCGCCGTCGGCATAGGCGCGCTCCTGCTCCGGGTGCAGGTTGCCGGTGAGGACGTTCAGCGCGTCGATGGCGGCCACGCAATGGCCCTGGCCCATCAGCCAGGCGCGAGTCTTGCCGGTCAGGACGTTGAGTGCCAGATAGCCGGCGTAGGCCGGGACCATGTTCAGGGCTCCGCCGGTGTGGCCCTCGGGCTGTGTCTTGAAATCCTCGGCCTGCAACGGCTGGCCGTCCAGGCGGATGCGCCGGGCGTAGGTCATGTGCACGACGATGCGCAGGGCGCTGGCGGTCAGCCGGTCGAGGGCGCGGAACAGCTGGTAGACACTGGCCAGGTCCGGTTGCAGCCCGGCTTGGACCAATTGATGAGCGGTGCGGAACACGGCGGCGCGGGTCTCTGCGCTATGCTGGAGCGGACCATGGCCTTGCAGCCACGCGGCAAACGCCGGCTCGGCCGCCGCATGGGCAAGCAACTCGTCCTGACTGGGCAGAATCTGACTCATGGTGGGTAGCCTCCCTAGTGGTGCCTTGCAGTCTAGGCAGCACACGGCAAAGGGCGCTGACCTGCATCAAGCTCCCCGCCCCCGATTCGTTCACCCTGGCCCTGTACGAAGGTTCCATGGCATTCCACGATCCCCGAAAGGTATCGGGGTGTCGACAGAGCTCTGACGGAGGAGGCTCGATGGCATCACTGACGTTTCTAGGCGCCGCCCAGGAGGTCACTGGCTCCTGTTATCTGCTGGAAACCCTCGATGGCGTGAAGGTCCTGCTCGAATGCGGCATGCGCCAGGGGCGCCGCGAAGCCGACAACGGCAACCGCGCGCCCTTCCCCTTCGATCCCGCGAGCATCGACGCGGTGGTCATCTCCCACGCCCACCTGGACCACAGCGGCCTGCTGCCGCGCCTGGCGGCCGAGGGCTTCAAGGGCCCGATCTTCGCCACCGAGGCCACCTGCGAACTGCTGGAACTCATGCTGCTGGACTCCGCGCACATCCAGGAAAAGGACGCCGAGTGGGAGAACCGCTGGCGCAACCGGATCGGCAAGCCGAGCATCAAGCCGCTGTATACCCAGGCCGACACCGAACGCGCGCTCAAGCTGCGCCGGCCGATCAGCCTCGGCAGCACCGTGGCGGTCGCTCGTGGCGTGCGGGTGACCTTTCACAACGCCGGGCACATCCTCGGTTCGTCGATCGTCGAAGTGCAATTCCACGACCAGGTGCAACCGCGCCGCCTGGTGTTTTCCGGCGACCTCGGCAACACCTGCTCGCCGTTGATGCGCGCGCCCTCGCCGCTGAGCCGGGCCGACGTGGTGATGCTCGAATCCACCTATGGCGATCGCGATCACCGTGACAGCAACGACACCCTGGAGGAACTGGCGGCGATTCTCGACCAGGCGCACCGCGACGGCGGCAACGTGCTGATCCCGTCGTTCGCCGTCGGCCGCACCCAGGACCTGCTCTACTACCTCGGCCGCTTCTACCAGGAGGGCCGCCTGCCGCAACAGGCGGTATTCCTCGACAGCCCGATGGCCGCCCGTGCCAATGGCATCTACCTGCGCCACAGCAACGAGTTCGACGACCGCGACCGCGAGTACATTCGCGGCACCGGCACCACCCGCCTGGAGGAATGGCTGCCGGTGCTGCGCGTCACCCGCAGCGCCGACGAGTCGATGGCGATCAACCGGATCAAGAGCGGAGCGGTCATCATCGCCGGCAGCGGCATGTGCACCGGCGGCCGTATCGTCCATCACTTCAAGCACAACCTCTGGCGCCCGGAATGCCATGTGGTATTCCCCGGCTTCCAGGCGCGCGGCACCCTGGGCCGCAACATCGTCGACGGCGCCAGCGCGGTTCGCGTGTTCCACCAGCGCATCGCGGTCAAGGCGCAGATCCATACCCTCGGCGGCTTCTCCGCCCACGCCGGGCAATCGCAGCTGCTCGACTGGGTCGGTCACTTCGCCCACCGTCCAGCGCTATACCTGATACATGGCGAGCGGGAAAAGATGGAAGCGCTGCAGGGCGCGATCCGCGAGCGTCTCGACTGGGATGCCGAGATACCGGAGCCCGGCGAACGCATCGAGATCTGAGCCGCCGTCCGCAACTGTCACGCAGTCCGTGGCAGTATGCGGATGACCGCCTGTCCAGGGTGGTTGTAGAAGGAGTATGCGAATGCCCTACGAAGCCGATGACTATCTTTCCCGGCACTTCCAGACCAGCGGCACCGACCTGGCGCGGAAGGTCGACGAACTGGCGGCCCTTGCGGCTCCCGGCGACAGCCCCAATCTCGCGCTCTACCGCGAGATGCTCTTCACCGTGACGCGCATGGCCCAGGCCGACCGCAACCGCTGGGACGCCAAGATCATGCTGCAGACCCTGCGCGAGATGGAGCATGCCTTCAGCGTCCTCGAGCAGTTCAAGCGGCGACGCAAGGTCACCGTGTTCGGCTCGGCGCGCACGCCAGTCGAACATCCGGTCTATGCCCTGGCGCGCAAGCTGGGCGAGGAACTGGCCCGCTACGACCTGATGGTGATCACCGGCGCCGGCGGCGGCATCATGGCCGCCGCCCACGAAGGCGCCGGGCTGGAGAACAGCCTGGGCTTCAACATCACCCTGCCCTTCGAGCAGCACGCCAACCATACGGTGGACGGCAGCGGCAACCTGCTGTCGTTCCACTTTTTCTTCCTGCGCAAGCTGTTCTTCGTCAAGGAAGCCGACGGCCTGGTGCTCTGCCCCGGCGGCTTCGGCACCCTAGACGAGGCACTGGAAGTGCTGACCCTGGTACAGACCGGCAAGAGTCCGCTGGTGCCGATCGTGCTGCTCGACCAGCCGGGCGGCCGCTACTGGGAACACGCCCTGGAGTTCATGCAGGAACAGTTGCTGGAGAATCACTATATCCTGCCGGCCGACATGCGCCTGATGCGCCTGGTGCATTCGGCCGAAGACGCGGTGAAGGAAATCGCCCAGTTCTACCGCAACTTCCACTCCAGCCGCTGGCTGAAAGGCACTTTCGTGATTCGCCTGAACCACGCCCTGAACGAAGCCGCGCTGGCGCACCTGCACGAACACTTCGCCAGCCTCTGCCTGAGCGGCGGCTTCCAGCAGCAGGCCTACAGCGAGCAGGAACAGGACGAACCGGAGTTCCGCAACCTGACCCGCCTCGCCTTCGTGTTCAACGGGCGCGACCAGGGGCGGCTGCGGGAATTGCTGGACTACATCAACCTGCCGGAAAACTGGGACTGAAGCTGCCGCTCCGGCACGCGCTCAATCGTCGCTGCGGCCGTTCAACAGGCGGCTGATCGACTCCATGGAGTAACCCCGGTACGCCAGGAAGCGGCCCTGCTGGGCCTTTTCCCTGGCGTCCTGCGGCAGGCGGGCGAACTTGCGGCGCCAGACCTCACGCAATTGCGCACTCCAGTCGACCTCGCAGGCACCCAGCGCCCTTTCGATATCGGCGCGCGGCAGACCGCGTTGCGCCAGTTCCTCACGGATGCGCAACGGCCCATGGCCGCTACGGGCGCGACTGGCGATGAAGCTTTCGAGATAGCGGGATTCGTCGAGCAGACCTTCCTCGGCCAGGCGGTCGAGGGCAGGATCGATCAACTCGGCAGACGCGCCACGCTGGCGCAACTTGCGGGAAAGCTCGGCGCGCCCGTGCTCACGGCGCGCCAGCAGGTCCATGGCCGCCCGCCGCACGGCGACGGGCGTATCGAGCACGATCGCCATTGGCCTCAATCGGCTTCGGCGTCAGCCACTTCTTCGGCGTCGGCCTTCACCGGGCCGCTCTTGGCCAGCAACTGGTCGCGAATGGTCTTCTCCAGTACCGAACCGATTTCCGGATTGTCTTCCAGGTACTTGGCGGCGTTCGCCTTGCCCTGGCCGATCTTGCTGCCCTGGTAGCTGTACCAGGCGCCGGACTTCTCGACCAGGCCCAATTGCACGCCCAGGTCGATGATCTCGCCGGTACGGTAGATGCCCTTACCGTAGAGGATCTGGAACTCGGCCTGGCGGAACGGCGGGGAAACCTTGTTCTTCACCACCTTGACGCGGGTTTCGCTACCCACCACCTCGTCGCCTTCCTTCACCGCGCCGGTACGACGGATGTCCAGGCGGACCGAGGCGTAGAACTTCAGTGCGTTACCGCCGGTGGTGGTTTCCGGGTTGCCGAACATGACGCCGATCTTCATGCGGATCTGGTTGATGAAGATGACCAGGCAGTTGGCGTTCTTGATATTGCCGGTGATCTTGCGCAGCGCCTGGGACATCAGGCGTGCCTGCAGGCCGACGTGGGCGTCGCCCATCTCGCCTTCGATCTCGGCCTTGGGTACCAGCGCGGCCACGGAGTCGACGATGATCACGTCGACCGCGTTGGAGCGCACCAGCATGTCGGTGATTTCCAGGGCCTGCTCGCCGGTGTCCGGCTGGGAGACCAGCAGGTCGTCGACGTTGACGCCCAGCTTGCCGGCATAGTCGGGATCGAGCGCGTGCTCGGCGTCGACGAAGGCACAGGTGGCGCCCTGTTTCTGGGCCTCGGCGATCACCGAGAGGGTCAGGGTGGTCTTGCCCGAGGATTCCGGACCGTAGATCTCGACGATCCGGCCCTTGGGCAGGCCGCCGATGCCGAGGGCGATGTCCAGACCCAGGGAGCCGGTGGAGATGGCCGGGATCGCCTGGCGCTCATGGTCGCCCATGCGCATGACCGCGCCTTTGCCGAATTGGCGTTCGATCTGTCCCAGGGCCGCGGCCAGGGCGCGCTTCTTGTTCTCGTCCATTGAAGTCCTCGCGAAGTCAGGGCGGCCGGACGGCCACGAACAACTGTATAAGTAGACAGTATTATTCCACAGGGCAAGTCGCTCGCCTACCCCCGACGGGAAGAATGTTCCGAACGGTTGCCCGCAGGCGCGGCTAGCCCGGGTTCTCGCCGTTGCTCATGCGCAGCAGGCCGGTCAGCGCGGTCGCCACCGTCTGCCGGCGCACGGCGTCGCGGTCGCCGTTGAACTGGCAGCGCTCACTGACCAGCCGCTCGCCGTCGGCCCAGGCCAGCCAGACCGTGCCTACCGGCTTTTCCGGCGAGCCGCCGTCGGGCCCGGCGACACCGCTCACCGCCACCGCGAAACGCGCCCCGCTGTGCCGCTGGGCGCCGCGCACCATGGCCTCGACCACTTCCCGGCTGACCGCGCCGACTGCCGGGAACAGCGACTCGGGCACCTCCAGCTGGAGGGTCTTCTGGCGGTTCGAGTAGGTCACGTAGCCAGCCTCGAACCAGCCCGAACTCCCCGGGATGCGGGTGATCGCCTCGGCGATGCCGCCACCGGTGCAGGATTCCGCCGTGCTGACCTGCTCGCCCAGGTAACGAAGGCTTTCGCCGAGGCGGGCGGCCAGTGCGGTCAGGTCGGACTCCATCAGGGTCATCACTGTTCTCCAGGGTAGAAACGGAAAGGGACTACCCTACACCATCGGCTTTTCCATTCAGAAGCAGCTTTCGGACAAGCGCAACCGCGCGAAGGCAGCGAATGCGCGAACATGCGTGTTCCATCACCGTCCAAGGAAAGGCACCCCATGAACATCGCGCCACTCAAGGTCTCTCTGCTCTCCCTCGCCCTGCTCCTCTCCCCCGTAGCCAGCCTCCCCGCCCATGCGGCCTGCACCGCCAACCTGGCCCTGCAACCCGCCAGCAGCCTGCCCGCGCTCGGCGGGCGCCTGGTCTACCACAGCTATATGGAGTACGGGGACGGCTCCTCGAACCTCTACCTGCACGACTTCAAGAGCAAGAGCACCCGCCAGCTCAACCAGCCTGGCTGGAACATCGAGGACCCGATGAATGCGCATTTCTCCCCGGACGGCCGCTACCTGACCTTCATGGGCCGCCAGAATGGCGCCTGGCACGTGTTCGCCTGGGCCATCGGCGGTACCCAGGCGCCGAGCAACCTGACCGCGGCCATCGGCGGTCGCAACGAGGATCCGAAGTTCTCCTTCGACGGCCGCCAGGTCGTGCTCAAGCACGAGGGCGACATCCGCCTCGCCACCCTGGTCTTCAATGGCGATGGCAGCGTCGGCGTGAGCGCCTGGAAAGCCGTGACCGGCGACGGCTGGAGCACCGAGGAGTCGATGCCGTTCCTCACGCCCTCAGGCAAGTACGTGGTCTACGCGACAGGAGCCGGCGACAGCCTGCGGGTGGTGCGCAGGAACCTGGAGAACGGCCAGGTCAGCGCCCTCGCCACCCCGGCCGCGGGGGGCCGCGACTATTACCCGGTGGTACGCGACTACACCGCCTACTTCCTCTCGCGTACCCAGCCGGCCGGCAACGACCAGTTGGCCATGGTCGTACCCAACAGCCCGCCCGGCACCCCGGCGATCCTGCCGCTCAACCACTGCCAGGGCGACAATTCCGACGCCGCGCCGGTGAACGAGGACTACCTGATCTTCTCCAGCACTTCGTTCGACCCGACCTACAGCCTGCTCCTCGGCGACATCGCCGCGGCGCGGGTCTGGCGTCTCGACCCGGCGCAGATCAACCTGCCCGACGGTCGGCAGAAGCTCGGCGCCAGCTATACCGCGGCACGCTGAAAGCAGCCCGCACAGGCGCGGACCTGAGGGTCCGCGCCGGTTCCGAACAGACCCGACACAGGCCGGCGAATCGGGTTAACATTACCCTCTTTTGCACCGTCCAAAGCCCGCTTCCGAAGGCCCGTATGACCGACCTCTCCCAGCACACGCCGATGATGCAGCAGTACTTCAAACTGAAGCATCAGCACCCCGACCAATTGATGTTCTATCGCATGGGCGACTTCTACGAGCTGTTCTACGAGGACGCGAAGAAGGCCGCCAAACTGCTCGACATCACCCTGACCGCACGCGGCCAGTCCGGCGGCAAGGCGATCCCGATGGCAGGCATTCCCTTCCATTCCGCGGAGGGCTACCTGGCCAAGCTGGTCAAGCTCGGCGAGTCGGTGGCGATCTGCGAGCAGATCGGCGACCCGGCCACCAGCAAGGGGCCGGTGGAGCGCCAGGTGGTGCGGATCATCACCCCCGGCACGGTGAGCGACGAGGCGCTGCTCGACGAACGCCGCGACAACCTGCTGGCGGCGATCCTCGGCGACGAGCGCCTGTTCGGCCTCGCCGTGCTGGACATCACCAGCGGCCGCTTCAGCGTCCAGGAGATAAAAGGCTGGGAAACCCTGCTGGCCGAACTGGAGCGCCTCAACCCGGCCGAGCTGCTGATTCCCGACGACTGGCCACAGGGCCTGCCGGCGGAGAAGCGCCGCGGCGTACGTCGCCGCGCGCCATGGGACTTCGATCGCGACTCGGCGCACAAGAGCCTCTGCCAGCAATTCGGCACCCAGGACCTGAAAGGCTTCGGCTGCCAGAACCTGACCCTGGCCATCGGCGCCGCCGGCTGCCTGCTCGCCTACGCCAAGGAAACCCAGCGTACCGCCCTGCCGCACCTGCGCAGCCTGCGCCACGACCGCCTCGATGACACGGTGATCCTCGACGGTGCCAGCCGCCGCAACCTGGAGCTGGATATCAACCTCAGCGGTGGCCGCGAGAACACCCTGCAATCGGTGGTCGACCGCTGCCAGACCGCCATGGCCAGCCGCCTGATGAGCCGCTGGCTGAACCGTCCGCTGCGCGACCGCGCGGTACTGGAAGCCCGCCAGGAGTCCATCGCCTGCCTGCTGGAACGCTACCGCTTCGAGAACCTGCAACCGCAGCTCAAGGAAATCGGCGACCTCGAACGCATCCTCGCCCGCATCGGCCTGCGCAACGCCCGCCCTCGCGACCTGGCGCGCCTGCGCGACGCGCTGGCGGCGCTGCCGGACCTGCAGAACGCCATGACCGAACTGGAAGCGCCGCACCTGCAGGCGCTGGCCACCACCATCGGCACCTATCCCGAACTCGCCGAACTGCTGGCCAAGGCGATCATCGACAACCCGCCAGCGGTGATCCGCGACGGTGGCGTGATCAAGACCGGCTATGACGCCGAGCTGGACGAGCTGCAGGCGCTGAGCGAAAACGCCGGGCAATTCCTGATGGACCTGGAAGCGCGCGAGAAGGCCCGCACCGGCCTGCCCAACCTGAAGGTCGGCTACAACCGCATCCATGGCTACTTCATCGAGCTGCCACGGGTACAGGCCGAACAGGCTCCGGCCGACTACATCCGCCGGCAGACCCTGAAAGGCGCCGAGCGCTTCATCACGCCGGAACTGAAGGCCTTCGAGGACAAGGCGCTGTCGGCCCAGAGCCGCGCCCTGGCCCGCGAGAAGGCGCTCTACGAAGAGCTGCTGGAACGCCTGATCGGCCACCTCGCTCCGCTCCAGGACAGCGCCTCGGCGCTGGCGGAACTGGACGTGCTGGCGAATCTCGCCGAACGCGCGCTGAACCTCGACCTGAATCGCCCGCGGTTCGTCGAACACACCTGCCTGCACATCGAGCAAGGCCGCCATCCGGTGGTCGAGCAGGTGCTGGAGACACCGTTCGTGGCCAACGACCTGGCGCTGGATGCCGACACCCGGATGCTGGTGATCACCGGTCCGAACATGGGCGGTAAATCCACCTACATGCGGCAAACCGCGCTGATCGTGCTGCTTGCGCACATCGGCAGCTTCGTTCCGGCTGCACGCTGCGAGCTGTCCCTGGTGGACCGCATCTTCACCCGCATCGGCTCGTCCGACGACCTTGCCGGCGGCCGCTCGACCTTCATGGTGGAGATGAGCGAAACCGCCAACATCCTGCACAACGCCACCGACAAGAGCCTGGTGCTGATGGATGAGGTCGGCCGCGGCACCAGCACCTTCGACGGCCTGTCGCTGGCCTGGGCAGCGGCCGAGGACCTGGCCCGGACTCGCGCCTTCACCCTGTTCGCCACCCACTATTTCGAACTGACCGTACTGCCGGAAAGCCAGCCCGCGGTAGCCAACGTGCACCTGAACGCGACCGAGCACAATGAACGCATCGTGTTCCTGCACCATGTACTGCCGGGACCGGCGAGCCAGAGCTACGGCCTCGCGGTGGCCCAGTTGGCCGGCGTGCCGGCCCCGGTAATCCAGCGCGCCCGCGAACACCTCAAGCGCCTGGAAACCACCAGCCTGCCGCACGAGATGCCGAGCCAGCAGAGCGGCAAGCCCGCCTCGCCGATGCAGAGCGACCTGTTCGCCAGCCTGCCGCACCCGGTGATCGATGAATTGTCGAGGATCAATCCCGACGATATCAGCCCGCGGCAAGCTCTCGATCTGTTATATGCATGGAAGATGCGGGTCTGACGGACTACCGCACAAGCTGCTAGAATCGCGCGCGCTTAGCCGCCCGCCTGAGGAGAGAACTAGAAAATGACCTTCGTCGTCACCGACAACTGCATCAAGTGCAAATACACCGACTGCGTGGAAGTCTGCCCGGTAGACTGCTTCTACGAAGGACCCAACTTCCTGGTCATCCATCCGGACGAGTGCATCGACTGCGCCCTGTGCGAGCCCGAATGTCCGGCCCAGGCGATTTTCTCCGAAGACGAAGTGCCGGAGAACATGCAGGAATTCATCGAGCTGAACAGCGAGCTGGCGGAAATCTGGCCGAACATCACCGAGAAGAAGGATGCCCTGCCCGACGCCGAGGAATGGGACGGCGTCGCCGGCAAGCTCCAGCATCTGGAGCGCTGATACGCCAAGGCCCGCAAACAGCGGGCCTTTTCTTTGGCGACGAGTAAAACGGCAGGCAAAAAAAAGGGGCGGGGTATTACCCCGCCCACTCTTCAGTCCCTCGTCATCATCCTGATGAATCGCCTCCCTGGCGACGTCCCTTCCCCGATCCTTCGGGGTTGCGTGTTCCCTGTACGCAGGAGTGATATTAGCGATTCCCAGTGCTCCCGCAACCTGCCAGAAAACCCAGCGAAGCTTCTTCGGCAGCCATTTTAGAAAAATATATTCCTTTAATTTCAATAAGTTACTTAAATTCACCGAGCGTTTTTGGCAAACCTCCCGGGCATTTATCTACTTAGGCTCACACGCCGTGTAAGTTAATGCTTACAAGAGCAGACACAAAAAACCCGGCGAACGCCGGGTCTTCAGTGGGTCTAAGGTTTTCCGTCACTGGAACAGCGCGTCACTCGACAGGCCATTCTTCTCCAGGATCTCCCGCAGGCGCTTCAGCGCCTCGACCTGGATCTGACGAACCCGCTCGCGGGTCAGGCCGATTTCCTGGCCGACCTCTTCCAGCGTGCTGCTTTCGTGCCCGCGCAAGCCGAAGCGGCGAATCACCACCTCACGCTGCTTGTCGGTGAGTTCCGTCAGCCACTGGTCGATGCTTTCGCTGAGATCGTCATCCTGCAGCAGCTCGCACGGGTCGGTGGGGCGATCGTCGGTGAGCGTATCCAGCAGGGTCTTGTCCGAGTCCGGACCAAGAGAGACGTCCACCGAAGTCACCCGTTCGTTCAGGCCGAGCATGCGCTTGACCTCGGCGACCGGCTTCTCCAGCAGGTTGGCGATTTCTTCGGGGGAAGGTTCGTGGTCGAGCTTGTGGGTCAGTTCCCGCGCCGCACGCAGGTAGACGTTGAGCTCCTTGACCACATGGATCGGCAAGCGAATGGTCCGGGTCTGGTTCATGATGGCCCGTTCGATGGTCTGGCGGATCCACCAGGTGGCGTAGGTCGAGAACCGGAATCCGCGCTCCGGATCGAACTTCTCCACGGCGCGGATCAGGCCTAGGTTGCCTTCCTCGATCAGGTCGAGCAGGGACAGTCCGCGATTGACATAGCGCCGGGCGATCTTCACCACCAACCGCAGGTTGCTCTCGATCATCCGCTTCCGACCAGCGGGATCGCCCTTCTGCGCCAGACGAGCGAAGTGGACTTCCTCTTCGGGCGTCAACAGGGGCGAGAAACCGATTTCGTTGAGATACAGCTGCGTTGCGTCCAACGCGCGCGTGTAGTCGATGTGCTTGTGTTGTTTGGAAGAGAAGGAAGTGGTGGCTTTTGGAGTTGCCCGGGGAGAAGGCTGCTCGTCGGCAGACGACTCGTCCAGCATGATGCCGGGCTCCAGGAGGAGCACTTCATCATCGTGGTCAAACTCCGGCCCTTCTTTTTTGAGTGCCATGTCGTTATCCCTTGCATGAGTTCGACTCAAGCCCGGGCGATTCCTTTCCCGCTGGACACGCCCGGACCCGCTCACCTACATGATGTGGGCGGGCGAACTCCCGGTCAGCGACGTGGCAAATATTGCAGTGGATCGACAGGCTTACCCTGGCGGCGAATCTCGAAGTGCAGCTTCACCCGATCGGTTCCTGTGGAGCCCATCTCGGCAATCGATTGCCCTACCTTGACCTGTTGCCCTTCCCGCACCAGCAGCCTGCGGTTGTGACCGTAGGCACTCACGTAGGTCTCGTTGTGTTTGATGATGACCAACTCGCCGTAGCCCCGCAAACCACTACCGGCGTATACAACGGTCCCACCAGACGCAGCCAGGACAGGCTGGCCCAATTGACCGGCTATATCAATCCCTTTATTCAAACTTCCGTTTGAGGCAAAACGGCCGATCAGAGTACCGCTCGCGGGCCATGCCCACCCCCCCACCGCAGGCCCCGCGACGACGGGAGTCGCGCCGCTGCTGGGTGGGGTCGTGGTCGAGGCCGGAGCCGGTGCGGGCTTGGCAGGTACCGACGTACTAACTGCGGGTGGAACCGGGGTAGGCTTGGTCGCCACGGGCGCAGCGACGACCGGCGTGTTTTTCGCGACGGACGGTTGCGTCGATGCCCGCCCACCAAATTGGATAGCTTGACCGACCTGGATGGTATAGGGCGGCGCAATGCCATTGCGCGCGGCCAGGGCTTTCCAGTCCCAGCCGAAGCGGAAGGCAATGGAATACAGGGTGTCGCCGCGGCGCACGATGTACTGCCCGCTGGTGACCGGCGTACGCCGCGCAGCGGCAGGCGCGGAACCGTTGCGATCGACGACCTTGACTCCGCCGGGAGGCGACGACGAACAGGCGGCGAGAAGGGAACAGACGACGGCCCCGAGCAACAGGTGGCAGCCACCGTAGAGCCGAGTCCATTGCCGCAGGGTCGCTGCTAGCCTCAATCCTTCCCCCTTATCCATCTTCTTCGCTTTCGTTCAATCGGGCCGGCGTCGCCGGCCGCCGGCTCAGGCGATCGGGCCGTTGAGCAGCGGGACGAAACGTACCGAGTCGAGTACCTGGCGGCTGAACCCGTCCTCGGTGCGGACGATCAGCATCAGTTGCTGGACCTCGCCGCCACCGACCGGGATCACCAGGCGCCCCCCCGGGGCCAACTGGTCCAGCAACGACTGCGGGACTTCCGTGGCCGCCGCGGTGACGATGATTCCATTGTAGGGAGCCAACGCCGACCAGCCCTCCCAGCCATCGCCCCAACGAAAGACAACATTACGCAGGTTTAGCTCCGCAAGACGCTCCTTGGCCTTGTCCTGCAACGCCTGGATCCGCTCGACGGAGAAGACCCGCTCGACCAGTTGCGCCAGCACCGCGGTCTGGTAGCCGGACCCGGTACCGATCTCCATGACCTTGTCCAGCGGGCCGGCCGCCAGCAGCAACTCGGTCATCCGCGCCACCATGAATGGCTGGGAAATGGTCTGGTTGTGGCCGATCGGCAGGGCGGTGTCTTCGTAGGCGCGATGCGAGAGCGCCTCGTCGACGAACAGATGACGCGGCGTGCGGCGGATCACCTCGAGCACGTGGGCGTTGGACAGGCCTTCTTCGTACAGGCGCTGGATCAGGCGCTCTCGGGTACGCTGGGAGGTCATGCCGATACCCCGGCGATGCAGGTCTTCGGACATCACGTCAGTCCTCCCAGCCACTCGTCGAGGCCGCCGAAGGCTTCGTGGAAGGTACGGTCCAGCTGCAACGGAGTGATCGACACGTAGCCTTGCATGACCGCGTGGAAATCCGTCCCCGGCCCGCCATCCTCGGCATCGCCGGCCGCGGCGATCCAGTAGCCTTCCTTGCCGCGCGGATTGACCACCTTCACCGGTGCGGCGGCACGGGCGCGGTGCCCGAGGCGGGTCAGTTGGATACCACGTACGCGATCCAGCGGCAGGTTCGGGATATTGACGTTGAGCACGGTACGCGGCGGCACGGCCAGGCGCTCGTGGGCGGAGACCAGCAGGCGGGCGAAGTGCATGGCGGTGGGCAGGTTGTCCGTCAACCGCGAGACCAGCGAGAAGGCGAAGGCCGGCCCCTTCAGGAAGCGCCCTTCGATGGCCGCCGCCACGGTACCGGAATAGAGGACGTCATCGCCGAGGTTGGCGCCCAGGTTGATACCCGAGACCACCATGTCCGGCAATTCCTCCAGCAAGCCGTTCAGGCCCAGGTGCACGCAGTCGGTCGGCGTGCCGTTGAGGCTGATGAATCCGTTGTCCAGGCGCTGCGGGTGCAGCGGGCGGTCCAGCGTCAGGGAACTGCTGGCGCCGCTCTTGTCCTGGTCGGGGGCGATCACTACGCAATCGGCATGATCCGCCAGCGCGTCGTAAAGCGCGGCGATACCGGGTGCGGTCACCCCGTCGTCGTTGGCAATCAGTATGCGCATGGGTTTTCCGTCTGCCCTGTCGGTACCAGGTCGAGGATTTCACGCACCACTACGGTGGCGAAACAACCGGCCGGCAGGACGAATTCCAGTTGCAGAACATCAGGTTCGGGATAATGCCACGCCAGCCCCTGGATGGGGAGCCGCAGGATGCGCCGTTCGTGCGCCATGCCCGCCTTCGCCAGCCAGCGGCAGAGCGCCGGCTCGCGCCCGGCCAGGGCCAGCTCGCGTTCGAGGACGCCGGCGCCGCTCGGCGGATCGCCCTCGCCCCAGAGCGGTCCGGTGGGGTGCAGGTCGAGGGCGGCCAGACGGGCATCGCGGCATTCTTCCTCGCCAGCGAGGAAAAAGCTGCGGCTGTCGGTGAAGGCCAGCAGGTCGCCGACCGCTGCCCGGTTCCAGCTACCCTCCGCGACCCGCTCGGCGAGCAGGCGATTGAACAGGTAGCTGCGCCCGGCGGAAAGGAAGCGCGAACGCAGGTTGCGGTTCGCCGGCAGCAGGTCCTGTTCCGCGCAACTGCGCGCGTCGACCAGGTTGCCGCCGCCGTGGCCGAAGCGTTGCAGGCCGAAATAGTTGGGCACGCCGTCCGCGGCGATACGTTCCAAGCGCGCGTCGAGAAGGGCACGCTCCGCCCGCAGCCCGGTCAGACGCAGGGTGAAGCCGTTGGCGGCATGCGCGCCTCGCTGCAACTTGCGCGAATGACGGGTGCAGCGAAGAATCCGCAGGTCCGCGCCCTCGGCTGCACCCAGGTCGGGATCGGCCTTGCCCGGCAGGTGCAGGCTGAACCATTGCCGGGTCAGGGCCTGGCGGTCCTTCAACCCGGCGTAGCTGACGTTCTTCTGCTGCACGCCGGCGGCGCGGCCGAGGCGACGGGCCGCCTCCTCGGTGTTCAATCCGCGCTTTTCCACCCACAACCAGAGGTGCTCGCCTTCACCGCTGAGGGGAATGTCCAGCACCTCGTCGACCTGGAAGTCCTCGGCCACGGCCTTGAGCACCGCCTCGCCGCAGGCTGCCCCATGGGCGCGCGGCCCGAGCAGGTCGAGTTCGCCGAGAACGCTCATCGGGCCATCAGCAAAGCGACCGCATGTACAGCAATGCCCTCTTCGCGTCCGGTGAAACCTAGCCGCTCGGTAGTGGTGGCCTTGACGTTGACCTGGTCGACCGCGACGCCGAGGTCCTCGGCGATCAACCCGCGCATGGTCTCGATGTGCGGCGCCATCTTCGGCGCCTGGGCGACGATCGTGGCGTCGACATTGCCGACCTTCCAGCCCTTCTCGGCGACGATGGCGACCACGTGTCGCAGCAGCGCGCGACTGTCGGCGCCCTTGAACCGCGGGTCGGTGTCCGGGAAGTGCTTGCCGATGTCGCCCAGCGCCGCCGCGCCGAGCAGCGCATCGGACAAGGCGTGCAGCAGCACGTCGCCGTCGGAGTGGGCGACCAGCCCATGTTTGTGGGGAATGCGCACGCCGCCGAGGGTGATGAAGTCGCCCTCGCCGAAGCGATGCACGTCGTAGCCATGGCCAATTCGCATGAAAAAACGCCCTGGTTGGAATCAGGGCGTGATTCTACCCCGGATCGGGACAGGCTTCAGGTATCGCGGATCAACCGTTGAGAACCCCGGCATGATGGCGCAGGTGATCCTCGATGAAACTGGCGATGAAGTAGTAGCTGTGGTCGTAGCCTGGTTGCAGACGCAGCTCCAGCGGGTGGCCGGCCTTGTCCGCCGCATTGCGTAGCGCTTCCGGCTTGAGCTGGACGGCGAGGAAGTCGTCGCGCTCGCCCTGGTCGACCAGGATCGGCAAGCGTTCGGACGCACCCTCGAGCAACGCACAGGCATCCCACTCGCGCCAGGCCGCCGGGTCCTCGCCCAGGTAGCGGGAGAACGCCTTCTGGCCCCAGGGACAATCGCTCGGATGGCAGATCGGCGCGAAGGCCGACAGCGACAGGTAGCGCCCCGGGTTGCGCAGCGCGCAAACCAGCGCGCCATGCCCACCCATCGAGTGCCCGCTGATGCCGCGCCGCCGGGACACCGGGAAATGCGCCTCGATCAGCGCCGGCAACTCGTGCACCACGTAGTCGTGCATGCGGTAGTGCGCGGCCCAGGGCTCCTGCGTGGCGTTCAGGTAGAAGCCTGCGCCCAGGCCGAAGTCCCAGGCGCCGTCGGGATCGCCGGGGACACCGCTGCCGCGCGGGCTGGTATCCGGCGCCACCAGTACCAATCCCAGTTCGGCGGCGACCCGCTGGGCGCCGGCCTTCTGCATGAAGTTCTCGTCGGTACAGGTCAGCCCGGACAGCCAGTACAGGGCCGGCAGCGCCGCCTCCGGCTCGGCCTGGGGCGGCAGGTAGATGGCGAAGACCATCTCGCAGTTCAGGGTCCGGGAAAAATGACGGTAACGCTGGTGCCAGCCGCCGAAGGTCTTCTGGCTGCCGATCAGTTCGAGGGAATCCTTCACGTGACCTCCGTGAAACGGTCGTGGCGAGCCGCAGGGCCCGCCGCGACGGCTTGTCAGTAATGAATGACGGTGCGGATGCTCTTGCCTTCGTGCATCAGCTCGAAGGCCTCGTTGATGTCCTCCAGCCCCATGGTGTGGGTGATGAAGGTATCCAGCGGGATCTCGCCCTTCTGCGCCTTCTCGACATAGCTCGGCAGCTCGCTGCGACCGCGCACCCCGCCGAACGCCGAACCGCGCCAGACGCGGCCGGTGACCAGTTGGAACGGCCGGGTGCTGATTTCCTGGCCGGCACCGGCGACACCGATGATCACCGACTCGCCCCAGCCCTTGTGGCAGCATTCCAGCGCGGCGCGCATCAACTGCACGTTGCCGACGCACTCGAAGGAGTAGTCGACGCCGCCATCGGTCAGTTCGACGATGACGTCCTGGATCGGCTTGTCGTAGTCCTTCGGATTGATGAAGTCGGTGGCGCCCAGTTCCCTGGCGATATCGAACTTGCCCGGGTTGATGTCGACCGCAATGATGCGCGCGGCCTTGGCCATCTTCGCCCCGATGATCGCTGCCAGGCCGATGCCGCCCAGGCCGAAGATGGCAACGGTAGCGCCCTCTTCCACCTTGGCGGTGTTCAGCACGGCACCGATCCCGGTGGTGACGCCGCAGCCAAGCAGGCAGACCTTCTCCAGCGGGGCATCCTTGGGAATCTTCGCCAGGGAGATTTCCGGCAGCACGGTGTATTCGGAGAAGGTCGAGCAGCCCATGTAGTGGAAGACCGGCTCGCCCTTGTAGGAGAAGCGGCTGGTGCCGTCGGGCATCAGGCCCTTGCCCTGGGTGGCGCGCACGGCCTGGCAGAGGTTGGTCTTGCCGGACAGGCAGAATTTGCACTTGCCGCACTCGGCGGTGTAGAGCGGGATGACATGGTCGCCCACCTGCAGGGAGGTCACGCCCTCGCCCACCGCTTCGACGATGCCGCCACCTTCGTGGCCCAGGATGCACGGGAACACCCCCTCGGAATCCTGGCCGGACAGGGTGTACGCGTCGGTATGGCAGACGCCGGTGGCGACGATGCGCACCAGTACCTCGCCCTTCTGCGGCGGCGCCACATCCACCTCGACGATTTCCAACGGCTTGTTGGGGGCGAAGGCGACGGCGGCACGGGACTTGATCATCTGGGAACTCCTGAACGATGGAAGCCGGCGGGCCGCTAAGCGACCCACTGAAACGGAAAGTGTAGAAAACCGCGTTTCAAGGAATAATCAGGCAATAATCAAAACATTATTGCCATACAGGGACAATCCAGATGAATCGCTGGGAAGGACTCGACGAATTCGTCGCTGTCGCCGAAACCGGGCAGTTCACCGCGGCAGCCGAACGCATGGGCGTTTCCTCGTCGCACATCAGCCGCCAGGTCGCCCGCCTGGAGGAGCGCCTGCAGACCCGCCTGCTCTACCGCAGCACCCGGCGAGTATCGCTGAGCGAAGCCGGACAGACCTTCCTGCAACATTGCCAGCGCCTGCAGGACGCCCGCGACGAAGCCCTGCGCGCGGTCAGCGACCTCTCCGCGGAGCCCAAGGGCCTGCTGCGCATGACCTGCGCGGTAGCCTACGGCGAACGTTTCATCGTGCCGCTGGTGAATGCCTTCATGGCCGACTATCCGCAACTGCGGGTCGACATCGAGCTGTCCAACCGCCAGTTGGACCTGCTCCACGAGGGCTTCGACCTGGCCATCCGCCTCGGCCGCCTGAGCGATTCGCGATTGGTCGCCACACGGTTGGCACCACGCGTCATGTACCTCTGCGCCACCCCGGAATACCTGCGCCGCCACGGCACTCCGCAGTCGCCGGCGGAACTCGGCCAGTTCAACTGCCTGATCGGCAGCAGCGACCTGTGGAGCTTCCTCGAGGACGGCCGGGAAACCCAGCACCGGGTCCAGGGCAACTGGCGCTGCAACAGCGGCCAGGCGGTGCTCGACGCCGCCCTGCGCGGCTTCGGCCTGTGCCAGCTGCCCGACTACTATGTGATCGAGCATCTGCGCAGCGGCCGCCTGGTCTCCCTGCTGGAAGGCCACCAGCCGCCGAATACCGCGGTATGGGCGCTGTACCCGCAGCAGCGGCACCTGTCGCCGAAAGTCAGGCAACTGGTGGACTATCTCAAGGAAGGCCTGGCGCAATCCCATCCGGGACTCGCCGGGGAGAAAAACCTGCGCTGAAGCAGTAAGGCGATTCACCGCTGCGATAGACTTGGCGGTTTCCCGTTCCACCCGCTATCGATTCAAGGAAGTCGCATGTCTGCCTTCAATGCGTTTCGCCAACGCTACCTGGTGAGGTTCTGGTCGCCGCTGCCGGCGCTGGTCGCCCTCGGCGTCGCCTCCGCCTACTACTTCGCGCTCACCGGCACCTTCTGGGCGGTGACCGGCGAATTCACCCGCTGGGGCGGCCACGTGCTGTCCTGGTTCGGCTACCAGCCACAGGACTGGAGCTACTTCAGGCTGATCGGCCTTCAAGGCACGCCGCTGGACCGGATCGACGGAGTGATGATCATCGGCATGTTCCTCGGCGCCCTGTGCTGCGCCCTCTGGGCCGGCAACGTCAGCCTGCGCTGGCCGACCAGCAAACGTCGCCTGCTGCAGGGCCTGGTCGGCGGTATCGTCGCCGGCTTCGGCGCGCGCCTGGCGATGGGCTGCAACCTGGCGGCGTTCTTCACCGGTATCCCGATGTTTTCCCTGCACGCCTGGGCCTTCATGTTCGCCACCGTCGGCGGCGCCTGGATCGGCGTGAAGATCAGCCTGCTGCCGTTCCTGCGCACACCGCTGAAAGTCGGCGCCACGGCCAGCGCCCTGCCCAGCGCCGAAAGCCTGGCCCGACGCGCACGCCTGCAGGCCCGCCTGGGCCTGGCGGTGCTGGCGCTCGCCGCGCTGTTCGCCGCCTGGCGCTTCGAGGTATCGCTGGTGCTGGGCATGGCCTGCCTGTTCGGCCTGCTGTTCGGCGGCCTGATCGAGCGCGCGCAGATCTGCTTCACCAGCGCCGCACGGGACCTCTGGACCACCGGCCGGACCCGCGCCGCCTTCGGCATCCTGCTCGGCATGGCGGCCGCCTGCATCGGTACCTTCGCCGCGATCCGCCTGGGCGTCGCGCCGAAGATCTTCTGGATGGGCCCGAATGCGATCATCGGCGGCATTCTCTTCGGCATCGGCATCGTCCTCGCCGGCGGTTGCGAGACCGGCTGGATGTACCGCTCGATGGAGGGCCAGGTGCACTTCTGGGTGGTCGGCATCGGCAACGTCATCGGCGGAACCCTGGTGGCGATCTTTTGGGACCAGTTGGGCACCCGCCTCGCCCTGCCCTATCCCAAGCTCAACCTGCTGGAAAGCTTCGGGCCCGGCAACGGCCTGCTATTGACCTTCGCCGGCCTGGCCCTGTGCCTGCTGCTGGTGCAACTGAACGCCTCCCGATTCACCCGACCGCGGAAACCGAACCATGAGCCAGACCGACAAACCGACCCTGTCGCTTGACCTGCGCGGCGAACATTGCCCGTACAACGCCATCGCCACCCTGGAAACCCTGGCGACCATGCAGCCGGGCGAACGCCTGGAAGTGGTCACCGACTGCTCGCAATCGGTCCACGGGATTCCCGAAGATACCCAGCGCCAGGGCTACAAATGCCTGGCGGTGGAGCAGCATGGCGCGCTGTTCCGCTTCCTCATAGAGGTGCCGCTGGAAAGCTGAACGAGCGAGCCTGCAACGACAAGAAAGCCGACCCTCGGGGCGGCTTTCTTGTGCCAGGGTTCAGTGCGGAAAACTGCGCTGCAGGCGCAGCAGGTCTTCCGGGGTGGTGATCTTCAGGTTGTCGGCGCGCCCTTCCACCAGCTTCGGCGCATAGCCGGCCCACTCCATCGCCGAAGCCTCGTCGGTGATCGCCACGCCGGCCACCAACGCATCGGCCAGCGCCCGGTGCAGGGCGCCGAGGCGGAACATCTGCGGCGTATAGGCCAGCCAGACCACCGAGCGGTCGATGGTTTCGCTGACCCGGCCGTCGCGGTCGGAGCGCTTGAGAGTGTCCCTCGCCGGCACCGCCAGCAGCCCGCCGACCGGATCTTCGGCGAGTTCTTCGAGCAGGCGGTCGAGGTCGCCGCGGGTCAGGTTCGGCCGCGCGGCGTCATGCACCAGCACCCAGTCGTCGGCCTGTGCCCCCAACTCCAGCAGGCGCAGCAAGCCGTTCAACACCGAGCCGGCGCGCTCGGCGCCCCCGGCGGCGCGCTGCACATGCCGGCTGGCGGCGCAGTCCAGCCCGGGCCAGTAGGGATCGTCCTCGGCCAGGCAGACCACCAGGCCCCTGAGCATCGGGTGTTCGAGGAAACAATCGAGGGTACGCTCGATCACGGTGCGACCGGCAAGATCGAGATATTGCTTCGGGCGGTCGGCGCGCATGCGCGAACCCACGCCGGCGGCGGGGATCACCGTCCAGAAGGCGGGAAGGTCGGAAGTCGTCATCGGGAGAAGGGTCGTCAGCTCACTTGGCGAGCTGGTAGAGGGTTTCGCCGTCCTTGACCATGCCGAGCTCGTGCCGCGCACGCTCCTCGACGGTCTCGGTGCCTTTCTTCAGCTCGGCGACTTCGGCTTCGAGAATCCGGTTGCGCTCCAGCAGGCGCTCGTTCTCGCCATGCTGGTCGGCGATCTGCTTCTGCAGGTCGCGCACCTGCGCCAGGCTGCCATCGCCGACCCACAGGCGATATTGCAGGCCCGCCAGCGCCAGGATCAGCACCACGAACAGCCAGTAGGGGCTACGTAACCTCAAGCCTCGAACTCCTTGAGAAGAAAAGGGGTGGCTCTTGCCACCCCTTCACCGTACCAGACTAGGCTCAGCCGCGGAATTCCGCGCGACCACGGTAAGGCGCCTTGGCGCCCAGTTGCTCTTCGATGCGCAGCAACTGGTTGTACTTGGACACGCGGTCGGAGCGGCACAGCGAACCGGTCTTGATCTGACCGGCGGCGGTACCCACGGCCAGGTCGGCGATGGTCGAGTCCTCGGTTTCGCCGGAGCGGTGCGAGATCACCGCGGTATAGCCGGCGGCCTTGGCCATCTGGATGGCTTCCAGGGTCTCGGTGAGCGAACCGATCTGGTTGAACTTGATCAGGATCGAATTGCCGATGCCCTTCTCGATGCCTTCCTTGAGGATCTTGGTATTGGTCACGAACAGGTCGTCGCCGACCAGTTGGACCTTGGCGCCGATCTTGTCGGTCAGGCCTTTCCAGCCGGCCCAGTCGGACTCGTCCATGCCGTCCTCGATGGAGATGATCGGGTAGCGCTGGGTCAGGCCGGCCAGGTAGTCGGCGAAACCGGCGGCGTCGAATACCTTGCCTTCGCCTTCCAGGTCGTACTTGCCGTCCTTGAAGAACTCGCTGGAGGCGCAGTCCAGGGCCAGGGTCACGTCGTCGCCCAGCTTGTAGCCGGCCTTCTCGACGGCCTCGGCGATGGCGGCCAGGGCGTCTTCGTTGGACGACAGGTTCGGCGCGAAGCCGCCTTCGTCACCGACGGCGGTGTTCAGGCCACGGGCCTTCAGCACGGCCTTGAGGTGATGGAAGATCTCGGCGCCCATGCGCAGCGCCTCGGCGAAGTTCTTCGCGCCGACCGGCTGGACCATGAATTCCTGGATATCGACGTTGTTGTCCGCATGCTCGCCGCCGTTGATGATGTTCATCATCGGCACCGGCATGGAGTACTGGCCGGGAGTGCCGTTGAGGTCGGCGATGTGCGCGTACAGCGGTACGCCCTTGGCCTGTGCGGCGGCCTTGGCGGCAGCCAGGGACACCGCGAGGATCGCGTTGGCGCCCAGCTTGGCCTTGTTCTCGGTGCCGTCCAGCTCGATCATCGCGTGGTCGAGGGCTTTCTGGTCGGCCGCGTCCTTGCCCAGCAGCAGGTCGCGGATCGGGCCGTTGATGTTGGCCACGGCTTTCAGCACGCCCTTGCCCAGGTAACGGCTCTTGTCGCCATCGCGCAGCTCGAGGGCCTCGCGGGAACCGGTGGAAGCACCGGAAGGCGCGCAGGCGCTGCCGACGATGCCGTTGTCCAGGATCACGTCCGCTTCAACGGTAGGGTTGCCGCGGGAGTCCAGGACCTCACGGCCCTTGATGTCGACGATCTTTGCCATTCTTGTTAACACTCCGAAGTGAATGAACGGGGCGGTCTGAGGAGACTAGGCAGTCTCGATTGCAGGAAAGCTCTTGATCAGCTCGTCCAGTTGCTTGAGCTGGGACAGGAAGGCTTCGAGTTTGTTCAGGCGCAGCGCGCACGGACCGTCGCACTTGGCGTGCTCGGGGTCCGGATGGGCCTCGAGGAACAGCCCGGCGAGCTTCTGGCTGAGCCCGGCCTTGGCCAGGTCGGTGACCTGGGCGCGCCGGCCGCCGGCGGAGTCCGCGCGACCGCCAGGCATCTGCAGGGCGTGGGTGACGTCGAAGAATACCGGGTACTCGAACTGCTTCATGATGCCGAAGCCGAGCATGTCGACCACCAGGTTGTTGTAACCGAAGGAGGAGCCGCGCTCGCAGAGGATCAGGCGGTCGTTACCGGCTTCCTCGCACTTGGTCAGGATGTGCTTCATCTCCTGGGGCGCGAGGAACTGGGCCTTTTTGATATTGATCACCGCGTTGGTCCTGGCCATCGCCACCACCAGGTCGGTCTGTCGCGAGAGGAAGGCCGGCAGCTGGATGATGTCGCAGACCTCGGCCACCGGCTGGGCCTGGAACGGCTCGTGGACATCGGTGATGACCGGCACCTTGAAGGTCTTCTTGATCTCTTCGAAGATCTTCATTCCCTCTTCCAGGCCCGGGCCACGGAACGAGTGGATCGAGGAACGGTTGGCCTTGTCGAAGCTGGCCTTGAACACATAGGGGATACCGAGTTTCTCGGTAACCCGTACGTATTCTTCGCAGACCTGCATGGCCAGGTCGCGCGACTCCAGCACGTTCATACCGCCGAACAGCACGAACGGCAGGTCGTTGCCGATCTGGATATCGCCGACGCGAACGATCTTCTGTGCCATGCTCAGGCCTTCCCGGAATATTTCAGCGCGGCGTTGACGAAACCGCTGAACAGCGGGTGGCCATCACGCGGTGTGGAGGTGAACTCCGGGTGGAACTGGCAGGCGACGAACCACGGATGCTCCGGGGCCTCGACCACTTCCACCAGGGCGCCGTCGCCGGAGCGGCCGGAAATCTTCAGGCCGGCCTGTTCCAGTTGCGGCAGCAGGTTGTTGTTCACTTCGTAGCGATGGCGATGGCGCTCGACGATCACGTCCTTGGCATAGCAGTCGTGCACCAGGGTGCCGGTCTGCAGCTGGCACTCCTGGGCGCCCAGGCGCATGGTGCCGCCCAGGTCGGAGGCTTCGGTGCGGATCTCGGTGGCGCCGGTCGCGTCCTGCCATTCGGTGATCAGGCCGACCACCGGATGGCCGCTGGACTTGTCGAACTCGGTGGAGTTGGCGTCGCTCCAGCCGAGCACGTTGCGGGCGTATTCGATGACCGCGACCTGCATGCCCAGGCAGATGCCCAGGTAAGGGATCTTGTTCTCGCGGGCGTACTGCACGGTGCTGATCTTGCCTTCCACGCCGCGCAGGCCGAAGCCGCCCGGGACCAGGATGGCGTCGACGCCTTCCAGCAGGCTGGTGCCCTGCTGCTCGATGTCTTCGGAGTCGATGTAGCGCAGGTTGACCTTGGTGCGGCTCTGGATGCCGGCGTGGGTCATCGCCTCGATCAGCGACTTGTACGCGTCCAGCAGTTCCATGTACTTGCCGACCATGGCGATGGTGACTTCACGCTCGGGGTTGAGCTTGGCATCGACCACCCGGTCCCATTCGGACAGGTCGGCCTGCCCGCACTCCAGGCCGAAGCGCTCGACGACGATGTCGTCCAGGCCCTGGGCATGCAGCACCGACGGGATGCGGTAGATGGTGTCGACGTCTTCCAGGGCGATCACCGCGCGCTCCTCGACGTTGGTGAAGAGCGCGATCTTGCGCCGCGAGGAGACGTCGATCGGGTGGTCGGAACGGCAGACCAGCACGTCCGGTTGCAGGCCGATGGAGCGCAGCTCCTTGACCGAGTGCTGGGTCGGCTTGGTCTTGGTCTCGCCGGCGGTGGCGATGTACGGGACCAGGGTCAGGTGCATCAGCATCGCGCGCTTGGCGCCGATCTCGACGCGCAGTTGGCGGATCGCCTCGAGGAACGGCTGCGACTCGATGTCGCCGACGGTGCCACCGATCTCCACCAGGGCGACGTCGGCATCGCCGGCGCCCTTGATGATGCGCCGCTTGATCTCGTCGGTGATGTGCGGGATCACCTGCACGGTGGCGCCCAGGTAGTCGCCGCGGCGTTCCTTGCGCAACACGTCCATGTAGACGCGGCCGGTGGTGAAGTTGTTGTTCTGGGTCATGGTGGTACGAACGAAGCGCTCGTAATGGCCCAGGTCCAGGTCGGTCTCGGCGCCGTCCTGGGTCACGAAGACCTCACCGTGCTGGAACGGGCTCATGGTGCCCGGGTCCACGTTGATGTAAGGGTCCAGCTTGAGCATCGTGATCTTCAGGCCACGCGCTTCCAAGATCGCAGCCAGAGAAGCCGAAGCGATGCCTTTCCCCAATGAAGAAACAACACCACCCGTGACGAAGATGTAGCGCGTCATGAAAAACCCTAGAAGTCAGCGTTTAGGCGGGATCAACCGCCGGGGATTCGGAGAAGGGAGGCCAGCTCCCGCCACGGACAAATCCGTGGGCAAAGCAAACTCCTGCTGATTCCGGAGGGAATCGGCGGGAGCAGTACAAGACGGGAGCGTAGTCTACTGGAAACGGCTTACTAGCTCAAACCCGGGTCGTTCGTCGGCGGGCTCCAGGACAGTCGCCAGCCCCCCTCGCGGGGACTGTCCAGGCCAGGAATGTTGGCCACCGCGAGCAGTTCGTCGGCTCGGAAGAGCAGCGGCAAACGACCGCGTAGGAAGCTCGGTACGCCCGCTTCGTTGAGCAATCGCTTGAGGTCGCGGCGACCGCGCCCGGCCAGGGCCAGCACCTCCCCACCCCGCCGGTAGTCGACGCGCAACGGTCCCGCCGGAACCTCGCCGAGCAACGCCAGCCGACCATTGCCGGGAAGAAGCAATGGATGAGCGGGACGCTCCCAGACGAACGGTCCCGCCGCCGCCCGCCAGTCCGCCGGCAACCACCAGATCCGCCCCGCGCCGCGACGCAGCTCGCCGCTCTCCAGGCGCCAGATCGGGTCGGCATCGTCGCCGGCATCGCGCAACGACTCCCAGCCGGCCCAGTGGTCGCTGTCCGGCAACCGCGTCAGCTGTCCCAGCCAGGCCCGCAGCAGGTTGCGCTGACGCGCAGCGCTGAGGCGGCGCAGAGGCTCCAGGGCGATCCGGGGCAGATCCAGCCAGTCCGGCCAATCCAGTTCCGAGGGTTGGCGGCAGGCCCGGAGGTCGATGGCGGCCAGTTCAGCCAGCAGGTCTTCGGCCTCGCGCAGATGCGCCGCGCAACGCGCCATGCCGGCGACGGCCTGCGGCCAGTGGGAGGCGAGACGCGGCATGATCTCCCGGCGCAGGTAGTTGCGCGAGAAGCGCGGATCCTGGTTGGAAGGATCCTCCACCCAGTCCAGCCGGTGCGTCTGCGCATAGGCTTCCAGTTCGGCGCGGGAAACCCCGAGCAAGGGTCGGCACAGGCGGCCGCCGCCCAGCGGCCGGCTCGCCGGCATCGCCGCCAGGCCGCGCAGGCCCGCTCCACGCAACAGGCGGAACAGCAGGGTCTCGGCCTGGTCGTCGAGGTGCTGCGCGGTGAGCAGCACCTGTCCCTCGCCCAGGTTCGCCTGGAATGCGCGATAGCGGGCGTCGCGCGCCGCCTGCTCGATGCTGCCGCCAACGGCGACCTGCACCCGCTCGACCCGCAGCGGGATACCCAGCGACCGGCAGACCACCTGGCAGTGCGCCGGCCAACCGTCCGCCGCAGCCTGCAAGCCATGGTGGACATGCAGCGCCGACAGCGCCGGCAAGGCTTCGCTCCGGGCCAGTTGGGCGAGCAGATGCAGCAACACCGTGGAATCCAGCCCGCCGGAAAACGCCACGCACCAGCCCCCCGCTTCGCGCCAGGGCGCCAGGGCCTGTAACAGACGGGATTCGAGCGGCACCGCCGGCATGCTTGCGCTCCTCATGCGACAAGCCCGGCGAATGCCGGGCTTGTCGATCGTACCAGTGCGCCGGATGGCTTACGGCGCGCCGTAGCTCATCAGGCGGTCGTAACGACGCTCCAGCAACTCACCCATTTCCAGGCCCTGGAGCATCTTCAGTTGCGCCAGCAGTTCGCCACGGATCGATTCGGCCATGCTCGCCGGATCGCGATGGGCGCCGCCCAGCGGTTCGTCGATGACCTTGTCGACGATGCCCAGGCCTTTCAGGCGCTCGGCGGTGATGCCCATGGCCTCGGCGGCTTCCGGCGCCTTCTCGGCGGTCTTCCAGAGGATGGAGGCGCAGCCTTCCGGCGAGATCACCGAATAGGTGGAGTATTGCAGCATGTTCAACTGGTCGCAGACACCGATGGCCAGCGCGCCGCCGGAACCGCCCTCGCCGATCACGGTGGCGATGATCGGCGTCTTCAGTCGCGCCATCACCCGCAGGTTCCAGGCGATCGCCTCGCTCTGGCCGCGTTCCTCGGCATCGATGCCCGGGTAGGCGCCGGGCGTGTCGATGAAGGTGAGGATCGGCATCTTGAAGCGTTCGGCCATTTCCATCAGGCGGCAGGCCTTGCGATAGCCTTCCGGACGCGGCATGCCGAAGTTGCGCCGGACCTTCTCACGGACTTCGCGGCCTTTCTGGTGGCCGATGACCATCACCGGGGAACCGTCGAGGCGGGCAACGCCACCGACGATCGCCGGGTCGTCGGCGAAATGCCGGTCGCCGTGCAGTTCCTCGAAATCGCTGAACAGGTAGCCGATGTAGTCGAGGGTATAGGGACGCTTGGGATGGCGCGCGAGCTGGGCGATCTGCCAACTGGACAGATTGCCGAAGATGTTTTCGGTGAGCGCCTTGCTCTTGTCCTGCAGACGCGAGATTTCGTCGCTGATGTTCAGCGCATTGTCGTTGCCCACCAGGCGCAGCTCTTCGATCTTGGCTTGCAGGTCGGCGATCGGCTGTTCGAAATCAAGAAAGTTCGGGTTCATAGGCTTCCGTCGTGCGCAGATTCTAGTGGGCCGTTTCCGTTTGGCGCCCTACCTTACGGGATCGGGCGCCAGGGGTCGAGCCGGGAGCAAGGGCGATCCGCGTTTTCCCGCCGCAGAGCGCGGAACAACGGCGTTATCGCCCATCGCGATTAACGATAATTGAGGAAGACGTTGTCGCGCCCGAACTGGTCACGCAATGCCTGGATCAGATCGTCCGCCGGATCCACCCGCCAGCTCTCGCCGAACTGCAGCAGGGCCTTGGCGTCGGCGCTGGTGTAGTCCAGGGTGATCGGGCAGGAACCGCGATGGCGGTTGAACAGCTCGCCCAGCCAGCGCAGGCGATCGCCCTTCAACAGGTCGGCGTGCAGCTTCATCCGCAGGCTCTCCGCCAGGCCGGTACGCGCCTCCTCCAGGCTCATCACGCGCTTGGCGCGCAGGCGCAGTCCGCCGGAGAAGTCGTCCTGGCTGACCTCGCCCTCGACCACCACCAGCGCGTCGGTCTGCAGCAGCGACTGGGCCGCGGCGAAGGCTTCGGAGAACAGCGAGGCCTCGATCCGTCCGGAGCGGTCGTCGAGGGTGACGAAGCCCATCTTGTCGCCCTTCTTGTTCTTCATCACCCGCAGGTTGACGATCAGCCCGGCCACCGTCTGGGTATCGCGCGCCGGCTTCAGCTCGACGATGCGCTGGCGGGCGAAGCGCCGCACCTCGCCTTCGTACTCGTCGATCGGATGGCCGGTCAGGTACAGGCCGAGGGTGTCCTTCTCGCCCTTCAGGCGTTCCTTGAGGGTCAGCTCCTTGACCTTGCGGTGGTTGGCGTAGACATCCGCCTCCGGCTCGGCGAAGACTCCGCCGAACAGGTCCATGTGCCCGCTGTCGTGGCTGCGCGCGGTCTGCTCGGCGGCCTGGATCGCTTCCTCCATCGCCGCCAGCAGCACGGCGCGGTTGAGGTCGACAGTAGCCTGGTAGGCCTTTAGCTCGTCGTGGTAGTGCGGCCCCAGGCGATCCAGCGCACCGGCGCGGATCAGCGCTTCCAGGGTGCGCTTGTTGATGCGTTTCAGGTCGACGCGGTCGCAGAAGTCGAACAGGGTGTTGAACGGCCCGCCTTCGGCGCGGCACTCGGTGATCGCCTCCACCGGCCCCTCGCCGACGCCCTTGATCGCGCCCAGGCCATAGACGATCCGGCCATCGTCGTCGACGGTGAAGCGGAACTCGGAGTTGTTCACGTCCGGCGCCACGATGCGCAGCTTCATGTGCCGGCATTCTTCGATCAGCGTCACCACCTTGTCGGTGTTCTGCATATCCGCGGTGAGTACCGCGGCCATGAACGGCGCCGGGAAGTGGGTCTTCAGCCAGGCGGTCTGGTAGGAGACCAGGCCGTAGGCTGCCGAGTGCGACTTGTTGAAGCCGTAGCCGGCGAATTTTTCCACCAGGTCGAAGATGTTGCCCGCGAGGTCGGCATCGATGCCGTTGTTCTTGCAACCCTCGATGAAACCGCCGCGCTGCTTGGCCATTTCCTCGGGCTTCTTCTTGCCCATCGCCCGGCGCAGCATGTCCGCGCCACCGAGGGTATAGCCGGCCATGACCTGGGCGATCTGCATCACCTGTTCCTGGTACAGGATGATGCCGTAGGTGGGCTTGAGCACCGGCTCCAGGCCGGCGTACTGGTAATCGGGGTGCGGATAGGACAGCTCGGCGCGACCGTGCTTGCGGTTGATGAAGTCGTCCACCATGCCCGACTGCAGAGGACCCGGGCGGAACAGCGCCACCAGTGCGATGAGGTCTTCCAGGCAGTCCGGCTTGAGCTTCTTGATCAGCTCCTTCATGCCGCGCGATTCGAGCTGGAACACCGCAGTGGTCTCGGCCTTCTGCAGCAGCGAATAGGTCGGCTTGTCGTCCAGCGGGATGAAGTCGATGTTCACCGGCTCCAGGCCCTTCTTGGCCTGCTCGCGGTTGATGATCTCCATCGCCCACTTGATGATGGTCAGGGTCCGCAGGCCGAGGAAGTCGAACTTCACCAGGCCGGCCGCCTCCACGTCGTCCTTGTCGAACTGGGTCACCAGGCCGCCGCCTTCCTCGTCGCAGGCGATCGGCGAGAAGTCGGTCAGCTTGGTCGGCGCGATCACCACGCCACCGGCGTGCTTGCCGGTACCGCGAGTGATGCCTTCCAGCTTGAGGGCCATCTCCCAGATCTCGGCGGCTTCCTCGTCGCTCTTGAGGAAGTCGCGGAGCATTTCTTCCTGCTCGTAGGCCTTATCCAGGGTCATGCCGACTTCGAACGGGATCATCTTCGACAGCCGGTCGGCGAGACCGTAGGACTTGCCCTGGACCCGCGCCACGTCGCGTACCACCGCCTTCGCCGCCATGGTGCCGAAGGTGATGATCTGGCTCACCGCGTTGCGCCCGTAGGCGTCGGCCACGTAGTCGATCACCCGGTCGCGGCCCTCCATGCAGAAGTCGACGTCGAAGTCGGGCATGGAGATCCGTTCCGGGTTGAGGAAACGTTCGAACAGCAGGTCATAGGCCAGCGGATCGAGGTCGGTGATCTTCAGCACGTAGGCCACCAGCGAGCCGGCGCCCGAGCCCCGCCCGGGGCCTACCGGTACGCCGTTGTTCTTCGCCCACTTGATGAAGTCCATCACGATGAGGAAGTAACCGGGGAAACCCATCTGGATGATGATATCGAGTTCGAAGTTCAGGCGATCGACATAGACCTGGCGCTTGGCCTCGTAGTCCGGGGTGTCCTTCGGCAACAGCACCTCCAGGCGCTCCTCGAGACCTTCGAAGGAGGCGTGCCGCAGGTAGTCGTCGATGCCCATGCCATTGGGCGTGGGGAAGTCCGGCAGGAAGTACTTGCCCAGCTGCACCTCGATGTTGCAGCGTTTGGCGATCTCGACGGTGTTTTCCAACGCTTCCGGCAGGTCGCTGAACAGCTCGGCCATTTCCGCCGGCGACTTCAGGTATTGCTGGTCCGAATAGGTACGCGGCCGCCGCGGATCGTCGAGGGTCCGCCCCTCGCCGATGCAGACGCGGGTCTCGTGGGCCTCGAAGTCTTCCTGCTTGATGAAGCGCACGTCGTTGGTCGCCACCAGCGGCGCGTTGCAGCGTGACGCCAAAGCCACCGCCGCGTGGAGGTGCTCCTCGTCGTTGACCCGGCTGGTACGTTGCACTTCGACGTAGAAGCGCTCGGGGAACACCTCCATCCACTCGCGCAACAGCGCCTCGGCCTTGGCTTCCTCGCCGTCGAGCAGCGCGTGGCCGATCTCGCCCTCCTTGGCCGCGGACAGCGCGATCAGGCCTTCCGCCGCCTCCTTGACCCAGTCGCGCTCGATGATGATCTCGCCGTTGCGCTGGCCTTCGCTCCAACCGCGGGAAATCAGCTCGGTGAGGTTGCGATAGCCCTTCGCGTTCATCGCCAGCAGGCTCAGGCGACTGAGCGGGCCATCTTCCTCGCGGCTGGCGAGCCAGATGTCGGCCCCGCAGATCGGCTTGATGCCGGCGCCCATGGCGGTCTTGTAGAACTTCACCAGCGAGCACATGTTGCTCTGGTCGGTGACCGCCACCGCGGGCATGCCCAGCCCTGCCACTGCCTTGGCCAGGGGCTTGACCCGGACCAGGCCGTCGACCAGGGAGAATTCGGTATGCAGACGCAGGTGAACGAAGGATACGGTCATGAAGGCCCCGGAGCAGAAATAACGCAAAAACGACAAGGCCCGGATTGTACCGGGCCCGGTGGCAAAGCTACAGGTTCAAGAGCGGACGATGCGCCTCGGCTACGCCGAGAAGCCTCGCCCGCCCCGCGCTCAGGCGCGGCGGTCGTCCCAGATGCCCGGCTCGAGCTTCTGCTGGACTTCCGGGAACTGGCTGGCGTCGAAGGTCGGCAGCTTGCCGGCCTTGCGCTGGGCGTTGTAGTCCTTGGCCAGCTTGATCGCGAGGTTGGACAGCAGCAGGATGGCGATCAGGTTGGTGATCGCCATCAGGCCCATCGACACGTCGGCAAGGTTCCAGACGAACGGCAGCGAAGCCAGCGCGCCGAACATCACCATCGCCAGCACGATCAGGCGGAAGATCAACAGGCCCGCCAGGTGGTTGTGCTCGAGGAATACCAGGCAGTTCTCGGCATAGAAGTAGTTGGCGACGATCGAGGTGAAGGCGAAGAACAGGATGATCACCGCCAGGAAATAGCGGCCCCAATCGCCGACCTGGCTGGTCAGGGCATTCTGCACCAGCATGATGCCCTCGCCTTCCTGCGGTCCGGCCAGCAGGATGATGGCGGCGGAAGCGGTACAGATCAGCAGGGTATCGATGAACACGCCGGCCATCTGCACGTAGCCCTGGGACGCCGGGTGCGGCGGATAGGGCGTGGCCGAGGCGGCGGCGTTGGGCGCCGAGCCCATGCCTGCTTCGTTGGAGAACAGGCCGCGCTTGAAGCCGTTGAGGATCGCCGCGCCGATGCCGCCGGCGGCGGCCTCGTGCCAGCCGAAGGCACTCTTCACCACCATCGCCAGGACGCCCGGCAGTTCGCTGAGGTTGAACAGGATGATGCCCACCGCCAGCAGCAGGTAGGCCACCGCCATGAAGGGTACCGCCAGTTCGGAGAAGCGCGCGATGGAACGCAGGCCGCCGAAGATGATCAACGCGGTGAGGATCACCACGGCGATGCCGCTGATCCAGGTCGGCACGCCGAAGGCGCCCTGCATGGCACCGGTGATGGTATTGGCCTGCACCGAGTTGAAGACGAAACCGAAGGCGATGATCAGGAAGATCGAGAACAGGATGCCCATCCAGCGCGCGCCCAGGCCCTTCTCCATGTAGTAGGCCGGGCCGCCACGGAACTGGCCCTTGTCGTCGCGAATCTTGAACAACTGGGCCAGGGTCGCCTCGACGAAGCCGGTCGCCATCCCCACCAGGGCGATCGCCCACATCCAGAACACCGCGCCGGGACCGCCGAGCGTGATCGCTACCGCCACGCCGGCGACGTTGCCGGTACCGACCCGCGCCGCCAGAGAGGTGCAGAGCGCCTGGAACGAGGAGATTCCCGAGTCGTCCGACTGGCGGCTGCCCTTGAGCACGCTGAAGGTATGACCGAAGTGGCGGAACTGGATCAGCCCCAGGCGCACGGTGAAGTACAGGCCGCAACCGACCAGCAGCCAGATGAGGATCTTGCCCCAGATAAGGCCGTTGAGCAGGTCGACGACCTGAGTGGCGAATTCTTGCATGGATAACTCCCCTGTTCCGCTTGTGGCGGATTGTTGTCAGCCGACCTCCCGGGTAGAAGGCCGCGTGTTTCGGACACACACGGAATGACGTGCGAGCCGAAGGAAATTTCGCTGTGAATGGCACTTGGCAGGAAGGGGCAGGACTTTCCGCTATTGACGTCGCTCGCCGCTTGTCACCAGGCGACAGATACGGTCAGTCACGCGACATCCGTTCAATTATTGAACAGAGACGTCCAGCAATTCGCGAACCGGCGCAAACGAGCGTCGATGGATCGGCGTCGGGCCGAGGCGGGAAAGCGCCTCGAGATGGACCGCGGTCGGATATCCCTTGTGCCCGGCCATGCCATAGCCCGGATAGACCCGGTCCAGCTCGACCATTTCCCGGTCGCGACTGACCTTGGCCAGGATCGACGCCGCAGCGATCGCCGGCACCTGGCTGTCGCCCTTGACCACCGGCGCGCAGGGCACCGCCAGTTTCGGACAACGATTGCCGTCGATCAGGGCCAGCCGCGGAGTCACGCTGAGGCCTTCGACCGCGCGCTGCATGGCGAGCATGGTGGCATGCAGAATGTTCAGCCGGTCGATCTCCTCGACCTCGGCGCGGGCGATGCACCAGGCCAGGGCCTTCTCGCGGATCTCTTCGAACAGCGCCTCGCGGCGGGCTTCGCTGAGCTTCTTCGAGTCGTTCAGGCCGAGGATCGGGCGGCTCGGGTCGAGAATCACCGCGGCGGTGACCACCGGGCCGCACAACGGACCGCGACCGACCTCGTCGACGCCCGCGACCAGATCCTCCACCAGATTGAAATCCAGCCCCAGTTGCATCAGCGGCGCTCCACCAGTTGCAGGACGGCTTCCGCCGCCTGTGCCGAGGCATCCTGGCGCAAGGCCCGATGGATGGCATCGAAGAATTCCACCTGCTGCGAGCCGTCGTCCAGCAGCGGCAAGAGGGTTGCGGCCAGCGCTTGCGGAGTCGCGGCGTCCTGGATCAGCTCCGGCACCAACAGGCGTCCGGCCAACAGGTTCGGCAGGGAGATGTACGGGCTTTTCACCAAGCGCTTGAGAATCCGATACGTCAACCCGGCGACCCGATAAGCCACCACCATCGGCCGCTTGTAGAGCAGCGCCTCGAGAGTCGCGGTGCCGGAGGCGATCAGCACCGCATCGCAGGCGGCAAGCGCTTCATGGGACGCACCGTCGAGCAGCGTCAGCGGCAGAGGCTCGCGGCCCTGGAGCATCTGCTCGATCTGTTCGCGCCGTGCAGCGCTGGCGCAGGGCAGCACGAAACCCAGGCCCGGCCGTTCGACGAGCAGGCGCTGGGCGGTGTCGAGGAACAAGGCGCCGAGCTTGCCGACCTCGCCGCCGCGACTGCCCGGCATCAGCGCCAGCACCTGTCCGTCCGCCGGCAATCCGAGCCGCGCGCGGGCCGCAGCGCGATCCGCCTCCAGGGGAATGGTGTTGGCCAGGGGGTGGCCGACGAAACGCACGGGCACCCCATGCTCTTCGTAGAAACGTGCTTCGAAGGGGAACAATGCCAGCATCAGGTCGCAGGCTTCGCGAATCTTCAGCACCCGCTTCTGCCGCCAGGCCCACACCGAAGGGCTGACGTAATGCACGGTGCGCAGGCCAGCCTGGCGCAGCTTGTGTTCGACGCCGAGGGTGAAGTCGGGAGCGTCGATGCCGATCATCACATCCGGCCGGGCCTCGATGAGCGTGCGGATCAGGCGCTTGCGCCGTCGCAACAACTCCGGCAGCCTGCCCAGCACTTCGACCAGGCCCATTACCGACAGGCGCTCCATGGGGAAATAGCTGGACAGCCCTTCGGCCTCCATGCGCGGCCCACCGACGCCGATGAACTCGATATCCGGGTGCCGCGCCCGCAGCGCCTGCATCAGTCCGGCCCCGAGGATGTCGCCGGAGGCCTCGCCGGCGACCAGGGCTACGCGTAATCCGTCAGCCATGGCTCAGCGGGTGATGCCGCGGGTTGCGCTCTGGATGGAATCACGGAACACCGCGACCTCGGGGAACTGGGCAGCGCTTTCGGCCAGCTCGGCCAGGGCTTCCTCGACGGTATGTCCCTGGCGATAGACCACCTTGTAGGCACGCCGCAGGGCATGGATGGCCTCGCTGCTGAAGCCGCGCCGACGCATGCCTTCGAAGTTCATGCTGCGGGCTTCGGCCGGGTTGCCGAAGACCGTCACGTAGGCCGGGACGTCCTTGCCGATGGCGCTGCCCATGCCGGAAAAGCTGTGCGCGCCGATCCGGCAGTACTGGTGCACCAGGGTGTAGCCGGACAGGATCGCCCAGTCGTCCACGTGGACATGCCCGGCCAGCGCCGTGTTGTTCACCAGGATGCAATGGTTGCCGATCACGCTGTCATGGCCGATGTGCGCATAGGCCATGATCAGGTTGTGGTCGCCAATGGTGGTTTCCGCGCGATCCTGGACGGTTCCGCGATGGATGGTCACGCCTTCGCGGATCACGTTGTGGTCACCGATCACCAGGCGCGTCGGCTCGCCCTTGTATTTCAGGTCGGGAGTATCCTCGCCGACGCTGGAAAACTGGTAGATGCGGTTGTGCTTGCCGATCTTCGTGGGGCCCTTGAGCACCACGTGCGGACCGATCACCGTCCCTTCACCGATCTCCACTTCCGCCCCGACGATGGACCACGGGCCCACCTGGACGTCAGCCGCCAGCCTGGCGCTCGGATCGATGATGGCGCGAGGATCGATCAAACTCATAGTTTGCGTTCCGCACAGATGATTTCAGCCGAGCATACCGGCTTGTCGTCGACGGTAGCGTGGCAGTCGAATTTCCAGATGCTGCGCTTCACGCTGATGAACTTGGCGTGCAGTTGCAGTTGGTCGCCCGGCAGGACCGGCTGGCGGAAGCGCAGCTTGTCCGAACCGACGAAGTAGTAAAGGGTGCCGTCGGCGGGCTTCACGTCGAGCATCTTGAAACCGAGGATACCGGCCGCCTGGGCCATCGCCTCGATGATCAGCACGCCCGGCATGATCGGGTGCTCGGGGAAATGTCCGTTGAAGAACGGCTCATTGATACTGACATTCTTGTAGGCGCGAATGCGCTTGCCCTCGATGTCCAGCTCTACCACCCGATCCACCAGCAGGAAAGGATAGCGATGAGGCAGGTATTCGCGAATCTCGTTGATGTCCATCATGTTAGGGGGAGCCTGTTCAGAAAAGGGTGACGCAAAAAACGTCAATTACGCATCAGATGAAGCGTCACCGCTTGAGGTCACGGCAGCCAGGCGTTTTTCCAGCTGCTGAAGTCGACGCGCCATGTCGTCCAGTTGACGAATGCGCGCGGCGCTTTTTTTCCATTCGGCCGCCGGTTGCATGGCGGTACCGGAGGAATACGATCCCGGCTCGGTGATCGAGCGGGTCACCATGGTCATGCCGGTCACGAAAACGTTGTCGCAGATCTCGATATGGCCGACCAGGCCAACGCCGCCGGCGAGCATGCAATGCCTGCCGATCTTGGCGCTGCCGGAAATGCCGACGCAAGCGGCCATGGCGGTATGATCGCCGATCTGCACGTTGTGCGCGATCATGATCTGGTTGTCCAGCTTCACACCGTTGCCGATCAGCGTATCGGACAGTGCTCCACGGTCGATGGTGGTGTTCGCGCCGATCTCGACGTCGTCACCGATGGTCACCCCGCCGATCTGGGCGATCTTCTGCCAGACGCCCTTCTCGTTGGCGAAACCGAAACCTTCGCCGCCGATCACCGCGCCCGACTGGATACTCACCCGCGCGCCGATGGTGACGTCGTGGTAGAGCGTGACCCGCGGCGCCAGCCAGCCGCCTTCGCCGATCACGCTACGGGCTCCGATCACGCAGTGCGCGCCGATGCTGACGCCAGCGCCGATGCGGGCGCCACTCTCGATCACCGCATAGGCGCCGACGCTGGCGCTCGGATCGACCTCGGCGTCCGCCGCGACGATGGCGGTAGGATGGATACCGGCGGCCGCCTTCGGTTTGCGATCGAACAGGTGCGACAGGCTGGCATAGGCCAGGTAGGGGTTGGCCACCACCAGCGCGGTACCGGCGAACCCGTCGGCGTCGGCAGCCGTCAGCAGGACGGCGCCGGCACGGCTTTCGGGCAGGTACTTGCGATACTGCGGGTTGGCCAGGAAGCTCAGCTGAGCCGGTCCGGCCTCCTGCAAGGTCGCCAGGCCCTGGATCGGCAGGTCCGCGTCGCCACGGACTTCCGCGCCGACATGCGCGGCCAGCTGGCCCAGGGTGTAGGACAAGGTACTCATCATCAACGCAGCTGGTTCATCCGCTCGATCACCTGGCGGGTGATGTCGTATTGCGGCTTGACGTCGACCACGGCGCCACGTTCGATGACCATGTCGTAACCACCTTTCTTGATGGTCTCCTCGACGGCCTGGTCCAGCTTCGGCTTGAGTTTCTTCAGCATGTCGCGGTCGGCGGCGGCCTTCGACTCGTTCAATTCCTTGGACTGGAACTGGAAGTCACGGGCCTTCTGCTTGAAGTCCAGCTCGGCCTTCTCGCGGTCGCCCTGGGACATCTTGCTGCCGTTGGAAACCAGCTTGTCCTGCAGCGCCTTGGCGTCGCGCTCGAGGTTCTTCAGCTTGTTCAGCTGGGGGCCGAACTTCTTCTCGGCATCCACGGCGTATTGCTTGGCGGCATCGGACTCGAGCAGCGCCATCTGGTAGTTGAGCACCGCGATCTTCATTTCAGCGAACGCCGAAGGAGCCGCCATGATGGCTGCGGTGATCAGGACGAACTGGGTGAACTTACGCACGATGCACTCCTGCACAAAGCATGGTTTCGTTACTCGGTACTACGTACAAATCAGAAGGTCTGGCCCAGGGAGAACTGGAAGACCTGGGTTTCCGCGTTGTCCGGCTTCTTGATCGGCGTCGCCAGGCTGAAGCTCAGCGGGCCCAGCGCGGTGATCCAGGTCAGGCCGACGCCCACGGAACTGGCGAGGTTGTCGGTCTTGATGCCGTCGCAGTTGGTGGTGGTCTTGGTCGGGCAGTCGGTATCGAAGGTGCTACCCACGTCCCAGAACAGCACGGTACGCAACTGGCGCTGGTCCTTGACGAACGGCAGCGGGAACAGCAGCTCGGCGCCGCCGGTGATCAGGATGTTACCACCGAAGGCTTCGGGATCCTGGTCCGGGTCGGTGTAACGGCCCTTGCTGTCAGGCCCTTGGTTCTTCATAGGCGTACCGTCTGGATTACGAGCCACAGAGGGCGTACTGCGCGGGCCCAGCGTGCTGTCCTTGAAGCCCCGCACCGAGTTGAAGCCGCCGGCGTAGTAGTTCTCGTAGAACGGCAGGCGCTCGGTGGATCCGTAGCCGTCGCCATAGCCCAGCTCGGTGTGGAAGCGCATGGTGTAGTTGTCGGTCAGCGGGGCGAAGACCTGGCCACGGTAGTCGATCTTGTAGAACGACAGGTCGCTGCCCGGCAGGGTGGTTTCCAGGGTCAGGCTCTGCGAGTGACCACGGGTGGCCAGTACGCCCTTGTTCAGGGTCGATTCGGACCAGCCGATGGAAGCCTTGAAGTTGGTGAAGTTGTCGCCTTCCTTGTCGAGGAAGTCGTAGATCTCGTCCACGGTGTAGCGGCCGGTGTCGATCTGGTCGCGCTGCACGCTCAGGCCATAGGTCAGGCGCGAGGTCTCGCTGATCGGGTAGCCGATGCTCATGCCGGCGCCCAGGCTGTTCACCGAGTAGCTGGCGACGTCGACGTCGAGTTCGTCGTAGTCGGTCTTCCGGTAGAAGGCATTGTAGCCGAGGCTGACGCCGTCGACGGTCCAGTAGGGGTCGACGAAGCCGAAGTTGTAGCGGGTCTGGTATTCGCTGCGGGTCAGGCCGATGCTGACCTTGTTGCCGGTACCCAGGAAGTTGTTCTGGCTGATCGAGCCGCCGAGGATCAGGCCGGCGCTCTGGGCGAAGCCGACGCTGGCGGTGATCGAGCCGGACGGTTGCTCTTCGACGCTGTAGTTGACGTCGACCTGGTCGTCGGTGCCGGGAACCGCCGGGGTCTCGACGTTGACTTCCTTGAAGTAGCCGAGGCGCTCCAGGCGGGCCTTGGACTGGTCGATCAGGTAGGTGGAGGCCCAGCCGCCTTCCATCTGGCGCATTTCGCGGCGCAGCACTTCGTCTTCGGTCTTGGTGTTGCCGCGGAAATTGATGCGGTTGACGTAGGCGCGCTTGCCCGGGTCGACGACGAAGGTCACCGAGACGGTCTTGTCGTCGTCATGGGCTTCCGGCACGCCGTTGACGTTGGCGAAGGTGTAGCCCTCGTTGCCCAGGCGACGGGTGATTAGGTCGGAGGTGGTGGTCATCACCTTGCGCGAGAACACCTGGCCCTCCTGTACCAGCAGCAGGCGCTTCACTTCCTCTTCCGGCACCTTCAGGTCGCCGGTCAGCTTCACGTCGCGGATGGTGTACTTCTCACCCTCGTTGATGTTGACGGTGATGTAGACGTGCTTCTTGTCCGGGGTGATGGATACCTGGGTGGAGGCGATATCCATGTTGATGTAGCCGCGGTCCAGGTAATAGGAGCGCAGGCGCTCGAGGTCGCCGGAGAGCTTTTCGCGGGCGTACTTGTCGTCGTTCTTGAAGAACGACAGCCAGTTGGTGGTCTTCAGTTCGAACAGGTCGGTCAGGTCTTCTTCGGAGAAGACGGTGTTGCCCACCACGTTGATGTGGGAAATCGCGGCGACCGTGCCTTCGTTGATGTTGATCTTCAGCGCGACGCGGTTGCGCGGCTGCGGGATCACTTCCGCGTTGATCTCGGCCGAGTAGCGGCCCTGGGCCACGTACTGGCGTTGCAGCTCGTTGCGCACGCCTTCGAGGGTGGCGCGCTGGAAGATCTCGCCCTCGGCCAGGCCGGACTGTTTCAGGCCCTTGAGCAGGTCTTCCTTGGAAATCGCCTTGTTGCCCTCGATCTCGATGCTGGAGATCGACGGGCGCTCGACTACAGTGACCACCAGCACGTTGCCATCACGGCCGAGCTGGATGTCCTGGAAGAAGCCGGTCTTGAACAGGGAGCGGGTGGCCTGGACCAGGGCCTGGTCGTCGATGGTCTCGCCGACGTTCAGCGGCAGGGCGGCGAACACGCTACCGGCGGACACGCGCTGCAGGCCATTGACCCGGATATCGGAAACAGTGAAGGACTCGGCGTGAACCTCGGCGATCATCAGCGCTGACAGCAGCGCGGGTAGCAGAAAGCGTTTCATGGAGTCCTTTTTTTCCAACTGACAAATAGAGAATCTGCCGCAAAGGGCGGCAGATTCGAATTCAACATGACTACAGACGACTCAGATCGTTGACCAGAGCGAGCAACATCACGCCAACGACCAGACTGATGCCGATCTGCATCCCCCAAGCCTGTACCCGTTCGGATAATGGGCGCCCGCGCACCCACTCAACCAGATAGAACAGCAGATGCCCGCCATCGAGGACAGGGATCGGCAGCAGGTTGAGAACCCCCAAGCTAATGCTCAGATAGGCCAGGAAATTGAGAAAATCCCCCACGCCAGACTGGGCTGAAGCGCCCGCCACTTTAGCAATGGTTATCGGCCCGCTCAAGTTTTTTACCGAGAGCTCGCCGAGCAACATTTTCTTTATGGAGTCGAGCGTTAGCAGGCTCATGGTCCAGGTTCGGGAAAGCGCCTGACCCACCGCCTCCAGCGGTCCGTAGCTCACTTCGCGGAGCATTTCCGCCGGCCATTCGGTGCCGGCGACCCCCGCCCCCATGTAGCCGCTCCGGGCCTTGCCCTCGCCGCGCACCGCCAGCTCCAGGGCAACATCCAGCACTTCGCCGTCGCGCAGCACCTTGAGCTGGACGCGCTGCCCGGGACGGGCACGGACGCTGTCCACCACCTGCTGCCAGTCGTCGACGGCGATGCCATCGATGCTCTGCAAGCGGTCGCCGAGCCTCAGTCCGGCGGCCTGCGCCGGCCCCTTGGGGTCGAGTTCGGCCAGCACCGGCAGCAAGGCCGGCCGCCAGGGCCGGATGCCCAGCGAGGCGATGGGATCGGGATTGTCCTCGCCCTTCAGCCAGCCATCCAGACGCACCTGGTGGGTGGAATCGACATTCGAGCCTTTTTCCTGCACCCGCACTTCCAGCGTACCGCTCTCGCCGAGACGGCGAACCAGCTGCAGGTTGACCCCGTTCCAGCCGGTGACGGGCTCGCCATCCACCGCCAGCAACTCCTGCCCGGCCTCCAGGCCGGCCTGGGCGGCCAGGCTCTCCGGCGCCACGGAACCGATGACCGGGCGTACCTGCTGGCTACCGAGCAGGGCGACGACCCAGAAGAACAGAATCGCCAGTAGGAAATTGGCGATGGGACCAGCCGCGACGATGGCGATCCGCTGACGGACCGTCTTGCGATTGAAGGACTGTTCGAGCAGATGGGCCGGTACTTCCGCCTCGCGCTCGTCGAGCATCTTGACGTAGCCGCCCAGCGGAATGGCCGCCACCACGAACTCGGTGCCGTGCCGGTCGTGCCAGCGCACCAGCGGGGTGCCGAAGCCGACGGAGAAGCGCAGGACCTTCACCCCGCAGCGTCGCGCGACCCAGAAGTGGCCGAATTCGTGGAACGTCACCAGCACACCCAGGGCTACCAGGGTGCCGACGATCATGTAAAGCGCACTCATCTCCTACCTCCAGGCCGTCCGAAGACTAGCCGGCGTGCCGGGTCAACCATTGCCCGGCGACCGAACGCGCGCGGCGATCGGCAGCCAGGACCTGATCGAGCGATTCGACTGCGGTCACCGCCTCGCGGTTCAGCACGTCCTCGATGATAACCGCGATGTCGCTGAAGCGGATGTGCCGCTCGAGAAATGCGGCCACGGCCACCTCGTTCGCGGCATTCAGCATGGCCGGGGCGCTGCCGCCGGTTTCCGCGGCCTGGCTCGCCAGGCGCAGGCAGGGGAAGCGCTGCTCGTCGGGGCGCTGGAAATCCAGGCGACCGACGGCGAACATATCCAGCGGCGAAACGCCGGAATCGATTCGCTCCGGCCAGGCCATGGCATAGGAAATCGGCGTGCGCATGTCCGGATTGCCGAGCTGGGCGATCACCGAACCGTCGACGTAGTCCACCATCGAGTGGATCACGCTCTGCGGGTGGATCACCACCTCGACCTGGCTCGGCTGGGCGTCGAACAGCCAGCACGCCTCGATCAGTTCGAGCCCCTTGTTCATCATGCTGGCGGAGTCGACGGAAATCTTCCGCCCCATCGACCAGTTCGGGTGCGCACAAGCCTGCTCCGGCGTCACCGAAGCGAGTTGCTCCAGCGGCGTCTCGCGGAACGGGCCGCCGGAGGCGGTCAAGAGGATCCGGCGCACGCCGACCCGCTCCAGGCCATCGGCATAATTGCGCGGCAGCGACTGGAAGATCGCGTTGTGCTCGCTGTCGATCGGCAGGAGCACCGCGCCGCTGCGCTTGACCGCCTGCATGAACAGCGCGCCGGACATCACCAGCGCCTCCTTGTTGGCCAGCAGTACGCGCTTGCCGGCCTCGACGGCCGCCAGGGTCGACGGCAGCCCGGCGGCGCCGACGATGGCCGCCATTACCATGTCCACTTCGGGCGCGCTGGCCACTTCGCACAACGCCTGCTCGCCGAACAGCACCCGGGTGCGGATACCCGCCGCGGCGAGCGAGCCCTGCAAGGCAATCGCCGCGGCCTGCTCCGGCACCACCGCATAGACGGGGCGGTGCCTGAGGCACAGCGCCTCGAGTTCGGCCAGGCGGCTGAAGCCAGTCAGGGCGAAGGCTTCGTAACGATCGGGATGACGCTGGACGACGTCCAGGGTGCTCAGGCCGATCGAGCCGGTCGCGCCGAGCACGCTGATCCGCTGCGGTCGACTCATGGCGCACCCCAGCCGGCGGCCCAGAGCAGGGCCGCGAACACCGGGATGGCTGCCGTCAGGCTGTCGATGCGATCCAGCACGCCACCGTGGCCGGGCAGCAGGTTGCTGCTGTCCTTGATTCCGGACTGGCGCTTGAACATGCTTTCGGTGAGGTCGCCGACGATCGAGACGAACACCACCAGCGCCGCACCGAGCAGGGCCAGGAGCAGCGCGCCGAGGGACCAGCCGCGGTAGAGGCCGACCGCCAGGGTGATCGCCAGGCTGGCCGCCAGGCCGCCGTAAACGCCTTCCCAGCTCTTGCCGGGGCTGACCCGCGGCGCCAGCTTGCGCTTGCCGAAGGCCTTGCCGGAGAAGTAGGCGCCGATATCCGCGCCCCAGACCAGCACCATCACGGCGATGATCAGGCCATTGGCCAGCGGCCACTGCTTGAGCAGGACCAGCCCCTGCCAGGCCGGCAACAGGATCAGCAGGCCCATGCCCAGGCGGCGCCAGCGGCCGCCCCAGTAGCCGACGCTTTCCGGGTAGGTGAGCACCAGCACGGTGGCCAGCGTCCACCAGACCAGCGCCAGCAGCAGCACGGCTCCGGCAAGCTGCGGCAGATGGTAGAGAGCGACCATCAGCACGGCGACCGTCGCCGCGTAGGCAACGCGGCCGAACTGTTGTTCATAGCCGGCCAGGCGCGCCCATTCCCAGGCCCCCAGGCTCACCACCGCGCCGATGAACAGGGCGAAGAACGCCCCTTCGAGAAGGAAAAAACCACCCAGCGCGATGGGCAAAAGCACCAGCGCCGTGATGATCCGTTGTTTCAGCATGACGGACGGGCCTCGGCCTCGACTTGCTCGCTGGTCTTGCCGAAGCGGCGCTGGCGCTTGGAGAAATCCGCCAGGGCAGCCCGCATCGCCGCGTGCTTGAAGTCGGGCCAGAACAGGTCGGAGAAATACAGCTCGGCGTAGGCCAGCTGCCAGAGAAGGAAATTGCTGATGCGATGCTCGCCGCCGGTGCGGATGCACAGGTCGGGCAGCGGCTGGTCGCCGGTCACCAGGCAGCCCTGGAGCAGCTCGGCGGAGATATCGTCCGCCGCCAGGTGCCCGCCCTGGACCTCGCGCGCCAGGCGCTGTGCGGCCTGGACGATGTCCCACTGGCCGCCGTAGTTGGCGGCGACCTGGAGGAGGAAACGGGTATTGCCGGCAGTGGCGGCTTCCGCTTCGCGCATGGCCGCCTGCAACTCCGGATGGAAACGCGTGCGATCGCCGATGATGCGCAGGCGGATGCCGTTCTCGTCGAGCTTGCGCACCTCGCGGCGCAGGGCCACGAGAAACAGCTCCATCAGCGCGCTGACTTCGTCCGCCGGACGCTGCCAGTTCTCGCTGGAGAACGCGAACAGGGTGAGGACCTCGACCCCTGCCTCGGCGCAGACCTCGATCACCGCCCTGACGGCATCGACACCGGCCTTGTGGCCGGCGACGCCGGGCAGAAGACGCTTCTTCGCCCAGCGATTGTTACCGTCCATGATAATGGCCACGTGGCGTGGCACGCACACATCCTTCCGGGTCTTTTCCATGACGTCAGCCCGGCCTCAGACAGCCATGAGGTCCGCTTCTTTGGCTTCCAGTGCCTTCTCGATCTCACCGATGAACTTGTCGGTCAGCTTCTGCACGTCGTCGCCGGCGCGGCGCTCTTCGTCCTCGCTGATTTCCTTTTCCTTCTGCAGGTCCTTCAACTGGGCCAGCGCATCGCGACGGATGTTGCGCACGGAAACCCGCGCCTGCTCGGCCTCGGCACGCGCCTGCTTGGTGTAGCCCTTGCGGGTCTCCTCGGTCAGGGCCGGCATCGGTACGCGGATGGTGGTGCCGGCGGTGGCCGGGTTGAGCCCCAGGTCGGAGGTCATGATGGCCTTCTCGACCGCCTGGATCATGCTCTTGTCGAACACGGCCAGGGCCAGGGTACGGGAGTCTTCCACGGTGACGTTGGCGACCTGGCGCAGCGGCGTATCGGCCCCGTAATAGGAAACCATCACGCTATCCAGGATGCTCGGATGCGCGCGACCGGTACGAATCTTCGCGAAGGCATGGCCCAGCGCTTCCAGGGTCTTGCCCATGCGCTCCTGCGCTTCCTTCTTGATCTCGTTGATCATTCTCAACCCTCCTCGATCAGGGTGCCTTCGGCACCACCAACAACAATATTCAGCAATGCGCCCGGCTTGTTCATGTTGAACACCCGCAGCGGCATGTTCTGGTCACGGCACAGGCAGATGGCGGTCAGGTCCATCACGCCGAGCTTGCGGTCGAGCACTTCATCATAGGTCAGGCGCTCGAACTTCTCGGCATTCGGGTCCTTGAACGGGTCGGCAGTGTACACGCCATCGACCTTGGTAGCCTTAAGGACCACGTCGGCGTCGATCTCGATGGCGCGCAGGCAAGCCGCCGAGTCGGTGGTGAAGAACGGGTTGCCGGTACCGGCGGAGAAGATCACCACCTCGCCACCGCCGAGGTGGCGCATGGCCTTGCGGCGGTCGTAGTGGTCGGTCACACCGACCATGGAGATCGCCGACATCACCAGCGCGGGGATGTTCGAGCGCTCCAGCGCATCGCGCATCGCCAGGCCGTTCATCACGGTGGCCAGCATCCCCATGTGGTCGCCGGTCACCCGGTCCATGCCGGCCGCGGACAGGGCCGCGCCGCGGAACAGGTTGCCGCCGCCGATGACCAGGCCGACCTGCACGCCGATCCCGACCAACTGGCCGATTTCCAGCGCCATGCGGTCCAGCACCTTGGGATCGATGCCGAACTCCTCCGAGCCCATCAGGGCTTCGCCGCTCAACTTTAGAAGAATGCGTTTATAGCGAGGTTGACGAGCGCTCAGTTGCTGAGCCATGACCTTTTCTCCTGCGGCGATAAAAATACGTGACGGCCGGGCCGTCGTGGGCGGAGACGACTTTGCGCCTGCGTTGCGTGCGAGCCCGCCGAGCGGGCCGGCAACGCGGAAGCTGCCCCGAACGCTTCCCCATTTGACGAAGAGGCCGCACGCATCAGCGGGCAGCCTCTTCCGGGGCGACAGTCGAAACCGTCTTTGTTACTGCTTGGTGGCGGCTACTTGAGCGGCAACTTCGGCAGCGAAGTCCACTTCGGCCTTCTCGATGCCTTCGCCCACTTCGTAACGAACGAAGGAAACGATTTCGGCGCCGGCCTGCTTGGCCAGGTCGCCGACCTTCACTTCCGGGTTCTTCACGAAAGGCTGCTCGACCAGGCTCGCTTCGGCGAGGAACTTGCTGATGCGGCCCTTGACCATGTTCTCGACGATGTTCTCCGGCTTGCCGGCGATCTTGTCGGCGTTCAGCGCCAGGAAGATTTCCTTCTCTTTCGCGATCGCTTCTTCGGAAACTTCCGAAGCGCTCAGGAACTGCGGGTTGCTGGCGGCGACATGCATGGCGATGTCCTTGGCCAGTTCCGGGTTGCCGCCTTTCAGGTTGACCACGACACCGATGCGGTGGCCGTGCAGGTAGGCGCCGACCACGTCGCCCTCGACGCGGGTCAGGCGGCGGATGTTGACGTTCTCGCCGGTCTTGGCGACCAGGGCCAGACGAGCTTCCTCACGTGCTTCGACCAGCGGAGCGGCGTCGGTCAGCTTCTCGTTGAAGGCCTTTTCCAGGCTCTCGGCGACGAAGCCCTTGAAGTCGTCCTGGAGGGCCAGGAAGTCGGTCTGGGAGTTGACTTCGATGATCACGGCGGCCTTGTTGTCGGCAGCGATCTTGACGGCGATCGAGCCTTCGGCGGCAATGTTGCCGGCCTTCTTGGCAGCCTTGATCGCACCGGCAGCGCGCATGTCGTCGATGGCCTTCTCGATGTCGCCGCCAGCGGCGGTCAGCGCCTTCTTGCACTCCATCATGCCCAAGCCGGTACGCTCGCGCAGTTCTTTAACCATGGCTGCAGTAATTTCTGCCATTTCGAAATCCTCTTGAGTGGTAGCTCTCAAAAAACCTTTGTGCCCGGCCTGCCGGGCAGAAACTCAAAGGTGGCAAAAAGGGGGCCTAGCCCCCTTCCTGCGCACCGTCGGACGTCTGAACGTCCCGGAATCAGCCTTCGGCGGATTCGGCCGGCGCTTCCTCGACGAACTCGTCGGCGCTGGTGGCAGCGCCCTGCTTGCCGCGGATTACCGCTTCGGCCATCGAGTTCAGGTAGAGTTGCACGGCGCGGATGGCATCATCGTTACCGGGAATTACATAGTCGACGCCTTCCGGGCTGCTGTTGGTATCGACAACGCCGATGACCGGGATGCCCAGCTTGTTGGCTTCGGTGATGGCGATGCGCTCGTGGTCGACGTCGATCACGAACAGAGCGTCCGGCAGGCCGCCCATGTCCTTGATGCCGCCCAGGCTGCGCTCGAGCTTCTCGAGGTCACGGCTGCGCATCAGGGCTTCTTTCTTGGTCAGCTTGTCGAAGGTGCCGTCCTGGGACTGGGTTTCCAGGTCGCGCAGGCGCTTGATCGACTGACGGATGGTCTTGTAGTTGGTGAGCATGCCGCCCAGCCAGCGATGGTCGACGTACGGCATGCCGCAACGAGCGGCTTCCTCGCGAACGATCTTGCCGGCGGAACGCTTGGTGCCGACGAACAGGATCTTGTTCTTGCCAGCGGCCAGGCGCTCAACGAAGGTCAGGGCCTCGTTGAACATCGGCAGGGTCTTTTCGAGGTTGATGATATGGATCTTGTTGCGCGCGCCGAAAATGAACTTGCCCATTTTCGGGTTCCAGTAACGGGTCTGGTGGCCGAAGTGCACACCGGCCTTCAGCATATCGCGCATGTTGACTTGGGACATGATAGTTCCTCGATAAGTCGGGTTAGGCCTCCACGCATCCCAATGACCAACCCTTGCGGGCACCCAGGCCATCGTGTCGATGCATGTGTGGGTTTGTGCTCCGGAAAAGGCCGCAGCCTCGGAGCGGGGCGCTTTATACCATAACCGTGGACGCAGTGAAACCCGCCGCGGATGGCCGGGCGGGAGTAGATCGGTCGGTCAGGTCTGCTAGAATCGCGTATTCCTTATTATTCATGCGTGCTTGCACGCCCGAAGAGAATTCGCATGACCGTCACCATCAAGACGCCCGACGATATCGAGAAGATGCGCATCGCCGGCCGCCTGGCCGCCGAAGTGCTGGAAATGATCGGCGAACACATCAAGCCCGGCGTGACCACCGAGGAGCTGGATCGCATCTGCCACGACTATATCGTCAACGAGCAGAAGGCGATTCCCGCCCCGCTGAACTACAAGGGCTTTCCCAAGTCGATCTGCACCTCGATCAACCATGTGGTCTGCCATGGCATCCCCAACGAGAAGCCACTGAAGGAAGGCGACATCCTCAACGTCGACATCACCGTCATCAAGGACGGCTACCACGGCGACACCAGCAAGATGTTCCTGGTCGGCAAGACCCCGGAATGGGCCGACCGCCTCTGCCAGATCACCCAGGAATGCATGTACAAGGGCATTTCCGTGGTGCGTCCGGGCGCGCACCTGGGCGATATCGGCGAAATCATCCAGAAGCACGCGGAAAAGAACGGCTTCTCGGTGGTCCGCGAATACTGCGGCCATGGCATCGGCAAGGTGTTCCACGAGGAGCCGCAGGTCCTCCACTACGGTCGTGCGGGTACCGGCATCGAGCTGAAGGAAGGCATGATCTTCACCATCGAGCCGATGATCAACCAGGGCCGCCCGGAGACCCGCCTGCTCGGCGACGGCTGGACCGCGATCACCAAGGACCGCAAGCTGTCCGCGCAATGGGAGCACACCGTGCTGGTCACCGCCGATGGCTACGAGATCCTCACCCTGCGCAACGACGAAACCTTCCCGCGCACCTCGGCAGCCTGATCCGGCCCGGCTTTTGCTGCCAGCCGTGCGCCTCGACGCCCCGCCCCATTCCGGCGGGGCCGACGCCCCGATTCGGCGCAACGCGCGCACCAATACAGCGCAAAAACGCACCAAGACGGGGCGCTCGCGTATCGAACCCAAACGCTAGCAGATAAAGGAAGGCCGCATGCCGCAGGTGGATCCCGAATTGTTCGATCGCGGGCAGTTCCAGGCGGAACTGGCCTTGAAGTCCAGCCCGATCGCGGCCTTCAAGAAGGCCATCCGGCAATTCCGCGAAGTGCTCGACAACCGCTTCAACAGCGGCCGCAACATCCGCCGCCTGATCGAAGATCGCGCCTGGTGCGTCGACCAGATCCTGCAACAGGCCTGGCAGCGCTTCGACTGGGGAGACGACGCCGACATCGCCCTGGTCGCCGTGGGCGGCTACGGCCGCGGCGAACTCCACCCCTACTCCGACGTCGACCTGCTGATCCTCCTCGACAGCGAGGACCAGGAGAGCTTCCGCGAGCCGATCGAAGGCTTCCTCACCCTGCTCTGGGACATCGGCCTGGAAGTCGGCCAGAGCGTGCGCTCGGTGCAGCAGTGCGCGGAGGAAGCACGCGCCGACCTGACGGTGATCACCACCCTCATGGAATGCCGCACCATCTGCGGCCCTGACAGCCTGCGCCAGCGCATGCTGCGGGTTACCGGCAGCGCGCACATGTGGCCGAGCAAGGAGTTCTTCCTGGCCAAACGCCACGAACAGCAGCGCCGCCACGCCAAGTACAACGACACCGAGTACAACCTCGAGCCCAACGTCAAGGGCTCCCCCGGCGGCCTGCGCGACATCCAGACCATCCTCTGGATGGCCCGCCGCCAGTTCGGCAGCCTCAACCTGCACGCCCTGGTGCGCGAAGGCTTCCTGGTGGAAAGCGAGTGCAGCATGCTGGCTTCCAGCCAGGAGTTCCTCTGGCGGGTCCGCTATGCCCTGCACATGCTCGCCGGGCGCGCCGAGGATCGCCTGCTGTTCGATCACCAGCGCAGCATCGCCCGTCTGTTCGGCTACGAAGACAACGACGTCAAGCTGGCGGTCGAACGCTTCATGCAGAAGTACTACCGGGTGGTGATGGCGATCTCCGAGCTGAACGACCTGATCATCCAGCACTTCGAGGAAGTCATCCTGCCCTGCGAGCAGCCGGTGCAGATCCAACCGCTGAACAGTCGCTTCCAGTTGCGCGACGGCTACATCGAGGTGACGCACCCGAACGTCTTCAAGCGCACCCCGTTCGCCCTCCTGGAAATCTTCGTGCTGATGGCCCAGCACCCGGAAATCAAGGGCGTGCGCGCCGACACCATTCGCCTGCTGCGCGACAGCCGACACCTGATCGACGACGAGTTCCGCCACGACATCCGCAACACCAGCCTGTTCATCGAGCTGTTCAAGAGCAGCCAGGGTATCCACCGCAACCTGCGGCGGATGAACCGCTACGGCATCCTCGGCCGCTACCTGCCGGAGTTCGGCCATATCATCGGGCAGATGCAGCACGACCTGTTCCATATCTATACGGTGGACGCCCACACCCTCAACCTGATCAAGCACCTGCGCAAGCTGAATCGGCCGGAGATGGCCGAGAAATATCCGCTGGCGAGCAAGATCATCGATCGTCTGCCCAAGCCGGAACTGATCTACATCGCCGGTCTCTACCATGACATCGCCAAGGGCCGTGGCGGCGACCACTCGGAACTCGGCGCGGTGGACGCCGAGGCCTTCTGCCAGAGCCACCAGTTGCCGCTCTGGGACACCCAACTGGTGTCCTGGCTGGTGCAGAACCACCTGGTGATGTCGACCACCGCGCAACGCAAGGACCTCTCCGACCCGCAGGTGATCTTCGATTTCGCCCAACTGGTCGGCGACCAGACCCACCTCGACTACCTGTACGTGCTCACCGTGGCCGACATCAACGCCACCAACCCGACGCTCTGGAACTCCTGGCGCGCCAGCCTGCTCCGGCAGCTCTACACCGAGACCAAGCGCGCCCTGCGCCGCGGCCTGGAGAACCCGGTGGACCGCGAGGAGCAGATCCGCCAGACGCAGACCGCGGCCCTCGACCAACTGGTACGCAACGGCATCGACCAGGACGATGCCGAGCAGTTATGGAGCCAGCTCGGCGACGACTACTTCCTGCGCCACACCGCCGGCGACGTGGCCTGGCACACCGAGGCGATCCTCCAGCACCCGGACGACGGCACGCCGCTGGTGCTGATCAAGGAAACCACCCAGCGCGAGTTCGAGAGCGGTTCGCAGATCTTCATCTACGCCGCCGACCAGCACGATTTCTTCGCGGTCACCGTGGCCGCCATGGACCAGCTCAACCTGAGCATCCAGGACGCGCGGATCATCACCTCCACCAGCCAGTTCACCCTCGATACCTATATCGTGCTCGACGCCGACGGCGACTCCATCGGCAACAACCCGGAGCGCATCGCCGAGATCCGCGAGGGGCTTATCGACGCATTGAAGAACCCCGACGACTACCCGACCATCATCCAGCGCCGGGTGCCGCGCCAGCTCAAGCACTTCGCCTTCGCCCCGCAGGTGACCATCTCCACCGACGCGCTGCGCCAGGTCTCGGTGCTCGAAGTCATCGCCCCCGACCGCCCCGGCCTGCTGGCGCGGATCGGCGGCATCTTCCTGGATTTCGACCTGTCGGTGCAGAACGCCAAGATCGCCACCCTCGGCGAGCGCGTGGAGGACGTCTTCTACATCACCGATGCGCGCAACCAGCCGCTCGCCGACCCCGACCTGTGCAAACGCCTGCAGGCCGCCCTGGTCGAGCAGCTGTCACAAGACAACGGACGGGACACCCTGCCTACCCGGATAAACTTCTGAGAAGCCTTGCCAACGCCATGAATACCGCACTCGACAACCTGCAACCCTACCCCTTCGAGAAGCTCCGCGCCCTGCTCGGCGGCGCCCGGCCGCCCGCGACGCTGAAGCCGATCGCACTGTCCATCGGCGAGCCCAAGCACCGCTCGCCGAGCTTCGTCGCCGAAACCCTGGCGGAGAACCTGGACCAGCTCGCGGTCTACCCGACCACCCTCGGCCTGCCAGCCCTGCGCGAAGCCATCGCGCGCTGGTGCGAGCGGCGCTTCTCGGTGCCGGCCGGCTGGCTGGATGCGGCGCGCCACGTACTGCCGGTGAACGGTACCCGCGAGGCGCTGTTCGCCTTCACCCAGACCGTGGTCCGCCGCAGCGAGCCCGGCGAGGCGCCCGGCCTGGTGGTCAGCCCGAACCCGTTCTACCAGATCTACGAAGGCGCGGCGCTGCTCGCCGGAGCCGTGCCGCACTACCTGCCCTGCCGCGAGGAAAACGGCTTCAACCCCGATTTCGACGCGGTCGACGAGGCGACCTGGCAGCGCTGCCAGATTCTCTTCCTCTGCTCGCCGGGCAACCCTACCGGGGCTCTGGTACCGCTGGAGACCCTGAAGAAGCTGATCGCCCTGGCCGACCGCTACGACTTCGTGATCGCCGCCGACGAGTGCTACAGCGAACTCTACTTCGACGAAAACGCCCCGCCGCCCGGCCTGCTCAACGCTTGCGCCGAGCTGGGCCGCACGGACTTCAGCCGCTGCGTGGTGTTCCACAGCCTGTCCAAGCGCTCCAACCTGCCCGGCCTGCGCTCGGGCTTCGTCGCCGGCGACGCGGAGATCCTGAAGAAATTCCTCCTCTACCGCACCTACCACGGCTGCGCCATGCCGGTGCAGACCCAGTTGGCGAGCATCGCCGCCTGGAACGACGAGGTCCATGTGCGCGCCAACCGCAGCCTCTACCGCGAGAAATTCGACGCCGTGCTGGCGATCCTCGACGGCGTGCTCGACGTACAGCGCCCGGACGGCAGTTTCTACCTGTGGGCACGTACCCCGGTGGACGACACCGTATTCACCCGCGAACTGTTCGAGCAGCAGCACGTGACGGTGGTGCCGGGTTCCTACCTGTCGCGCGAGGTGGACGGCGAGAACCCCGGCGCCAACCGCGTGCGCATGGCCCTGGTGGCACCACTGGCCGAGTGCGTCGAAGCCGCCGAGCGCATCCGCGACTACCTGCGGGCGCGCTGAAGCCTGCGCGGAGAAACGAAAAGGGATCGCCGCGGCGATCCCTTTTCGTTCACACCCAGCGGGCGAAGCGATTGGTCAGCCAGCTTTCCTGCTGGTCCAGCTCGCGCAGGATGTCGCCCAGGGTCTCGTCGTCGATCTCGTTGTTACGCCGCTGCCGGTACAGTTCCAGGCGCTGCGCGCGCAACGCCTTCAGGCGCAAGGCCTTGTCGGCGATCTCCAGGGCTTGGGCCTGGTCGCGGGCCTCATCGGTGGTCGGTGCGGTATCCAGCGACTGGCGGTATTCGGCCATGATCTGCGCACGCGCCTCGGCGACCCGCGAAGTATTCGCCGCATCGTTGCCTTCCACCTGCGGCAGTTCCTCGCTCTCCAGGGCCCGGATCGCCGCCTCCGCGGTCTTGCGCCAGGCCTCGCGCCGCTCGCGCTCGTGGGCGCCATTGTTGCTCGCCGGCAGCCCGCGCAGCAGCAGCGGCAGGCCGATGGTCGCGCCGATCAGGGAAATCAGGATCACGCTGGTGGCGATGAAGATGATCAGGTCGCGCTGCGGGAAGGCGCTGCCATCCATCAGGCTCATCGGTACCGACAGCACCGCCGCCAGGGTCACCGCACCACGCACGCCGCTCAATGCACTGAGGGCGGAGAGACGGCGCAGGGAGATGCCGCTCAGCCCGGGCGGGCTTTTGCCGCGCCAGCGATCGATGCGCAGCGACAGCTTCCAGTAGCCATAGACCCAGCCGTAGCGGATCAGCATCAGCACGGCGGTGATCGCCGCCACGTAGGCCAGCAGCAGCGAGGAACGCCAGAGCAGGTCGCCGTGGTGGTTGGCCACCGACTTCATGATGTCCGGCAACTGCAGGCCGAGCAGCAGGAACACCACGCCGTTGAAGGCGAACTCCAGCATCGACCAGACGCTGCGGTTGAGCAGGCGCGTGGAAGTCTGCCGCGGCAGCAGGTCGACCCAGCTCTGCATCATGCCGGCCGCCACCGCCGAGAGAATCCCGGAGACGCCCAGGTGTTCCGCCACCATGTAGGAGGCGAACGGCAGCAACAGCATCAGTACCACGTGGGTCGCCGGGTCGTCCCAGCCACGGGAGATCATCCAGGCGCGGATGCGGCCCAGCGACCAGCTGAGGAACACCCCGATGGCCAGGCCGCCGACCGCGACCAGGAGGAAGTTGAGGCTGGCGTCCACCAGCGAGAACACGCCGGTCATCGCCGCGGCGATGGCGAACTTGAATGCCACCAGGCCAGAGGCATCGTTCATCAGCGCCTCGCCCTCCAGCAGGTGCATCAGGCGCTTGGGCAGCCGCCCCTGGGTGATCGCCGAGACCGCCAGGGCGTCCGTGGGCGACAGCACGGCGGCGAGGGCGAAGGAAGCCGCCAGGGGAATTTCCGGGATCAGCAGATGGATGAAATAGCCGGCGCCGACCACGGTGAAGAACACCAGGCCGAACGCCATCATCAGGATCGGCCAGCGCATCCGCCAGACTTCCCGCTTGGGAATACGCCAGCCATCGACGAACAGCAGCGGCGGAATGAACAGGAAGAGGAACAGCTCCGGGTCGAGGGCAATGTGCAGCCCGAGGGAGGGCAAGGCCAGCAGGGCCCCGGCGGCGATCTGGATCAATGGTAGCGGCAAGGGCAGCAACTGGGCAGCCAGGCGGGTGGCGCCGACGACCAGCAGCAGGGTCAGAACGGTGTACACGGTTTGCATGAGGGCGGGGATCTCCGGCTTCGTCCCTGGACGATGCGACTGCGCCGATTGCACCATCGCGATCGGTAGGCAGCTATCCGACATTCGCACAATCCGTACGGTCTTTCCTAGCCCCGCCGCTCTACCCCGCGCGTCCGCCCCCTCCGCGGCGACGACCGGGGCGCCCGGCCAAGGTTCCCGCACTAGTACATCCGAGCTATTTCATAGCGGTGCGAGACGCTCCTACACTCCCCTTCAGTCCAGGCCCGCCGTAGCGTCGGCCAGGACGACGCCCCGAAGGAGTACGGGGTGCAGCGCCCACTCAGACAAAGGAATGCCGCCATGACAAGCAAGGGACTTACTTCCGCACTGCTGCTCGCCTCGATGTTCGCCGCCACCTCCGGCTGCCTCCAGCAGAACGCACTGACCCAGGGCTACCGCACCACCCAGCCCGGGCAACCCGGCCAGGCTCAGGTCGCCTCCGCCAACACCCCTTGCACCCCCAGCGCCACCAATGACCTGATCGCTACCGGTCGCAGCCTGCTGGACATCACCACCAACCTGATCAAGACCCGCAACCAGATGAGCGACGGCGGCAGCATCATGCGCGACGTCGACGACGTGCAGAAGGTCGGCAAGGGCCATGCCGTACTGGACAGCGTCGAGAGCATGACCGGCGGTCCGCAGCAGCCCTGCGGCTAAGCGCACCACGACGATTCATCCCGGACAGCGAGCCCCCGCACGCTGTTCTCCCCCTGAGCCTCGCCTACCCGGCGGGGCTTTTTTTGTCCTGCGCCAAACAGCCGCCGCCCCGCATCAAGGAACTCGCCCATCACCCGGCCATGCAGACCAGGCCGCTTCGAGTCCCGTTCGTCACCTGTGCAAGGCGTCTGGAACGCGGCTATTGTCCGACGATCGAAGTGATGGCAATGTAGAATTACACCTTTGGATGTAGTCGTTTCGGGTAGGTCGCGAGATGGAACGAGCTTTTTCCCCTACCGCGGAATCGCGGAGCAGCGGCCCATGAGGCGCGCCGAGATGCTGTTGCTGAAGAGCCTGGCTGAGACACTGATGGCCGACCGGGACAACCGCCACGACGACTTGCAGGCGACCATGCGGCTGGCGCACCTGAGTTCGCCGGAGATGATCCTGTACATGGTCAACCGGGTGCTCGAGCTCGAAGAGAGCATCGAGCGGATCGCCGCGGTTCTCCAGAAACTCTCTGCGGACGAGCCGATGCCCCTAGAGGAAACGCCGCCCGAACCAGCCTTCGAACCGGCCCTGCAGTCCCGCGCCACCGAGACCGCGGAAACCTAGCGGCGGGCAGGCCGCTACACCAGCACCTGGCGAGTGCTGGCGATCAGCGCATGCACCTGTCGCTCCACCTGCTCCGCCACCGGCACTTCGGGCCCCCGCCCCTCCGGGCAGGGCAGGTTCGGCGTGGTGCCGAACAGCCGGCAGATCAGCGGACGTTCCTCATAGGCCTCGCAGCCGTTCGGTCCGAGATGGACGCAGTTCCACTCGGCCAGGGCGGCGTCGTGTTCGGCCTCGCTCTTCACCGGCAGGCGGGCCATCTCTTCCGACGAGGCGGTAACCGGCCCGCAGCAATCGTGGCAGCCGGGCTTGCAGGCGAAGCCCGGTATCTGCAGGCGCAATTGGTCTATCTGGCGACCGATGCAACTCATGGGAAATCTCCTCGGCGGGGGAAGGATTGTACAGCGCGGACCGGAGCATTCCGAAAGTACCGGTAAGGATGCTCTCCAGCGAGCCGAATCGACCTGTTCAACCTGCGCTCTCTCCGTTCCCGGCCAGGGAAACAGCCCGGCTCCCTGTCCGCCCGCCCGTCCACGGCTATCTGCCGTCACGCCGCTCCCGAGCGCGGTAGCCCCGAGACCGCACAGGGGCGGAACGACGTGGCATAATCCGGCGATCACCTTTCGGCGACCTATCGGCAGGGCCCGGGAAGACCCGGGCCTCGGGAGAAGCAATGACCTACGTTCTCTACGGCATCAAAGCCTGCGACACCATGAAGAAGGCTCGGACCTGGCTCGACGAGCACAAGGTCGCCTACGACTTCCACGACTACAAGGCCGTCGGCATCGACCGCGAACACCTGCGGCGCTGGTGCGCGGAGCACGGCTGGCAAACCGTCCTCAACCGCGCCGGCACCACCTTCCGCAAGCTCGACGAAGCGCAGAAGGCCGATCTCGACGAAGCCAAGGCGATCGAGCTGATGCTGGCCCAGCCGTCGATGATCAAGCGCCCGGTGCTGGAGCTGGGCGGCAGGACGCTGGTCGGCTTCAAGCCCGACGCCTACGCCGCCGCCCTGGCCTGAGCGGGAGGCCGCATGAGTGTCGCCTGGGCCCTGTTCGTACCCGCCTGCTTCGCCCTCAACCTGGCGCCGGGGCCGAACAACCTGCTGTCGCTGAACAACGCCGCCCGGCACGGTTTCGCCACCGCCTCGCTGGCCGGCGGCGGGCGCCTGCTGGCATTCGCCGGCATGCTCGCCCTGGCCGCCTCCGGGCTGGCGCTGGTGCTGCACACCTCGGCCTGGCTGTTCCTGGCGATCAAGGTGCTCGGCGCTGCCTACCTGTTGTGGCTTGCGGTGCAATTGTGGCGGACCGATGCGCAGCCACTGGCGAACGAAGCCAGCCCGGCGCGTCCCAGCCTCTGGCGCCTGGGGCGCCAGGAGTTCCTGGTGGCGGCGGGCAACCCGAAGGCGATCCTGATTTTCACCGCCTTCCTGCCGCAGTTCGTCGATCCCGGCCAACCGCTGGGCGCCCAGTTCGCCCAGCTCGGAGCGGCATTCCTGCTGCTCGAATGGCTGGCCATCGCTCTTTATTCCTATGCCGGGCTCCACCTCGGCCGGCTGCTCGCCGGCCAGCGGGCCCGGCGTCTGTTCAACCGCGGTTGCGCCGCGCTGCTCGGCAGCGCGGGACTGGGCCTGCTGCTCAGCCGCCGTCCGGCCTGACCGTTCCACTCCGTTTCGAGGAAACCCACATGTCGCAATCCCTGTTCAGCCTGGCCTTCGGCGTCGGCACCCAGAACCGCCAGGAAGCCTGGCTGGAAGTGTTCTACGCGCTGCCGCTGCTCAAGCCTTCGAGCGAAATCGTCGCCGCCGTCGCACCGATCCTTGGCTACGCAGCCGGCAACCAGGCGCTGACCTTCACTTCGCAGCAGGCCTACCAGTTGGCCGACGCCCTGAAGGGTATCGACGCCGCTCAGTCGGCCCTGCTCTCGCGCCTGGCGGAAAGCCAGAAGCCGCTGGTCGCCACCCTGTTGGCGGAAGACGCCGCGCCGTCCTCCACCCCGGAGGCCTACCTCAAGCTGCACCTGCTCTCCCACCGCCTGGTCAAGCCGCACGCTGTGAACCTGAGCGGCATCTTCCCGCTCCTGCCGAACGTGGCCTGGACCAATATCGGCGCGGTGGACCTGGCCGAACTGGCCGAACTGCAACTGGAAGCGCGACTGAAGGGCAAGCTGCTGGAAGTCTTCTCCGTCGACAAGTTCCCGAAGATGACCGACTACGTGGTCCCGGCCGGCGTACGCATCGCCGACACCGCCCGCGTGCGCCTGGGCGCCTACATCGGTGAAGGCACCACGGTGATGCACGAAGGTTTCGTCAACTTCAACGCCGGCACCGAAGGCCCGGGCATGATCGAAGGCCGCGTATCCGCCGGCGTGTTCGTCGGCAAGGGGTCGGACCTGGGCGGCGGCTGCTCGACCATGGGCACCCTTTCCGGTGGCGGCAACATCGTCATCAGCGTCGGCGAAGGCTGCCTGATCGGCGCCAACGCCGGCATCGGCATCCCGCTGGGCGATCGCAACATCGTCGAGGCCGGCCTGTACATCACCGCCGGCACCAAGGTCGCCCTGCTCGACGAGCAGAACGCCCTGGTGAAAGTGGTCAAGGCCCGCGACCTGGCCGGTCAGCCCGACCTGCTGTTCCGCCGCAACTCGCAGAACGGTGCGGTGGAGTGCAAGACCAACAAGACCGCCATCGAGCTGAACGAAGCGCTGCACGCGCACAACTGAGCCCAGCTCGCCTCCCCGCTCGCCCGACGGTGCTCGCCAGCGCCGCCGGGTGCGCTACCCTTTCCCCTGTAACCGTCCTCGCACAGTGTCCGCCATGTCCCTGCCGTCTCCCTGGCGCGCCGACTTTCCGGCCTTTTCCGCCTTCGCCGCGGAAGGCCTGACCTACCTCGACAGCGCCGCCACCGCCCAGAAGCCACAGGCCGTACTCGACGCCCTGAACGGCTACTACCTCGGCGGCGCCGCCAACGTCCACCGCGCCCAACATGTCCCCGGCGAGCGTGCCACCCGGGCCTTCGAGGCCGCGCGCAGCCGCGTCGCCCACTGGCTGCACGCCGGCAACCCGGCCGAGGTACTGTTCACCCGCGGCACCACAGAGGCGATCAACCTGGTAGCCTATGGCCTGGAGCGGCATTTCCGGCCTGGCGACGAACTGCTGGTCAGTGCCCTGGAACACCATGCCAACCTGCTTCCCTGGCAGCAGTTGGCCCTGCGCCGCGGCCTGGTCCTGCGCGTGTTGCCGCTGGACGAGCGCGGGGTGATCGACCTGGAGCAGGCCCGCCATATCATCGGCGAGCGTACCCGCCTGCTGGCGATCAGCCAGTTGTCCAACGTTCTCGGCACCTGGCAACCGGTGGTGGAGTTGATCCAGCTGGCCCGCGAGCGCGGTGCCTGGACCCTGGTCGACGGCGCCCAGGGCAGCGTCCACGGACGCCACGACCTGCCGGGCCTGGGCTGCGACTTCTACGCATTCTCCGGCCACAAGCTCTACGGCCCCGACGGCATCGGCGTGCTCTGGGGTCGCCCACAGGCCCTGGAGCAACTGGCGCACTGGCAGTTCGGCGGCGAGATGGTACGCCACACCGGCTTCCACGAAGCCAGCTTCCATGCCGCTCCGCTCGGCTTCGAGGCGGGCACCCCGGCGGTTTCCGCGGCGATCGGCCTAGGCGCGACCATCGACTGGCTGGCCACCCTGGACGAAGCCGAAGTCGCCGCCCACGAAGGCGCCCTCCACGCCCGCCTGCTCGCCGGCCTGCTGGCGCGCGACGGCGTCAGCCTGCTCGGCGAACCGCAGACGGCGCTGGCCAGCTTCTGCGTCGACGGCGTGCACGTCGCCGATCTCGCCCACCTGCTCGGCGAACAGGGCATCGCGGTGCGCGCCGGCCACCATTGCGCGATGCCGCTGCTGCAACGCCTCGAGGTACCCGGCGCCCTGCGTGTCTCGCTGGGCTTGTACAACGATGCCGACGACCTGGAGCGCTTCTTCCTGGCCCTCGACCGCTCACTGGAGTTGCTGCGATGAACCCGGTTCTCCCCGAACAGGCCCAGGAGGCACTGGACGCCTTCGGTCACACCGCCAGTTGGGAACAGCGTGCGCGTCTGCTGCTGCAATGGGGCGAGCGCCTGGCGCCGCTCGCGGAACACGAACGCCAGGAAGAGCATCGCGTGCACGGTTGCGAAAGCCTGGTCTGGCTGCTCGGCGAGCAGCGCGACGGCCACTGGCGCTTCCGTGCCGACAGCGACGCGCGCCTGATCCGCGGCCTGCTGGCGGTGCTGCTGGCACGGGTCGACGGCATCGAGACCCGCGAACTGGCGCGCCTGGACCTCAACGACTGGTTCACCTGCCTGGGTCTTTCCCGCCAACTGTCGCCCTCGCGCAGCAACGGCCTGAACGCCGTGTTGCAACGCATGCGCGAACTGGCCGGCCAGACCGCCGGCTGAGCCCGCTCAGCGCGCCAGCAGCTCCGGCAGGTGCCGGGCCAGGGCGCGGTAGCGGTCCTCTTCGATCCGATAGGCCCAGTCAGGATGGGCGGCGACCTCGCCCTCGGCGAAGCCCTCGACGCTCTTCGGCAACAACCAGTATTGCTCGCCCTGGCGCCGAATCTCGCCATCCAGGCGCGCGCCGGAAAACGTCCGCAGGCTGAACGCCAGGAGCAATGGCGCCTGTCTGAATCCCACCTGCGCCAGCGGCGCTACATCGGCGAAACGCAGGTCGGCGAACAGCGTCGCCGCGCCGTTGGCCGCTGCCTCATAGGCCAGCTTGCGCCCTGAGGGCAATTGCCGGACCTGCAGGTTCGGCTGCCCGGCGTCGTCGCGATAGAGATCCAGGCGCTCGCCCTTCGGATAGCGCAGTTGCAGTTCGCGCACCCGGGCGAAGGGCAGCGTGGCGATCCGCCGGTCGAGCCACTCCAGCTCGTTGTTCGGCAACGGCAGGCGCTTGTCGATCAGCCAGGCCTGCGGATCGCCCAGTCGTCGTACGAAGCTACCGCCATGCTGCGCATCCTTGCCTACCAGCAGCACCAGAGGCTCACTGGACTGCCGCTGCAGGCTCAGGCGTAGCGCCTGCCCCTCGCCACGCTCCGCCAGGCCAAGCAGCGCGTGGTTCTTCGGGTTGGCGCTCTTCGCCTCGACCTTGCGCGCCTCTGCCAGTGCCTCGAGCAGCGCCGACAAGCGTAGCCGGTCGGCCGGATAGCCGGCCTTGGCCGGCAGGACCCACGCGCCCGCACGCCGCTCGACCCGGATATCCGGCGAACCGTCGGCAAACTGCATGTGCAGGCCACTCAGCGTCGCGCTGTCCAGTTCCGGCAGCCAGCGCTCTGCCGCCGGCAAGGCAGGTACCTCGGCTGCGCGCTCGCGCTGCAGCCAGGCGAAGGTTCCGGCCAGCGCCGCCACCAGCGCCAGCAGGACGATCAGCGTATTGCGCCGCATGCATCAATGCCCTCCCCGGGCCATGCACCGGCGCCGCCAGAGCCAGCCGAGCAGCACGCCGACCGTGAGCAACGAGGGAACCAGGGCGATATTGACCAGCTTCAGGGTGCGGCCCAGTGCGTCGATATCGGCGTTCAACTGGTACTGCACCTCGCGCAGCTCCTTGCGGATGCGCAGCTTCTCCTGCATGTACTGGCGCACCGTGGCCTGCTGTTCGGGCGTCAGTTCGACGGCCTTCTCCGGGGCGGCGCCCTGCTGGAGGGCGGCGAGTTGCTGCTCGGTATCGGCGAGGCGCTGCTTGAGCTGGTCCTCCTTTTGCCGGAAGCTCGTCTCGGCCTCGCGCTGCAGGCGCTCGACCACCACGAACGGCCGGCTGAACCGGCCGCGGGAGCGCACGCTGATCAGCGCGTCGGTGCCCGACAGGTTGTCCAGCGCGTTGACCACCAGCGCGCCGTTGTCGGCCCAGGGCTGCGGCACGCGCTGGCCGAAGAAGTCCTGCACCTGGACCCACATGCGATCGCTGAGCAGGTCGGTATCGGCCACGACGATGACATTGATGTTGCGCGCCTCCTTCAGGCCTTCCCGATACCCCTCGATGCCCTCCGCGAAGGCACTCTTCGCCGGCCCCTGGATACGGGCGGCGAGAGTATGCCGTCGGCCGCTCGGGCGCAGCTCGCGCATCAGATCGCCGGGGTCGCGCAGCAGGCCGAAGCGCGAGGCGTCGAATGGCATCGCCTGGGTCGAGCTTTGCAGCAAAGGGGTGAAGCTGGTGCTCGCTCCGGGGAGCCTTTCGAGGATACCGGGCGTCGCCAGGGTCAGGCTTTCCAGGCCGGCAGTGGCGATGTCGTCCTGGTCCAGCGCCTCGCGCGGCAAGCTGAGCCAGGCCGGATGCCGGGCCGGACGCTGGTCCCGGCCAAGACTGATGGACATCGCATAGGCGCCGTCGCCGAGCACCTTGCCCGGCAGCAGCCGCAGCCCCCAGGCCTCGAACAGCGGCGCGAGGTCGGACGACTTGTCGCCATCCAGCGTAGCGGCGAAATCGCTGCCGCTGTCGGCCTCGCTGAAGGGGTCGACGAACGCCAGCAGCTTGCCCCCGCGCAGGACGAACTGGTCGATGGCGTATAGCGTCTGCTCGGGTAACTGCTTGGGATGCACCAGCAGCAGCACCGAGACCTCCGGCGGGATTTCCGTGGCATCGCTCTTGAGGCTGCGCAGGTCGAATTGCTGGCGGATTTCCTCCATGACCATCCACGGCGAGGTCGGCTGCCGGCTGGCCATGTCGAAGCCGCCATTGAGCGGCAGCGACGACATCAGGCCGACCACCGGCCGCTGCTGCTGGGCCAGGGTCTGCACCAGGCGACTGATGTCGTATTCGAGGAACTCCTCCTGATCGAGCGGGAAGAAGGGTATGACCTGGACTCCGTCCAGGGCGTTGCTGCCGGCCAGGCCGAAGTACAGGTTGTCGCCGCCCTGCTGCAGGGGAATTCCTTGCAGGCCGAACTCGGTGGCCTTGTCCTCGTTCTCGGAGAACGGCTCGGGATCGATCACCTGCAGGCGAATCCTGCCGTTCGCCTCGCGCTCGTAGGCGCGCAGCAGTTCCTCGACGCGCCTGGCGTAGTTGCGCAGCGGCACCAGTTCCCGGGCACCGCTATCCGAATAGAAGAAGTACAGGTTGATCGGCTCGTCGAGGCCGGCCAGGATCCGCTTGGTGCCGGGGCTGATGGTGTAGAGCTTCTGCTCGGTCAGGTCGAGCCGCGCGCCGCTGAACAGCAGGCCGGAGACCATGTTGAAGGCCAGGAACGCCAGCGCGATCAGCAACAGCCCGGCGCCAGAGGACAACACGCGTTTCATCGACTCCCCCTCATTCGGCTTTCTTCAGCTCGACCGCCACCGCCGTGGCGGCCAGCCAGGCGACGATCAGGCTGACGAAATACAGCAGGTCGCGCAGGTCGATGACGCCCTTGCTGACGGCATCGAAGCGGGTCAGCAGGCTCAGCGAGGCCACCGCATCGAGCAACCACTGCGGCGCCCACTGGCTGAACGCATCGAGCACCAGCGGAAAGCCGCTGAGCATGAACAGGAAGCAGGCGGCCACGGCGAGGATGAAAGCGATCACCTGGTTCTTCGCCAGGGCCGACATGCACGAACCGATGGCCAGGTAGCCGCCGGCCAGCAGCCAACTGCCCAGGTAGCCGGCGAGAATCGCACCGTTGTCCGGCTCGCCCAGGTAGTTCACCGTGAGCACCATGGGGAAGGTCAGCAGCAACGCGATTCCGGCGAACGCCCAGGCGGCCAGGAACTTGCCGGCCACGGCTTCGAAGCGGGTCAGCGGCAGGGTCATCAGCAGCTCGATCGAGCCGGACTTGCGCTCCTCCGCCCACAGGCGCATGGCCAGCGCGGGAACCAGGAACAGGTAGAGCCAGGGATGGAAGGCGAAGAAGGAGGCCAGGTCGGCCTGGTTGCGTTCGTAGAAGTTGCCCAGGTAGAAGGTGAACACGCCCGCCAGGACCAGGAAGATCACGATGAACACATAGGCCAGCGGCGTGGCGAAATAACTCGCCAGCTCGCGCTTGAAGATCACCGGCAGTTGCTTCATGCCTCCGTCCCCCGGGTCAAGTTGCGGAATACCTCGTCGAGCCGGCCGCGCTCCACGTCCAGTTCGCGGATCCGCCAGCCGCGCTCGGCGACCAGCCCACTGACCTGGGGGAAGATCACCGCGCCCGGCTGCGCCAGGACGGTCAGGCTGCCTTCGGCGGGGTTCTCCTCGATGCCCGCCACGCCCGGCAGCACCGCCAGCGCCACGGCATCCAGGGGCTCGTCGCTGTAGAGCGTCACCGCCTGGTGGTAGCGCGAGCGGCTGGCCAGCTCCAGCGGCGTGCTGTCCGCCAGCAGCCGCCCGCCGCCGATCACCAGGGCGCGGCTGCACAGCGCCGAGACTTCCTCGAGGATATGGGTGGAGATGATCACGATGCGCTCCTGCGCGAGGCCGCGGATCAGTTCGCGGACCTGGTGCTTCTGGTTCGGATCGAGCCCGTCGGTGGGCTCGTCGAGCACCAGCGCCCGCGGTTCGTGGAGGATCGCCTGGGCCAGGCCGACACGCCGGCGGAAGCCCTTGGAGAGGGTTTCGATGGTCTGCCGGCGCACCTCGTCCAGTTCCAGCAGCCCCAGTGCCCGGGCGACCCGCTCGCGCTTGCCGGCACCACGGTAGCCACGGATCTCGGCGATGAAATCGAGGAAGCCCTGCACGGTCATTTCCGCGTAGCAGGGCGAACCTTCCGGGAGGTAGCCGATCAGCCGCTGCGCCTGCAGCGTGCGGTTGCGGATGTCGAAGCCGAAGATGCTCGCGGTGCCGGCGCTGGGCGCCAGGAAGCCGGTGAGCATCTTCATGGTGGTGGACTTGCCGGCGCCGTTCGGACCGAGGAAGCCCAGTACCTCCCCCGTCTCCACCTGGAAGGACAGGTCGTCCACCGCCACCCGCGAGCCGAAGCGTTTGCCGAGGTTTCTTGTTTCGATCATGGTCCCCTACCTGTTCCGGCGGCCGCCGCCATGTCCGGCCAGGGCCGCGAAAAACGCGCAGGGACTATAGCCGAAGCGCCCCGCCGCCTGGCAATACGGGGCATCGGGAGAACCTTGGCAAAACGTGACAGAACCCGAACGCCTGCCGAAGGTTCTACATTCGCAACCTGTTCGCCGCCGTTCGCCGTAGGACGCGTTGCGTTCTTTTGCGGCCCTCCGGGGATTGCGGCAAACTAGCCGCGCCCGTCACGCCGGGTCCCGATCAACTGCCAGTAGACACCGTATGCCCCGCTACCCTTTCCGCCGCTTTGGTTTTGGCGCCCTGCGCCGCCTGCTGTACCTCTGGGTACGCTCGGAAACCATCAACCAATCGGCCTTCACCCTGAAGATCGACCGCAGTAAGCCGGTGCTCTACGTGCTGCAACAGCCTTCGGTCAGCGATCTCGCGGTAGTGGATACCGAATGCCGCAAGGCCGGGCTACCGCGTCCGGTGATGCCGGTAGCGGTAGGCGACGCCATCGAGCCGGCGGCGTTCTTCTACCTGACGCCCGAACCCGACTGGCTCGGCCGCCAGGATAAGCGCGGCGCCTCGCCGACCCTGGTGCGCATGCTCGCCGCGGTCGGCCAGAACGGTCTCGACGACGCGCAGATCATTCCGGTCAGCGTGTTCTGGGGACAATCGCCGGACAGCGAATCGAGCCCCTGGAAGCTGCTGTTCGCCGACAACTGGGCGGTCACCGGGCGCCTGCGCAAGCTGGCGCGTATCCTGATCCTCGGACGCAAGACCCGCGTGCAGTTCTCCGCGCCGATTCACCTGCGCGAGCTGGTGGAACAGGGCAAGGGCCACGAACGCACGCTGCGCATGGTCAACCGTATCCTCCGGGTGCACTTCCGCAACCTGAAGACCGCGGTGATCGGTCCCGACCTGTCGCACCGCCGCAACCTGGTCAAAGGCCTGCTGCGCGCGCCGCTGGTACGCCAGGCGATCAGCGAGGAATGCGAGAGCGAACGGATATCCCAGGAAAAGGCCGAAGGCATCGCACTGCGCTACGCCAATGAAATCGCCTCGGACTTCTCCTATCCGGTGATCCGCTTCCTCGAAGTCATCCTCAGCTGGTTCTGGAACAAGCTGTACGAAGGTGTCAAGGTCAACCACATCGAGCGGGTGCAGGACGTGGCCCAGGGCAACGAGATCGTCTACGTGCCCTGCCACCGCAGCCACATCGACTACCTGCTGCTCTCCTACCTGCTGTTCCGCAACGGCCTGACCCCGCCGCACATCGCCGCCGGGATCAACCTGAACATGCCGGTGATCGGCTCGATCCTGCGCCGCGGCGGGGCCTTCTTCATGCGCCGCAGCTTCAAGGGCAACCAGCTCTACACCGCGGTGTTCAACGAGTACCTGCACACCCTGTTCTCCCGCGGCTTCTCCACCGAGTACTTCGTCGAGGGCGGCCGTTCGCGCACCGGGCGCATGCTCCACCCACGCACCGGCATGCTCGCCATCACCCTGCGCAGCTTCCTCCGTGACTCGCGCCGGCCGATCGTCTTCGTGCCGGTCTACATCGGCTACGAGCGCGTGCTGGAAGGCCGCACCTACCTCGGCGAACTGCGCGGCGCGACCAAGAAGAAGGAGTCGATCTTCGACCTGTTCAAGGTGGTCGGCGCCCTGAAGCAGCGTTTTGGCCAGGTCTGGGTGAACTTCGGCGAGCCGATCCATCTCGACCAGTTCCTCGACCGCCACCAGCCCGACTGGCAGGACCAGGACCTCGGCCCGGAATACCGCCCCGACTGGCTGCCGCAGACCACCAACCTGCTGGCCAAGGACGTCGCCCGCCACCTCAACGACGCGGCGGCGATCAACCCGGTCAACCTGGTTGCCCTGGCGCTGCTCTCCACCAGTCGCCAGGCCCTCGACGAAAGCGCCCTGGCGCGAATCCTCGACCTCTACCTGGCGCTGCTGCGCAAGGTGCCCTACTCGCCCAGCGCGACCCTGCCGGACGGCGACGGCCAGGCCCTGATCGAATACGTGAAGAGCATGAACCTGCTGGCCGAGCAGAAGGACGCGCTGGGCCGCATCCTCTATCTCGACGAACAGAACGCGGTGCTGGCGACCTACTACCGCAACAACGTCCTCCACGTCTTCGCCCTGCCGGCGCTGATCGCCAGCTTCTTCCAGAGCAACTCGCGGATCAGCCGCGAACAGTTGCTGCGCTTCGCCCGCGCGCTCTATCCCTACCTGCAGGCGGAACTGTTCATCCGCTGGAGCCTGGACGAACTCGACGCGGTGATCGACCAGTGGCTGGCGGCCCTGGTGGAACAGGACCTGCTGCGCCAGGAGAACGACACCTTCATCCGCCCGGCGCCAAGCTCGCGGCAATATGTGCTGCTGATCCTCCTCGCTCGTTCGGTGACCCAGACCCTGCAGCGCTTCTACATGGCCATCGCCCTGCTGCTCAACGCCGGGCAGAACGCCCTGACCGCCGAGGAACTGGAGAACCTCTGCACCGTGATGGCCCAGCGCCTGTCGATCCTGCATGGCCTGAACGCCCCGGAGTTCTTCGACAAGAGCCTGTTCCGCCACTTCATCCAGACCCTTCTCGACCTGCGCGTGCTGCGCAAGGACGAGGCCGGCAAGCTGAGCTACCACGAACTGCTCGGCGAACTGGCCGAAGGCGCCGCCAAGCGCGTGCTGCCGGCGGAGATCCGTCTGTCGATCCGCCAGGTGGCGCTGGAGCGCCCCGCCGAGGAAGCCGCCGCCGAAAGCAACGACGCGGCCGCCAACTGAAGCCCGGCGCCCGCCCCGCGAGGGACGGGCGTCGCTCCGCAGAAATATCCTGCGACCTTTCCCTGTTCCGGCCCGGCAACCTATGCTGGTTTCCCGGGTCAGAGGCCCGCTCGTTTTTTTGTTCCGTCTGAAAGGAGGCTCCCATGAAAAAACTGCCATTGCTGCTCGCCGCCAGCATTCTCGCCGGCTGCGGTACCCAGCAATCGACTTCGAACGCCAGCTTCGATGGTGAGGTCTTCTACCGCGAGCGTATCGCCCTGCCGCCCTCGGCGCGCCTGAGCGTGAGCCTGGAAGACGTGTCCCTGGCCGACGCCCCCTCGGTGCAACTGGCCAGCCAGACCCGCGAGATCACCAGCCAGGTGCCGCTGGCGTTCCACCTGGAGTACGACCCGAAGCAGGTCAAGCCGGGCCACAGCTATGCGGTGAGCGCGCGCATCGAGCTGAACGGCCAGTTGCTGTTCATCAACACCACCCGCCACTCGGTGAAACTCGACGGCAGCGACCCGCAGCCCTATCGCGTGCAGGTCGAATCGGCGCGCTGAAGCACACCGCGGCATGCCGCCGGTGCGAACCGGCGGTTCCCTCCAGTACACTCCACCTCCTATTCGCTACCGGTTGCCGATCCACCTCACGACGAGCGGCCGGATACCCCGTACGTTCCACATCAAGGACGCTGTCATGTTCCGACTCACTGCCCTCTGCGCCGGCCTGCTGCTCTCGGCCAACGCCCTCGCCCTGTCCCTCGCCGACCTGTCGCAGAACGACGCCTCCAGCGGCCTGAAGGACGCCCTGACCCAGGGCGCGCAGATCGCCGTCCGCCAGCTTGGCCAGCCGGGCGGCTTCAACAACAACCCGGACGTGCGCATCGAACTGCCCGGCAAGCTGGGCAAGGCGGCGAAGCTGATGAAGCAGTTCGGCATGGGCGCCCAGGTCGACCAGCTCGAGGCGAGCATGAACCGCGCCGCCGAGGCTGCCGTGCCGCAGGCCCAGGGCCTGCTGGTGGAGGCGGTGAAGAAGATGACCGTGGCCGACGCCAAGGGCATCCTCAAGGGCGGTGACGACGCCGCCACCGAATACCTGGACAAGTCCAGCCGCGAACAGCTGCGCGCGAAGTTCCTGCCGATCGTCAAGCAGGCCACCGACGAGGTCGGCCTGGTCAAGCAGTACAACGCCTTCGCCAGCCAGGCGGCGACCCTTGGGGTGGTCGATGCGAAGAGCGCCAACGTCGAGGGCTATGTCACCGAGCAGGCCCTCGACGGGCTCTTCGAGATGATCGCCAGGCAGGAGAAGAGCATCCGCCAGAACCCGGCGGCTGCCGCCACCGGCCTGGCCAAGAAGGTCTTCGGCGCGGCCAGGTGAGCCGACGGACGGGGCGCGATCGCCCCGTCCCCTTCTCCCGTCAGGCCCGCGCCTCGTCCTTCTTCACGTGGAACCAGGCGGCATAGAGCGCCGGCAGGAACAGCAGGGTGAGCACGGTGGCGACGATCAGCCCGCCCATGATCGCCACCGCCATCGGCCCGAAGAACACACTGCGCGACAGCGGGATCATCGCCAGCACCGCCGCCAGCGCGGTCAGCACGATGGGCCGGAAACGCCGCACGGTAGCCTCGATGATGGCGTGCCAGCGATCCAGTCCATGGCTGATGTCCTGTTCGATCTGGTCCACCAGGATCACCGAGTTGCGCATGATCATGCCGGCCAGGGCGATGGTCCCGAGCATCGCCACGAAGCCGAACGGCTGGCGGAACAGCAGCAGGAACAGGGTCACGCCGATCAGGCCCAGCGGTGCGGTGAGGAATACCATCGCCATCCGCGAGAAGCTGCGCAACTGCACCATCAGCAGGCTCAACACCACCACGATGAACAGCGGCACGCCGGCGTTCACCGAACTCTGGCCCTTCGCCGCGTCCTCCACCGTTCCGCCCACCTCCAGCAGGTAGCCGTCCGGCAGCTCGGCGCGGATCGGTTCCAGGGTCGGGGCGATCTGCGCGACCAGGGTCGCCGGCAGCGAATCGTCGTAGATATCGGCGCGCACGGTGACCGTCGGCAGGCGGTTGCGGTGCCAGATGATGCCCTCTTCGAAACCGTATTCGAGCGTGGCGATCTGCGACAGCGCCACGCTCCGGCCATTCTCGGTCGGCACCGCCAGGCTCGGCAGCAACGACAGGTCGCGACGCTCCTGCTCGGTGCCGCGCAGGAGGATCTCGATCAGCTCGTTGTCTTCGCGGAAGAAGCTCACATGCGAACCGGTCAGCGCGCTCTGCAGGAACTGCGACAGGCTGGCGGTGCTCACCCCCAGGGCACGGGCGCGCTCCTGGTCGATGCTCAGGTACACCACCTTGCTCGGCTCTTCCCAATCCAGGTGCACATTCACCACGTGCGGGTTCTCGCGCATCTTGTCGGCGACCTTGCGCGCCAGTTCGCGAACCTGCGGGATGTCCTCGCCGGAAACCCGGAACTGCACCGGATAGCCCACCGGCGGCCCGTTCTCCAGGCGACTGATGCGGCTGCGCAGGTGCGGGAAGTCCTCGTTCATCCGCTCGATCAGCCACTTGCGCAGCGCCTCGCGGCTCTCCAGGTCCTTGGCCAGCACCACCACCTGGGCGAAGCTGGCCGCCGGCAATTGCTGGTCCAGCGGCAGGTAGAAGCGGGGCGAGCCAGTGCCGACGTAGGCCACGTAGTTGTCGATGCCGTCATGGCCCTGCAGCATTTTTTCCAGGCGCTGGACTTCCTCGCCGGTAGAGCGCAGTGAGGCGCCCTCCGCCAGCTTGATGTCCAGCAGCAGCTCCAGACGCGCCGAGGGCGGGAAGAACTGCTGCGGCACCAGGCGGAACAGCAGCAGCGCGCCGACGAAGGCGGCGAGGGTCAGGACGATCACCGTCTTGCGGTAGCGCACGCACCACTCCACCAGACGCCGGAAGCGCTGGTAGAAGGCCGTAGCATAGGGATCGTAGCCATCGGCGCTGCCGCCGTGCTTCTGCGCGTGCAACCTGGCCAGGTCCGGCAGCAGCTTGGCCCCCAGGTAGGGAACGAAGACCACCGCGGCGAACCAGGAGACCACCAGGGCGATGGTCACCACCTGGAACAGCGAGCGGGTGTATTCGCCGGTGCCGGACTGCGCGGTGGCGATCGGCAGGAAGCCGGCGGCGGTGATCAGGGTGCCGGTGAGCATCGGGAAGGCGGTACTGGTCCAGGCGAAGGCGGCCGCCTTGAGACGGTCGTAGCCCTGCTCCATCTTCACCGCCATCATCTCCACCGCGATGATCGCGTCGTCCACCAGCAATCCCAGCGCCAGCACCAGGGCGCCGAGGGAGATCTTGTGCAGGCCGATGCCGAAGTAATGCATGGCGGCGAAGGTCATCGCCAGCACCAGCGGGATCGACAGCGCCACCACCAGGCCGGTGCGCAGGCCGAGGGAGAAGAAGCTCACCAGCAGGACGATCACCAGCGCCTCGGCCAGCACCCGGATGAACTCGCCGACCCCGGTACGTACCGCCGCCGGCTGGTCGGACACCTTGCGCAGTTCCAGTCCGGCCGGCAGCGACTGCTGCAGGCGGGCGAACTCGGTTTCCAGGGCCTTGCCCAGCACCAGGATGTCGCCGCCCGGCTTCATCGCTACCGCCAGGCCGATGGCGTCCTCGCCCATGAAGCGCATGCGCGGCGCCGGCGGATCGTTGAAGCCGCGGCGAACCTCGGCCACGTCGCCGATGCGGAAGGTGCGGTCGCCGACGCGGATGGGGAAGTCGCGGATCTCCTCCACCGAATCGAAACGCCCGGAAACGCGCAACTGCACGCGGTCGCTGGCGGTCTCGAAGAACCCGGAGGAGGCCACCGCGTTCTGTTCCTCCAGCGCCTTCTGTACCGCCGCCAGGGGCAGGCCGAGGGTGGCCAGCTTGGTGTTGGACAGGTCGATCCAGATCTTCTCGTCCTGCAGGCCGATCAGCTCGACCTTGCCGACGTTCCTGATCCGCTGCAATTGCAGTTGCAGGCGGTCGGCATAGTCCTTCATCACCGCGTAGTCGAAGCCCTTGCCGGTGAGCGCATAGATGTTGCCGTAGGTGGTGCCGAACTCGTCGTTGAAGAACGGGCCCTGGATGCTTTGCGGCAAGGTGGCGCGAATGTCGCTGATCTTCTTGCGGATCTGGTACCAGAGTTCGGGGATCTCGCTGGAATGGATGTCCTCGCGGGCCATGAAGGTCACCTGCGAGACGCCGGGGCGGGAGAAGGACACGATGCGATCGTAGTCGCCGGTTTCCATCAGCTTCTTCTCGATACGCTCGGTGACCTGCCGGGCCACCTCTTCGGCGCTGGCGCCCGGCCAGTTGGTCTGCACCACCATGGCCTTGAAGGTGAACGGCGGGTCTTCGCTCTGCCCCAGCTTGCTGTAGGACAGCGCGCCGACCGCGCCAAGCAGGATCATCAGGTACAGGACGATCTGGCGATTCTGCAACGCCCAGGCAGAAAGGTTGAAGGACATGCGACTACTCCTTGGCCGCCAGTTTCACCGTGCGGTTGGCCCGGTCGATCGGACGCACCTGCTGCCCTTCGCGAAGCACCTGGACCCCGGTGGCCACCACCCAGTCGCCAGCCTTCAGGCCTTCGAGCACCGGCACCCGGTCCTCGGCATAGGGACCGGTGCGTACCGGCTGCCGGCGCAGGGTCGAGCTGCCCGGTTCGACCACCCAGACGAACGCCTGGCCGGCCTCTGCGGTCAGCGCCGACAAGGGAACCGATAACGGCACCGCCTCGGCGGCGGCGACGTAGACCCGCGCGCTCTGGCCCAGTTCGGCCGGAGTCGCGCGGTCGTCGAAGGCCACCCGGGCGGCGAAGGTACGCGATTGCGGATCGGCCGCGGGCGAGAGCTCGCGGATATGCCCGGCGAAGCGTCTGTCGCGTTGCGACCAGAGTTCGACCGACACCGGCTGGCCGATGCGGAAACGTTCGAAGCTGTGTTCCGGCAGGCCGATCAGCACCTCGCGTTCGCCGTCGGCGGCCAGGCTGAAGACCGTCTGTCCGGCCGCCACCACCTGGCCCACCTCGACGCGCCGGCTGGCGATCACGCCATCCTGGGGCGAGCGCAGCACGGCGTAGCCGGCCTGGTTGTCGGCGACGTTGAATTCGGCGCGGATCTGCTTCAGCCGCGCCTCGCCGGCGCGGTAGCTGTTCTGGATGTTCTCGAACTGGGAATGGCTGACCAGGTTGCGGTCGAGCAAGGTGCGGTAGCGCCGGTACTCGGCGCGCACGGTCTGCAAGTTGGCCTCGGCGGCACTGACCTGGGCCCGCGCCGCCTCCAGTTGCAGGCGCACGTCCTGGGGATCGAGTTCGGCCAGGGGCTGGTCCTTCTTTACCCGCTCGCCGACTTCCACCAGCCGGCGGATGACCTTGCCGCCGATGCGGAAGGCCAGCTCCGGCTCGTGGCGGGCGCGGATCTCGCCGGGAAAGGCCTGGCTCACCTCCCCCGCCGGCTGGGGCTGGACGACGATCGCCGGACGCGCCGCGGCTGGCGGCGGCGTGCCGTTGCCGCAGGCGGCGAGGAACAGGGAGGAAAACAGGGACAGGGCGACGAGCGGGATATGGCGGTACATGTGACACCTTCCGCAAACTGCGTTCGAGTTCTTATACTGGGCGGTATAGTAAAAATACAGAACCCATCAGTCCAGTATTTCAATTGTATAAGCGCATGTCAGAATCCACCTCCTCCGTCGGTCCCGGCCGGCCCAAGGACCCGGCCAAACGGGAAGCCATTCTCGAGGCGGCCAAGCGCCTGTTCCTCTGCAACGGCTACGACGGCAGCAGCATGGAAGCCATCGCCTCGGAAGCCGGCGTTTCCAAGCTCACCGTCTACAGCCACTTCACCGACAAGGAAACCCTGTTCAGCGAAGCGGTGAAGGCCAAGTGCGCCGAGCAGCTTCCCGCCCTGTACTTCCAGCTGGCCGAAGGCGCGCCGCTGGAAAAGGTCCTGCTGAATATCGCCCGCGGCTTCCACCGGCTGATCAACAGCCACGAGGCGATCGCCCTGACCCGCCTGATGGCCGCGCAGGCCGGGCAGAACCCCAAGCTTTCCGAGCTGTTCTTCGAGGCCGGGCCGAAGCAGGTGATCGACGAGATGGAACGCCTCCTCGAGCAGGCCCGCCGCAGCGGCAAGCTGGCGTTCCCGGACGCGCGCCACGCCGCCGAACACTTCTTCATGCTGGTCAAGGGCTGCGCCAATTACCGTCTGTTGATCGGCTGCGCCGAACCGCTGGACGAGGCCGAAGGCGAGCGGCACGTGGAAGAAGTGGTGGCGCTGTTCCTGCGCGCCTTCGCCGCGGGCGGCTGAGGCAGTTCAGGCGCGACGTCGGAAACGCACCCGCGCTCGCTGCGGACGCAGCGAAAACCAGCCGCGCGGCGCCAGGTCGCCGTCGTGCATGATGTCCCAGTGCTCGACCCAGTAGGCCAGCGCCGCCGCCAGATCGATCATCGCCATCGCGGTGCCGGGGCAGGCGCGGTCGCCGAGGCCGAAGGGGAAGTAGGCGCCGCGCGGCCAGCGCGCCGGTTCGAGGAAGCGCTCGGGACGGAACTCCAGCGGCGCCTCGAACCAACGGGGATCGCGCTGGGTGATCCAGCTCGAGACCATGGTCACGTCGCCGCGCTTCAGCCGCTGGCCGAACACCTCGATGTCCGCCGTCACCTGCCGCGGCGCCAGGCCGTAGGCCGGCGGGTACAGGCGCAGGCACTCCTGCAGGACCGCCCTGAGCAGCGCGCAATCGCGCAGGTCGGCGACCGAGCGGATCGCCGTCCAATTCACTCGCGCCAGCTCGGCGCGTAGCCGCGCGAGCAACTCGGGACGCTGGGCCAGCAGCAACAGGCTCCAGGTCAGGGTCACGCCGGTGGACTGGTGGGACGCCATGAGCAGGGTGCAGAGTTCATCGCGCAGGTCCGCCAGCGGCCGCGGCGAGCGCTCCGCCACCTCGCCCACCGCCTCGCGCAACTGGCCCAGCGCCCAGCGCTTGCGCGGGCACAGTTTGCTCGGGAACCAGTGGCCCAGCGGCAGGCCGGTGCTCATTTCCAGCAATGCCACCCGCGACAGCAGGCGCACCGCCTTGGCGATCCGATAGGCCGACGGTTGCAGGTCGACGTCGAACAGCGCGTGACCGCTGAGGGTGACGCTGAACGCAGCCATTTCCAGGTCGAGGTCGTATTCGCGCCCCTCCTCCACCCGCTCGCCCCACTCCGCGGCCAGGCGGCGAACCTCGCTGGCCGGCGGCGGCGCCAGGTGCGGCCGTACTTCTTTGCGCCGGGCCTGGGCGGGGGCGCCCTCGCGCATCATGAAGCTGCGCCCGTTCCACTGTTTCAGCATGCACAGCGCCGGCTGCCAGCGTTGCAGGTCATCGCGGCGATCGACCATCAATTCCTGCACCGCCTGCGGATGGAACAGGCACCAGAGGCGCTGCGGGCCCATGCGGGCAACCGCGAGGTCCGGCTGCGCGACGTGCATCTTCTGCAACCAGGCCAGCGGATCACGCTGCATCTCCAGCCAGTGGCGGACACCGGCACGCCCGTCGTTGGCCCAGGGCAGGTGCGCCAGGCGCCGGCGAATCGGACAATCGATGGTCTGCTGCATGCTCGCCGCCTCCCTGCGGTGTCGACACTCAGCCCTTGCCCAGGGCCTTCTTCGGATAGATGTCGTAGCGGCTGGACTTGCCTTCCAGGCTATAGCCGGGCTTGGGCCCTTCGATGATCGGCGCCTTGCGCGGGCGCTTCACCACCACCCGGTGGCTGGCCAGGGCCAGGGCCGCCTGCAACAGCGCCGGGGCGTCGAGATCGTCGCCCACCAGCGGCCGGAACAGACGCATTTCCTTCTTCACCAATGCGCTCTTGTCGCGATGGGGAAACATCGGGTCGAGGTAGATCACCTGCGGCGCCTCGCCATCCCAGGCGCGCATCAGGTCCGCCGAGTTGCCGCCGAGCAGACGCATCCGCGCGGCGATCGGCGCCACGTCGGGATCGCGCCGGGCGCGCTCCAGGCCATCCTCGAGCAGGGCGGCGATCAGCGGCTGGCGCTCGACCAGGGTCACCTCGCAGCCCAGGCTGGCGAGGACGAACCCATCCCGGCCCAAGCCGGCCGTGGCGTCCAGGACCCGCGGACGGATGCCTGGCTGGACGCCGACCGCCTTGGCGATCATCTGTCCGCTGCCGCCGCCGAACTTGCGCCGGTGGGCGCTGGCGCCCTCGACGAAATCGACCCGCACCGGACCGGGGGAGTCCGCCCCCAGTTGCAAGACCTGCAAGCCCTGCTCGCCGACCTGCACGGCGAACTCCGCCTCGTCGTCCGCCGCCAGCGGCAGGCCGAGCCGCTCCGCCCAGCGCCGCGCAGCCTCGGCGCAATCGGCGGACAGGGCTTGGACATGCAGGCGAGGAGCGGCGGAATCGGTCATGGTCGGGCAATCGTCGGGGAAAGCGCGGATTTTGCCAGAGTTGACCCGCACGCGCTCACCGGCAGACCTTCCATAGGCCCATGTCGAGGTGGAAGTGATCCCGGTGGGCGGCGTTGTAGTCGGGCCCCAGCACCGCATTGAAACTGGCGCAGGCGCCGTCCCGCACGCGGCGCAGGAAGCGCCCGTCGGCGCTCTCGCCGGCCCAGTCTGTGGCCAGGCGGATCCGCCTCCCGTCGGCCAGGCGGAAGCCGCTGATGTCCAGGGCATTGGCCGAGGCATGCTGGCTGCGCCGACCGTCCTCGCGGTTGTAGACGTTGCGGCAGGCGAAGCTGCCGACATGCTCGACCCGCGCCAGCGGCTGGCCATAGATGTCCAGGGCTGCCGGTTGCAGCACGTGCCGCTCGAACAACGCATAGCTCACCGCCAGCGGGCAACTGGCGAGAAAGCTGCTGCTCAACTCCAGCGCCGCCCCACGCACGCGCAGGCTGTTGCTCAACGGGCAGGTAGCCGATGGCGGGTCGTCGGCTACCCGCTGGTAGCGCAGTTGCGAGGTGGCCAGGGCGGCGTCGCAGAGGCTCCGGTCGTCGGCCAGCCGCCATAGCTTGTAGCGGGTCAGCAGGTTCGGCGGTTCGCGCACGTCCAGCGGCAGCCAGGGATTCCAGCGCGCCGGCAGATCGAGCCACTGGTAGCGCAGGGCGCCGATGGCCCCCGCCAGCAGCAGTAATGGCAGCAACCAGGCCAGGCGGCGCACGGGTTCAGCGGAACAGGTCGTTGATACGGTCGAAAGGCATCGCCGCACGGGTCGCTTCCAGGTCGCGCCGCGCCAGCGCCTGCGCCGCCTGATGGAAAGCGCCGAAGGCGACCCGGGCAAGATTCGAGCCCAGGCTCACGCGCTTGACGCCGAGGGCTTCCAGCTCGTCCAGCGACAGCTCCAGGCGCGGCGAACCGACCAGCACGTTGACCGGCTTCGGCGCCACCGCTTCGAGCACCGCGACGATCTGTTCGCGGCGGTTCAAACCGGGCGCGTAGAGCACATCGGCGCCGGCATCGGCGTAGGCGCGCAGACGCCGCAGGGTGTCGTCGAGATCCTCGCGACCATGCAGGAAGTTCTCCGCGCGGGCGCAGAGGGTGAACGGAAATGGCAACGCACGGGCCGCCTCGACCGCGGCAGCGACCCGCTCCAGCGCGGCGGAGAACTCATAGATGGGCTGTCCGGCGCGCCCGCTGGCATCCTCGATGGAACCACCGACCAGACCGGCCTCGGCGGCCAGGCGGATGGTCGTGGCGCAGTCTTGCGGAGCATCGCCGTAGCCGTTTTCCAGGTCGGCGGCGACCGGCAGATCGGTGGCGGCGACGATCGCCCGGGCGTTTTCCAGCGCCTCGGTCCGGCTCACCGCGCCTTCCGCGTCGCGCCGGCCCAGGGAGAACGCCAGGCCTGCGCTGGTGGTGGCAAGGGCGTCGAAGCCGAGGCTGGCGAGCATCTTCGCCGAACCGGCATCCCAGGGATTGGGCAGGACCAGCATGCCGGGCCCCTGGTGCAGGTCGCGGAAACGTTCGGCGCGTTGGCGTTGGCTGGTCATGGCGGCGGGCTCCGTGGCGGGGAAAGGACTCCCTAGCCTAGGCGCAGGCCGGCGGAGCGTCGAGCGCCGCGCTCAGAGCAGGCCCAGTTGCTCCACTTCCGGGGCCGGGATCGGCTCGGGTAGCGCCGGCAAGCCTGGCAGGCGCTGGCCCAGCAGCGCATGGAAACGCTGGGCCTGCTGGGCCGCCAGGTGATTGTCGGGGGTATGCAGGAATACGTATGGAGTCAGGCCGGCCTCGATCCAGTCGGCCACCTTGTCGACCCAGGGCAAAAGGAACACCTCGTTGGCCGGCAGGTCGGGACCGCCGATGAAACGCACCTGTGGCGTATCGCTGAAGGCCGCCGGACGGATCGGCAGGCGCGGCTTCTTCGACTGGGCGTGGAGCACCGCCGGATCGTCCGAACGGCAACTGAACAGCGCCCGCGAATCCAGGCAGATGCGCTCCACGCCACGCTCGCGCAGGTGGCGGTTGAGCAGGCGCTCGTCCTCGCCTTTGTCGAAGAACGCCGGGTGGCGTACTTCCACGGCAATCCGTCGCGGACTCAGCTCATCGAGGAAATACAGCAGTTCGCCCAGGCGCTGCGGGGTGAACGCCGCCGACAGTTGCAGCCACAGCGGGCTGACCCTTTCGCCAAGCGGCGCCAGCAGTTCGAGGAAGTCGCCGGCGGCCTCGAGCCGTTCGCGCAGGTCGCCTTCGTGACTGATATCGCGGGGAAACTTGGCACAGAAGCGGAACCCCGCCGGCATCGTCTCGGCCCAGCGCCGCACGGTTTCCGCCGAAGGCCGGGCATAGAAGGTGGTATTGCCCTCGACCGCGTTGAAGATGCCGCCGTAGTGTCCGAGGTAGTCGGCGGAACGCAATTCGCGCGGATAGAAGCTGCCGCGCCAGGCCGCCTCGTTCCAGGATGGACAACCGAGGAAATAAGGAAGGGAAACCACGGGAGCGCAGGGAACCGCTCAGGCGTAGAGGTCGAGGCCGAGGACATCCTCGGCGCCGGCGTCGATGTTGAGGCTGGCGGTGGAGTTGTAGCTGGCCAGGGCCATCGCCGCATGGCTGCTTACCGGGCGCTGGAACGCCAGCAGGTCGCGGGCGCTGACCGGCAGGCTGTCGCCGCCCGCCGAACTGGCCTGGACCTTGCGCGCCTGCGGCGCCTGCTCGAAGCCCTGGCTGCCGGAAACCGGCGCCGGCTGCTCGCGCCGCGCCTCGACCTCGCGCTGCACGTCGCGATACGGCGTGACCGCGGAGCCCGGTCGGGCGCTGCGCTCCAGCGGCAACGAAGAGGAAGAAAGTCCGTCGATACGCATGATCAAAACCCGGGGAAGTCTCCACACTCTAGCCAGCCCCGAAAGGCTTGGCAATTACCGCTGCGCGGCATTTTCAGGGCGCTTTTTTCGGCGTCGCCACGTTGTCGCGCAGGTACACCGGCAGCGCCTGTTCCGCCTCCACGCCTTCGCCGCGCGCCCAGGCGAAGCCGGCCAGGCTGAGCAAGTCCTCGGCATGCGGCAGCAGGCTCGCGTCCAGCGCGGCCGGGCGCTGCGGCATGCGCTCGACGTAGCCCCAGCCGGTGCCGGCGCCGAACCAGTCCGCGGCAGCGGCGTCCCACGGTACGGCGACCCGCTCGGGCGGCAGTACCGCTTCGCTGCCGGCCAGGCGCATCTCGCCCTGTTGCAACTGGTAGCAACCCCAGTAGACCTCGTCCATCCGCGCGTCGATGGCCGCGGCGACCCGCTCCGCACCCTGCTCGCGGTAGGCCCGCTGGGCCAGGATCGCCAGGTCGGAGACCGCCAGTACCGGGCGCTGCAGGGCGAAGGCCAGGCCCTGGACCACGCCGATGGCGATGCGCACGCCGGTGAAGGCGCCCGGACCGCGCCCGAAGGCGATGGCGTCCACCGCGGACAGGGCGACGCCGGCCTCGTCGAGCAGGTCGCGGACCATCGGCAGCAGGCGCTGGGCGTGCAGGCGCGGGATCACCTCGTAGTGACTGAGCGCCCGCCCCTCGTGGAGCAGGGCGACGGAGCAGGCTTCGGTGGAGGTATCCAGGGCCAACAGAGTGGACATCGACGGTTCCGCGTGGTGAAAAAGACGCCGATTGTACCAGCCTTCGCCGCCCCGGAAACGCCGACGGCCCGCAAGCGGGCCGTCGGTGCTACAGCGCTGCGGATCAGCTCAGGGCCGAAAGCACTTTCGCGGTGATCTGCTCGACCGAGCCGACGCCGGCGATGCTGTGGTATTTCGGGGTGCCTTCGGCGGCCGACAGCTTCTGGTAGAAGTCGACCAGCGGCTTGGTCTGCGAATGATAGACCGACAGGCGGTGACGCACGGTCTCTTCCTTGTCGTCCTCGCGCTGGATCAGCTCTTCGCCGGTAACGTCGTCCTTGCCGGCGACCTTCGGCGGGTTGTGCTCGGTGTGGTACACGCGGCCGGAGGCCGGATGCACGCGACGACCAGCGATACGCGACACGATCTCCTCGTCGTCGACGGCGATCTCGACCACGTGGTCGATGGTCACACCGGCGTCCTTCAGCGCTTCGGCCTGCGGGATGGTCCGCGGGAAGCCGTCGAACAGGAAGCCCTTGGCGCAATCGGCCTCGGTGATGCGTTCCTTGATCAGGGCGATGATGATGTCGTCGGATACCAGGCCGCCGCTGTCCATCACGCCTTTCACCTGCTGGCCGAGCGGGCTGCCGGCCTTGACTGCGGCGCGCAGCATGTCGCCAGTGGAGATCTGCGGAATGCCGAACTTCTCGGTGATGAACCGTGCCTGGGTGCCTTTGCCGGCACCGGGTGCCCCGAGCAGAATCACACGCATCGATATGCTCCTTAGAATTGGTAAGCGAAAGTCTGGATCCGCCTCGTGGGGCCAATCTCGTATTTGCAGGAAACGGCACTGTATGGCGCCGAAAAGGCTGTCCAAGATACACAGCGCCCCCCCACCGCACAAGACACCGAAAGTTGCCCCCCGCCTTCCCTCATCCGGTGTTGCGCAGTCCGGCGGCGACCCCCGCGACCGTCACCAGCAGCGCCTGCTCCAGGCCGCCGCAGGCGTCGCCCTGGCAGCGCCGCGAACGGGCCAGAAGCTCAGCCTGGAGCAGGTGCAGCGGGTCTAGATAGCTGTTGCGCACGCTGATCGACTCGCGGGTTTCGCTGGCGTGGGCGAGCAGCAGCGACTGCCCGGTCAGTCCCAGTACCACGCGCACCGCCTGCGACAATAGGTCGCGTAAACGACGCCCCAGCGGACGCAGCTCGAGCGGCACTAGACGTTCGTCGTAGAGCCGCGCGATATCCGCGTCGGCCTTGGCCAGGACCATTTCCAGCATGTCGATGCGGGTGGTGAAGAACGGCCATCGCTCGCGCATCTGCCCGAGCAGCGCGCCCTCGCCACGCTCGATGGCGTTCAGCAAGGCGGTCTCCCAGCCAAGCCATGCCGGCAGCATCAGGCGCGTCTGGGTCCAGGCGAAGATCCAGGGAATCGCCCGCAGGCTCTCCACCCCGCCTTCGCGGCGCTTGGCCGGGCGGCTGCCCAGCGGCAGGCGACCCAGTTCCTGCTCGGGCGTGGCCAGGCGGAAATACTCGACGAACTGCGGATCGTCGCGCACCACCCTGCGGTAGGCCAGCAGCGCGTCCTTCGCCAGGCGGTCCATCTGCGCGCGCCAGGCCGGCTCCGGAGCCGGCGGCGGCATCAGGGTCGCTTCCAGCACTGCGGCGAGGTAGAGATTGAGGTTCTGTTCGGCGATGTCCGGCAGACCGAACTTGAAGCGGATCATCTCGCCCTGTTCGGTGACCCGGAAGCGCCCGGCCACCGAACCCGGCGGCTGCGACAGGATCGCCGCGTGGGCCGGCCCGCCGCCGCGACCGACGGTACCGCCGCGGCCGTGGAAGAGCAGCAACTCGACCTCGTGCTGGCGGCAGATCTCCACCAGTTTCTCCTGCGCCCGGTACTGCGCCCAGGCCGCCGTGAGGGTACCGGCGTCCTTGGCCGAATCGGAGTAGCCGATCATCACTTCCTGCACCCCGGAGAGCCGCGAACGGTAGCCCGGCAGCGTCAGCAGGCGCTCCATGCAGGGGCCGGCGTTGTCCAGGTCGTCGAGGGTCTCGAACAGCGGCACCACGCGCATCGGCCAGTCGACGCCGCTTTCCTTTAGCAGCAGTTGCACCGCCAGCACGTCGGACGGCTGGCCGGCCATCGAGATCACGTAGGACCCCAGCGACGCCGGTGGTGCGGCGGCGATCGCCCGGCAGGTGGCGAGCACCTCGGCGGTATCCGCCGAAGGCTGGTAGTGCGCCGGCAGCAGGGGGCGGCGGCTGTTCAGTTCCTCGAGAAGGAATTCCAGGCGGGTCTTCTCGTCCCACTCGTCGTAGCTGCCCAGCTCCAGGTACTCGGTGATCTCGCTCAGCGCGGCGGCATGGCGGGCCGAGTCCTGGCGCACGTCCAGGCGTACCAGGAACAGGCCGAAGGTGGCGGCGCGGCGCAGGCAGTCGAGCAACGCGCCATCGGCGATCACGCCCATGCCGCAGGCGTGCAGCGACTCGTGGCACAGTTGCAGCGGCTCGACCAGGTCGCGGTTGTGCTCCAGGACGCCCTCCGCGGCCGGCACCTCGCCGGCCAGGGCCTGGTGGGTCCAGTTGCGGGTCACGCGCAGGCGCTCGCGCAATTGCTTGAGCAGGGCGCGATAGGGCTCGGCGCTATCGCCGACCCGCGCCAGCAGCTGCGGCGAGGCCTGCTGCATGGACAGCTCGGCGGCCAGTCGGTCGATATCACGCAGGTACAGGTCGGCGGCCATCCAGCGCGCCAGCAGCAGGACCTCGCGGGTCACGCTGGCGGTGACGTTGGGATTGCCGTCGCGGTCGCCCCCCATCCAGGACGCGAAGCGCAGCGGCGCGGCGGTCAACGGCAGGCGTTCGCCGGTGCTGCGCAGGAGTACCTCGTCGACGTGCCGAAGGACGTTCGGCAAGGCCTGCCAGAGAGAATGTTCGATCACCGCGAAGCCCCATTTCGCCTCGTCCACCGGGGTCGGCCGGACCTTGCGGATCTCGTCGGTATGCCAGGCCTCGGCCACCAGCCGCTGCAGGCGCTGCTGGATGCGACTGCGCTCCTCCGGCAGCAGGTCGGCATGGTCCTTGGCCGCCAGCTGCGCGGTGATCGCATCGTATTTCTGGATCAGCGTGCGCCGCGCCACCTCGGTGGGATGGGCGGTCAGCACCAGTTCGATCTCCAGCCCGGCGAGCTGGCGAGCCAGTTGCCCGGGGGCATGCCCGGCGTCCTTGAGACGCCCCAGCAGCTCTTCCAGCACCAGGTTCTCGAAGGGTTCCGGCTCGTTCGGCCGGCGCCGGCGGATACGGTGGTATTGCTCGGCGATATTGGCCAGGTTGAGGAACTGGTTGAAGGCCCGCGCCACCGGCAGCAGTTCGTCTTCCTCGAGCCCGTCGAGGGTGGCGGTGAGCTGCTGGGCGCCCTCCGCGGAACCGCGGCGGGCAGCCTTGGCGCCCTTGCGGATCAGCTCGATCTTGTCGAGGAACCGCGGGCCGTACTGCTCGCGGATGGTGTCGCCGAGCAATTCGCCCAGTTGGTGGACGTCCTCGCGCAGGCGCGCATCGATTTCCGGCATGACCTGTCTCCACTGCGGGTGGGAAACCAGCTTGGCTCAGGCGCCCCCGCGCTTACAAGCCCGCAGGGTGCCAGTACGGCGCCGCCGGGCCGGAAGCGAGGCTGCCGGCGCCGATCGGGTCTAGTCTGAAGGAAGTGCCCGCACCGAGGCACGGCCCCACGAGGGCCCCCCAGCACGCCCGCCACGACCGGGCTGAAGAGGTCAGCATGAAGATCCGTGAGCTTGTCCGCCATTGGGAACACACCGCCAAGGGCCGCATGGCCCGCAACCACTACAGCATCCCGCTGGACGTCGAAAGCGCCGCGCGCCTCGCCGCGCTGCACGAGATGTATCCGCGGCGCAGCGTCGAGGAACTACTGGGCGAGCTGGTCGGCGCCGCCCTGGAAGAACTGGAGGCGAGCTTTCCCTACGTGAAGGGGAGTCAGGTGGTGGCCACCGACGAACAGGGCGATCCGCTCTATGAGGATGTCGGCCCTACCCCACGCTTCCTGTCGCTCTCGCGCAAGTACCTGCACGAACTGGTCGCGCAACAGGACACCTCCAGTCACTGAGCGCGGCTTCAGCCATGCCGGCGGTGCACGCCGGGGACGTGCATGTGCCCGGCCTCGGCGCATTCCTCGGCGATTGGCGACAGCGGCGCGGGCTGCTCCAGTTCGCGGAGGATGCCGCAGGCCTGGCTGTTGCCGGCGACCGTACAGCGTGAGCCGAGATCCCGCAGTTGCTCGCGCAATGCCTGGAGTTCGGCGATGCGCACCTCGACGTGATGCAGGTGCTCGTCGATCAACCGGTTGGCGGTGCCGCAATCCGCCTCGGGACGGTCGCGCAACGCCAGCAGGGTACGGATTTCCTCCTGGGTCATGTCCAGCGAGCGGCAGTGACGGATGAACGACAGGCGCTCGACATGCGCCAGGGTGTATTGCCGATAGTTGCCTTCGCTACGCGCGGGCTCGGGCAACAGGCCTTCGCGCTCGTAGTAGCGGATGGTCTCTACCGGGCAACCGGTTCTTTTCGCCAGCTCACCGATCTTCATGCCAACCCTCCTCCAATCGCCGACGCGGCTACCCGAATTGGCAGTACCGCTTGACTCTGTAGTTGCTACAGGGTGTGCAATCGCACCCAACACGTCAAACGGGAATTGTTTCCATGAGCCACGAACACGCCGACACTTGCTGTCACGGTCACGGACATGATCATGGGCACCGCCACGCGCCTCGCCCGGCGGTGGCCGCCATCGGAACCCTGGCCGGCAACGCCGAGTTGCGCTGGAGCGACCTGCGCATCGAAGCGATGGACTGCCCGACCGAGGAGCGCCTGATCCGCGACGCCCTCGGTCGCCAGCCGGCAGTGGAGTCGCTGGAATTCAACCTGATGCAGCGCCTGCTGCGCGTCCAGCATCGCTTCGACAGCGTCGAGCCGCTGCAGAAGCTGATCGCCGGCCTCGGCATGCAGGCGGTGCCGCTGGATGCCGGCGAAAATACCGACGGCCCCTCGCAAGCGCCGGCGAAGCCCTGGTGGCCGCTGGCCCTGGCCGGCGCGATGGCGCTGGCCTCGGAGATCGTCGAATGGTTCGGCCTGGCGCCGGACTGGGTGGTCGCCGGCCTCGCCCTGCTGGCCATCCTCGGCGCCGGCCTGCCGACCTACCGCAAGGGCTGGATCGCACTGAAGAACCGTAACCTGAACATCAACGCCCTGATGAGTATCGCCGTGACCGGCGCCGTGCTTATCGGCCAGTGGCCGGAAGCGGCGATGGTCAGCGTGCTGTTCGCCATCGCCGAGTTGATCGAGGCGAAGTCCCTGGATCGCGCGCGCAACGCCATCCGCGGCCTGCTGCAACTGGCTCCGGAACAGGCCACCGTGCTGGTCGGCGGCGAATGGAAGGAACTGCCGGCCAAGCAAGTGGAACTGGAAGCCACCGTGCGCGTGAAGCCCGGCGAACGCATCGCACTCGACGGCGAGGTGACCAGCGGCCGCTCCAGCGTCAACCAAGCGCCGATCACCGGCGAAAGCCTGCCGGTGGAGAAGGAGGTCGGCGAGCCGGTGTTCGCCGGCAGCATCAACGGCGAGGGCGCGCTGGAGTACCGCGTCACCCGCCGCGCCGACGACAGCACCCTGGCCCGGATCATCCACGCCGTGGAGGAAGCCCAGGGTTCCCGCGCACCGACCCAGCGTTTCGTCGACAGTTTCGCCCGCGTCTACACCCCGGTGGTATTCCTCATCGCCCTCGCCACCGCGGTGCTGCCGCCGCTGCTATTCGGCGGCGCCTGGCTGGACTGGATCTACCGCGCCCTGGTGCTGCTGGTGATCGCCTGTCCCTGCGCGCTGGTGATCTCCACCCCGGTGACCATCGTCAGCGGCCTTTCCGCCGCGGCGCGCCTGGGCATCCTGATCAAGGGCGGGGTGTTCCTCGAACTCGGGCGCAAGCTGTCCTGGGTCGCCCTCGACAAGACCGGCACCATCACCCATGGCAAACCGCAACAGACCGACTACCTGCCGATCGCGGAGGCTGACGGGACGGATGCGCGCCTGCTCGCCGCCAGCCTGGCCGCGCGTTCCGACCACCCGGTATCGCGCGCCGTGGCCAACGCAGCGGAAGAGGACGGCCTTGCCCTGGGCGTGGTCGAGGACCTCGCCGCCCTGCCGGGACGAGGCGTCAGCGGACGCATCGACGGCGTCCTCTACCACCTCGGCAACCATCGCCTGGTGGAGGAACTGGGCCTCTGCTCGCCGGCCCTGGAAGAGCGCCTGGACGCCCTGGAGCGCCAGGGCAAGACGGTCATCGCGCTGTGCGATCCGCAGCGCGTGCGGGCCCTGTTCGCCGTCGCCGACGGGGTCAAGGACAGCAGCCGCGAGGCGATCCGCGAGCTGCACGCGCTGGACGTGAAGACCCTGATGCTCACCGGCGACAACCCGCACACCGCAGCCGCCATCGCTGCCCAGGTAGGCATCGACGCAGCTCGCGGCAACCTCCTGCCGGAGGACAAGCTGCGTGAAGTGGAAGCGCGCCAGGCCGACGGCTCGCGGGTCGGCATGGTCGGCGACGGGATCAACGACGCGCCGGCCCTGGCCCGCGCCGACATCGGCTTCGCCATGGGCGCGGCGGGCACCGACACGGCCATCGAGACCGCCGGCGTCGCGCTGATGGACGACGACCTGCGCAAGTTGCCGCAATTCGTCCGGCTGTCGCGCACCACCCACGCGATCCTGGTCCAGAACATCACCCTGGCCCTGGGCATCAAGGCGGTGTTCCTCGCCCTTACCCTGGCAGGCGAAGGCACCCTGTGGATGGCGGTATTCGCCGACATGGGCGCCAGCCTGCTGGTGGTGTTCAACGGTCTGCGACTGTTGCGCAAGCGTTTCTAAAAGGCCCCACTGGCCTCCTCCAGCCCCACTCAGGTGGGGCTTTTTTCTGCCCGAGTGTTCCGTCCTGGAGCGCTGCGGCAGTTGTGCGTTTCGTGGACTAGAGCCCTGTAGGACGGGCTTTAGTGAGCAGAGGTGGCGTTCTGCGACCACGCCGGAAGCCGACTGTTCAGTCAGAAAATTTCAGATTTTTTTTTGAACCCCTGAACCAGCGGGGGAGTCACTAAAAGTACATGGCCAATCGCCAAGCCCCTGAAACAGAGGCCTGGCAGAGGCTTGCTCAGTGAGCAGGAAGAAAAGACCGGAGGGCCGGAAACGCGCCCACGGTAATGGCCAGAGATGAAAGCCAAGGAATCAGCATCCCTGTCAGAGGAAATTTCCCATGGAGCAAAAAGCGATGAGCAAGCAACACACCGGTTCCCTGCGTGGCCTCAAGCTGGCCCTGCTGGCCGTAGGCAGCAGCCTGGTCCTGGCCGGCTGCGCCGGCAACCCGCCGACCGAGCAGTTCGCCGTGACCGAATCCGCGGTGAATAACGCGGTGAGCGCCGGCGGCCCGGAATATGCCCCGGTCGAGATGAAGTCCGCTCAGGACAAGCTGAGCCAGGCGCGCATCGCCATGAACGACAAGGAATACGACCAGGCCAAGCGCCTGGCGCAGCAGGCCGAGTGGGACGCCCGGGTCGCCGAGCGCAAGACCCAGGCCGCCAAGGCGCAGAAAGCCGTGAAGGATGCCCAGCAGGGCGTCATGGAACTGCGTGAGGAAGGCATGCGCGATACGCAGCACTAAGCCGGATTCCGCCCTTCTTTCGTCGATTCGTGATTAAGGATGACCCCTATGCGTAAGTACATTGCCCTCCCCGCCGTATCCCTGCTGGCCCTGGCGCTGGCCGCCTGCTCCACGCCGCCGAACGCCAACCTGGAACAGGCCCGCAGCAACTTCTCCGCGCTGCAGTCGCAGCCCGACGCGACCAAGGTCGCGGCCCTGGAAACCAAGGACGCCGGCGACTGGCTGGCCAAGGCCGACAAGGCCTACCAGGATGGCGAAGACCAGCGCGACGTGGACCAACTGGCCTACCTGACCAACCAGCGCATCGAACTGGCCAAGCAGACCATCGTCCTGCGCAATGCCGAGGCGCAGTTGCAGAACGCCTCCGCCCAGCGCGCCCAGGCCCGCCTCGACGCGCGCACCGCGCAACTGGACAAGCTGCGTAGCCAACTGAATGCCAAGCAGACCTCGCGCGGCACCATGGTGACCTTCGGCGACGTTCTGTTCGATCTCGACAAGTCCGACCTGAAGCCCGGCGCCATGCGCAACATCCAGCAACTGGCCGAGTTCCTCCAGCAGAACCCGGAGCGCCAGGTGATCGTAGAGGGCTACACCGATAGCACCGGTTCCGCCAACTACAACCAGCGCCTGTCCGAGCGTCGTGCCGACTCGGTGCGCATGGCCCTGCTCAGCCGCGGCATCAGCCCGGAACGCGTAGCCACCCGTGGCTACGGCAAGGAATATCCGGTGGCCAGCAACGGCACCAGCTCCGGCCGTGCCATGAACCGTCGGGTGGAAGTCACCATTTCCAACGACGCCAAGCCGGTCGCGCCACGCTCCTCCGTCAGCGGCTGATAAGCCCTACGGAAGCCCAAAAGCCCCGCCATCCGGCGGGGCTTTTTCATGGGCGGGGCTTGAGCTTTCCAGGTATCAGCGGGCCACAGGCCGCTCGCCGAGCAAGCGCTGGTAGCGCTCGGCCATCGAGCTATCGAAGGCAACCAGGACGATTTCCTCCAGGCTGCTGTGCGCCGGGCGTTGCCGGCAGACCTCTTCGACGGCAATGGCCGCGGCCTGCTCCAAGGGATAGCCGTAGATGCCGCAGCTGATGGCGGGGAACGCGACGCTGGCCGCCCCGGCCTGCTCGGCCAGCGCCAGGCTGCGCCGGTAGCAGCTGGCCAGCAGCTCCGCTTCGCCGTTGTCGCCGCCGCGCCAGACCGGGCCGACGGTGTGGATCACGTGGGCCGCCGGCAGACGGAACCCACGGGTGATCTTCGCCTCGCCGGTCTTGCAACCGTGCAGCAGGCGGCAGGCCGCCACCAGTTCGGCACCGGCGGCGCGGTGGATGGCGCCGTCGACACCGCCCCCAGCGAGCAGCGAGGAGTTCGCCGCGTTGACGATGGCATCCACCGCAAGACGGGTGATGTCTCCCTGCCAGACGCGGACCTCGGTCATTTCACTTCCTGCGGGACTTCCTGTCCGGCGCAGCGCACGGCGTGCTTCCTGTTGTCCACCAGCACGCCGGAAAGGCCCTTCTGCTCGGTGTCGAACAGCACCAGGACGCCATCGATGCACTGCGCGACCTGCTTGGCCGGCTCCAGGGACAGCTTCACATCTTCGCCGGGCAGGCTCTTCAGCATGGTGAAGTCGGCCAGCAACAGGGCGTCCTGCGGCTTGGCGAAATGCAGGTAGCCGTAGTACCAGAGCACGCCGACGGTGACGAAGATGGTACCGATGCCGGTCAGGATGCAGGGGAGTACGTTACGGTCGCTCATGGATTGCCTTCGGGTTTCGCGGATTCGCGGTTCGGGATTTCGGCCAGCCGGCGCAGGCCGGTGAAGCCATGGGGATCGTCGAGGAAGCGCAGCATCACTTCCTGCCAGGTCGCTTCGGCGAAGGTCTGCACGTGGCCGCCTCGGGTCAGTTGCAGGACTTTCGGCGGCCGCGCCTGGCGGTACAGGGCGATGCCGTTCTCGAGGGGCACAATGGTATCGTCGATGCTGTGAAAGAACAGCATGGGTGCGCCAGAAAGCCGCGCCACCGAATGGATGGCGCTGTCGTCGTCGGGCACCAGCCAGGACAGCGGCACCTGCAGCGGCCAGGTCAGCCAGGAACCGTCCAGCATGTGCCGGGCGATGCCGCGGTAGCTCGCCGGTACCCCGTCGAACACCAGCGCCTTGAACTGGCCCTGGCGCTGCGGATGCTCGGCCAGGTAGTGAATCGCCAGCGCGCCGCCGAGACTCTGCCCCAGCAGCACGCGCTCGGTGCCCTTCACCTCCGGCGCCTGGTCGAGCCAGGCGAACGCCGCGTCGATGTCGCGGTAGACCTCCGGCAGTCCCGGCTGGCCCTCCGACTGGCCGTAGCCGCGATAGTCGAGCATCAGCACCTGGTAGCCCTCGGCGGGCAGCCACCAGGTGCCGCCGAGGTGCCAGGACAGGTTGCCGCCGTTGCCGTGCAGGTAGAGCACGGTGCCTTTCACCGGCACGCCTTTCTTCGCCGGCAGCCACCAGGCGCGCAGGCGCACGCCGTCGGCGGTGGTCAGGGTGACGTCGCGGTACTCCAGCCCGGCGCGCGCCGGAGTGATCTGCACCACCGGCTCGGGATAGAACAGCAGCGAACTGCAGCCACCGAGGAACAGCGCGCCGAGTACCAGCAGCGGGATCAGCAGGCGCTTCATCCGTTGTTGGTCCTTACCTCTTCGCGGGCGCGAAAGGTGGCGTCGTAGATGCGCCCGGCCAGGCGCGAGAACGGCAGGCTCTGCAGCCAGACGGTGCCGCTGCCCTTGAGGGTGGTCAGCAGCAATCCTTCGCCGCCGAACAGCATGCTCTTCAGGCCGCCGGCCAGTTGCACGTCGTAGTCGATGCCGTCGGTGAAGGCCACCAGGCAACCGGTGTCGACCCGCAGCGTCTCGCCATTCAACTGGCGGCGGATCAGCGTGCCGCCCGCGTGGACGAAGACCAGGCCATCGCCCTCGAGCTTCTGCAGGATGAAGCCCTCGCCGCCGAAGAAACCGGCGCCCAGGCGCTTGGTGAAGGCGATGCCGACCCGGGTGCCATAGGCTGCGCAGAGGAACGAGTCCTTCTGGCAGAACAGGCGCCCGCCGACATCGTCCAGGTCCACCGCCACCACGCTGCCCGGATAGGGCGCGGCAAAGGCCACGTGCTGCTTGCCCTGGCCTTCGTTGGTGAAGTGGGTCATGAACACCGACTCGCCACCGAGCTTGCGCTTGCCGGCGCTCCACAGCTTGCCCAGCAGGCTGCCGTCGGAGCCGTCGCCCATCCGCGCGGTGAAGCGGATGTCGCCGGTCATGTAGTTCATCGCCCCGGCCTCGGCGATCACGGTTTCCCCGGGGTCGAGTTCGATCTCCACGGTCTGCATGGATTCGCCGAGGATGCGGTAGTCGAGTTCGTGGCTGGCCATCGCCGTTCTCCTTGCTTGCCGGCCGACCGCCCGCGCGCACCGGGAAAGACCGGCACGGCGGGGAACGGTCAGAGGATGTTCGCGTAGTCCGCTTCGATGCGGTCCAGGCTGAGGTGGTTGAGGAAGTTCGAGAAGCACATCCAGGCCGACAGCGCGTTGAGGTCGCGGAACTGCGGCGGCAGGTACTTCGGCGGCGCCACCAGGCCCTCGTCCACCAGTTGGCGCAGGGTGCGCATGTCTTCTAGGGTGGTCTTGCCGCAGAACAGCAGGGGGATCTGTTCGAGCTTGCCCTTGCGCACGGCGAGCTGGATGTAGTTGTAGATGAGGATGAAGCCCTTCAGGTAGGACAGGTCCTTGGTGAACGGCAGGCCATCCGGGGTCGAGCCGCGGAAGACCCGGCTGGCGTTCTGGTAGCTGTCCTCCAGGCTGTAGCCCTGCTCGCGGTAGAAGTGGAACACGTCGAGGAAATCGGCGCCCTCCTCGGCCATGTGGATCGCCCGGGTGCGATTGGTCAGCTTGCGCAGGCGGGTCGGGTAGGAGGCGAAGGCGATCACCTCCATCAGGATCGCCAAGCCTTCCTGGGTCACGGTGGAGGACGGCGGTCCCTTGGCGAGGAAGGTGCAGATCGGCTGGCTCAGGCCGTTCAGGGTGGTGCCGACATGCACCAGGCCCTCGTGGACCTCCAGCGCGCGCACGTCGCGCTCGTTGAACAGGGCGTCGGCGCGTACCTTGATGTAGTCGGCGCCGGCCGCCGCGTCGGCGACGATGCCGTCGGACTCGAACACGCGGATGGTGCCCTCCTCCTCGCCGAACACGGTGTTCAGCCGCGCCTGGAGGATCGGTACGACCTCCTTGGCGGTCAGGGTCTTGGGTTCGTCCTTGAGATCGCCGCGGTCGGCGATGTTGTTCAGGTAGTCGGAGAGCATCAGGCCGAGGTCGGCCAGGGTCGGATCGCCGGCATGGAAGGCGTCCGAGGCCGAGCCGTAGAGTTCCTGGGAGATCAGCCCGAGGTCCGGGGTGCCGCGCGCCTCGAGCATGCGAATGACCATTCGGTATTCCTTGCACATCCGCCGCATGATCTGCCCGACCGGGTTGAACTGGCCCAACTGGCGGGTGATGTCGCGCTCGATGTTCTGGAATTCCTGCTTCTTGGCGCTGGCGTCGAAGGCCAGCGGGCGGCTGTCGTAGTAGCCGCGATCGACCTTCGGCGCATGCTTGCCGCGGCCCTTGAGGAAGTCCTGGCGGATCCCATCGTCCCATTTGATCGCATCCAGCACGCGGATCGGCGTCTGCGCCTCGACGATGCGATCGGACAGGGAGCGGATGATCTTCTGGTAGTCGTTCTGCGCCTTGCGCTGGCTCATCGGCAATCTCATTGGGTGACCCGCTGGAAGCGGGCGGCCTCGACGAACACGTCGGAATTGGCGGGATCGTTCAGGTAGGCGAAGACCTTCGCCAACGGGCTGCGCACCAGCGCGCCCTTGCCCTGATCGCTGTCGACGGTCTCGCCGTCGAGCTGGCCGGCGCCGAGGTCCTCGACGATGCGCTCGACGTCGAGGTTGTAGATCACCAGCTCGTCACCGTCGGTGATCTCGAAGCCGGCGACGATGAAGTTGCCGCCCAGGCTCTTCGGCAGGCCGGCCGACAGGTACCAGCGCTTGCCCTGGTGGGAGACGGTGAAGCCGTAGTCTTCCAGGCTCTCGGTATTGTCCTTGCTGTCCACGTAGCTGAGCGCACGGTAGACATTGCTGCCGGAACGGGTGATCTCCAGGAATTGTTCTTCCTTCCACTCGTTCTCGCGGCTCCAGGTCCCGAGCAGATGGCTCGGCGCCGCCTCGCGCGGCGGTATCGGCTCCTTGAAGGTGACCAGGCAACCGCCCAACAGCAGGAAACTCAGGACCACCAGGCAACGCCAGGCTTTCATCACACGCTCCTTATGAACCCTCCGCAACCTGCGACCGGCTGGCCGAGGGAAGGTTCGGGTATGAAAAACCCCGCCATGGCGGGGTTGACGCTCAGGTCACAGGCCCATGACCAGATTCAGGTACCGTCTGAGTATGGCGCGCATTTCGTCCACGGCCAGTTGCTCGACCCCGTCCACGAGGCCCTGATATTCCATCTGCAGAATAATCGACGTCAACACCTTGGCGTCCTGCTCGGGCTGCCCGGAACCGAGCACCTGGAAGAAATGCACGGCGCCGAGGGAGAGAATCCGCTGGTGGGCATCGGCCAGTTCGCGCAGGCGCGGGTTGAGCAACGCCTCCTGGCGGAAGGCCTGTTCGGCCAGCAGGTGCTCGCGGCGCTCGGTGAGCTGGACCTGGACATACTGCACGGCCAGCTCGACGATCCGTTCCACCAGCGAGCCACGGGCGCCGGGGTCGTCGGCCAGCACCGCGGCCATCTCCTGGAGGTCGCCCTCCACGCTGCTCCAGAACGCCGACAGCGCCTCTGCGTTGCGCTCGACGAAGAGGGCGAAGGTGTCGGTGATGAGATCGTCGATGTCCTTGAAGTAGTAGGTGGTGGCCGACAACGGCACCTGGGCCTCGGCGGCCACCGCGCGGTGGCGCACGGCCCGTACGCCGTCGCGGACGATCAGGCGCATGGCGGCATCGAGAATCGCCTGGCGCCGCTGCTCGCTGCCCTGGCGGCTGGCCTTGCGGCCCTGGTAACGAACGCTTTCGGCTACCGCGCTGGCGGCCTGCGCGGCGCTGTCTCTGGGAGCTACTCGGGACACGGTGTTTCCTCCGCTCGCGGACGATGGGGCATTGTTCGGACTTTTTCGCGTGGAATCAATCGGCCGCTATCGGGGAAGCTCCGATCCCACCCGCACCTTCCGTGGTCAGCCGGCGGATCGGCGGCTATCGGCCCCTGGCCCGGCGGCCGGGACACCGCGCGGCCATGAAAAAACCGCCCGAAGGCGGCTTTTCCATGGACTGTTGCGGCGCTCAGGCCTGCGGGCGCATGTGCGGGAACAGGATCACGTCGCGGATCGACGGCGAGTTGGTCAGCAGCATCACCAGGCGGTCGATGCCGATGCCTTCGCCGGCGGTCGGCGGCATGCCGTATTCCAGGGCATTGATGAAGTCGGCGTCGTAGTGCATCGCCTCGTCGTCGCCGGCGTCCTTCTCCTTGACCTGCAACATGAAGCGCTCGGCCTGGTCCTCGGCGTCGTTCAGCTCGGAATAGGCATTGGCGATCTCGCGGCCGCCGATGAACAGCTCGAAGCGGTCGGTGACGCTCGGGTCTTCGTCGTTGCGGCGGGCCAGCGGCGAGACCTCGAAGGGGTAGCGGGTGATGAAGTGCGGCTGCTCCAGCTTGTGCTCCACCAGTTCCTCGAAAATCATCACCTGCAGCTTGCCCAGGCCTTCGTGGCCGAGGACCTTGGCGCCGGCCTTCTTGGCGATGGCCCGCGCCTTCTCGACGTCGTTGAGGTCGGCGGCGGTGATCTCCGGGTTGTACTTGAGGATCGAATCGAACACCGACAGGCGCACGAACGGCTCGCCGAAGTGGAAGACCTTGTCGCCGTAGGGCACGTCGGTGGTACCGAGTACCGCCTGAGCCAGTTCGCGGAACAGTTCCTCGGTCAGGTCCATGTTGTCTTCGTAGTCGGCGTAGGCCTGGTAGAACTCGAGCATGGTGAACTCGGGGTTGTGCCGGGTCGAGACGCCTTCGTTACGGAAGTTGCGGTTGATCTCGAAGACCTTCTCGAAACCGCCGACCACCAGGCGCTTGAGGTACAGCTCCGGGGCGATGCGCAGGAACATGGCCATGTCCAGCGCGTTGTGATGGGTCTCGAACGGCTTGGCCGCGGCGCCGCCGGGGATGGTCTGCAGCATCGGGGTCTCCACTTCGAGGAAACCGCGCTCGCTGAGGAAACGGCGGATGTGGGCGATGACCTGGGAACGCACGCGGAAGGTGTGGCGGGTTTCCTCGTTGACCATCAGGTCGACGTAGCGCTGGCGGTAGCGCTGCTCGGTGTCGGTCAGGCCATGGTGCTTGTCCGGCAGCGGACGCAGCGACTTGGTCAGCAGGCGCACGCTGGTCATGTCGACGTACAGGTCGCCCTTGCCCGAGCGGGCCAGCACGCCTTCGGCGCCGATGATGTCGCCCAGGTCCCAGGTCTTGATCTCGGCCAGGGTTTCTTCCGGCAGGGTCTTGCGGTTGACGTAGACCTGCAGGCGCTCGCTGCTGTCCTGGAGGACGATGAAGGAACCGCGGTTGAGCATGATCCGACCGGCCACCTTGACCGGGATCGCTGCGGCTTCCAGCTCTTCCTTGGTCTTGTCGGCGTACTGTTTCTGCAGGTCCGCGAAGTAGGCGTCGCGGCGGAAGTCGTTGGGGAAGGCGATGGCCCGGGCTTCGCGCACGGCGGCAAGTTTTTCCTTGCGCTGGGCGATCAGCTTGTTTTCTTCCTGTTGCAGTTCGTGCTGGTCGAGTTGTTGGTCGCTCATGGTCTTGGTGGTTCCTGGTTAGGCTCTCTTGCCTGTGGAAACGGATTGCGCAACAGGGGCGAAAAGCGTAGCGAACGCCGGCCAGGCAAGGCGGGAAATGGCGAGGACACGGAGTTCACGATCATAAAAAAACGAGCAGTCCGAACCATTTTCCAACGCGGCCTGGCCAGGCGCAGCAGCTTTACAGCCCCTGTTTGAGGCTGGCTTCGAGGTATTCGTCTAGATCGCCGTCGAGCACCTTGTCGCAGTCGCTGCGCTCGATACCGGTACGCAGGTCCTTGATCCGCGACTGGTCGAGCACGTAGGAGCGGATCTGGTGGCCCCAGCCGATGTCGGACTTGGAGTCCTCCAGGGCCTGGGACGCGGCGGTACGCTTCTGCATTTCCAGCTCGTACAACTTGGCCCGCAGCATCTTCATCGCGGTGTCCTTGTTGGCGTGCTGGGAGCGTTCGTTCTGGCACGCCACCACGGTATTGGTCGGCACGTGGGTGATCCGCACCGCCGAATCGGTGGTGTTCACGTGCTGACCGCCCGCGCCGGAGGAGCGGTAGGTATCGATGCGCAGGTCGGCCGGGTTGATCTCGATCTCGATGTTGTCGTCGATTTCCGGCGATACGAACACCGCGGTGAACGAGGTGTGGCGACGGTTGCCGGAGTCGAACGGACTCTTGCGCACCAGGCGGTGCACGCCGATCTCGGTGCGCAGCCAGCCGAAGGCGTACTCGCCCTTGATGTGCACGGTGGCGCCCTTGATGCCGGCGACCTCGCCCTCGGACAGCTCGATGATAGTGGCGTCGAAGCCGTGCTTGTCGGCCCAGCGCAGGTACATGCGCAGCAGCATGTTGGCCCAGTCCTGGGCCTCGGTGCCGCCGGAGCCGGCCTGGATGTCCAGGTAGGCGTTGTTCGGGTCCATCTCGCCGCTGAACATGCGGCGGAACTCCAGCTTCTCGAGGATCTCGCGCAGACGCTCGACTTCGTTGGCAACGTCGTCGACGGCACCCTCGTCGTCTTCCTCGACCGCCATGTCCAGCAGGTCGCGGGAGTCGGCCAGGCCGCTGGTCAGGTCGTCCAGGGTTTCCACCACCTGCGCCAGCTGGGCGCGCTCGCGGCCGAGGTTCTGGGCGTATTCGGGGTTGTTCCAGACGTTGGGGTCTTCGAGCTCGCGGTTTACTTCGACCAGGCGATCATGCTTCTGATCGTAGTCAAAGATACCCCCGAATGGTCTGGGTGCGCTCGGAGAGGTCCTTGATGCTGTTGAGGATCGGGTTGATTTCCATGGCTGGCGCTCACTCGCGGGAAAACGTCGAAAAGCTGCGAAGTATACTGCACTTGCGCCCCACAGGCAGTACGCCGGCCTCTATTTAATGCCGGCCGGCGACGCATGGCCGCCGCGCGCCGCTCAGCCCGCCGGGGCCGGCGGCACCGGCTGTTCCATCAGGCCGACCTGGTTGCGGCCATTGTTCTTGGCCTGGTAGAGCGCCTGGTCGGCCATCTCGATGAGAACCCGGAAGGTTTGCCCGCCGCCGCCCGGCACCAGGGTGCTGACGCCGATGCTGACGGTCAGGTGCGAGCCCGGGCGTGGCTGGTCGTGGCTGATCTGCAGGCTCTCCACCGTGCGCCGGACCTTCTCCGCCAGCAACCGTGCGCCGCCCGGCGAGGTGCCCGGGAGGACCATGGCGAACTCCTCGCCGCCGTACCGAGCCGCCAGGTCCGAGGAGCGACTGCAGCCCTCGCGGATGGCCCCGGCGACCTGGCGCAGGGCCTCGTCGCCGGCGACGTGGCCGAAGGTGTCGTTGTAGCTCTTGAAATAGTCCACGTCGATCATCAGCAGCGACAGTTGCGACTGCTCGCGCAGCGAGCGGCGCCACTCCATCTCCAGGTATTCGTCGAAGTGACGACGGTTGGAGAGCCCGGTCAGGCCGTCGGAGTTCATCAGCCGCTGCAGCACCAGGTTGGTCTCCAGCAACTGCTGCTGGCTCTCGCGCAGCGCCCGATAGGCCTCGTCGCGTTGCTGCAGGGCGATGTACGAACGCGAATGGTAGCGGATCCGCGCCACCAGCTCGATGGCGTCCGGCAGCTTGACCAGGTAGTCGTTGGCGCCGGCGGCGAACGCCGCGCTCTTCACCGTCGGCTCTTCCTTGGTCGACAGGACGATGATCGGGATGTCGCGGGTCGCCGGGTTGCCGCGGTAGGCAGCGAGCAGCGTGAGGCCGTCGACGCCGGGCATCACCAGGTCCTGGAGGATCACCGTCGGCTTGATCTGGTTGGCCACCGCCACCGCCTGCTGCGGATCGGAACAGAAATGGAAGTCGATGCCCGCCTCGCTCGCCAGTGAGCGACGCACAGCCTCTCCGATCATGGCCTGATCATCGACAAGCAGTACCATGACCGCGCCGTCCAGAGGGGCGCCCAGGTCGGTCTTGCTCTCATGAGGGTTGTGCATGTTTCTCTCCGGGACCGGGGCCCCTCGTATCAAATTGAATGCTGTTCCACGCACCGCCGCGGCGGGCGCCGGCGCCTACCCTGGCGCCTGGCCGGAGTCGAACCCGGCTAATCGAATACCTCCGCCAGGCGCGGGGCGATCTTTTCCAGGGAAAGGATCTGCACCGCTGCATCGATCGCCGCCGCGGCCTTCGGCATCCCGTAGACTGCGCAACTGGCCTGGTCCTGGGCGATGGTGAGGAAACCGCGCTCGCGCATCTGCTTGAGGCCCTGGGCGCCGTCGCGGCCCATGCCGGTCAGCAGCACGCCCACGGCATCGCCACGCCAATAATTCGCCACGCTCTCGAAAAACACGTCGATGGACGGCCGGTAGACGAAAGAACGCGGTTCGGCGGTGTACACCAGCGAACCGTTGCGCAGCAGGCGGATGTGATTGTTGGTCCCCGCCAGCAGGATCTGCCCCGGAATCGGCGGCTCGCCATCGCGCGCCAGGCGCACCGGCAGCTTCGATTCGCTGGCCAGCCATTCGGCCATGCCGGCGGCGAAGACCTCGTCGACATGCTGCACCAGCACCACCGCGGCATTGAAACTGGCCGGCAGTTGCTTGAGCAACACCGCGAGCGACGCCGGACCGCCAGCCGAGGCGCCGATCGCCACCAGACGCTGGCGCGCCCCGCCGGCCTTCGGCGGCACCACCTGGACCTTGCCACGGTTATCGCGCTGGCCGATCAGCCAGCCGACGTTCTGAATCTTGCGCAATAACGGCGCCGCCGCCGTTTGCGGGTTGCCGATGCCCAGCGCCGGCGTGTTCACCGCATCGAGCGCCCCATATCCCATCGCTTCGAAAACCCGGTGCACATTCTGCTCGATATCGACGGTAACAATCACGATCGCGCAAGGACTTTCCGCCATGATCCGACGAGTTGCCTCGACGCCGTCCATCACCGGCATGAGCAGGTCCATCAGCACCACGTCGGGCGTATCGGCGGCGCACTGGGTCACCGCCTCGGCACCGTTGCTGGCGACCCAGACGATCTGGTGCTGCGGCTCGAAGGCCAGCGCGCGGCGCAGCGCCTCGACGGCCAACGGCATGTCATTGACGATTCCGATCCTCAACCCTGTGCTTCTCCGATCAGGACGACGACGGCATCCAGCAAGGCCTCATCGTGGAAACTGGCCTTCGCCAGATAATAGTCGGCGCCGGCGTCGAGACCGCGCCGACGGTCCTCCTCACGATCCTTGTAGGACACCACCATCACCGGCAGCGACTGCAGGCGGCTGTCGCGACGCACCAGGGTGACCAGTTCGATACCGTCCATGCGCGGCATGTCGATATCGGTGATGAGCAGGTCGAAATGCTCCGAGCGCAGGGCGTTCCAGCCGTCCATGCCATCCACCGCCACTGCCACGTCGTAGCCGCGGCCGAGCAGGAGCTTGCGTTCCAGCTCACGCACCGTGAGCGAGTCGTCGACCACCAGGATGCGCTTGCGTTGCGCCCCGCCGGCCTGCCGCCGGCTGCGATCGATGCGCTCCAGGCGGCCGCTGCTGAGCAGCTTGCCGACCGAATGCAGGAGGTCCTCGACGTCCAGGATCAGCACCGGCGAACCGTCGTCCAGCAAGGCGCCGGCGGAAACGTCGCGCACCTTGCCCAGGCGCGGATCGAGAGGCATCACCACCAGGGTACGCTCGCCGACGAAACGCTCCACGGCGACGCCGTAGACCGCATCGCGGTCGCGCACCACCACTACCGGGATGGCCCCTTCGGTGCGGCTGCTCTCGGGCCGCTGCAGCAGTTGCGCAGCCGAGACCAGGCCGACATGGCGCCCCTCGTACCAGAAGTGCTGGCGACCTTCGAGCTGGACGATCTCCTCCGCTTCCAGCTCGCACATGCGCTCGATGTGCGCCAGCGGGAAGGCGTAGGCCTCCTCGCCGATCTCCACCACCAGGCTGCGCACCACGGACAGGGTCAGCGGCACCTCGACGTGAAACAGCGCTCCCTGCCCCTGGCGTTGCTCCATGCGCACGCCGCCGCGCAACTGGCGGACCATGTGCTGCACGGCGTCCAGTCCGACGCCGCGACCGGACACCTCGGTGACCTGCTCGCGCATGCTGAAGCCGGGCAGGAAGAGAAACGCCAGGAGTTCCTCCTCGCTCAGTTGCGCCACGGTCTCGGCGGTGGCGAACTGGCGATTGAGCACGGTCTCGCGCAGGCGCTGCAGATCGATGCCGCCGCCGTCGTCGCTCAGTTCCAGGACCAGCATGCCGGCGTGGTGGCGGGCGCGGATGGTGATCCTGCCCTCGGCCGGCTTGCCGGCGGCGAGGCGGGTTTCCGGCGCCTCGATACCGTGATCGACGGCATTGCGTAGCAGGTGGGTGAGCGGCGCTTCGAGTTTTTCCAGGACATCCCGGTCGACCTGGGTGCTTTCGCCCTCGACCAGCAGGCGCACCTGCTTGCCCAGCGAGCGGCCCAGGT